>Ga0181524_10005719_pt1 | contig 10990 bp, 12 predicted proteins | sample PEATcosm2014_Bin_34_FD_119761 | JGI IMG/M metagenome (GOLD analysis project Ga0181524, IMG submission 119761) | Peatland microbial communities from MTU Mesocosm Facility, Houghton, MI, USA - PEATcosm2014_Bin05_60_metaG | ecosystem: Environmental > Terrestrial > Soil > Wetlands > Peat | place...
ATGTTTGTCAACCTTTGTCTTGCCTCTGGAGTGAGAATCTGTTTCAACACATTTTGCTTCTGTGCTTCTAGTTGTCTTCTTGTTTCAGACTGTCTCTGCTCGTCAATTGTAGCACGTTGTAGTTCCGAGTACCTCCTTTGCCTTATCGCGTTTAATTCTTCGTCCGAGTAATCGTCCTCTTCATTCATCATTACTAGCTTTCCTTCTTGGCATTCTTCAGAATGTCGGCAGCCATTCGATTCAACAGGCTGACGCCTTCAGCTGTGAGTTTCCTTCCTTTCTTTCCCTCTACGGAAACAAATCCGGCTTTCTGAAGCTGCTGCAGTGGTTCTCTTATCGCGGAACCACCGGCGACTCTTGAATGCTCAATATGCGTACCGTGACGTAGGCGGCCTCCATATTCGACTCTCAGACGTGCGATGCCGACAGGACTGTGAAGATATAATTTTCTCATTAGGGATGCACATCTGACGTACCACCAATCTGGATTAGAAGGTGGGCGTTCAGCTTGCGATCCGGTCTTCGCCGTTGAGGCCCAATTAGGAGGAGAGACTTCACCAACATTCTCCTTCAGAAACTTCGATAATCCTTCTATGAGTTGGTCTGAAGGAACATCTATTGGCGTTGGCATTTGAATTTTCCATCCGGTAGCGGAGTGCCTCGTAAGAATCGGAGAGCACGATATAAGTTTAGTTTAATGCAAACGTTTGGCTATTGTCTTGAGCCCCGTTTGGGCAGTCTCTGTGCCCTTACTTTTTTTCCTGTACAAAGTGAAAGTGTGGCCTATTACGTCTATCAGGATGGATTCAGTCGCTTTCGAGATTCTCTCCGCGATATTCTCCGTCTCCGAATTGGCTAGGGCAGATTTTTGGAGTTTGAGTTTAACAAGCTCGCGAGCATCAAGTTGTTTCTGTACGTGTTGGATAAGCTTCTGGGAGGGGCCTTCTTTTCCAATCCAAATTGTGGGTTCGATTACTCTGGATCGTGCTCTTAATCGTCTTAAGCGGTTCTTCTCGAAAGTCGTTCCCTCACAGTTGGATATCGCTTCTTGTGTCCACACCCTAGGCAAGTAATTAACACAGTTGTTCCTGTGTCCGATCTAATTCTAACTCGACAATTGCGACCTGGAACAAGAAGAGTACCGCATTGTTTGCAGATGAAGGCCTTCGAATTGCGCGGCAGACGGACGCCTGATTTCATGCCAATCAGGCGAGCAAGTTCTACGTACCTATTGGAGAGAGAAGGATCCTCTGAGAATGTCTGCCTAGCCAACTGTAGCAATATCTCTATCCGTTCGCGGGCTATCTGCCGAATATTTCCGTTTCGCCAATTCAACTGCTTACCCTGACTTGAAGACGCACATCAACTTGTAACCTTTTTCTCGGAAGCCTGCTATGTGCATCTTTGCCATGTCGCTAACGTTGGTTTTTGTAGAGGCAGCAATGCAGCGAGTACCTGATTCAATAAGATCTCATCCCCAGATCAAGCGTTACGCGAGTAAGAGACACAAGTCTCCTGAAGAAGTTCTGTTGGATAGGGCATTCCATCATTCAGCGATGAAACAGTTACCACGATCTAACCGTGATTTATTACCTGAAAAGATGGGGCGACCCGACATTGTTCACAACGCACTCTTACAAGTTCTGGAGACACCATTAAACTGGGAAAATCATCTCAAAGTGGTAATCCACACTCAGGATGGACATTTGATCAGTATTAATCCCAAGATTCGACTACCCAAGAATTATACGCGGTTCACAGGTTTGATCGAACAACTATTCGCCGAGAGAAGAGTACCATCAGATGGCGAACCACTCCTAAGCATTGAAGACAGGTCTCTGAAACAGTGTGTAGAGATGCTTGCGCCTTCAAAGGTTATAGGATTCACTCGAATCGGAAAACCTGAACTTCTCCGCAACGTCGCAAATTCGGCTGCGAAAGTCGCTAATCCGATGATCTTCATCGGAGCATTTCCCCGAGGTCACTTCTCAGAGGACACCAAGCGATTGATGAACGAAGCGTACTGCGTGGACAACCATTCATTAGATACGTGGATTGTTGCTGGGCGTTTCGTTTATGACTTTGAATGGTCCATAGGTGTCGCTGAGAAAAGGCTGACGTGAACAAAGTTGAGTGACAGCGAACTGGAACGGCTTAAGCGTCAACGATTAGCCGAGATGCAGCGAATGCTCGACGCGAAAAAACAGGAAAACCAACCTAAAGAAAAACCAACCACTGAACAGATCTTGCAGCGTGTCTTTGTAGGACGGGCCTGGGAGGTCTATGAAGCCACCCGGAATCAGTATCCTTCGATTGCAGGTCGACTGTTCGCGGAACTCGCCCAACTCGTCCAAACCGGGCAGCTTACGGGTCAGATCACTGGTGAACAACTCTACGGTTTAATTCGTCAAATTGGTCTAGATGTGCGATTAGACACAAAGATACAGGTCTTAGACCACGGGAAGCTGAAATCACTCGGCGACAAAATCCGCGGCGGCTAGTGCAAGGTGTCACGTGGCATCTGTTCCATTTCGTGCGGTTTTCCGTCGCCTAGATCAACATACGTTTTGGCGCACTTTTCACACTCCCAAACCTCAAAGTCCCGCAATTGAGAAGGGGCAGCGCTCTCAGTACTGACATCAAGAATATACCTTCCCACAAAATCCATGGCACGGTAACAGTTTGGACCCTTGATCGAAAGCCACCAAGGCCAGTGTTACAGGTCGATTATTAAATCGTCAAGTAACACTTGGCTGCTATTAGTCAGCTAACCTGATGGGGGGGAATTCGAATGATGCATAGTAATTCAACGTATTACCTTCTCTCAAGCACAACAATTGATTCTATCTACTATTCGTATCGATCCTTACTGGTGTGTAGACGCATATATTGGATAAGAGAATACGCGCACAAAGCATTAGAGGAATCAGCGTGGAATCTAACCCTGGGACCCATGACCCGTTGGATAGCACGGGTATTCAGGGAACGCTGCGAGTTATGTGGGCACGTTATGACGCATCATAACATTCGGCCCAACGGTTTAGGTGAATGTAACATTTGTCGCAGAATTAGCGGTCAGTGTCAACTAGAACCGTATAGGCATCTGCAAACTGCAGAGGTCAATAAGCTAGGCAGTAAGGACCGTTTGCTCACTCAATTCGACAAGCACCTTAAACTAAGGAAGATCCGTTTCTAACGCTGCCTTCTCGGATCTGTCTGTATCTATTCGGGTGGAAGCTCTCTGAATACCATGTTGATGTCGAGGCCCTGCTTCTTGAAGTACCATTTCGCGATTGGGTAAGCTAGCGCTCCCAGTATCCAAACACCTAGGATCAAGATCCATGATGCTGTGTTAATGCCAAAGCATGGTAAACCAAGGCACTGGTATGTAATGTAGAGGAAAAATCCCATGACGATCACGCCAGCAGAGATCAACCATGTAGAGGCACTCTTCAACTCGGCTTTCTTCCTCCAACCGTATACGATTGCCGTTATACCGATGAAGGCGAACCAGAGTGAGCCTTCAGCCGTCGTAGCGAAGAGATATGGAAACCCTGGGGTGAAGGAAGTAATGAGAATCAAAGGAACCGTAACAATGAATACGATAAGAATTGATATGATTGGAGTATGGAACCTGTCGCTGACGCCAGCCAGTCTGCGAGGAAGGATACCGATAATTTCGCGGCAGCTTCAGGGAGAAGTACAGGGTTGCGAAATCTACGGGCGATAGCATAGACCCTTCGTCGATCCCCGACTGCGAGCACTAGTGGTGGTGCGTGTCCATCGTTCTCTTTGACGTAAGGTATACGACGCCAGACATCTGGTTTCTGTTTGATGAGGGATAGGGCTGTGTGGCGCCCCAGAAAGTGCTTGTCTTCGCGTACCGTGCTCATGGGCGGCATCATCCGTGGGTATAGCTCAGCGACGGATACCAGTTCTTCTTTCCTTTAGTCTCCCTGTCGTGATCCCATTTGTTGAGCACCTGTACGGCTTTCACGGCGCATTCGCAGGCCGCGCGAATGAACTCTGGTTTGGGCTGGAGAGCTTCTTCTATGGACACTTCTTGTGTTTCTGTCTCGCCCTTCTCCATTGAAGCGATTAAGTCGATTATGGAACAGATGCATCCCGCTCGTAGTCCGTATAGGTTTGCTAGCGTGAAAAGAGTGGCTGCCTCCATCTCTGCGCTGATCACGTTTGCTCTCGCGAAGTCCTTCTCGATGTCTTTCATCCAGCTCTGTCTGTAACCTTCGAAGCCCATATTCGAGTAGAAACTGTCACTGGTTTTTGTGATGCCGACATGGTAGTTGACGCCGGTTAGTTCAGAGGCTTCTATCAGAGCCAGTACGATTTCTGGGGCGCTGAAAGCGGGGTATTCGGGTCTGACGTACTGCTGGCTGGTGCCTTCCCATCTCACGGCGCCAGTCGCTATCGCAACGTCGCCCACCTTTTGCGTCGTGCGGGTTCCACCACACGTTCCGACTCGAATGAATGTGCTTGCTCCGCACCTAGCAAGCTCCTCTACGGCTATGGCGACACTCGGACCGCCTATTCCCGTTGACGTAGTGGAAATCTCAACGCCTCCCACCTTCCCGGTATAGGTCACGTATTGCCTGTTCTCAGCTACCTTACGTGATTCATCCCATAACGAGGCTATGACTTTGACGCGAGCAGGATCTCCTGGAAGAAGAACATATTGTGCTACGTCGCCTTTGCCGCATTTGATATGGTACTGTGTACTATCCGTCAATATGGTTCACCTAACCAGCTGTCCTCTTACAACTTGTTTGAGGAATGATAGAGCAGTGTAGGGTCCCAGGTATTTCTGCATCATACCACTCATCTGCCATTCACGGTTTGAGGCTTTCAACTATGGATACACTTGCGCTTGCTCCAATCCGATTGGCGCCTGCGTCAATCATCTGGAGTGCCTGTTCCAAGGTTCGTATGCCGCCGGCTGCCTTTACACCAAACTTTGGCCCGACAACTTCCCTCATGAGTCGAACGTCCTCAACGGAGGCGCCGCTCTTTCCGAAGCCTGTCGATGTCTTCACGAAATCTGCTCTTGCCTGCAAAGTTAACCGACAAGCCTCTTTCTTTTCGTTCTCTGTCAGATAGCAGTTCTCAAGAATCACTTTCACAATTACGCTTCTTTGTGTTCGCCGGGCTTCCTGCACGACTCCCTTGATGTCATTCAGGACAAGCTCTGAATGTCCTGATTTGAGAGCGCTGAAGTTCATCACCATGTCAATTTCATCCGCACCTTGTTTCAGCGCGGTTCTAGTTTCATGGATCTTGCCTGCTGTTGTTGAAAGCCCGAAGGGAAAAGAGATGACACTACAAACTTTCACGGTCGAACTCTTGAGCTCCCGCGTTACGATCGGTACGTGACTTGGATTCACTACGACGGCCGCGAATCCGTACTGGAGGGCTTCTCCGCATCCTTTCTTGATATCTTCGTCCGTAACACTAGGATTCAATAATGAATGATCAATCATCTTCGCCAACTGCTTTCTCGAAATCAAATTTCTATACTCCCTTTGCTTTTGCCAACGCATCATGAGCGAGCGCGTTAACTATCTCCAGAAGCTTCGTAGCCTCATTCAGGTTCAGACTCTCGGCGTAACATCGAAGCGTGGGCTCAGTCCCGGAGTCTCTGAGAAGAAATGATGAATGGTTCGGGTAGTTCACTTTGACTCCATCAATCGTTAAGACTTCCACGTCTTTCGCATCCTTCCACGCATCAACGGCAAATTCCACTGCACGCGATTTCAGTTGCTCAGGGCAGGATATAGTTGACTTGAACTGATGAAATTTCGGAAGCTCGCTTTCAAGTTCTTCCAAACTCTTATGCTCCCTCCTCATTATCTGCAGGAGCCTCCCAGTTGCGAGAGCGGCATCACCATACATGAGAATTTGAGGCCAAATATACTTCCCAGACTCTTCTGTGGCGATCAATGCGTTCTTCTGGTCACGCAGAGCTTCAGCCATTGCTGGTGGTCCGACCTTTGTTACAGTAAGAGTCCCCCCATACTCTTGACAGAGAAGTCGAATTACATTGGAAGTGTTGATAGTTGTGATGATATGCCCGCCGTTGTGATTTCTCAATTCATTCTTGACAAAGATGGCGCAAGTTGTATCGCCCCACAACACATTTCCGCTCTTAGCGAATAGAGCTCTGTCGCCATCACTGTCCACTCCGACCCCTATGTCGGCTTTCGCATCTTGAACAGTCGAAGCCAGTTCGCTTAGGGTTGAGGGTTGAGGGTTGAGGATAAGGGGACCGTGCTGTGAAAGTTCCATCAGGCTGCCCGTTGATGGTGACAACTTCACAGCCCGCATTTTCCAAAACAGTGCCGAGTGTCCTCCAGGTTGATCCGTTTCCTGGGTCGACGACCACTCGATAGTCGCCGATATCGCCTAGCTCCTTGCGTAGCTCTTCAAAGTACGTTTCCAAAATGTCCAGGGTGCTTGAAGAGCCAACTTCACTCCATGACATTCGTTTCAATTGTTCTGACCTGAAGAGTTCTTCGAATCTCAGCTCGCCGCGTTCACCCATTTCACCGGTATCCGCCAAGAAGAATAACAGTCCTGTCGTGGATGCTGGTGTGTGGCTGCCAGTTACCATTACACCGCCAGAATAATGTAATTTCTTGATAGCAAAGAGCATGGCCGGTGTTGGAACGACTCCGCACTCGAGTGTGTCCACGCCGCCTGCCAATAGTCCAGAAATCAATGCATTCTCGATAAGTTGAGAACTGACCCTGACATCTCTACCAACTAGGACAGCTCCCTTGTTCTGCAACAAGGCTGCGAATGATAGGCCTGCTCGGACTGCAAACTCTGGAGTGAGAAAATCATCTACGCTTCCTCTGATCCCTGAGGTCCCGAAAAGTCTCTGATGAGACTTTACCTTTGTTAACTCAGTGTTCACAGGTTGTAGCCTTTGCCCGATCGAGAGGACTAGCGGGTGAACACGATTTAAACCATGGCATCATGCTACAACATGGACGTTGGTCGGTTCCTGAAGCAAACAGATTTGAGCATAAGATGATTCGCCAACATAAATATCGGTAATGGTCCCGTAGTGAGCATACACACAAGACTGATTGATTAGATCAAAGTCTCAAACGCTAACATGTGCGAGCGGAATACGATAATTGACCAATCCAAGTTCGTTAAGAACCATCATACCTAAGGAAAAAAGGAGAAAGCGGTGGTCTTGGCGCGAGTATTATGAAAAGACCTCGAGGGGTATTGCTTGGGATACATTACGTGAAGCCCTCCGCCTCATTGAAAGCAAATCGTCTGAGCCTAGAGAGCGTTTGGCGATTGATTTAGGATGTGGTGCTGGTCGAGATACTCGCGAGTTGCTGCGACGCGGATGGAAGGTGCTGGCGATAGATAATCAGCCAACAGCGATCCGATGGATCCGTTCTAACGTACCCACGAAATATCGACCTCGGCTAAGAACTCGTGTAGCTTCGTTCGAAAGAACGCCCCCACCTAAGTGTGATCTCGTGAACGCAAGCTACAGCCTACCTTTCTGTTCGCCGGAACATTTTGGATCTCTCTGGCACAAGATCGTAACCTCGATTCGTCCTGGTGGATGGTTTTCTGGACATTTCTTTGGGACCAACGATGAATGGGCGAGTCTTTCAGATATGACATTCCACTCGCGTAAGCAGGTGAAGGTTCTCCTGCGACATTTCAAGATTGAGAGTTTTCACGAGAAAGAATGGGAAGGAAAGACTTCTTCAGGACGAAGGAAACACTGGCATGTGTTTTCAGTCGTTGCACGTAAGTTTTGACAAAGGTATTCCAGAGCCCAGACCCAAATCTCACACACTAGATGACTGATCTTTGTCTATTAATTCAGGTCATGAGGCTTGGAAATGTTCGGGCATGTCCGATAGGAATCGTTTGTTCAAAGCGTAGTATGCGGTCACCATGAAGACGCCGACGAAAGCAAGTAGCACACCGACCACTGCAAGTACAGTGAGCCACGGAACTTGAACGTAGACATTCATGAATTCCCCGGGGCTCAACCCGGAGTTTCCGAGTATCACCAAGTATGGGTATCTGCCCGCATCGTTCATGAATTCTCCAATCATTGCCTTCAGTATATGTGGCAACATGTTCAGTGGAAGGGTGTTGAGCATTATGCGGTTAGTGACGGGATCAAGAAGATTGCTATTGATGAGATGAAGCATGCTGAGAAGGTGGCTGAACGCCTCTGGTACCTGGGAGGAAAGCCCACCACAAAACCGTCCCCGATAAAGGTTGGCGAAACTTTGAAGGAAATGTTAACTTTGGATGTGAAGGCGGAGGAAGGCGCGATAAAGATGTACAAGAAGATCATGCAGGTAGCCGAAAAGGAAGGGGACGTAGCCACTAAGGAAATGTTCGAGGAAATTGAGGCCGAGGAAGAAGAACACCACGCCTTCTTCACAAGCCTACTGGAAAAATAGACTCAACTCTTTCGTTGATGCAAGAGCCTTCACAGGGCTCTACACGATCAGGGTTCACCATGAGACAGGTAAGCAACTTTTTGTTCAATCAAGATCTTAGCCGATCATACTGCTTCAGGACGGCAGGGAGTATTTCGACAAGATCGGATGAAATCATGTGAAACCCCTTCTCTCTGAGTAACGAGTCTCCCGCGCGTCCATGCAAGTAGGCCCCAGCTACTGCAGCGTGAAACGGCTCAGCATGTTGCGCGAGGAATGCTCCGATGATGCCTGATAGAACATCGCCCATGCCTCCCTTGGCCATTCCGGGATTCCCCGTCCTATTGACCTTGACTTTGTATCCGTCAGTCACTACGGTCTCATGTCCTTTCAGCAATAGGACACAGGACTCTCTCTTGGCGAAATTAACACAAATCGGCACCCTCTTCTTCCATCCTAGAGGCGCCTCAACTCCGGAAAGTGCCTTGAATTCACCCGCGTGCGGAGTTAGGACCACGTTCCGGTGTCTATAGGTGTCGCTTCCTGCAACTGCCCTTATTGCATCCGCATCAATCAGAATCGGTTTCTTCATAGTATTTGCTTTCTTAACGATTCGTGGAATTACAGCGCGAGTCTCAGAATCACGACCAATGCCTGGACCCAAAACTAGAGCATCGGATTGGGCTAGAAGTCTGCTAATTGCTGCAAGATCCTTGGAAGTTATGATGCTGTCACTTAACTGGTGCACAATGAGGTCGGGCGAGTAGGATCTGATTACGGATGCTATTCCCCTTGGTGCGGCGATGAAAACGAGTCCTACGCCCGTCCTAAGGCTAGCCACTCCTGCCAGAGCCGGCGCACCCGAGTATACGTCGCTGCCTCCAACTATCAAGAGACGCCCGTAATCCCCCTTATGAGAGTGCAGATCTCTCGGCTTCATAACTCGTCTAACGTCAGCGGAACTTGAGAAGAATGAGCGCACCAAGTTAATCACGCATGTAATCACCTACGTCTGGTTATATAATCAACCAAGCTCTCTTGAATACCAAGAGGGAAGCGCAGTACGCGGAATTAAGACCAGAACATATTGAGATTAGGAAGCAATCATCTGAACGAATCAGCCTAAGGCTCGACGATTAGGCGGAACAAGTAAGCTCGAATTAGCTACTATTCTTGAGGTACGTATGGCTCTACCTCAACCTTCTACTACTTTCGGGCGGCTTCGATTAGCGCTAAGGCTCTTTGACGAGAGCTTTGTGACAAGAAGATGATTCGCATGGTTGCAGACAATGTGCTCCGTGTCTTCTGCTTCATGAACTCTTCAGATAGACAGTGATAATTATCATCACTGTCGCACGACGATGAACATGCATCTCACGGCACTTTTAGAATAGAGCGGTACCGTTAGGCTCGTTTACGCGAGCGTAGCCATCTGCGTTGGTAGAGGAAGGCTGAGTTTGATGTGCTTGAGCAGACTGCTTCCCCTTCACCTTGCGGTAAGCCCACCAGCCGAGCAAAATACCACCAGCGCCTAGCACAGGCACCCACCAATAATCCCACAAATCCGTTCCAGTATTCGCGGAAACTCCACCAATGCTCTTACCCGACTCTACGCCACGGGGTTGCTGAGGTGAGATGAATGGTGGCGCCGATATCTCAGAGCCCTTGAGTGACGTCTCATCCTGTCCTGAACCGGGATACATCGGAAGTGTCTTCTTCGTGATTATGACTGGTGATTGAGTTGCGCCATCCGGTAATTGCCCCATTACATAGCCACCAGTTGGATTTGTGGGCGGCTTCTGTCTCGGGTTCTGTCCAATTACATCTGGAGCTACCGGCGGTGATTTCGGGGGCTGGTTTTGCGTACCTGTGTATTGTGGCGGAGACGCAGGGGCTGGCGAAACATAAGTTGCCTCCCCTCCCGTTACGGGTGGCGGTGAAGGAGTAGGCGGCGCCGTCACCTGAGTTACAACTACTCCCATATTATTATCGGCCGGTAAGCCTGGCGGATCATTCTTCGAATCTTTTTGAAGTTGGGTTGAGCCAGTTTTCTCTTTCGTGGTTTCTTGATCCGATTGTTTTGATTCCAGTCTCTTCCAAAATTGATCGAAGTCTTCTTGCAACGTTTTGAGTCGTTTCAATTCCTCTTCTTCCTTCTCCTGTGCCTGCTTCTCAAGTTCTCTGCCAATGGAATCCACTTCTGCTTTCATCTTGTTCCTCCGATCTTCTTCGTCGTGCGATTTTGCATCGGGCGGCGTTTCAGGCTGAGGAGCTATTGCAGGCGGAGGTTGGGGTTGATTCTGCTGCGTTTGAGGTTGGTGCTGCTGGTTTATCATCGCGTATCCCTCCGCGCGAATTAGGTCAAGCATAACCTGTTGCATTGAGTCCGGTGGAGGTACGATCAAAGTCGACGGCCGCGAAGGCGTTATCGAGTTAACGTAAACATCGGGTATCTGCCAAGCAGCGATACTTCGCTTGCGTGCAGGAGGGGCTGGAGGAAAATATGCCGGAGCTGGAGGAGTTGGTTCGGAACCCACGGACAC
>Ga0181524_10005720_pt1 | contig 10990 bp, 8 predicted proteins | sample PEATcosm2014_Bin_34_FD_119761 | JGI IMG/M metagenome (GOLD analysis project Ga0181524, IMG submission 119761) | Peatland microbial communities from MTU Mesocosm Facility, Houghton, MI, USA - PEATcosm2014_Bin05_60_metaG | ecosystem: Environmental > Terrestrial > Soil > Wetlands > Peat | place...
GCCGATGACCACAATCGTCAGGCGGCGATAGAAGACCTGAAATTCTTAAACGGCGACCAGTGGGACCCGGCCGAAGAGCAGCGCAGACGCCTGCGCGGCAGGCCGTGCCTCAAGACGAACGAGCTGCCCAAGTACGTCAACCAGGTCGTGGGCGACATGCGCCACAACAGGGCGCGCATCAAGGTAAGGCCCGTCGATTCCGCAGGGGACCTGAACATCGCGAAAATCAGGAGCGGGGTGATCGCAAACATAGAGTACCTGTCGAACGCTGAGGCGATTTACGATTATGCGGGCGAGATGGCGACCTCCTGCGGCCTCGGCGCGTGGCGCGTGCTCACCAGGTATACGGAGGAGAACCCGTTCCTGCAGGAGATTTACCTGGAGCGCATCAAGAACCCGTTCCTCGTCTACATGGACAGCAATGCAAAGTCGGAAGTGGGCGCTGATGCAAAGTACGGCTTCGTCCTTGAGAAGGTGACCAAGGAGGAGTTCGAGGAGCGGTACCCGGACGAAGAGCCTCCCGGGGATGCCCTGAAAACCGGCAAGGGCGTGGAGCAGGAAGTCTGGTTCGAGCAGGGCGCGTTCTTCATCGCAGATTACTACGTGATGGAGAGCGAGAAAAAAACCATGTGCCTCATGGATACGGGCGAGGTGCTGGATACGACGGAAGCCGAAGCACGCATCTTCGATGCGGAAAGGACGAGCCAAACTCTGATGCAGGAGGCGGCTTCTTTGTCCTCCTTAAGTCCGATAAGTCAGCCGGGACCGGAAGGCACGGCCGCGTTGGCGCCGTTGGCGCGTTCGCTTCCCACGATACTGAAGGAGCGCGAGGCGGAAAATGCGCGCGTGCGCCACTACGCAATCTGCGCCGACCGGATCCTCGACGGGCCGAACGATGTCCCCGGCAAATATATCCCCCTTATCGTGGTGAAAGGTCCCGAGCGCGTGATCGAGGGGAAGAGCTACGTGCGGAGCCTCATCAGGGACGCCAAGGACCCCCAGCGGCTCCTCAATTTTTGGGTAACGGACGCGGCGGAGATCGTGGGCATGATTCCAAAGGCCCCGTGGATCGGGACGGCAAAGCAGTTCGAAGGATACGAGCAGGACTTTGCCGCGGCCAACGCGGAGAATTTCCCCTTCCTGAAATACAACGTCGACCAGGGCGCGCCCCCTCCGCAGCGCACCAACCCCCCTAATCCGCCCGTCGCCGTATTCGAGCAGATAGGGCAGGCCAAACAGGCGATCAAGGATACCATCGGCATGTTTGGCTCGGACATTGGCGACAGGGGACCGGAGCTGTCAGGTAAGGCCATCCTCCAGCGGCAGAAGCCGGGTGACGTGGGGACATTCGCCTTCATCGACAACCTTGCCCGCGCCATTGCCCACTGCGGCAGGGTGATCAACGAGATGATCCCCGAGGTCTATGACACACAGCGGGATATCCGCATCAGGAACGTGGACGACACCGAGACCTTTGTGCCCGTCAATACGACCGCGGGTGCGGCCCTCGACGCGGTGATGGCGAACCCCGAGCAGTATCAGGGCATGGACAAAACGAGGCTGGCCCGCCTCGCCGCACGACACGGCAGGAATGCGCGGTATAACGACCTCACCGCGGGAAAATACGACGTGGTGGTGACGACAGGCCCGAGCTACAGCACCCAGAGGCAGGAGGCAGCACGTGCCCTGGAGCGGCTCGTCGCGGCCTATCCCGAGATCATGAAGATCGCGGGCGACCTGGTCTACAAGTTTCAGGATTTCTTAGGGGCGGAGGAGATCGCCGAGCGCATCGAAAAGACCATGCCCCCCGCCCTTGTGCCTCCCAAGGAAGGGGAAACGAGGCCTCAGCAGCCCCCGCCCCCTCAAGTGCTCATCAAGATGGAAGAAATGAAGGTGAAACAGATGCACCTGGAGGTGGAGAAGGAAAAACTGAAGGTGCAAAAACTGCGCGCCCTCAAGGAGGCGCAGGAGACGACGGGGGAAGTGAGAAGCATGCTCCTCGATCTCTTAAACGAGGTCTTTGCGCCGGAGCCGCCGGCAGGCACAAATGTGCCGGCGCCGACAGGAGGACCGGCAGGCAGAAAAGTAAAAAGGGGAAAGTGACGAAGGACGAAGGGGAGACTCTTTAATAGGTCTTATAGGTCCGATAGGTCGAATAGGACCTAGAGAAGGGCAGAATGAGGGACGAAAAGGACAAGGGTATAGCGACGCGTAAATAGATAAAAATCGGGTTCTCCTTCAAGGCCCGGCCAGGCCGAAGGGAGACGAAAAGCAAATAGGGAAGCGGCATGTGGGTGCCCACACACTCATGTGTCGCTTTCTTATTTGGCCCGGGAAGAATAGGTCGAATAAGACCTATTCCTGAAAAAACAAGGGAGGAACAGATGGAAGACTCGACCGTCACCACCATGCTGACGCCGGACGTTGCAGCGGACTCGTCACCCGCACCCGATGCGGACTCGCTGTCCGTGCAGCCCGATCAAACCGGGGACTCGGGTACCCCTGCCGCGCCGGAAACACCGAAAGAACAGGGAACGGGACCCTCGGGCGTGGAGAGACGCATCCAGCAGCTCGTCGCCAGGCAAAGGGAAGCGGAGCGGCGGGAAATCGCGAGGAGCGAGGAGGCCGCATACTGGCGGGGCATTGCGGAAGGCAGGATAAAACCGGCCGCGCCTGTGCAGCCGCAGTCGCCGGCAGGCGCCCCCCAGTTCCCCGCTTTGGCCGACTTCGAGCGGTCGGAAGACTTTGAGGAGGCGCGCACCAGGTATGTCGTCGAAAAGGCGAAGTGGGACCTGAAACAGGAGCTGGAAGCCCACCGGGCCAGGGAGACTCAAGGCGAGATAGAGCGCCGGTACAGAGCGAGAATGGCGGCTGCCGCAGGATCCGATCCGGAGCTTCTGGAGATCGAGAACGACACGACGCTGCCCGTCAGCCTGCCTATGGCGCTTGCCATCAAGGAGTCGGAAGCGGCGCCCTCGATCCTGCGCTACCTTGCTGCCCACCGGGATGAGGCGGCGAGAATCGCGGGCCTCAACCCCATTGCCGCGGCGCGGGAGATTGGGAGGATCGAAGCAGCGGCGGAAGTGGCGTCGCGCCCGCAGACCAGGACTGTCGTGTCCCAGGCGCCGGAGCCCGTGCGTCCTGTGGGCGGGACAAAAGGCAGCATAGACACAGACGACGAGAGGGTGCCCATCGACGAGTTCGTCAGGCGGAGAAATGAGGCACAGTACGGGAAGAGGAGATAAAAACAATCGCGGAACGCGGACCGTGAAACGCGAAAGTAGAGGGAAAAGAAGCGTGCAGATTCGCGATTCGCGATCAAAAAGGAGATGCTCATGTCGAACAAATTACTGACGCCGACGCAGGTGCTGCGTGAGGCCCTCCGGGTGCTCCACAACAACCTCGTCTTTGTCAAGAATGTAAATAAGCAGTATTCAAGCGAGTTTGCCATATCGGGCGCAAAAGTCGGCTCCACGATCAACGTGAGGCTGCCGAACCGCTACTATGTGGCAAAGACCACGGCCTTGCAGGCCCAGAACACGAATGAGGCCACGGTGCCCGTGAGCCTCACCACGAATTACCAGGTGGGCCTCAATTTCACCCAGGCCGAGCTGACGCTTTCCCTCGATGACTTCTCGAAGCGCGTCCTGACGCCCGCCATGGCCCGCCTCGCGTCTCAGATCGACCAGGACGGGCTGGGTGAGGCGACGAACGTCTACAACCAGGTGGGCACGCCGGGGACCACGCCGGGGACGGAAGGCGGGACTTTTACCCCCGACCCTTACAACCTCGATTACAATGCGCCGCAGATTTATCTGAACGCGGGCATGATGCTGGACAACATGGCGGCCCCCAGGGACGACGCGAGGCGCGTCGTCGTCAACCCCGCGGCCATGGCAAAATCGGTGAACGGCCTGAGAGGGCTGTTCCAGGACGCGGCAGAAATCGCGAAGCAGTATAAAAAGGGCGTCATCGGCACGGCCCTTGGCTTCGAGTTTGCCATGGACCAGAACGTGAACCTCCTGGTGACGGGCGCGCGTAGCGGCTCAGCCACTCCGACAACAACGAGCGCAGGCCAAACAGGGGCAAACCTTGCAACAACGGGATGGGCGACATCAACGACCAACATCCTCATGGCCGGCGAGATCATCACCATCGCCGGGGTATACGGCGTCAACCCGGAAAACCAGTCGAGCACGGGATATCTCCAATCGTTCGTCGTCACGAACAACTGCTCGTCCGACTCAGGCGGGAATGTGACCATACCGATTGCGCCATCGATAATCCCTGTCGGCGCGCAGGTGGCCAACGGTACGGTCACCGCCGCGCCGGTGGCAGGTGCACAGCTTACTATGGGGTCAGGAGCAGCGAACTCGGCCTATCCCATGAATGTGGCCTATCACAAAGACGCTTTCACCCTGGCCACAGCCGACCTGGAGATGCCGAAAGGCGTCGATTTCGCGGCCCGCGAGACCTACGACGGCATCAGCATGCTGATCGTGCGTGCCTACGACATTAACAACGCACAGTTCCCGTGCCGCATTGACGTGCTCGCGGGATGGGCAACGCTTAGACCCGAGCTTGCCTGTAGGATCACAGGGTAGGGGAGGGAAACCATGCCTATAAGAAATCTCACTGACGCAAACCCGGACGGCTGGAACATCGGCCAGTCGCCCACTGACAAGATCGGGTTCTATGGAGCACCCCCGATCATGCAGAAAGGAAATCCTTATCAGGGACCTGTCGGGCCGCAACCTATGGGGGAGATAGTCAATTTCTTCACAACTCAGTCTCCTTCGGCGATTGCCGCAAACACCACGGCAGAGAGAACCTTCACCATCGCGGGTCTTCTGGCAACCGACTTCGTTTTAGCGGTCAGCATGCCCATGAGTCAGGCGGGTCTCGGCATATGCGGCGCTCGCGTAGACTCATCGGGAGGTTCACTCCATGTGACCTTCAGCAACGACACGGCAAACCCCATCACGCCGACCGCGACAAAGGTCTACAACGTGGTAGTGCTGAGGGGCTTTCCGACTATTTCCGCAGCCCTCACTCCCACCGCCGTGCCGGGCGGTACGAGCGTGGAGCAGCAGTTCAGCATCGCGCCTACGCCTCCCGTGGCCACCTCAAACATTAATGCGGCCGGGCAAGTGACGGGCGTTAACTTCACTTCCAACGGCTCTGGTTATGTGGTGCCGCCTACGGTTGTCTTCGCAGGGGGCGGACCGAATCCTTCAGACGTCCAGACCGGTACATTTCTCGGTCTTGATGATCCTCCGGCGACAGCAGCCATGCCTTATGGCTCCGGGGCGGCAGGCATTGCCATTCTCAATTCGGCAGGCAATGTCGTGGGTGTCCAGATAACGCATGGCGGCGCAGGTTACCAGGTTGCGCCCGCTGTCTCCTTTGTGGGCGGCGTCTGTATCCCCAGGGGCTTTCTCCTCGCGGTGAATAAGCCGACGCTCGATGCGGGCATAGGGATCGGCGGGTGCAGGGTGGTGAGCGATAACGTGATCGCTGTCACCTATTTCAACAACACCACCGGCCCTCTTACCCCCACAGCACAGACCTATATGTTGATTGCGCTGAGTTCCCTCATCCCGATCAGCAAAACGTTTGTGGCCAACATCAACGTGGGGACGGTGAGCAGCGCCGCAACGATTTCAACCACAGAGGCATCCTTTGCTCTCAACGGCGCTCTGGCGACGGATGTGATCACCGGTGTCCAGAAGCCAACCTTTCAGACTGGTTTGATGATTGGGAATGGAAGGGTGCCGTCAGGCGGCAACTATGTCAATGTGCCCTATGTCAATCCCACGGCGGGGGGCATTACACCCACGGCCAACGAGATCTATAGCGTGGCCATCTTCAGGCAGACGCCGGGGCTGCCGCTTGCGTTTTTCATGCTTCAACTTTCTCCTCAGTCGGTGGCACTCGGCACGACTGCTGAGCAAAGTTTCACCGTGCCAGCGGGACTTGTGACCTATATCAATTCCGTCTCGGGGTCGGTTTTTGTAAACAAACCTTCGCAGCAGGCGGGCCTTGCGATTGTCGGGTGCAGAGTGATCTCCGGAACCAGCATCGGGATCACCTTTCAGAATAACACCGGCAGTGCGATCACCCCGACCCCCGGCGAAATCTACATCTGCGGGGCGACCGATCAAGTACCCACCGGGACGGAGGCAGCGAGCTACACGCCTTTCACTCAGGAAGCGGCGAGTTTCATGTATCAGCAGCAGATCGCGCTGCTCAACGAGCTTGAGCAGGTGGCCGCTGTGTCGGGTCTGATAAACGGCGGCTAACAACAGAAGCAAAAAAAGGCATGCGGGTAGGTGAGTACCCGCATGCCGGACTCTTAAGCAGGAACAGAGGAGGAGGCAATGCCGATAGCAGCAGATCAGCAGGTCCCGCATGTAAAGATGGGGCCGAGTCCGGAGACCGAATACAAAAACTTTCCCAGGATGATCTACCACGTCATCGAAAAGCCAACAGTGGTAACAAGCCAGGAAGAACTTGAGAAGTTTCTTGATCGGGGATGGAGCATAACGCCCGTCAAGATGGATGAGCTGGCGATACTTGACGCAAAAATCCCGGAGGTCGAACAGGTGTTGAGCCAGCTCAAAGCGAAAAGGAAAGAAATGATCGCTCGGAAAAAGCGAGATCAAGAGACGATAGAGAAATGCCAGCCGTAAAGAAGGGCGAAAAGAATGGGCCGAAGAAGAGCCGGAAGGCGACGAGGAAGAAGACATGAATATCCCTTTCGTGGGTCCTACGTATAATTCAAGATCGAGCAACATTGACGCCAGCCGCTCCGTCAACTTTTACCCTGAGACGAACCCTGCTGACGCCAAATCGGTCATTTCCATGGTCGGCACGCCGGGGACGGTGCTTTGGGCGCAGGTCGGTCCTTCTCCCGTCAGGGGCATGCACGTCTTCGGCGGCCTCATGTATGTGGTGTCAGGGAACAGCCTCTACTCCGTCGACATCAATGGAACAGTCTCCAAGGCCCTGGGCACGCTCGCGACATCTTCGGGCCGCGTGGCCATGGCAGACAACGGCTTTGGGGGTGCGGGCGTGGGCGGCAATCAGCTCATGATCGTGGACGGCGCATGCGGCTACATCTATAACTACTCGACGGGCGCATTCACCACGATCTCCGGGGGCGGGTGGCCCGCGGCCGGCTCGTGGACGGTCACCTACATCGACGGCTATTTTGTGATCGGCAATGCACACAGCATGTCGGTATCCGCGTCGAACCTTTACGACGGCACGACCTGGAACGCTCTCGCCACGTCCCCCATAAGTGCAGCCCCCGATATGGTCCAGGCCGTGATCAACGTGCACCAGCAGCTCTGGATCATCAAGCAGCACACGTCGGAGGTCTGGTACGATGCGGGAACGCCTACCACGCAGGGGTTTCCTTTCAGCAGGATATCGGGAGCGGTCATCGACTATGGCACGACGGCGCCTGCCTCTGTTGCCCGAGGCGACAACTCGTTTTTCTTCCTCGCCATCCAGCGGAACAACGACATGGGGGAGTTTGTCGGCGTCGTCGAGGTGTCCGGCTATGTGCCGCAGATCATCACGCCCCCCGCCGTCGTCTACCGGATGAATCAGTACGTGGGCAACACCGGCACCAATGACGCCAATGACGCTTTTGGCTACTGCTACAGCGGCGAGGGGCATACCTTCTACGTGATCACCTTTCCGACCGGGAACGCCACGTGGGTTTACGATGCATCTACCCAGATGTGGCACGAGCGCTCGACATGGACGGGCGCCCCTTACGAGATCGGCAGGCACGTGGGCAACTGCTACACCGGATTTTTCGCCAGGCACTTCATCGGGGACTGGCAAAACGGCACTATCTACGAGATGCGGTCCGATGTGTATGAGGACAACGGGCTTCCGCTGGTAAGCATGAGGACGAGCCAACACCTCTTCGACAAGAAAGGCATGGAGAATATTTTCATCCGCCGCCTCATCCTGGATATGGAAACGGGCGTCGGCGACGGCGCGTCCGCCCTCCAGTCCGGGATAGACCCGCAGGCCGGGCTTGCGTGGAGCGATGACGGGGGCCATACGTGGTCGAGCGAGTATACGGCGTCGATGGGCGCTGCGGGGCGCTACAGGACGAGGGTAATCTGGCGGAGGCTCGGGTATTCAAGGGACAGGATCTTCCGGGTGACCATCTCGGATGCGGTGAAGCGCGTCCTCATAGGAGCGGATGCCTCATGAACAGGCTCAGAGCTCCTGTTGAGTTACCACTTTCTCACGGTGTAACGATCACGAATCCTGCGTGGTTGGAGTGGTACCAGGTGATGACTACGTACTACAACGACATATTCCAATGGGTTGATCCGGCATCGCCCAACTACGGTAAGGCAGCGCCGGACAATCCATTTCCGGGTATGTTCGCCTACGCAGACGGCGTGAATTGGAATCCGTCAGGCCAGGGACTCGCCGGCATCTTCCAGTGGGATGGGAGTAACTGGCTCTATGCCGGTGGAGAGATATTCGGGCCGGACAGCTCAGTGGATTCAGACATAGTGGAGTTCGATGGCGTGAGCGGTAATAACCTGAAGGATGGGGGGCTGAAGCATGTCGATGTAGCGGATGCGGTGGCCAAGAAGCATTTCAGGCTGCACGCATTGAACAATACTGCCGACCATTCCAGTACTATTCATGCCGGAAAGATAGTGATAGCAGACCCACACGGTCTCCCCGCAGAGGGAACGAATACCAACGGTGATGTCTTCGGCGCGGTGGAACATAAGATTACCGAGGATGCACTAGTCGGCTTTGTGATCGTTGACGGCCACGGCGACTATAGTGGGCAATCACCGGGTGTGAATCAGACATTAACGGTCGTGACAGGGGTTTCCGGAACCATTGTCGCGACCAAGACACTCACGATTACAAACGGATTGATCACGGGTGTGGCGTGATGAGTAATCCGACGGGTAACCTGCGCGGCATGGAAGTACACAGGATGAGAAAGGAGATATGATGGAAACGGAAAGAAAAGTTTTATTTTGGACTATTCTCTGGGTTTTGTTTCTCACGATTCTTGCTTTTTCCACCGGCCTATTCGCGCAAGACGTCGCCTCCGTGACGGCCCTCGGCAGTGTCCCGGCATCAGGCCAAGTGACCTGCGGCGCCACCCCGACGCTTCTCTATTCGACGACTACATCGGGAGGGGCGACACCCTGGGGACGGCTTTCGATCACTTTTCAAAACCAATCCACGCAAGCGGTCTACATCGCGCCAAGGGCCGATATTTCAACGACCAACGCCGGCTTCTTGCTGTTCGTGCAGGGCCACACCATGACATTTGACCGATCGAGCGGCAACGTCGCCTGGTACTGCATCACGGCCACCAGCACGGCCACGGTCGGCTGGACGGAGGAAAAGTGACATGAAAACAACACACGTTCAATCATGGCTTTTACTTCTTCTCTTCCTCTCTCTTCCGTCCCTCGCCTTCGCCAGCGGTGCCTCATCGGCCCCCCAGGTCCCGTCTGATTGGAACTCCTCAACGAGCCCCTCGCAAATCCTCAATAAGCCGACGGCCCTTCCGCCCTCCGGTCCTGCCTCCGGTGACCTCTCCGGCAGCTATCCAGGCCCTACGGTCAACAAGATTCAGGGCGTTGCGGTCACTCCACCGGCTTCAGGACTTCTTGCCGGCACGACGGATACGCAGACCCTGACCAACAAGACCTTGACCGCTCCTGTGATAAACGGGGGCTCATTCACCCTGACAACCGGCAAGGGCCTTGGTAATGTCTTTACCTCCGACGCCAACGGCGCTGGCTCATGGCAATCGCCTCCCTCCGGCACGGTGCCTGATTCCGGCACGGTAGCAGGTTTACCGCTGACAAGCAACGGCAGCCACGGATGGGCTGTAGGCAGTGGTGCAAACCCATTAACCATTGCCTCATCAGGAGGAGGAGCCGATCCTCAAATCCTGTGGAACTATAACGGTAATCCGTATTGGCGTTTGGGGCTGGACTATACATCGCAGGACTACTATATCGAGGCGCCGCAGATCAGTTCCAACTATTGCGTTTTTCGCATAGACAGCACGACCGGGAAGATCATATTCGGGGCCGCGATAGCAAGCCCGCGGTTACAGAATGGCTGGATGACGATCAGCCCCGGCGCAAACTCCACGATGCAGAGCCTCTATCTGCTCGAAAATACGCCAAACCCGCAGGGGATTTTAATAGCGAATAATAACTCATCTAATGGCAGCCAGGCGTTAATTGATCTGGAATCCGACAGCGCCGGGTTGCAAATACAGGTGCAGAGCAGTGGAACGACCGGGACAGGGCAGGCAAATGCCTCATGGATTCATACGATAACCAGCACACCGATCAACTTTGGCATTTCCGGGCTGAACAAGCGGTTCGCCGTTGATCTTACGGGTGTATATTTCAGCCTCGCAGAGCCCATCGCAAGCGGGGCCGGGATCAGCTTCCGCACCTACGGCGCATCTGCGGATACCCTGACGGTGACAAGCGGCGGCAAGGTATCGATCAACGCAGGGACGAATACTGTCTATTATTGCAACGGCGGTGCAAACGCGGGGCTGATGGGCAGGGGCAATTCCGGCCCGTGCAGCGGCGGATCGTGGGCAGCGACGAGCTTACAGACGGATTAAGGAGAGAAAATGAAGACGATAGTCCTGCTTGTACCGCTCGTCGTGCTCTCACTCGTCGCGGGCGCACGCGCAGCCGAGATAGACTTCGGAAGGCAACTGCATAACCTGGACGGCACCGTTATAAAAGAGCAGTACCCGGACGTTAACAAGGTACTCACGCAGCTCCTCGAAAATGTTCCCTCGGCCGACATCCTGAAAGGCTTTGACCAGAAAGCCATGAAGCCCCTTACCCTTCGGACGGTCTGCGTCAATAGTCTGCTGGCCTCCGAGAGCGGTAGCTCTATGGGCAGCCAGGCCCAAATATCGGGGGAAGAGAAGGTAAAAAGA
>Ga0181524_10005724_pt1 | contig 10985 bp, 6 predicted proteins | sample PEATcosm2014_Bin_34_FD_119761 | JGI IMG/M metagenome (GOLD analysis project Ga0181524, IMG submission 119761) | Peatland microbial communities from MTU Mesocosm Facility, Houghton, MI, USA - PEATcosm2014_Bin05_60_metaG | ecosystem: Environmental > Terrestrial > Soil > Wetlands > Peat | place...
AACTACCGGGCTGGACAACACGTGGAGAATCGTTTGGGTGGTTTGCATGCCTCCTTCCATAACGAAAAATGCGAATCCTGTTCAGTACTATTTTGTGGGGCACGCGTAGGGCTTGCCCTACCCTTGTCCGACGGCGGCAATTTACACAGAGGGGACGGCAAGCCGCCCCCCTACAAGCCGGGTTGGGCCACAGCGCGTCTGCGGGCCAACATGCGAAAGATCCAAAATACCGCGAGCGCTTTTGCGTCTTTCCTGGTCCTCAGTTTTCGCTAAATTAGCAGCGCAGCAGAGCAGACCCGTTGTCTGGATCTGCGGTTCGAAATCGGTTGCAAAAAAATCAATTGATCAGATAAACATGTCCGTGCTACATTCGCCGGGGGTGGAGGCTTAAATTCCCGGATCCCCTCGAGCGAGGGGGTGAACCTGAAATAGAAATAAGGTGAACGAGAATGCCATCCGAACCGACTAAACGAATTCCGCCCTTCGACCCCAAGGCTCTCCTGGCGAGAGTCAGCGAGGGGAAGACTGTCGCATTCTACCGGCGTCAGCAATTGATCTTCAGGCAAGGCGATCCAGCGGATGCGGTTTTCTACATTCAGAAGGGCCGAGTGAAGCTGGCCGTCGTTTCCAAACAGGGGAAGGAAGCGGTGGTGGCGCTTCTCGGTCCCGAAGAGTTTTTCGGTGAAGGCTGCCTGGCCGGGCAGCCCTTGCGCATGTCAACCGCCATGGCGACGGAAGACGCCACCATTCTTCGTCTCCGCAAAAAGGCTATGGTGCGACTGTTGCACACCGACCCCAAATTCTCGCAGCTCTTCACGGCCCACCTGCTCTCCCGCAATATTCGAATTGAAGAGGATCTGGTCGATCAACTCTTCAATTCGAGCGAGAAGCGGTTGGCTCGGATTCTGCTTCTACTTGCGCACTTTGGCAAAGAAGGCAAGCAGGAACCGGTGCTTCCGAAAATCAGTCAAGAAACACTGGCGGGAATGATCGGAACAACCCGGTCGCGGGTCAGCCACTTCATGAATAAGTTCCGCAAGCTCGGGTTCATCGATTACAACGGTGGCATGCTGGTTCACAGTTCACTCCTCAACGTTGTCCTTCATGATTAAACTCTACCTGTCGCGAATGCCTCAGTCCAACTGAAGCCCGCGCCGTATCCCACCTTTATTTGAAATGTGAGCAATATTGACCAGACTTCCGTTCCTGCGGGCTTTAGGCTGCCGTGGGGCCGGATTGTGGTAAATCGCCGTATTCCGAAGCAAGCTTTCAAGTGCCGAAATTGCCAGGTTGCACGCTGTGCGCAGAACGTGCATACTCAACGGGCTCCTGACATCGGCCCCATCACGTAATTCCGTCCGCTGAAACGAGAAGCAAATGAATATTCTTCTCTACAATCCGGACAACGAAATCACCAACAATTTCATGCCCCATCTCTGGATGTTCCTCCTGAAATCGCTCACGCCGCCCGGTCACAAAGTGTTTCTCATCGACGGCAACGCGCGGCGCATGAGCAGTCAGGATCTCGTCGAATACGTCCGGGAGAATCACATCGGCCTGGTGGGGATTGGCGCCATGACGCGCATGATCCGGAAGGCTTATCAGATGGCGGATGCAGTGCGGGCGGCGGGTGTTCCGGTGGTGATGGGCGGTCCGCATGTCACCGAGGTGCCGGACGAACCACTGGGACGTGACGGCGAACCTCGCCACGCTGACGCGGTGGCCCTGGGGGAGGCCGACCAGACCTGGCCGGCCATCGTTGCCGACGCTGAGCGCGGTGCGTTGAAAGAAATCTATGCCCCGGTGAATACGGACGGCAAAGAGGTCAAGCCTTCTCTGGATGACTACCCGGTGATCTCCTGGGACCGCATGGATATGGACCAGTTCAACCTGATCAAGCATTTTCCCAAGATGGCGCGGCGCCTGCTGTCACTTTTCGGCATGACCTGGCAGAGCTTTCACCTGATTCCGATGGAGTCCGGCCGTGGCTGCCCTTACGGGTGCGAGTTCTGCACGGTGACGGGTTTCTTCGGTGACTCCATCCGGTTCCGGTCAAATGAAAGCGTCGTCAATGAACTGCTGATGTTGAAGGCATTGGAGAAGCGCCAAAAAGGAAAAGTCGCGGTCTTCTTCATCGACGATAACTTTGCCATCAATCCCCGGCGCACCAAGTCCTTACTGCGCGAGATCATCGCGCGCGACGCCCAGGTGCCCTGGGTGGCGCAAATCAGCATGAACCTCCTACGCGACGAGGAATTGGTCTCCTTGATCGCCCAAAGCGGCGGCCGGTGGATCTTCATGGGCCTCGAGTCCATTGATCCGGAGAACCTCAAGAGTGTCAGCAAAGGATTCAACAAGCCGGGCGAATATCAAGCTGTCCTGGAGCGCCTCGCTCGCCACAATGTTTACGCTATCACCTCGTTCATCTTCGGGATGGATAGTGACCGCACGGGTGTGGCCCAGCGCACTCTGGAAGTGATTCGCTCCTGGCCGCCCGGGCTTCCGGTATTCGGTTTGCTGACGCCCTACCCGGCCACTCCGCTTTATGACCGGTTGGCAGCGGCCGGGCGGCTCACTCGGCCGAAACACTGGCTGGAGTTCAAGCCTTTCACCATGGGTTTCACACCTCAAGGGATTACCACTGACCAAGCGGAGGCAGAGGTTCGACAGGCCTGGGCCTCGTCCTACAGTCCCAAAACCATTGCTTCCGCCATGGGATGGTTGGGATGGAGGTCTTTTCCTGACCGCCTGATTCATCTGCTCTGCCGTCTGGCCTTCCGGGGAATTTATTTTCCGCAGATGAAGCGGCGGGATTGGGTGCAGGTCCTTTTTCAAAACTGCCGTCCCATCCTCCGCCTCCTGGTCCAGGCATTGGAACTCAAATTCAAGCCAAGACCGCGCGAGCCGTTCGCTCTCGAGCCCCAACAATCGACCGAGCCCACCACCTGAGCAAGCGTAGCGCAGACCTCCGCCTTTGAGGTCTGCGGTTTCTCCTGAGGTTCGCGCTCCAAAACCCGAGGGCAGGCGTCCGTCTTTGAGATTTTCGGTTTTTGCGAAGGAAGAACCGCGGACCCCAAAAACGGGGGTCCGCGCTACCCCTCACCCGGCCTGCCCGCGGCCGAGCGGTCGCCTCCCATTAAGATTGGCGGACGTTCACCCACACGGCCCGCTACCCCGAACCCCGAATCCCGTGTCCCGTATCCCGAACTTTGACATTGCCGTTGCGCCCGCCCCGCGGCTTGATTCATAATGGGCGGGTAGCTTATCTCCCTGAGGTGTCTCCCTTGGCTGAAAATCAACCTTTTTCGTTTGCGGATTCGATTCGAGAGGCCCGCGAGCGCTTGGCCCTGGAGCTGCGCGCGCAGACCGAACAAATCCAGAAGGTCAATCTGGAGTTGACGGAATTGCGCCAGCTTCACGAACGGACCGAGCAGGAAGCTGACCGTCAATGGGATGAGATGGCGCGCGCGGCCGCGCTTGCCGACGCCGCAGCCGCAGAAGCGCAGGTTTCGCCGGATACGGCGCTCGAAAACGTTTTGGGCGCAGTCCGCGCCATGATGACCTGTACGATTCCCGAACAGGTGTTTGAGATTCTCACGGAGGAGGCCTCGCAGTGGGGCGTGCGCGCCGCGATTTTCGACGTGCGCGGCAAAGCGGCCTGGGGCGCGTCAGCCTGCGGTTTTGGGCCCGCGCTCTCGGAAAAGGCCTTTCGCTCTCTGATCGTTTCTCTCAAACAGGATAATCCCTTCCGGCAAGTCTGCGAAACCGCCGGCCACGTGGATGCCAGCGCCGACACGCTCAGGAAAAACCGCAATGTGTTGGACAGGCTCAAGCCCGCCCCCCATGCGCCCGTCCTGCTGCTCCCGATTCGTTCTGCCGGCACGGTTACGGCCATATTCTATGCCGATCCCGGCGAGAAAGGCCCTTCGCTCCCTGTCAATGCCCTGAAGATTCTCGCCGAATTCGCCGGCGCACAAATCGATCGCCTCATCGCGCTAAGCGGCGGCTTTTCCGATGAGGGCGTGGAGGAAAAAGTTGTAGAGGCCGCCGAGCCCCAAGCGCCCGTGGAAGAAGCCCCGGTGGAAGTTGCTGCGGAGGAACCTGCGCCTGCGGAACCACACGCCGAGGAGCCTGCGCCTGTGGAACCTCCCGCTGAGGAGCCTGCGCCTGCGGAACCACACGCCGAGGAGCCTGCGCCTGCGGAACCTCCCGCTGAGGAGCCTGCGCCTGTGGAACCTCCCGTCGAGGAACCTGCGCCGGCAGAAGCTCCCGCTGAGGAACCTGCGCCTGTGGAACCTCCCGTCGAGGAACCTGCGCCTGCGGAACCTCCCGTCGAGGAACCTGTGCCTGTGGAACCACACGTCGAGGAACCTGTGCCTGTGGAACCTCCCGCGGAGGAACCTGCGGTGGAGGAATCTGTCATCGAAGAGTCTGTCGTCGAGGAGGGGGTTGCCGAGGTGCACGCGGAAGTGAAGGTGGTGGAACCTCCCGTGTCGGAGCCGGAACCGCCCGCGCCACCTGCGGAAGTGGTTGTAGAACCGGCGGAGCCCGTTGCCCCGGTGGTCGAGAGTGAACCCGCTCCGCCCGTCGTCGAAGCGCCGGCGGAGGTCGTTCCACCACCACCGCCGCCCATCGCGCCCCCACCGCCGGTGACGGTTGCGGTGAGCGCCCCGCCCCCGGCGCCCCCAGCCCCGGTGGCTCCGGCCGTTTTCGACGTCTCGCAGCTCAGCGAAGCCGCGCAGAAGGTGCATAAGGACGCGAAGCGATTCGCCAAACTGTTGGTGTCCGAAATCGAGCTTTACAACAAAGCCAAGGTGGCCGAAGGACGCAAGAACCGGGACTTATATAAGCGGCTCAAGTCCGACATCGATCGCAGCCGCCAGACCTTCGAAAAGCGCTTTGGCAAGGTTCTTAACAAGCAATTTGATTACTTGCATGAGGAGCTGGTGAAAACCCTGGCGGCGAATGATGCTACGGCTCTGGGACCGGGCTATCCAGGGCCTACCGCGTGAACTTCCTCCGCAAACCGTTAGTTCGAACCCTTTGCCTCTGGGCAGGCTTGGGGGCGATGGCGGGGCCGGCGCGCGCTGCGGATTTGCTCCCCGCGGCTCTGCGCGACCTCGCGGCGAGAGCCACGCATCGCGAGACTTGGCCGCGCCTGCGCAGCTACGCGCAATCACAGACTGACCCCGAGTGGAGTGGTTGGGCCTACTTCCTGGCGGGATATCAGGAGTACGAAGGCCAGGGCTATTCCGAGGCGGCCCAGGATTTGGCCCAGGCGGCCCAGAGCGGATTCTCGTTGGCGGATTACGCGGTCTTTTATCAAGCCTCGGCGCTCAACCAGTCCCGCCGGCCACAGGACGCCGCCGCTGGTCTTGAGGATTTCGCCGCGCGTTTTCCCCGCAGCCACCTGCGCTATCAAGCGCTTGCCTTGCGCGCCAGCGCCCTGCTGGACGCTCAGCAGGTGCAGCAGGCCGTCGAGGTGCTGTCGGCAGAACCGCAAACCCGCAAACAGCCGGCGCTCGCACTGCTGCTCGGCCAAGCCTGCTTGCAGGCCCACCGATCGGTGGAAGCCGCTACCGCTTTTCAGGATGTTTATTACCACTTCCCCGTTTCCTCGCAGGCCAAAGCTGCCGCCGATGCGCTTCAGGCGCTGCGCGCCCAATGGGGTTCTATTTATCCGGTCCCGGATGTGGAACTTGAGATGGCGCGCGTGGAAGTGCTCTTCAAGGCCGGGCGCTACGCCGACGCCCTGGGAGAGTACGGCGAATTGCTAAAGGATGAGCCCGCCAGCCCCATGGTCCCCCGTTGGCAGTTGGGGCAGGCGCGGTGCCTCTTGCGGCTGCGCCGGAGCGCTGAGGCCTTGCCGTTGTTGTTCACCCACCTTCCCTCGCCCGACCTGGAAGCCCAGCGGCTGGCCCTGCTCGTCCAGATACACGCTCAGCAAGCGGACGCGCTGGCGATGACCCAGGACCTCGCGCGGATGGAGACGTCGTACACGTATTCTCCCGCTTACGCCGACGCGCTTTCGACCGCGGGAATGTTCTATTACCGGCAGCTTAATTGGCAGGAATCAGCGCGCGACTATCGGCGACTTTACGAATTGTTCCCGCAAAATGACCACCTGCGCGAGGATGGTTGGCGGCTGGCGTGGTGTGATTATCTTTTGGGCGACCCCCAAACCGCCGGCGTGATCAGCAATTACCTGATGTGGTTTCCGGATTCCCCCCGCGCTCCCGCGGCGCTCTATTGGCTGGGGCGGATGCAAGAGCAGCAAGGCGCCCTCGCCGAGGCGCGAGCGCTTTACGCATTGCTGGCAAAACGCTTCGTGCACAGCTATTACGCGCCGCAGGCTGCCGCGCGGCTGGCGGCCATTCGCGCCAGGCAGGGAAGCCTTGCGGGCGCGAACGACTCCGCCGCCGCTCCGCTGGCCGCCGCCCTGATCCCGGTGCTGGCGCCGCCGGTGATTCCACCGGGGCTTGCGTGCCTGGCTAGCGCTCCCAGCGCTGCCGCCCGGCCGGCGCTGATCCTTCAGGCCTTGAATTTGAACGGTCTGGAGGAGGATTTTCTGAAAGCGGCCCTCGCCGTGGACAATCCTCCCGCCGAAATGCGCCTGCTGCTGGCCCAGACCTACGCCGCGCAAGACAACGCGGCGGGCGCGCTGTTCGGCGCTCTTAAAACCGCGCCGGCCTACGCGCAAATGGAATTCTCCGACCTGCCGGGGGAAGTGTGGGATTTCCTCTACCCCCAGGCGTACTGGAAACTCATGGAGCGCCAAGCTCGCCTGAACAACCTTGATCCCTATCTGGTGATGGGGCTGGTACGGCAGGAATCGGCGTTCAATGCGCGCGCCCTTTCCGTTGCCAATGCCCGTGGCCTGATGCAGATTCTCCCGGAAACCGCGGCCCACAGCAGCCGCCCTTCGCGCACGCGCAGCGCCGCGCGGCGGCTTTACGATCCCACCTACAATGTGCGGGTCGGGTGCGCCTATCTCGCCGGGCTGATGAAAGACTTTGACGGCCGGCCGGAACTTGCCCTGGCCGCTTACAATGCGGGCGATTTCCGCGTCAAAGATTGGGTCAAGAAATTTTCCTTCCGCGATCCGGGGGTGTTCCTGGAAAGTATTCCCATTCCCGCCACGCGGACTTACGTGGAGATGGTGCTGCGCGATGCGGAGATCTACCGCCAGCTTTTGAGCGGCTCTCCGCGCTTTGCCGAGTGCCCCCCGGCGCAAGCGTCGGCGCACTGAGGTGATGGCATGAGTGAGAACATGATAGGTTTTGCCCCGAGCCCGGCGCGGCGGTCACCCATCTCCCAGAAGGCCCGGAAGTTCACCGAGTCAGTGATTCGCGAAATGACGCGCTTGGCTCTGGAGCACAATGCGGTGAACCTCGCCCAGGGGTTCCCGGATTTTCCCGCTCCGGAAGAAGTGAAGGAAGCCGCGGTGCAGGCCATCCGCGCGGATATTAACCAATATGAAATTACCTGGGGAGCGCGCGAATTCCGGCGCGCCGTCGCCGAGCGCTTCGGCCACGACACGGGCCTGGAGGTCGACCCCGAGCGGGAGATGACGGTTTGCTGTGGCGCTACCGAAACTATGATCGCCTCCTTGCTGGCGATTATCGATCCGGGCGATGAAGTGGTGGTCTTCGAGCCCTTCTATGAGAACTATGGCCCGGATGCCATCATTTGCGGCGCGGCGACCCGCCACGTGCGGCTTCATCCCCCAGATTGGACCTTCGACCCGCAGGAGCTTGCCGCCGCCTTCACGGGTCGCACGCGCGCCGTGATTCTAAACACCCCCAATAATCCCACGGGGAAAGTCTTTACCCACGACGAGCTCGAGCTGATTGCCGAGCAGTGCCGGCGAACGAACGCCTATGCCATCACCGACGAGATTTATCAATATCTGGTCTATGACGGCTTCCGGCATATCTCGCTGGTGACGCTTCCCGGCATGCGCGAGCGCACCATCACGATTAATGCCATGTCGAAAACCTACAGCGTCACCGGCTGGCGGGTGGGTTACGCGATTGCGCCCCCGGAAGTCACGAGCGCCATTCGCAAAATGCACGACTTCCTCACCGTGGGAGCCGCGGCGCCCTTGCAGCAAGCGGGAGTGACCGCCTTGCGCCTCCCGGAAACCTATTACCAGCAGCTTTGCCAGGGCTACCGGGCGCGGCGCGACCGCATGTTGGCGGGGCTGGAACAGGCCGGATTCCGTTGCTTCCGGCCCCACGGGGCTTATTACATCATGACCGATATCTCTGCTTTCGGTTTCCCCAATGACGTGGAATTTGCGCGCTACCTGGTGCGGGAAATTGGCGTGGCCGTTGTCCCCGGCAGCAGCTTCTACCGTGATCCTGCTTCTGGAGCGCAGCAGGTGCGTTTCGCGTATTGCAAAAAGAATGCCACCCTCGATGAAGCCCTGCGGCGATTGGGCAAATTGCGGGCGGGTAAGTGAAGGAGTCAGGAGTCAGGGGACAGGAGTCAGAATAGAACTACGTGCTCTCCATATTCTGGCGCGCGCCTTCTGTCTCCTGACTCCTGACTTCTGACTCCTTCACTCATATTGCTGGCTTGCGCAGAGCGCAGCTCTGCGATTCGCGTCCATCTCCCGCACTAAAACGCAGAGCTGCGCTCTGCGCAAGCCGGTCAGCCCGGGCATGGTTTGGTTGCGGCCAGAGGCCGCGCTGCGATTCGCGCCCATGTCCCGCACTAAAACGCAGAGCTGCGCTCTGCGCCTGGAGTTTCTACATTTTCGGAGCCCCAAACCAGCCTGGCTAGGTGCGGACTCCGTCCCCAGCGGGTGGAAAAGCCACCCCCCACGCCATCCCTTCCGAGCTGTTCCAACCTGATCCGGAGATGGCTAACGATGCCGTCCCTCGCCTTTCGGTGGTTAGGCGACTATACAACCAAGTGATTGTAAGCGCAGCCGGCTAGGTATGTTCTAAAAGCAAACCTGCTACCGCCTCCGGCACATAACCCGCTTCATCTTCCTTTAGGAGAGCAACTGTTTCAGCCAGCTTCATCAATCGGCCTTGGCCTTTCAGCTCCTCGAGGTAATGTCTGAGGCGGCATGATTTCCGAATCAAAACTCGATGCCGCCCCAAGAAGACATAAGGTTTTCCATCAGGGGTACTAAAGTCTCGTAGGTAAACAGCCCCACTCCAGCGTCCCTGGACCTCAGCTAGTATCCCTCCTGGCGGGTCGGCAAATCGTATATTAGAGAGCGTGATTTTTTGAATACAGATATTGAGAATTCGCTCCGCTCGAACAACCTCTACCGTGCTATTCGGGTCAGCATCAAATAGCATTGATGCTGGTCGATTGGCCTCGATCACAAAAGTATTCCCATTAGGGGGGCCTTGGCGGATGCTATGCCTCGCATACGCGTAAGCCATTGGCAGATGCCCTTCGCCATCAATGTAGGCCTGACCTCTGCCTGCCGGCGTGGTGTAGCTATTCTGGAAAACGTAAATAGTCCCTTTCATATTGACGAGGGTCCTCAGGTCCACAAATCGGGGCATGACCTCCCACAAGTCCTTTTCAGGATCGACCTCTATCAACTTGAAGCAGAGCAAGTCTGGATAGTTCGCATAGGCATCCGCAAGCTCGTCTCCGGTGAACGTGTCGAACACATTTCCCCCGTTCATACGCGACTGTTCATTTAATGTAAAGATGGATTCTGGATTTTGAGAGCCGGTCTTCTTCAGGAACTCCCGGTAAGCATCATGTACCAGATGTGCGATGTCACGTGTGAATTGACGTGCCGCCTCGTTTGGCAATAAGGCCTGTCTATCGATTGAGAACTCAAGCCCTCGCGGGGTTCTATAATTTGCAAAAACATTTCCGACGCGGTTCAGGTCAAAGCACAATTGAAGGAATCGTCCAAGCGCCACCTGAAAGCCACAAATTGCGGTTCTTGGCATTCGGATCGCCGGTAGAACTGCGATTAAAGACCTTTGGGGATCATCGCTGAGGAAAGAGGGAAGACCGTCCAGCATACGATACGCGAAGCCTAGTGCTAATTCAGTTTCGCCCAGAGTGCCTTTCCATTGAAATATATTGATCCCTAGATCATTCATCAACCGTTGTCTATTTTCTAGAATATCCGTTTCAGAGACGGCCGGAACTGTGGGAGGAATGACGAATGTCTCGTCATCAAGAACCAGGAGGATTTCCACCTCAGAGCACAGCAATTGTCCCCGAGTCTGATGGTATACATCATCGATAGTGACTCGCGGTTTCAGATGAAGCGTTACCGCCGTTCCGCAAGGCAATTCTCGATCGGTGAAAACGGTGTAGTCCTTTAGATCGTCAAGAGCGATGTCGAACGCGACGCCCTTTCCTCTACCAGATTGCTCGATTGTCCCCGGCATGTCCTCGAAAGCCACTGTCTCAATTTGAGCTCGTTCGGCGATCGTGAAGACTGACCAAAAGCCCACGCCAAATCGCGCGATCGGCGCATAATCATTGATTGTATATGCTCTCTCGCGAGCACGACTATTCCCCACCGTCAGAAAGTTATTGAGAACCACTCGCTCGGACATGCCGCAGCCGTTATCTCGCACGGTGATTCTTCTGGTTGATCGATCGAAGGTAACGCACACTTTGGGTGTGTAGTGATCTGATAGGGCGGAATGGAACTTACGGTAGCGGCAGGCCTCAACGGAGTTCTGAAGGAGTTCCCGAATCGGCGCCCCTGGATTTGATTTCCAGATCGCGTTGGAAGTGATCAGTTCAATCACATTCCTTTTACTAATTCTCACACCGAGTCGCTCGAAATGCCCTCCCCTGAGTTCTAATCGCCTCTGGAGCGCCTCAGGGCGGACCCTCAAACGGCGAGTCGACGAGCGGCGGTCTATATCACAACACTTGTGTCCAAAACAGGTTTTTGAGGTGATGGGTGAACGGCAGGGTTGCCCTCCTGCAACGGCGGCTTCAGAATGATGTTGCTGAAGTATCTCTGAACGCCATTGAGG
>Ga0181524_10005730_pt1 | contig 10979 bp, 9 predicted proteins | sample PEATcosm2014_Bin_34_FD_119761 | JGI IMG/M metagenome (GOLD analysis project Ga0181524, IMG submission 119761) | Peatland microbial communities from MTU Mesocosm Facility, Houghton, MI, USA - PEATcosm2014_Bin05_60_metaG | ecosystem: Environmental > Terrestrial > Soil > Wetlands > Peat | place...
ATGACCCGCTATGCCATGAGCAGAGGCTGTGCCGGGTTCGTCGTCGACGGAAGCATTCGCGACTTGGGCGTTCTCAAGGAGCTTGATTTTCCCGTCTTTGCGCGGGGCGCAAGCCCGATGGGCCCCTACAAGAACGGTCCCGGAGAGATCAACGTGCCCATCGCCTGCGGCGGAGTGCTGGTCAAACCCGGCTTCATCGTGGTTGGCGACGACGATGGCGTCGTGATCGTCGATCCGGTGGACGCCGAAGAGGTGATCAAGAGAACCGAGGCGCTGAATGCCAATGAGATCAAGACATTTGCCCATATCAAGGCGGGTACGCTTGACCGTAGCTGGGTAGACAAGAGCTTGAAAGAAAAAGGGTGCGAGATTATTGACTAGCGAAACTGCTCTGGCGGCGGGCCGTGAACAGTAGACCGAACGTCCTCAGCAAGCTGATACCTCGCTGCGCGATAAGAATGAGGCACCCCGAACGTAAAGTTCAATCGAGGTTTGACAATGAATTCGGGCAATTCGGAAAACACAAAGGGCTATAGGATTGGCGTGGTTGCGCTGCTCACGGCAGGCACGTTCATCAACTCGATGGACCGTGCAAGTTTGTCGGTGGCCGCGCCTTTCATCATCAAGGAATTTCACATCAGCACGGTGGCCATGGGCGTGGCGCTGTCGGCTTTCTTCTGGACCTACGTCATTGGCAATTTCCCGTCCGGATATCTGGCCGACCGGTTTGGAGCTAAGACCGTGCTGGGATGGTGTGCGGCGATGTGGTCGATCTTTTCGGCGATCACCGGATTCGCTCACAACGTTACGCACATTCTGTTATCCCGGCTTGGCGTGGGTCTCGGCGAGGCCGCTGCTCTGCCGTGCACCAATAAGATCATCGCCGGAAATTTCCCCAGCCAGGAACGCGGCACAGCCATTGCGGTTTCCTTGACCGGAATACGTTTGGGCATGGCTGCGACTCCGTTCCTGATGGCCTTCCTGATCATACATTGGGGCTGGCGGGTCGCCTTTTTCGGAACCGGCATCGGCAGCTTGTTGTGGTGCGTGGTCTGGTATTTCTGGTTTCAAGACCGATCGGAGATGCGAGCCCGGCAAGCCGTCGCGCGCCCGCAACCCCTCAAGATCCCCTGGGCCCAGGTGTTTAGCAACCGGGCGATCCTCGGATTGCTGGTGGTGAAGTTCACGCAGGACTTCCTGCAGTGGTTGTTCCTGACGTGGGTGCCTTCTTATCTGGTCATGGAGCGTCACTTCTCCATCGTCAAAATGGGCATCTACGGTTCGCTTCCCTATGCCACGGCCTGCGTGACCCAGCCCTTCGTGGGTATGTGCTCTGACTGGCTGATCAGGCGCGGCTGGAGCATCAATCGCGCCCGCAAGACGATCCAGGTCGTGCTGCAGATACTTTCCTCTACCGTGATCGTGGTGGGGTTTGTCGATGATCCCATGATCGCCGTGTTCTTCCTGACGCTCTCGATCGCCGCGGAATCCAACGCCGCCGGCCATATCTGGGTAATCATCTCGGAAGTGATTCCGCCAAAGCTGATCGGTTCCGTTGGAGGCCTTATCAACGCGTTCGGCTCGGCCGCCGGAATACTTTCACCCATCTTGACTGGGTTGGTCGTGAAGCTGACTGGCAGCTTCCGCCTGGCGCTCACGCTTGGCGGATGTTCGATTCTGGTGGCGAGCGTCTTCACCATCTGGGTCGTGCCGAGGCTTACGGTTCTGGCCCTCGGCAAGGAAGGACCTCAAACTCCTGCCGTGGCGAGCGCCAAGGCTTAGTCGGAATTGTCGAGGTTGCGGGTAGCGGCCGGGATTTTCCAGTCAGTTCGCTGCATAAGTTTCAGGATGTCATCCTGAGCGGAGCGAAGGATCCCCGGACGCTGTCCCAACCCGCTTTCTGGGCTTTTTGAGTTCCTTCGCTTCGCTCAGGATTTCGGCAGGCGGCTCAGACACCGCCAAACCGCCTCAACTTCGCTCACTACGTTCACTCAGAATGACACCTCGAAGAACTATTGCGCGATCTTCCGCGGCGCGAAAATCCTCACTGCACCGGAATCCCCAACACGCGCGGTGTTGCGCATGTTGGGGTGGAAATTACTTCGTCCGATAGATGGCCAATGGCGCCCAGGTCTGGCACACGGGCATCACTTCAATCGCATTGATATTGACGCGCGAAGGCCTGGTGGCAGCCCAGTGCACGGCATCCGCAATGTCGTCGGAGCTGAGCGGAGCCGCGCCATCGTAGACTTTTGCCGCTCGGTTCTGGTCGCCGTGGAAGCGGACCTGAGCGAACTCCGTGCCCGCCACCATGCCGGGAGCGATGTCGGTGACGCGCAGTGGCGTGCCAAACAGGTCGGCGCGCAGATTGCGCGAGAACTGCTGCACAAAAGCCTTTGAAGCGCCGTAGACGTTGCCTCCCGGATAAGGCCAGGCTCCGGCAGTAGAGCTGATGTTGATAATGTGCCCGCGCCCGCGCGCCACCATGCCGGGCAGCACGGCCTTGGTCAGGTAGATCAGCCCCTTCACGTTGGTATCCACCATGCGGTCCCAGTCGTCGAGGTCGGCGCGCTGCGCCGGTTCAAGTCCGAGGGCAAGCCCGGCGTTGTTGACCAGCACATCTATTTCCGCGAAGCCGGCGGGCAATCCGCTCAGCGCACGCTCGACGGCGGCACGGTCGCGAATGTCCAAGATAAGCGGATGGACTTTATCCGCGCCCAGCTCTTGCGCTAGCGTGTTTAGCCGTTCGCCGCGCCGGGCAGCCGCGACAATTTTTGCGCCGTCTTTCGCAAAGCGCCGTGCAATCGCTGCTCCGAATCCAGCGGTCGCGCCTGTAACCAGTACGATCATTCCGCCCACCTTCCTACCCCGCGCAATCCGCAACGTCGTTGCGGGGCTGCAAATGTCCGGCCTTCGAGTTTCGCGCGCGCCAGCGCTCAGTGAAATCTCGTGGACCGGGTACTCTATATTTCTACTAGAGCTTGTTTCATAAACCAATATTAAAGGAAACGGCGAATTCCCTCAGGGGCTAAAGCCCTCATTGTCGTTGGCTCTGGACGGCGCGGCTCAAGGCACCCCAGCAAGCCAAATACAGGCTTGCCGGGGACCCCGCAAAGCCGCGCCCCTTCAAAGCCGAGTTGTGAAACAGCTACTGGAGTCGGACGGAAAGCGGCAGTAGATAATTGCGCCGCGGCACGGCTGAAGGCGGAGCGCCGGGCGGATCGCCAACCAGCGGAATGCGCTCTATAAATGGGCGGGAATCGGGCGTAAAATTGAAATATAGAGCCAGTGCAGCCGCCGGAGATTTCTGGGCAGTTGTGTGCCTGGCGGGTCAGGGAGGATTCGATGTGCCTCGCCGTGCCGGGAAAAGTGCTTGACTGTGATGAGACGAGCGGTGTCCGTGAAGGCCGCGTGCAGTTTGCCGGGATTGTGCGCCGCGTGCGGCTGGATTTTGTGCCCGAGGCAGAGATCGGCGATTACGTGATGGTGCACGTTGGTTTCGCGATCAGCCGCGTCGACGCCGAAGAAGCGGAGCGCACGCTTGCATTGCTGTCCGAGATGGGAGCGCTAGCCGATGAGTTAGGGTCCCCGGAAGATGCAGCGGATGCGGCGGCAAAAGAGCCAGCCTGACGTTGGGGCCAGAGAGACCTCGTGAAGTATATCGACGAGTATCGAGATCATCGCATCGCCCACGCGCTGGCTGCTGAAATCTCCAGCCGCGCCAGCCGTAAGTGGGTGTTGATGGAGATCTGCGGCGGGCAGACGCACACCATCATGCGCTACGGTCTCGACGAGTTGCTCGGCGACAATATCGAACTGGTGCACGGCCCTGGTTGTCCCGTCTGTGTCACTCCCCTGGAGACGATCGACAAGGCCATCGAACTCGCATCGCTTCCCGATGTCACGCTGGTTTCCTACGGCGACATGCTGCGGGTTCCGGGCTCGCGCTCGGACCTGTTCCAGGCCAAAGCCAAAGGCGGCGATGTGCGCGTTGCGTACACTCCGCTGGAGGCGCTGAAGATCGCGCGGGCGCATCCCGAGCGCCGCGTCGTGTTTCTCGCTATCGGCTTCGAGACCACGGCTCCGGCCAATGCCATGGCTGCATGGCAGGCCAGGCACGAAGGCTTGCGAAACTTTTCCATGCTCGTTTCGCAGGTGCTCGTTCCCCCGGCGATTCGCGCCTTGATGAGCTCGCCTGCGAATCGCGTTCAAGGTTTCATCGCCCCGGGGCACGTGTGTACGGTGATGGGATGCGAGGAATACGAGGCGCTGGCGCGCGACTTCCACGTGCCGTTCGTCGTCGCCGGTTTCGAGCCCGTGGATCTGCTTCAGGCGGTGCTGCTGCTGGTGAAGCAACTTGAGGCCGGAACGGCGCAGCTCGAGAATCAGTACGCGCGCTCGGTTCAGGCCCGTGGCAACCCCGCCGCCCGCAAGATCATGCAGGACGTTTTTGAGATCGCCGACCAGAAGTGGCGCGGACTCGGCACGATTCCCGCCAGCGGCCTGCGGCTACGCGAGGCGTACGCGGATTACGATGCGGTGAGGATTTTTGGGCTGGCCGACATCACGGTGGAAGAGCCCGCCGAGTGCATCAGCGCGCAGGTGCTGCAAGGATTGAAGAAACCGACAGACTGCTCAGCCTTTGGCTTGCGATGCATGCCGGAGAATCCGCTCGGCGCGCCTATGGTTTCCAGCGAGGGCGCGTGCGCCGCCTATTACCATTACCGGCGGCATACGGCGAACACTTAGCAGGCTGTGGCAGGGTAGACCACTAGTGTGGTGTCCGGAGGTTCGTGCAATAAATGTTTAGGGGTGTCATTCTGAGCGACCGAAGGCGAGCGAAGAATCTGCTTTTGTTTTCGATGTGCGAGAAAAGCAGATCCTTCGCTCCTCCACCCCAGCAACGGCAAAAGCGACCGTCGCCGGGGACCCCGGCTGCGCTCAGGATGACACTCACAAAGTGTGTTTAGTTATGCGACGCATTCTGGGGCACCCTCCGCTACGCGCGAAAGCGGCCAGCGGGAAGCCCGGGGCGTGGAGCCGGGTAGACCAGTGGACGAGACGAAAACAATCGCCGGTATCATCTGTCCAACGCCGTTGCCCGTCAAGGATACGGTGGTGCTCGGCCATGGCAGCGGCGGAAAGTTGAGCGCCGCGCTGGTGCGCTCCATCTTCCTGCCGGCCTTTCAGAATCCGGCGCTGGCCAAGCTCAACGACCAGGCCGTGCTGAACGTGAACGGAACGCGGCTGGCATTCACCACCGATTCTTTCGTGGTCAAGCCGCTTTTTTTCCCGGGCGGAAACATCGGTTCGTTGGCCGTACACGGCACCATCAACGATCTCGCGATGTGTGGCGCGCGCCCGCTGTTCCTGAGCGTTGCCTTCATTCTGGAGGAAGGCTTTTCGCTCAGCGAGCTGCGCCGGGTGGTTGATTCGCTTAGCCAGGCGGCTGCCGATGCGGATGTGCAAGTGGTGACGGGCGACACCAAGGTCGTCGAGAAGGGAAGCGGCGATCAGCTCTTCATCAACACCACCGGAATTGGGCTGGTGCCGGAGGGGCTCGAACTTTCCGCCGATCAGGCGCGGCCGGGCGATAAGATATTGCTCAGTGGATATATCGGCGACCACGGCATTGCCATACTCGCGCAACGCGAGGGACTCGAGTTCGAGTCGCCAATCCAGAGCGACAGTGCGGCTCTGCACGGCTTGGTGGCGCAGATGATCGAGGCAAGTGCCGGGATTTCACGGGCGGCAGGTGAGGCGCGCCATCCGCGGGGCGCGATTCGCTGCATGCGCGACCCCACGCGCGGCGGTCTGTCGAGCGCGCTCAACGAAATTGCGGAGCAGTCAAAGGTAGGCATCCAGATCGAAGAGCCCGCGATTCCAATCCGCGAAGAGGTACGCGGCGCTTGCGAGATGCTGGGGCTTGATCCGCTTTACGTAGCCAACGAGGGCAAGCTGATCGCCATCGTCGAAGCCGGAGCGGCAGAGCCGATCCTGCAGGCCATGCGACGCCACCCTCTGGGCAGGGAATCGCGCCTGATAGGAACGGTCACGGAGCGTTCACCCGGAACGGTCATCATGCGGACTGCGCTGGGCACGAGCCGCATTGTCGATATGCTGGCGGGCGATCAGTTGCCGCGGATCTGTTGAGGGCCTGATGCACGAAATGGGAATAGCCTGCTCGATTCTGGACGCGGTGGCCAACGAAGCGCGGCGCCATCCCGGAGCTCGCGCTATGAAGGTCGGCGTAAGGATTGGCGAGCTGGCGGCGATTGATCCCGAGGCGTTGCGCTTTTGCTTTGAGGTGATGGTGAAGGGCACGGAGCAGGACGGCTTGCAACTGGAAATCGATCGGGTGCCGCGCCAACACCAGTGCGCTGACTGCAAAGAAGAATTCGTGATCCGCGATTACGATTTTCGCTGTCCGCGCTGCGGTACGGTGAGCGTGGACTTCGCGTCCGGAGACGAATTGGAATTGACGTTTGTGGAGGTGTCGGAAGATGAATCGAGTTCCGCTGGAACGAAAAGTACTTAGCGAAAACGACAAGCTTGCCGCCGAGTTGCGGGCGCGCTTTCACGAACACGGAATTCTTTGTCTCAATATCATCAGCTCGCCCGGCTCGGGCAAGACCAGCTTGCTGGAGCGTACGCTGGAAAGTCTGCCCCGCGAAACGCGCGTGGCCGTGCTGACCGGCGACATCCAGACCGAGAATGACGCCAATCGCCTGAAGCGAGCCGGCTTTCCGGTGAAGCAGATTACGACCGGCGGCACCTGTCACCTCGACGCGCGCATGATCGACAAGCATCTCGCCGGGTGGCGGCTGGAAGATATCGACTTGCTGCTGATCGAGAATGTTGGCAACCTGGTCTGCCCGTCAAGTTACGACCTGGGCGAAGAGGCGAAGGTTGTACTGCTGAGCGTGACCGAAGGCGAAGACAAGCCGCTCAAGTATCCGTCTATCTTTTTCAAGTCGGAGTTGATGGTGCTGAACAAGATGGACCTCCTGCCCTACGTTCCGTTCGATGTTGCGGTGGCCGAGGAGAATGCGCGCAAGGTGCATCCGGGCATGGAGATCGTGCGGGTTTCCTGCACCACTCGCGAGGGCATTGACGCCTGGCTCGCCTGGATCGAGCGGCGCCGGCAGTCGGCACGGGCCGCGGCAGCCGTTGCCGGCGAGACGCTGGTCGCCGCCCCCGGTGCGGAGCCGGGTTCCTGAGGCGCAATGATCATCCGCAAGCGGATCGATCTCGAAGGCATTGTTCAGGGAGTCGGATTCCGTCCCTACGTCTTCCGGCTGGCCACGGAGAGAAAGCTCGCTGGAGTCATCAGCAATACTTCTTCCGGCGTGACCGTTGAGGTCGAGGGCTCGGCCGAGGTGGTCGACGAGTTCGTCTCGCGTCTGCCGCAGGAGCCGCCGCCGCTGGCACGCATCATCCAGCTCGACGTCATGGTCATTCCGTGCCGTGGCGAATCGGACTTTCGAATTCTGCCGAGCCGCAGAGACGCGCATGTGCAGACGCTGATCTCGGCGGACGTGGCCACCTGCGCCGATTGCCTTGGCGAACTCTTCGACCCCGCGGACAGGCGACATGGCTACCCCTTCATCAATTGCACCAACTGCGGTCCGCGTTTCACGATCGTCCGCGACATCCCCTACGACCGGCCATATACCTCGATGGCGGAGTTCCAGATGTGCGCGGAGTGTCAAAGCGAGTATGACGATCCCCTGAACCGCCGCTTCCACGCGCAGCCCAACGCATGCTGGCGCTGCGGTCCGCAGTTGGAATTGCTGGACAATAGCGGAATCCGCATCGAATGCGCCGATCCGCTTGCCGCAACCGCCGAGCTCATCATCGCGGGACGAGTGGCCGCCGTCAAAGGCCTGGGCGGCTTTCATCTGGCGGCGGACGCGACCAATGCGGAAGCGGTGCGCCGATTGCGCGAGCGCAAGCACAGAGTGGAGAAACCTTTCGCGGTCATGGTTCCGGATCTGGCCACCGTTGAAGATTTCTGCGAGATCGACGCAGTATCGCGGCAGCTACTCACTTCGGTACAGCGGCCCATAGTGCTGCTGCCGTGGAAGCGGCCGAGCGCAATCGCCGGCGAGGTGGCGCCTGGCAACAACTATCTTGGTCTGTTTCTGCCATACACGCCGCTGCATCATCTTCTATTCGCCAAGACCGGAGCCCGCGCCCTGGTGATGACGAGCGCCAATCTCAGCGAAGAGCCGATCGTGATCGGCAATGGGGAAGCTGTTGATCGGCTGAAGCAACTGGCCGACTGCCTGCTGGTGCACAACCGCGAAATACTGTTGCGTTGCGACGATTCGGTGATGCGGGTTTACGGCGGACGCCCGCGCCAGCTTCGCCGCTCGCGCGGATTTGTGCCGGTCCCGGTGTTCCTTCACCGGGCAGTGCCTTCCATCCTGGCGGTTGGCGGCGAACTGAAGAACACGATTTGCGTCACCAAGGGCAAGCACGCATTCCTCAGCCAGCATATCGGCGACTTGGAGAACTTTGAATCGTACCGCTTCTTCGAGGAAGCGATTGCCCATCTGCGCAAGATTCTGCAGATCGAGCCGGCCATTTTGGCTTACGATCTGCACCCCGACTACTTTTGCACTCGCTGGGCTCTGCAACAGCAGGGAATGGAACTGGTTGGAGTTCAGCATCATCATGCGCACATCGCCAGTTGCATGGCGGAGCATCATCTGGAAGGCCGCGTCATAGGCTTTGCCCTGGACGGTACCGGATATGGCACCGATGGCCGCATTTGGGGCGGCGAAGTGATGGTTGCGGGCTATGAGGATTTTCGCCGGGCCGCACACTTCGACTATGTCAAGCTGCCGGGAGGCGCTGCCGCTATCCGCGAGCCTTGGCGAATGGCCGTCAGCTATCTGGCTCATCACTTCGGTGCGGAGTGCGCGGAGCTCGACATCCCTTTCGTGCGCGGCCTTGACCGGCGCAAGCTGAAACTGCTGCTGAACATGATGGAGCGCAACGTCAATTCGCCGCTCACGTCCAGTTGCGGACGGCTGTTCGATGCCGTGGCCGCTCTAGCCGGAGTCCGCCAGGTTGTGAATTACGAAGCGCAAGCGGCCATCGAGTTGGAGAATGTAATCGCCGAACCGGCCGGCGAGGAAGCTTATCAGTTGGAGCTGACGCCCAGCGGCGACGGTCCCCTGATTATTGATACCAAACCGTTGTTCGCCGAACTGCTCGATGATCTTCGCCGCCGGGCGCCGGTGCCGATGATCAGCGCAAAATTTCACCGGGGACTGGTAGAGGTGTTTGCCCGCATTGCTCAGCATATCCGCGAACGCGAGAGCCTGAATCGCGTCTGCCTGAGCGGAGGCACATTCCAGAATCGCTTCCTGGCGGAGCATTTGCAACAGCGGCTCGCTGGGCTTTCCTTCGAGGTGTTTGCGCACTCCGAGGTTCCCGCCGGCGACGGCGGACTGAGCCTGGGACAGGCCCTGGTGGCGGCGCATCGGGCACGGTAACGTAGTACGAGCTTCAGCGGCACTCGGGAAGGTATATCCTGCGAACGATCCAAGCAACGGTGTCATGCTGAGGGACACCGGGGTCCCCGACGGACGCCGTTTTCGCGTCTGTTGGGGCGGTGGCGCGAAGCATCCCATGGAACTGTCCCACTCCGCGCCGTGTGAGGCTTTTCGATGAAATCCTTGGGCGGCACCTCAGCCCGACGCCGTGCCGGGATGCTTCACTGCGTTCAGCATGACAACACTGAAGCTCCCTTACTTGGACCCTGCGGCGGATTACTCGATACAGGTCTGTGTAGTACAAACTCAGCGGCGCAACGTGGTGGAGAGGATTTCGGAATCAAGTTTGCCCGAGGTGGCGAACGACGCGATTGCCTCGGCGGCTTTGGCTGCGGCTTGCCGCACTTCCTGGCCGATTTCAGGTCCGTGGTGGAAGCTGCGCGCGGTGGCGGTGATCAACGTGGCCGGAGGCGCCTGTCCATAAATGGCCTGCGCTAGCGCCAGCAGGCTGCCCGGCTCAAAATGATGCATTCCGGAAGATGACAGATCGCAATGCTCGACCGGCGTTGCGCGGAGAGTTCCGGGTTGGTCGCCAGCCACGGCATCGAGAAAAATTGCGTGGCTGCTGATAGAAAGCAAGGCGGCCAGTTCCGGATTCAATTGGTGAGAGACGATGACTTCAACCCCAGGAATCTGGCGCTTCTCGACATAACCTGCCGCGAGGCTGCCGAAGCCGTCGTCGCCTCGCAACGGGTTGCCATAGCCGATTACGAGAATTCGCTGCACCGGGTTCCTTTTCCCCGCGAGGACCAGCCCACCCTAGTGTCGCGTCCCAGAAGTTTGCGCAACAACTATTGAAGTGTCATTCTGAGCGAGCGCAGCGAGCGAAGGATCTATGTATTTGATTCGTAATACATAGATCCTTCGCTTCCCCCACCCCAGCAACGGCAAAAGCGGCCGTCGCCGGGGACCCCGGCTCGCTCAGGATGACATCCTGAAACTTATACCGCGCTTACGGGACTGCACATTAGCTCGCCGGCGCAGGTTATCGGCTGCAGATCTCATCGAGCACAGCGCCGTCGGGACCGAAGAGCCGGATCTTCATGGCGATCTGTCCCGAAGCATGCGTCGAACAGCTAAAGCACGGGTCGTATGCGCGCACCACGGCTGAAACGCGGTTGAGCATGCCTTCGTGCAGCTTTTTGCCGTCGATGAAGTGCTCGCTTACCTGCTGAATGCTCTTGCCGATGGCGAGGTTATTGTGCCCCGTCGCGACAATGAGATTGGCCCAGACGATTCCGCCGTCCTCGTTCACCTTGTAGTGATGGATGAGCACGCCGCGCGGAGCCTCCACCATGCCGACGCCGTCCAGCGAGTTGACCCCGGCAGTGGCGCGGACATGAGTGTTCAGGATTTGCGGATCGTCCAGCAACTGACTGATCCGCTCCAGGGCATAGAGCAGTTCGATCAGCC
>Ga0181524_10005731_pt1 | contig 10979 bp, 8 predicted proteins | sample PEATcosm2014_Bin_34_FD_119761 | JGI IMG/M metagenome (GOLD analysis project Ga0181524, IMG submission 119761) | Peatland microbial communities from MTU Mesocosm Facility, Houghton, MI, USA - PEATcosm2014_Bin05_60_metaG | ecosystem: Environmental > Terrestrial > Soil > Wetlands > Peat | place...
CCGTGACCGCGCGACGACCCCCGCGAACGACTCGTCGGCGTCTAGATCCCGGAGCTTCGCGTGAAGCTGGCGTAGGGCGAGCACCTTCTCCTCGAGGTCCTCGAGGATGGTGCGGTTCACCCGCGCCCGCAGCTCCTTCGAGGTCTCGCCGTCGCGGGCGTAGTCGGCGAACCCGCTGCGCGCCGACTCGAACTGGCCCGCATTGAAGACGAGCTGGCCGGAGGCCCAGGCGCGGCCGGCCTCGGGAGAAGCAGTGGTCTCCGCCTCCTCGTGGGCGACCTCGATCGTGGGACGGGGAGCGACGGGAGGCTTCGGCGAAGCGGGAGGGCGAGGTAGGTCGCAGACGCGCGTGAATCCGGGGAGCGGTTCCGCGTCCTCGCGAGCACGGGGCTTGCCGTGGTAGGTCCCGTAGTCGGGTGAGTGCTCGCGGAGGTAGGCAGGATAGGGTTTCGCGGTGCCGAAGTCGACCACATAGCGGACTTCGGGGTCTCGAGGGATCTGGAACCCGCAGCCGCAGGCGCACTTGCGGGGGAATCGGTTCCCGGTCACCGTTCGTAGGCGCGAAACCATGGCGGTGGGTTCGGTCGGCGTGGCTTGTTCAGGCGTTGGATACGAGATGCTGTGTTGCATCGCACGTCTCTCGCGAAGGCAGGGACGGGCGATGCACGGATCCAGTCGATAGCAAACTGCCTTCCGCGTGAGGCGGCAGTACTGGATTATGTTCCAGTCGAGGGGGGCGGAGGTTCGAGGGGCAAAGCGCATTGCGCGCAATATCTGCTGCCCGGCTGGTTCTCGAAATGGCAATGCCAGCAGACCGGGTTGGGCGGATTGATTAGCGGTGTTCCCATGGAAACCGAGCCGGGATCCAGACCCTCCGTTTTGCTTGCGGATGGTTCGAAATAGTCGGGGGAGACCCCCGCCTCGGACGGGACTCCCCCGACAGCACGGCCCCCAGCAATCGGTCCTGGACCCCCGCCATCATTGTTCGGGCCCAGAGAGGACTGGTTAGGTTGCCCTCCCACGCCAGGCATCCCCTCAGCGAAGGTAGTTTGCCCGCTCTTCTTCCTACGTCGAGTCACGACGACGAGGACTATCGCGAGGAGAATCAGGATTGGAACCACGAGGAACAATGCGTACCCTTCGAGGGCCGGTAGTCCCAAGAACGCCGGGTTGACGGTCAGATTGGTGCTGCTCGTGCTACTTGCTCCGTTGTAGTCGATTGCCGTAAGTGTCACCACATAGGTTCCTGAGTCTGACGGAGAGCAGGTCAAGGTGGCGCCTGTCGGGGCGGAACACCCTGAAGGTAGACCGCTCCATAGGTAGGTCAAGCCGCCGGCTCCTCCGGACACATTGGCTGTGAATGTCACGTCACCGAGCTGCAACACGGAGCCGGGCGTTACGCTCACCGTGACTGTAGGGTCCGTATCGACAATGTAAGTCGACCTGCCAACCGCTGTGTAACCCAGTGAGTCAGTGACTGTGAGGGCGATCGAGAAGTTCCCGGACGACGACGGAGTACAATGAACGGATGGCGTGGTCGTCACGGTGCACCCAGACGGAAGCGCCGTCCAGTCAACGTTGTAGTAGTTCGAACCGCCTACCATGTTGGCCGAGAACGTCAATGACTGTCCGACATCGATGCCACCCGAACCGGGGTAGGCCGAAGCTGACACGGTAAGAATTGGCAGGACGTTTACGCTCAGGGCAATTCGGTTGTACGATCCATCCTGGTCAGCCCCGCTGATGAAAAGGTAGTACGTTCCATTGGCGGTCGTGTTCGAAAACGAGAAGAAGATTTCCGCGGCGAAGGAAGGGCTTCCCTGACTTGGCGAGAGTCTCACCGTCCAGTTTGCCGAAGTCAGTACCCCTGTGCCGAAGTAGCTCACAAATTGGTACGAGGATCCCGACAGGTCGACTGGGCTGTTCGACCCGAAGTTGACTATCGAAATATTCGAGTTGTATTGTCTTGGGGAGCTTGTTACCTCCACGGTAACGGAATCGCCAAACCCTGGAGCAAACGCCAGGTAGTATGGCTCGTTGGCAATCGTGACATTGCTTCCACTGTGACTAACAATAATGCTGGTTGGGACCGCGGATGAGGCAAACGAAACCCAGTCCGTCACCGGACTGGCGTTCGCCGTATTCGCTTGGAAGAAGAAGTCGTAGGGGGGTACAGGGCCGGATGTCTGGTAGACTTCTTCGTAATCGGTGTAGTCATAGTTGAGATAATCATTGCACGCGTAGATTGACTGAAGCAGGAAGTCGGTGCCTCCAGTATCTACTCTGGTCGTCCAAACGATCTGGTGAGACGAACCGTTTAGTGCCGCGAAGGTGACTTGACCAGATGCGATCGACATCTCGAATACGTAAGACTGGCCGCGCGTGAGAGGGTGCGCATAGTCGTTTGTGTAAATGGTCGCAGCGCAATAAGTGCTGGTCGAATACCCGAGTCCCCAATCTCCATAATTATTCGACAACCCGATTTGATCGTACGAACCAGCGTTGTCCCAAACGGAGAGGAGAACAAAGTAAGCGTCGGATTGGGGAAAGTCATCGGGGACTCGGAGCACGACGCTGACGTTCGTGCTTATCGCGGCCGACCCAGAATAGACGGCTCCATCCCAATAATGGCCGGAGTAGGCTGATTCTAGTCCCGAAAGAGTTGGAACCGTGGGGTGAGGTGTGCCATTAGCCTCACCCGCCGGAAACGCAACGGCGTGTGGCCAGACGGCATGCGCCACGGACGTTGTCTGGCCTCGCGCGAAACTCGACTGTGTTCCCGAAGAGGATCCGGTTGACTCCGAAGTTGGCCGTGCGGCGTTGGTCGATAGGTGAGGAGCGATAACCGGGCGTACGGTAGATGTAGTTGGGGCACTGCTCGCTATCGAAACCGCAACGAAGATGGCGAGCACCACCAGAATTGGCGAATAGTGCTTCCTCGAAGGTTGCATGCATGACTCATTGAGCGACTAGCCGAGTTTCCGGGCTTAAACGTTTCGAAACAGTCGGGACTCTTCGCCCTACCCGTCCGCGCAGGCTCGCGGCCAACTTTCGTAGTATTCGCTACTCCTCGCTGGGTCCGCGTGGGGCGATCGGGCACTGGATGCTGGACTGCATCGCTCGTTCCCCTCTTCGCGAGGAACGAGCGATGATCGGCCGCAACGACCAGTCTACACGAGGGCGCCCGTCCTGGCGGTGGTAAGCATGCTATCGAGCAGGTCGCAGACTAACGAACTAGCCCAGTCGACGTACTCCAACTCATCCTCATCGGCCGATGGGGGAACGCACTTGGTGCCGTCTTCGCTGAGATTGACGTAGAACCCATCTTCCTTGAGTTCGTCCAAGGTCTCTAACTCCAAATCCCGTAACTCTTGGAGTTCCTCGCGAGACTGACTGACGGCTTCGGCCCGGTTTCGCTTGTTTCCCAACGTCAGGAGGATTCGCATCCTCTGACGGAACGGGAGTCGCGGGTCACCAATCGCCATTTGGACCGATAGCTCTGCAAACTTCGGAGCATTGTAACTAAGGTAGTCTATCAGGAACTCGAGGTGCGCGAGCTTTACTTCGTGGGACCAAAACGCTTGTCGAACCGCGTCGGGAGTGAGCACACCACGGTGCTTCTCAAGGATACTGCGAACTCCAGAGTCGGTGATCTTCTCGAAGGACTCCGGATTCCTGAGGTCCGCCCCTTCCCGCCGAATCTTGCCCTCGAAGAGAATCAAGAACCCCTTCGCGCACTCCTCAATGCTGAGTTCCAAGAGACCCGGCCGGGTTGGCGCACTGCTTCGGGAGGCGTCGCTCCGCAGTCTACGGGCGTTGTCACGACACAAAGCCACGTCGTCGATTGTCAGCTGGAGGTCCTTCTCTTCGGAGGGATTTGTGGGCATTTGCCTCCCCGACGGTTAAGCGAAGAAGACCATAGCCGATTCCCTCGCGAAGGCAGGGACGGGCGATGCTAGCGGACACCTACCTAAACAGAGTTAGCGCTAGATTCAGTAGGGAGTTCGGATAGTATGACGACTGAGAAAGAGGTGAACGCTTTTGCCCCGACCTCCGGGAACGACAACCAAGTCGAACAGCTTCTGAGTCTGTTGAAGTTGAAACGGAGCAAGAGCGATGGGAGCCTGTACGCCGTCGTCCTTCCAGGGATCGCACCCCCGGGTCTTCACATCAGCCAGCACCCGTCAGGCGAGTTCCATGTGCGGGATAAGGATCGAAACATCTCGGTCAATTTCGATTTTGCTGGACTCTTGCAGCGATCTTTCGCTGGGTCCCTAGAGAGTTTCACCGGCCGAGGCTACCGACTCCCCACCCCAGGTCATCGAGCGGCCGGTTCAATCATGCCATTCAATCTTGTTCCCACACCCGATCAATCACTGAAGAAAGAGAACGTAGACCTTGATTCGTTGATACGGAGCCAGATTGCCGTCGAACTCGAAGACACGGCGGACTTCAAGGACGCCGTTCGGTTGTTGGTATCGAACGGCCAGCTCCGTCCAAGGGATGTCCTGACATTAGAAGTGGACGGCACGAACGAGCTGGTCATCTTTACCTGCACTGGCGCACAATTGTTTGGACCCCGGACACCCAAGCTTCCCGAAGACGTCCCTTTTGCCGCAATGCTCTCCCGCGTAGCCGAGCAAGTCCAAGAATTGGGTGGGGTGGTGATGACCATTGGACCCGACGACGAGGAGCGTCTTCGCACAATCCTCCCGGGGTTCGAGGGTATTCTTGGCGACGCAAAGGTAGCCCCACTCACGGGGCAGAGTGATGAGGAGATGACGGAAGCCATGAAGAGATTCGTCGAATTGTTTCTCCCGGCGGCTTCGGAAGCGAGCAACAAGGCCACCGTGAGGTTCCGGCGCAGGTCCACAGAGGAGTCAGGGGAGGAGTCGGCCGCTGGTGAAGGCGTCTCACGAAAAGTCTGAACTGTCAGTCTTCGCACCGACAAGCCCAAAGGATCGGGACCGCGTTACTCTCCGATTAGAATCTGACAACGCACGTCCCACGCGAAGGCAGGGACGGGCGACGCACCGCTCGTGAAAATCCTATTCGAGTTGATGAATCATGTACTCTTCGAACGAACACTTGGCGTCAGTGAATCGTGCGAAGGCAGCATCGTAGGTCGGCGGCGCCCCCTGCTCACCGCACACGACCATGACCCTGGGGCGGAAAGGCGGACCTTTGACTTGCCGGATGAGGTCAAGGGCCTGGGTATCGGCAGGTGGGAGAGAGTAACCGACGACCACGATCTCCCTCGCTCGAGAGAGCGCTGTGCGGGCTGACATCCAGATGGCCTCGAACGGTTCGAGGGCTGTTCCCTTGGTGAGGACCGGTGGAACGATGCTCGGAAGCAAGTACGGTTTTTCACAAAACTGACAGGACAAGTTCCGGGGAGGCACGTAATGACCCTCGACCGCGTTGATGAGGGTCGCTCCGCGAGTTGCTTCATCGCACCCCCTGCAGATGCCCCAATTCACCGAGCCGTGGAGTTTCAGGATTCGGACGTCCTCTCCGTGCTTGTCGAGATGCTTCTGACGGGAATCATCGACGAACCGGACAACCTTCCGAGGTCCATACGAGTAATCGAGCCCGATTCTATCGAGAGTTTGCTCGACGACCGTATCATAGTTGAACGTGACAACCGTCAAGCTCCGGGACTCCTGGTAGAGTTGGCGGAGGTATCCCTCGTAGAGTTCTGCTTCCGAGCTGCGAAAGTCGAGCCGCACGTCGGCGCAGATTGATCCAAGGTGCAATCGCAATTCCCTCAGGAGGTCCCGGGCGGGGTAGGCCGCTCCACCGACGTCAATCCGACCACCTGTGTACTGCTCGTCCCAGATTCTCGTGAAAATAGTCTCAAGGGAACGCGAAGGCTCGGGGACGGTCGAGGCCGAACTTCCGAGGAGACTTTGGATGGCCTTCATTGCGTCTGGATCAGCCCGGCTCCTGCTAATCCACTCGTCCGTCAACAAGTCCCGGAGCAGGGGACCGCCAGCGGGCTTGGAGAACCCGGCTCCCGCGAGGAGTACCGTATGCCCTGGCATGATCTGTTTCCCGGCTTACCGAAAGCCTTGCATTCCTAATCAAATCGCTTAGCCCTCCCGCGGAAGGGTGTCCGAGACCGGGGATTGGACGCTGGTCTGACCTGCTGATTCCTCGAAAAAAGAGGAACGAAAGGGTTGACTCGCAATCTCCGTCAATACTACGTTGAAATCGAGAGGAGCGATGGCTCGAATCAGGGTGCGCTGGGCGTCAGGCCTTAACCGGACTCACTTTCCAGCGTCGAGCAAGAACCCTGACTGCAAAGTCGCTAACCAGGTGGTCAGCTCCGATTGCAGCTTATCGCTGAGCGGTCTGTCAGCCGAAGTCTTTGCAAGTCGAATTCGGTCGAGGAGGATGGCCCCGGTTCTTGCGGACCACTCGGTCCATGTCTTTCCGAGGGTTCCATAATCAGTAAACGCGTAGGGAAAGGCAATGACTTTCACCTTCGGCACGTACGTATGGATGAAGCCGTCCCATCTTCTATTGGAAATCTCTTCGGAGGCGCCTTCCAAATCGTCTCCTACAGTACACTGAGCGATGAAAAACAATTGACCAGGTCGATCGTCTCCCATCGGGTACCATGCCAGTATGTCTGCGCCTCCGTCTCCCACCCGGTCGGGAATAGGGTCCGTGCCGCGCGGTTCACCAGACTTGGTGGCAACATGCTCGAGACAATCTACGAACTCCTGCGGGAGGTCGGGGTCACGCGTGTCCCCAATGTTTAGCAATTCACCACCACTGAATCGGGCCGAGAGAGAATGTACCGCCAAGTGTTCGAAGGCCTTGGTAAGGGGTTTCAAGCGCGTTTCGTCGTAGGGTTTCGGATTTTGAGAACTTCTCATCGCGGTCGAAAGGAGCAGTAGGAACGAATAGACCGCGTCATCGGGACTCTTTCCCGTAAACACAAGGGCTTCGTCTCGAACCTCGAATGGGTATAGCCCGCCGAGTGTCCCGGACCTAGCCCGAAGCTCCCTCCAGGCGGAGTTGACTCGCCCCTTCGCGTTGTCCACTCCGGCGCCGTGGAGTGCATCGATTGCGCTCGCCTTGGATATGGTTCGAGAGGCGTCAAGGAATGCAACGGCCTCGAGCCAGTCGGCGATCAGATCGGCAGACTCGCCTGACGGGACAGCAATCAACTCAACTACCACCCTTCTGCTTGGGTTTGGTTTCTATCGCTGCGAGGGCCTGCACAGAGTGTGAGAGGCGCTCGATTGCCTCCGCGACTTCAGGATCGTCCCTGTATTCGCGAAGCTCTCCTCTCAAACCGTCGATGGAGTTGAGCAACTGATTGATCGACCTCAAGAGATGAACTCGATCCCCACCCACATAGTTGGACGCTATTTCCAAATCTCGAGTCTTACGCAGTTTCTCCAACGCGGGAGGGCTTCCGATGACTTTCGCGAGTTTTGATATCTCGCGGGTGTCGTCCACAACTGGGTTTACTGACGGCTCGGTCGAACCATAGAGGAAGGTGATTACCTCCTCGAGTTGGGCCTTCTTGTCTCCCGGGATTGGGTTGGTCGGAGGGCGCTCCACCCTTTCTGCCCCCCGTCGGTCTCGGGGCCTTTCAAATCCGACATATTCCGCAATGTTCGGGTAGAAGTTGAGCGCTCTTTGAAGATACGTGAAATTGTCTCGTACCAAACGGGTGTTAATCTTGAAGGACGACTCAGCCTCTCGGATAACCATGAGTGTGGAGTAAAGTTCGCGAATTGTTCGTAGAGTGGATGCGGTTTCGCGTGCTATCTCAGCTAGATCAGCCTTCGGCCCTCTCTGCTCAATCAACTCCGCGACAAATCGAGCCTTAGCCAAGGGCGCCCACTTCTGCACGCCCGCGATGTGTCGCTGAGCAAGATACGCCATCACTAGCTTTCTATCCGAGTAAACTGCGACATTTACAGACGTGAGGTCATGAGTTGACCTTCGGCTGAGTTCGGCCCACTCAGTCTGATGTGCGACTTTCTGCCGGAGGTCGGGCTCGGTGAGCAACCGAATTGATGCCAGGCGTCGGTTTCCTTCCACGACCGTGTATGAAGACAATTTGGTGGGCTCCCCCGCCAACGCTTTGTCAATCACGGCTACCAAAGGCTCGTGAGTGAAGAAGCCGTTCGCCGCGATGGACTCGCCTATAGGTACAATGTTGTAATCACGATCCAGTATCACGACCAGATCGTCCTGCGACACACCCGGAGTCTCTTCGGGGAAGCGGAAGTTGGCCGAGTCTAGCCGTAGCTGGGAAACTGGTACGGAACTGATTTGTCCTTCAGTCATGTCGCCGTCCTCTGCTTAGTTTCGAGTAATCTAACCCACCGTAGCCCACCGTCTAGGTCGGTCCGTCCAGGGTGCACTTGTTGCCGAGATAGGCGAGCTGAGGGGCGCTTGCTCGTACCGGGGTGAGCAGGGTGGTGACCGATAAGAGTTCGGAACTCCGCAGGCACCGGGAGCACGGGTTCGGGTCCAGGGATTGGTCGTCGTAGGGCAACGGATAGCCGGGGCGTGCTCCGGGGTTTGTATCCAAAGAACTGGGCACGGATTTCTCTACCGAGAACCTCTGCCAGAAGTGAGGGGACAGCGTTTCCAATCTGACGCTGGATTGAGTGTCGACTTCCAACGAATCTGACACTCTTCGGGAAGGTCTGCAGCGCGGCGAGTTCTGCAATCGATAGGTATCTGTTGGCCCAATGCAGCGGGCCTATCGCCGGTCCGGGCTGCGCTGGAATAGTCCAGGACGGACGGTTCTTTGCCAACTTGAGGAGAAAACTCCAGTATCGCGTACGCCAGCCAAAGAGCGAAAGGCCGCCTCCGTGGTCCGTATGCCACAGGTAATTTTGGCCCTCGGGAATCGAGGGGAGAAGTTCAGCCCAGCTACCCTTTATCGAAAGATCCTCTGAGGAAGCGGGTTCGAGCCCCCCAATAGCGTCCCAAGCGATTGCTGCTGGCAGGAGCCCAGTGTCCACCAGGGTCCTCTGGGGTTGGGGATGGCTGTCCTCCAGCGTGTGGGTAGCCCCTGGGAAGATGAACTTTCGACCCTCCCGGTGCCCGATCAAGAAGAACCGGCTCCGAAGTTGAGGAACGCCGTAATCGACTGCATTTAGCACCTTCCAAGAGAGCGCGTACTGTGTACTAGCTTTCCGGTTGATGGCCATAGTCAGCCGACGAATGGTTTCGAATCCTTCCTCTTTCCCTGAATAGGCGATGCCGTGAACGTTTTCCAGGAGGAAAACAGTCGGAAGTGTCTCCTCGACCATCCTCATAAAGGCCGGAAGGGTCGCCGCGCGGGGATCCGCCATCCCCTTGGTGGTGCCATTCGCCCAGTATCCGGCCTTGGAGAATGGCTGGCACGGGGGGCCCCCGACAAGGAGGTCCACATCTCCGCGATGAAGGCTGCCCGCTTCTAGAATCTCCTTTCCGGTGGTTGCGTGCACATCGCGCTCGAGCAGAGACCAATTCCGGTTCGCGCGGATGGTTTCGCATGCATCATGATCGAATTCGAGGGCAGTCCTTACTCTGAAACCCGCCGACTCGATACCGAAATCCAATCCGCCAGCGCCCGAGTACAGACTGACCGCGTTCAAATCCGACATGTGGGTCGATGCCTCAGATTTCTGGGTCATCGACCCACTCCTGCCGGCGCCGGCCCACAGCCCTCAAAATGTCCCCCACACCTTTCGAGACGATACGGTCCCGAACGGTCTCCCAGGGGGTCATGTCCTCCTTGATTGACACATGGACATTCACTTCGCCGCTTACACCTGTCCCCCACGCTTTGAGACCCAGGCCGGGTGTTCGCCGCGGCTTTGTTTTCAAGATTCGGATCGCACGTCTGGCGGAGATAGCGACGAATGGCGTGTTCGAAGCCGCCTTTTGGAAGCGTTCCCAGTACTTGGACACGGTCAGCGATACGAATTGGTCTTCCGCCGCCTTAACACCCGATCCCGTGTAATCGTTGAGAATACCCCAGACCAGTGTCTCTTCGTCGGTGAGAGTCTCTTTAAGAACTTCACCCACCCGTCGGGCAAGTTCGAAATCTACAGAGCAAACGTAAACGAGGCTCGAGTAAGAATCGCTCTCTATCGCCCCGAACGCCTTGTAAGCGGGTATTGGAATGCAGTCGTCCGGGTCTAGACCAACTAAGGCCTGGGCATTCGTGAATCTTGTCCCGGCATTCTTTACGTTGATAGGCAACCGGTCCGATAGTTCACAGAGAGAATAATCTGCCAGGGTATACTCGCCCGTGTCGCGCTCGTCTTCGCACTTGACCGTGCTCCGGTCCGAAATGAGGCTCTCCAGCAACTCCGCGAACCGCTGCTCGGTGATACGAGCTGGGAAGAGCTTAGGCGCAGCGTTCTCGGCTGACCCTTTCCTCTCACGCTCCTTGAATGTGGCCAGTAAACCATCGGTCTTGCTTCGGGCCAGGAGCGTCCTCGCACGTCCCGGGGCGATTCGGCTACCTTCACGGATGGCAGACACTGCTTTCTCATCCGTCGCCCCACCGCTCGAGGCTAGGAAACCACGTGCGAGCGCGACAGCCTCCCAGCTTGCGCCGGGCAACAGCCGGCACAGAGCCTCGGCGACCTCCCGATCTGAGTGCGGAGCCACCGGCATCCGCCCCGGTTACTCTTCCCGGCCCTTGAGCCTATTCTATACCGAGCCAAGCACGGCCCCCGGTCGTTTCGGCATCAATTCGGCGCGAAAAGTAGCCGCCCCGGGTGCCCCGGGGCGGAAGGGGTTAGCTCCTATCGGTGGAGGACCGAACAGAGCGTTGGACTAGGTCGGCGAGAGAGCGGGCGAGATCGCTCGATTTCCAGGGGTGCCGGGGTTCCCGGCCCAAAAACGGGTGTTTTTGGGCCGGCGGCATGCCAGTTTCCTGACGTGCCGGCCAGGTCGTGGTAGTAAGCCCCGTTCCGTTTCAGGCAGCATTCGACTGCGCGCTCTCC
>Ga0181524_10005732_pt1 | contig 10978 bp, 10 predicted proteins | sample PEATcosm2014_Bin_34_FD_119761 | JGI IMG/M metagenome (GOLD analysis project Ga0181524, IMG submission 119761) | Peatland microbial communities from MTU Mesocosm Facility, Houghton, MI, USA - PEATcosm2014_Bin05_60_metaG | ecosystem: Environmental > Terrestrial > Soil > Wetlands > Peat | place...
AAGGCCGCCAAGCCTTGCGCGGTGGTGTCGTGTAGTTCGCGAGCGATGCGCCGCCGTTCCGCGTCCTGCGAGCGAAGGAGGCGGCCTGACAACTGCCGCAGGGCTTCCGTCGTCCGCTTGTGCTCGGATATGTCCTCCACCATTTTGATGGAGTATTTGAATTCGCCCTTTTGGTTCCGGACCAGAGAAACATGCAACCGCCCCCATACCACCTGCCCACCCTTCTGGAGGAAGCGCTTTTCGATCCGGTATTGGTCGCGTTTTCCATCTGCCAGCTCAGTAAACAGGTCCCAATCCGCCCGTACATCATCGGGATATGTGAACTCGGTGAAGACCTTGCCCGCCAGTTCCAAATTGGTGTAGCCCAACATCTTCTGAAGCACGGCGTTACTCTCCACGGGATGGCCGTGCACGTCTACCAGAGCGATACCCATGGCGGCATTCTCGAAGATCGCCCGGAAACGCTCTTCGCTTTCCCGAAGCGCCTCCTCCGCCCGCTTGCGCTCGCTGATGTCTTCGACCAAGCCCTCGTAGTAGGGTGTCTTTCCGTCAACTCCGCGCACCATCCGGCAATTGACCGAAACCCAAATTGGGGTCCCATCCTTGCGCTTCCATTTGCACTCGTAGCCGCGGACAGCCTCACATTCTTGCAATAGTGCAATGAAATGTGAACGCTCATTTGGGTCTATCCACAGTTGATGAGCCGAATAGGTGATCGCAGATACGGCCTCCTGCGCTGAATCGAAACCTAGAATCCTCGCCATGGCGGGGTTCGCAGCTAAAACCCTCCCCTCCAATGATATTCGATAGATTCCATCCATCGCCTCCTCGAATATCTTTCGATATTCGCTCTCGGCTTCCAAAATTGCTTTCTCTGCCGCCTTCCGTTCGGTGACGTCCTGCATCGTGCCGTGTAGCCGGACGATGCGGCCATCGGCGTCGCGCACAGCGGCGCCCCGAGCGTGAGTCTGGCGCCGGGTACCATCCGGGCGCACCACTTCCAGTTCCAGGTCGTAGGGTTCACCTGTGGACATGGCCCGGTTGACGGCGCTCTCCAGGCGCGCCCAGCTTTCCGGGGCGTAGAGAGCCGCGCTTTCCTGGTGTGTCAGGGGGGGGCTGGTGAGGATCCCTCCCGGTGATGCCGTAAAGCTCGTCCGACCACGTTGTGGTATCGGTTGCCACGTCCCAGCTTGAACTGCCGACGTGCGCCACGTGCTCGGCCTCCTTAAGGCGAGCTTCGCTCTCGCGAGAAGCTTCCGCCATCTGTTTGCGCTCCGCAAGCCGCTTGCGAAGCTGACTGATCACGACCTGCCTGTCCAGGAGGTAGCCCACCAACAGAACCGAAAGCGCGCAAAAGCCAACGAAGACCTTTAGTTTTGTCGTGCTGCTCACGATGAGGTCGTTGGAGAAAGCCGTGGGATACATCAGCAAGGCTATCCCAACGACTAAAATAAACATGACCGTGAGAGACAGCATCCACAGTTGCCACTGACGTCGGTCGACATTGCGGGGGTCAACTCGGTCGAATATCCGCATGGGTAATCACTCCTCGGGCAGGGAAGTCAAATGGTCCCGTGATATAAACCCTCTCTCGTTCCACAATGCATGACCGGGTTTGCCGCCCCCATGAGCAGTGCGCTTGCAGCTTTCGCCAACCTCTTCCCGGCCTTCGCCTCCCGAACAATAAAGGTTAGTCTTAAAGGTACTATTAGTATATACCTGACTGTCTGGTGGGAGCGCGATTTTCGACGTGCCGCGTCCGGTTGCCCCCCCGCTTCGGACGGTAAGACCATTCCATTCTGGCATCCGCATCGTGTGGCGTTCGAATATTTCCAGGCCCAGCGCCAGTCGATCACGGGGTCGTATCGCAGCGCACGTAACCGGAATCCCCTCGTCGATTTCGTGCGGCACGTCGATGCCGACTTGGCCAGCGGGCCAGCACAAAAGAACCGAGCGCGGCCCTAATTGAATTGGACGCGTGGCTGAGGTAGCATACTGGTCCAATTCAGATTTGAAAGCAGAAATTCAAATTGGAGAACAACCATGAGGTCACTTGTCTTTGCCAGTGTTCTAGCCCTTTGGGGGCTCTTCAGCTTTTCGCCAACTCGAAAGTTGGCCGCCCAGCTCAGTGTCCCCTCTTCGGCTCCGCCCGTGGTCAATGTAGTTCCCTCCCCCGAGCAAACCCAACACAGGCAATTTCGGCGAACCCTGGTGGGGCCTGGAATCAATCAGCCCAAGTCCTATCCCGGCTATGAAGGGTTTGTGGGTTGGTCGGGTGTGGCGCGCACGAAAAACGGTACGCTACTGGTTACTTTTTCCTCGGGCTACTGGCATGCGTCACCCCCCACAGGGCCGACGCCGCTCCCTGCCGATTTCGCCGAACTGTTCAAGAAACTGTCGGGCGTCGATCTCTCACGCATAAACGCGCCGCGTGGGGGCCGGGCAGAATTCATGCGCTCCCAAGATGGCGGCCTCACGTGGTCGAGGCCGCAGGTGATGATCGACACGCCTCTTGACGACCGTTCGCCGTCGCCCGTCCAACTGTCCGATGGGACTCTGGTCGCCAGTTTCTTCGACTACGACGGAAGAGGTAACAGCCGGACAGGTATCATCCGTTCGTTTGACGAAGGCAAAACTTGGGAACAAACCCCGCGCTTTTTGACCACTCCTTTTGTCGGGACGGCAACCGACGGCCCTCCCCTGGTCATGCCGGATAAGTCCCTGCTCCTGGCCGTCTATGGCAGCAGGGGAAAAGTCAAGAATGAGCTCTCTCAATTCGGGGTATTCGAGTCACGCGACCGGGGCGACACCTGGAGGTGCATAGGAACCAATAAGGCTGCGTACAATTTGGATGAGCCGAGCATCGCCCTGTTGCGGGATGGGCGATTGATTATGATCGCGCGCCCGGAAGGCGCCGTGTCCTGGTCAAGCGATGGTGGACACACCTGGACGGAACCCGTTCGCCTTCCGTTCCGAATGTTTGATCCCTGGCTGTTGAGCCTGAAAGACGGCACATTGCTCTGTGTTCACGGTTCCTACCACAAGGACAAACACGGCCTGCGCGCAATTCTCAGTCCCGATGGCGGAAAAACGTGGTTTGCAGCCGGGCCGGATTACGGCTTTTCCGTTGATCCATCCGTCTATGGCTATTCGCGAGGAATTCAATTGCCCGACGGCTCGATCTACATCGTTTACCTTCACACGGGCGGGCACAAATGGGACGACGCTCGCAACGAGTCGCTTTTCGCTCTACGCTTTCGTGTTCTCAAGGGGTGCCGTGGCATCGAACTGCTGCCCGCACCCGGGTCACCGGACGCCGGCAGAAAGGATCCTGGAGCCGCATCTGGGGAAGGCGGGAAACCGAGGAAGGAAATCTAAAAAGGGGTCGCCTCAGACCGGCGAGTCATGCCTCGTTAGGAATCGGAATCAGAAACGGAGCAATCACACTCAATCAATACACGCACTGCCTTCATTCCTGTCTTACCCCCATATGCCCGGCCAGGGAAGGACCGCGCCCCCTCGTCCTGTGGAGACTCGCAGTTCAAGTAACTGGATCATGTTTGGCAATTCGACTTCCAGAGTCTTCGCCCACTTGGCTCTCTCCTCATCGGTTAGACTGGGAGCGCAGCTATCGAGCAGGTCCTTGTACTTGTTCTGATCGCCCAGCATGATGCGGGGAGGCTCTCCTCCAACTCTCACCCCGTGCATGAGGCAAACCAGGTCCGCTGCGCGGACGATCTCCACCAAAAGTATGTTTTGCCGCGCTTCCTGAGGTTGGTGGTGGTGTTCGAGTACGTCAATGATCTCGGCGGAAAAGTTCCAACTGAGGCCAATGCATTTGCCGACTGAACAGTGGTCAACTCCAAATTGTTTCTGCTCCGATTCAAGTGACTCCCCCCAAAGGATGGCGCCGGGCGCAACATTGTGTTCTTTTGAACGCAGGGCAAGTATGAAAAGAGGAAGAACCCCTACATCGTGCAGGAGTCCTGCCAAATATGCCTGCTCCACCTCCGGGTAGCGGAGACAGAGGGCACTGCGCGCACTCAAAGTCGCTGTTAACAAGCTGTGCTGCCAGAAGGACTGCAAATCGGTGGGAGATAAACAGTTCCCAACACACTCCAGCAGCGAGCAGGTGAGGACCAAGGTCCTCAGCCGTTGCGTCCCCAAGAGGATCACCGCGTGTTCGATGTTAGAAACTCTTTCCCGCAAACCCAACAAAGCCGAGTTGCACAAGCGAATGACCTGCGCGGTAAGGCTGGGGTCAGTTCGGATTACCCCGCAGACGCGCCTCAAGTCCACTGGTATGGTGCTTAACAAGGCGCTAAGCTCAAAAACATAAGCTGGGAGTGTGGGGATGCCATCCACGAGCAGAGCCCTGATCTTGGCTTCTTGGCTCTGTTCTTTTTCCAAACTCTTTGATTCATCCGAATTTGCGCTATCCCCCATTCTCTCCATCCGGCCGGTTGAGTTGAGCTGGTATGCTTTGTCCCTCGTCAATAACTCCATCGGCACGCGAGAGCAGGTCTTTAGGTGGTGACCAAAAAGTAGGTTGTAAATAGAAGATGGTAGGTAGGGGCAAGACAGGTGCCAGGTGAGAGGGGCTGGGGTAATTCCAAATTATGAATCCTGGATCGTGAATTACTCACTCTCTACTGCTCACGGACAACTGTTCTTCCCATAGGCGCTCGCGCAGTCCCCGGTGCGCTGAGCAGTTCGTCCATTCGCGCTCGCAGGCGCATAACCGCCGCGGAGTGCAACTGTGAGACTCGAGCCTCCCCGATACCTAGAACCGCCCCCACTTTCCTCATCGTGAGTTCCTCGTAATAGTAGAGCGCCAGCAGTCGGCACTCCCGCTCAGGGAGTTCGCGAATGGCCACTGCTAGTAATCCCGCCATTTCGGAGCGCAAACAAAGCACATACGGATCTTCGGCAGCCGTGGATAAGCCGAGGGCACTGACCCTGCGATCGGAACCATCTTCCATTGTTTCTGACTGCAGGCTTCTCAAGTCGAGCCCTCGTAGCTCCCCCAGCAAGTGCTGGAATTTGTCGAGACTCATGCCCAGTTCTTCAGCCAGTTGAGACTCTGAAGGGGAGTAACCCAAGCGCGCTTTTAGTTTCTGGAGCGCCTCCTCGATGCCGCGGGCCTTCCTGCGCAGTGGGCGGGGGCTCCAGTCAAGATCACGCAAGCTATCCAATATCGCCCCGTGGATGCGGTATTTGGCATACGCCTTGAGGTCCACATGGCGGGCGGGGTCAAACCTCTGAATGGCCTCGATCAGTCCAAGAATGCCCGCATGGATCAGGTCCTCAAGCAGAACATGCGGTGGAAGCCGATCATGAATTCGCTTGGCGATGTATTTGACCTGAGGAAGCTGTTCAATCAGCAGCCGCTCGAGGTCGGCTGGGTTCAGATGGCCAAAAGTCGCATGGGCAGATTTCACTTCCCCGAGCGCTTGGCGGCTAAAATCTCTTTCAGGTTGGGTTGCTACAGAGCCATTCATCGCAGCACCTCCGCGGGCTGGGTTGCCTAGGCGAAAGCCGCTGCCACTCATGGACTCCAACTCTCGCGTCGCCGTTTGCTTACGGCGCTTCACTGCTTGGTCGTGTACCGACCCGTGGCCGCACAGGGATAAGAGCAAGTTGAGAACCAAACGTATTCAGACACCCCATAACGATTTGAAATGTTGGAGCGGCCTTCGGAAGTGATTGTCTAATCAGGAGTTGTTCTGGGTGGAATTAATTGATTCCTTAATGCCCCATTGAGATTTATGCACACTTACACCGTGGAATCAGAAAGACTTAATGAGAAGAACCAGAGAATGCAGGTGTGTCCCACCCTTTACGTGTGATGCGCCACTCGCATTCAATGACCGCCATTTCAAATTGACAGGTGGATGAATTCAGGGCGTAGTACCGGCAAATTCTGGGACAAGATGAATGCCCGCTCGATAATGTGTTTCAGCTCACGAACGTTGCCGGGCCACGAGTAGGCTTCCAGTGCTTTCGCCGCCTCGAAAGGTATGGACTTGCAGGGTGCGGTCGCCTCACGACAGAGTGACTCCAGAAAATAAGTTGCCAGGGGGAGAATGTCTTCTCTCCTTTCTCGGAGCGGCGCAAGTTCGATGGGAAAAACGCATAGCCGATAGTAGAGCGCTTTGTCATACTGTCCTTCGGCCATGGCACGCGCCAGATCGACGTTCGTGGCTGCGATCACACGCACATCCACCCGGAATACGTCCGCGCTCCCCAACCGCTGGACTTCCCCCTCTTGCAGGAAGCGCAGTAATTTGCCCTGCATGCCCAGAGGCAGTCCTCCCACTTCGTCCAGGAAAAGCGTGCCGCCATGCGCAGAATGGATCCTTCCCAACCGTGACTGGAAGGCGCCCGTGAAAGCCCCTCGACTATAGCCGAATAACTCAGACTCCAGAAGGGTTTCAGGAATCGCGGCACAGTTCACAATCACAAAAGGCTGCCGGGCACGAGGGCCGAGATCGTGGATGGCTCGCGCTATCAGTTCTTTGCCAGTCCCCGTTTCCCCCATGATGAGAACGGTCGTATCACGAGGGATCACCAATCTCGCCAGGTGATAGGCCCGTTGCATCGCCCCGCTCGATCCCATCATGCCGGGCAATGGCTCTTCCCTCTTCACTTCCGTCACGATCCCAGCCGTGCCGCCCGGGCGCTCCCTCAATCCCTCCGCTCCTATTTCGGACTCCCTCGCCTCCTGCGCCTTGGGGAAATCCAGTGGCAGGTCTCTTCGTGAGAAAAGCCTCTCAACCAAATGGCGTTCCTCAGCTTCGGAGCCAATGACCAGAACCTGCACCTGAGGATGGCGGGCCTTGATAATGTCAACCAACTCCGGCACATCAAGGTCGGGCAACGAACGGTCAAGTAAGAGTGCTTGGAACGTTCCTTCCTCCACCAGGGATAACGCCTCGGCTCCGCCCGCCGCCTCTTCCACGGTCCAACTTCGAGCCCCCAGCCATTTGAGAATGCGCTTCCGAAACTCTTTATTTGCGCTTGCCACAACAGCGGCGCTGCAAGCCTCAAGTGCGAGTCTGCAATCCGACAGGCTCATCGAATACTCCAATGACACTTATTATAGGAGTGCCAACATTAGAGAGTTGTAAACCTTGTATTAAAATTCTCTCGGATCAAAGGGCGAATAAAATATGGGACCGTTCAGGCAAGAGAACTTTCTTCATCATGCTTCATAATAGCCATGGCCTGCCAGGAAACCTGGTCATTGCTCCTCCTCATTCGCAAGGTCGGTTGCCCCCCCCCTCGGCCAATGCCCGGTACGACTTAAACAATTGGACCAGGTCCTCAGCCTGTACAAGTGACTGCTGGATGACCCTCCGGTACTCTTGCGCGTCGGATTCAACGAGGAGGGCCAATTCAAGTGTGCCGCACAAAGACGTCAACGTCTGGCTCAATTGATGGAGAAAGGCTTGCATACGATCATTGCCCGGCAGAAAGTCGCATAGGGAGTCACTCCCGTCGCTTTGCCGAGGGATCGGTCCGCGGGCGGAGCAGGCAGGAAGTGCATCCTCGATTTGGGAAGGTCCCCCTTCTCCCTCGGGAGGTACCATTGGTGGTTTGCCGTCTTTCATCCCTTTGTCTCCCATGTCCCTAACTCATAGCCAACGTTGCGAACCGTGTGAATAAGTTTGTGTTCAAAATCCTGATCCACCTTCTTGCGCAAGTAGTTGATATAAACATCCACTACGTTCGTCATGGTGTCGAAGGAAAAATTCCAGACATGCTCGATAATCATGGCGCGCGTCACACACCGTTTTGCATTCCGCATGAGATATTCGAGCAAGGCAAATTCGCGTGGTGTCAGGTCGATCCGGCGGCCCGCCCGCTTGACCACCCTCTCCGCCCGATCCAGTTCTAACTCCTCGACTCGCAGCACGATACCCACCGCATCCGAAGGTCGCCTCAGTAAGGCCCGCACTCGTGCAGACAGCTCGCTAAACGAGAACGGCTTGGTCATGTAATCGTCTGCCCCGAGGTCCAGCCCTTTCACCCGATCCTCCACCCGCGCGCGACCGGAAAGAATCAGCACAGGAGGGGAGGGCTTTCGGTTGCGTAAATGCTTCAGCACCTCCAACCCATCTATCTTGGGAAGCACCAAATCCAGGATGACTAAGTCAAAGTTAGCCCCACCAAATAACGACTGCGCATCCTCCCCATTCCACGCCACATCCACCGCGTATTGCTCCGATTCCAGACCTTTTCTTACAAAGCTGGCGACGGCTTTGTCGTCCTCTACAACCAGAATGCGCATGGTCTCTCCTCTCGGGACTGATTACCCTTCCGCAATTCATCAATCCTTTCCAATGCCGCTTCTCATTAGCAATCTTTTACATCGGCGGAAAGGGCTGGGGAGATTAGGAAAAGATTAATGGCGCGATTCGCCCCTTGCCAGAGAGCCGCAAACGGCCTGGCGTTCACTTTGACCTCCTAACGGTTAGCGTCGTGAACCGTCGACGGTTAACGGCTAACGGTCACTTGGCCTCAATGCCGTGATTCTTTTCTGCGTTCCGAATCACACCTGGAGAGCCTTCTTCAGCAACCTGCTAAAGTTCCGCGAAGGAAATCCGATTCTCACGGTGAGGGGGCTTAAGGCAGCTCGTTGACGCCTCCTTAGATGGCATCCCCATTCGTGGTGAGAAATTCCGACTGGGGGGCCCTCTTATGGAACCAGCCCATGTTTGACCCTTTCCTACCAAAAGTGTTAGTGGTTGACGATGACCCGTCGGTATGTGAGTTCCTGAAGGTAGCCATCGCCCCAAAGGCCTCGCGTGTGGATGTTGCCGAAGACGCCACGACCGCGCTGGAAGCGGTTGAAAGCGGAAATTTTGACATCATTCTGTGTGACATCTGGATGCCTGGATGTTCCGGCATGGAGCTCTTGTCCCTGGCGCGGCAGTCGAAATGGGATGTGGGATTCATTTTGGCCACCGGCCAAGTCCACATCGAGCAAATCATCGAGGCCTTGCAACTGGGAGCGTCCGATTTCCTCTTAAAGCCCTTTACCATTGAGGCCTTGCAGCAGTCTATTGCACGGACCTTTCGTCTGCTCCAAATGGAGCGCGAATCACGCGCTTACCGCGCCTCACTGGAAGTCAGCATTGAGCGACGCACGCGGGATTTGATGCGAGCCTTGCGTGAATTGGAGGAAAACTACCAAACCACACTCGAGGCTCTCGTCCTCGCCTTGGACACGCGCGAGCACGAGACCTGCGCACATTCCTTGCGGGTACGTGCCTACACGCTCCATCTGGCTCGCCTGGTCAGCTACCCGCCGGCACTCTTACTTCCACTCGGTCACGCTGCGCTCCTACACGACATTGGCAAAATTGCGGTGGCGGACTCCATCCTGCTAAAACCGGGAAAGCTCACTGAAGAGGAATGGATCGAAATGCGCCGGCATGTTTTGGCGGGAGAACAGATATTAAATCGAGTCCCCTACCTCAGAGCCTCCGCACATATCGTCCGGTATCATCACGAACGATACGACGGAAAGGGATACCCAGATGGAGTGGCCGGGGAGCAAATTCCGCTCGGAGCGCGCTTGTTCACGCTGGCTGATACGCTGGATGTTATGACCTCCGGCCGGACTTACAGGAAAGCGGTGGGAATATCAGAGGTTTATGCGGAGGTGGACCGCGAGCGAGGCCTGCAGTTCGATCCCCAGCTCGCAGACCTGTTCCTTAAAACTCCGCAGGGAGCGTGGCAGCAGATCCGAGATTCACTGGAGCAGCATTAACTCTCCGTAATGGAATAATCCCCAACTTATTTGAACAGGGCCACTACGAGCCCTGTTCGGCGATTTGCAATTCTGTTTTCTTGTGCTTCGGGGGCTTGTGCTTGCGGCTTTTATGCTGTTGGGTCGGCGGAGGCGATCCAATCTCGGTGCGCGCTCGCCGCTTGACTTCCTTGCTGGCTCGGAAAGGTTTCTGCTTCCGTGAACTCATCCAGGACCACCCGCTAGCTTATCGCGACCTTCGGCGATGAAACTGGCGGAAGTGTGTCGGAATCGAACCGACCGGTCCACCATAGGCAGACCCGCAGGATTTGAAGTCCCGGACGGACACCAGCCCGCATGCACTTCCTTATGCAGATATTATATTCTTTCCTTTGTACTTAGGCTTCCAATTCTGGATCCCTGGAAGACCATCGAAAAGCTCAATGTGCCCATCGGCCGTGACTGCATCTAGCTTATCCGCAGCCATGGCGAGGTCCGCTTCCGAGACAATGTCGTATCTCTGGAGCATCGCAAGGGTCTTCCATCCGAGGATTTCCATGACCACGCTAGCGCTCACTCCTGTCCTGAGCATCTTCCTGGCGGCGGTTCTGCGCAAGTCGTGAAAGATCATCCCCGGTAGCCCAGCGCGGTTGGCGATCTCACGCCAACCATCCTTACGATCAATTGCATTCAGCGGCGGTCAGGTGTATCTTACCGAGGCGCGTGTCGGTCTACCGGAGACAACCACCGAAAACAACAACCGCGCCCGACGTGACGAGCGAGGGGCGCATGAAATCACCGTAACGGAGGCAACACCCATGAAACCAGTTGGTCTTATCAGCACCGGAGTTCTGCTCCTTCTTCTCGGAACCATTGCTCCTGCCTACGCACAGCGTGAGGAACAGGAAAAGGAGCACGCCAAACCGCAACAGGGGCAGCAACATCAGCAGGCGAAACCCGCACAGCAACAGCAGCAGCAGGAGAAAGCCTCACAGCAGCATCAGCAGCCGGCTAATAGACCTGCGCAACGCCCACAACAAACCTTCGGCGGCGTCTATCATGGCGGCGTCCAGTCGACCGGCCCCACCTATGGCGGCGTCCACCATAGCGGAGTCCCGCAACACCAAGGGCAGGTGCGCAGCGGTTTCGTCCAGTCTCGCGCCAGTTCGTGGAATAACGAACACCGCACCTGGCAGCAACGCGGCGGCTACAACGGCTACC
>Ga0181524_10005734_pt1 | contig 10977 bp, 14 predicted proteins | sample PEATcosm2014_Bin_34_FD_119761 | JGI IMG/M metagenome (GOLD analysis project Ga0181524, IMG submission 119761) | Peatland microbial communities from MTU Mesocosm Facility, Houghton, MI, USA - PEATcosm2014_Bin05_60_metaG | ecosystem: Environmental > Terrestrial > Soil > Wetlands > Peat | place...
CTGGACGCGCAGCCGTGCCCGACTCTGCGCATTACACATCGCTCGCGAGCACCTGGCCGAAGCGTTTCCCCTGAACGCGCCTAGTAATGCCTGACGCCGATTCCAGCTTTTTTACCCAGCGCCCCACGGCGAGGTTTATCGTTCCCCATGCTCCGCTGGGCGAACGATGGTTGCTCGTCGTCCACGCTGCGGTGACGGCGGCGTTCCCCATCATACGGCATGGCGGTTTCGATCTGCGGAACGCCGGGGAAAACACGATCACCAATGAGCTGGAAAAGGTGCTGATGAACGACCTCCTCAATCGCGGAATCGTGGAGGGCTTTGACAAACAGTTCTTTGGCCATGTCACCCGTGGGAGTGAGGTGGAGAACTACAACGGTGAAAAGATTAGCAAGAAGCCCGACCTCCTCTTCCATCTCCAGCGCGAGAACGTCCTCTGGGACCGAAGGCAGGATGCGATCTTCGCGGAGTGCAAACCCGTGGACCGCGACCATTCGCTCTCGCAGCACCACTGCGCTGTCGGGACCGATCGCGCTGGGGTGCAGCGGTTTGTCATCGGTGACTATGCGTGGGCCATGCAGGAGGCCATGATGATCGGTTATGTGCGGGACGGGTTTCGCATCGATCCGCATTTGGCGGACAACCTGGCCGATCCAACGCGCCACAAACTCCTCGGCTCGCCGACGAGGCCGACATGCGTCTTTTCCGGCCGCGGCGGGGCGGAACCACTGCATCGGACCCGTCATGAACGGCTGTTCACATGGAGGGAAACCGGTCAACTCGCAACTGCAATCGCGATCTACCACTCGTGGCATGATTGCGGTTGAACCAATCAAGGAACAGGGCATACTAAAACCATGAAACAGCGGATTGATCTGGAGAAAGCAGCCGAGGCGGAGGCCTTCGGCGCGCTGGCAGTCGGCGCAGGACGAAAGCACTGCGGCGGCGGTGCCATCGGGAAGCCGTTCACGCCCGCGCAAGGGCGCGCCCTTTCCGCTCTGGCGCGCTCGCTGGTTCAGATTGCAAGGGACGCGGGCGCCGAACATGGGCCCGTCGTCATTAGCGGGGTTTCCTCCGAATTACGCTCCGATGGGGCCGAAGAGGTTTTGTCGATCCGAACCGGCACGGGCTCCTGACACGTTCAGGTTCTTCGATCTTGCGAGACTGGTTTGGGTCCAAAGTTCGGATTCCGGCTGAATCGGCACCCCAAGTCCGCACACGAACTTTCATCACGCGGGCCAGTCAGGCCGGGCTCCGTAAGCACTTGAATTGGAGCGATTAAGCGAAGTGAACCAAGAAATTCGGATTTCAGCCGAATTGGCTCCAGAGGCAGGGCTCGAACCTGCAATTTGGGGGTCTTGGCGGATTTCCATAGGTTCACGTAGTTGCGTTTCTGTGTCAGTCATTGCGCCTACATATACGCGCCCAGCCCAATGATTGCAAGCATTATTTTGCGTCTATGTGCAAATAGGTGAACAAAAACCTGTGTCGGGCCGTGTCAAAACCTGCTGTTGTGTCCAAACCGTGTCAGGATGGAAACCGGGCGGAATCTGTGTCAGGATGTGTCAGAGAATGCCCCAGGAGCGTGGGGACCATGCCCACATACCACGCTGTCCGCTCAAACGCCAGGAAAGGCCAATTCCGCCAGCACGGCGGGCCAACGCGGGCATCCTGACGAGTCGGGCCGGAAACGCGAACCCCGTGGCAAGCCAGGGCCAGCGAAGGCAGCCACCCCGCCAAAGGCGCTCTGCACTCGGGCAGCGGGATCGTGGGCGGGTAGGGCAGCGGGACGGCGCAGACCATGTTAGGGTAGCGGACACCCCGTTTGAACGCCTGGGAAGGCCAATAGCGCCGGAGTAGAGACCAAGGCGGGGCATCGTGGCGAGCCTGGGCGGACAGCCGGGGCCTGGGGGGGGTGCCCAAGAATTACTTTTCAAAGCCCAGGAGGGCAGGGGCCGGGCAGCCCTCTTTTGGCCGGGGTGGTCCAGCGCGTACAGTATCCCGCGGGATCGAGGCGGTTTTTGGAAACTTTCCCCGGGGGGCACGGCTGCTCAGGCCGGCATTCAGTGAACCAAAGCTAGCGCCGTGGCGCTTTCGGTCTCCCCACGAAAGGATTGCTTTTTGTTGCGCCGCCTCTTCACTGGCCTGGCGCGGGTCAAGGCGAACTAATAGCCTGAGCGGGGAGTGGCTTTCGTAAATCGAATTGCCTGCGCTCGAAACGCACATTGACTGCTATTCCCGATCAGTGCCATCCAACCCCATTTGACATTGATGTTCTCACTTTTTTTATCCGCGTCCCCTTGACTGATTTTACCTGGATTCAGGATGATGCCATCCGCCCCCATGTCTGCTGCCCGATAAAGCATGGCTTTTAAGATTCCCCCTTCTTCAGCCACCGAACCCTCGCAGCTCATGAACCCTATCGCTTCGTAAGGCTCTTTTACTTCGTCCGAGGTGTAAAACGGGCGGACCGTGCCATAAGGTTTCTTGATTGATTTTTCTGGGCCATAAAAACTTGCGACTTGCAAACGGTTGTAATGTGGACATGGCTCGCAGCCGGCGAGGGCAAGGAACAGCGCAGCCAACAGCATAGCGGATGTTCTCATAAGTCCGGCAATGGCACCACAACGGCGGCTGAATGGCAATACCAAAAAAGTCGCGCTGCCCGTCCCGGGGGCGGGGTACACAGGTGGCCGGCGCTCCGATACACGGAGGAAGAAACCCCACGGGAAAACACGTCAAAGCTCGCGCAGAAGTTCCGCCGGGGGAACCCGCAGGGCCTTGGCAACCCCCAGAAGCGCATGGAGGCTGATCCACTGCTCACCACGTTCGACTTTGCCCACATAGACCGGATGCAATCCCGCCCTTTCCGCCAGCGTTTCCTGGCTGATGCCGGCTTCCTTCCGGTAATGCCGGATCGTGGCGCCGAGAATCTTGAGTTGTTTGTTGCCCAGCACGGCCTGCCAGACAACCAAGAACGCGCGAAATCGAACACAGCCAACATGGGTGTATTTTGGGCTTGCGCCGCGCCCCAGCTGGTCCATACTCGCAACAGACCACCACCGAAAGGGAAATGGGCAAATGAAAACTCAGAGGTCCGTTGTCGATCTGGCTTGCCTAAGCGCACTCTGGAAGGCCGCCCGGGCACGGCAGGTTGGCTCGCTGGACATCAATTGTTCATCCAAAGAAGCCCTGTTGAGCTTGATCCTCCTGGCCGCACCGATGGTGGCACCAGCGCAGCAGCCCAGCGATTTCACGTACACGAGCAACGGCAACACCGTCACCATAACGGGATACATTGGTCCAGGGGGGGCGGTGACCATCCCCGATATGCTCAATGGCCTGCCCGTTGCGAGCATCGGAGCGGCGGCGTTCCGTTACTGCGCGAACCTGACCACGGTCACAATCCCCAACAGCGTCACCAGCATCGGAAACATGGCGTTCTATTTCTGCACCAACCTGGCCAGCGTCACGCTCCTAAACGGCGTCACTAGTATCGGCGCTTGGGCGTTTGAATCGTGCAGTCTGACCAGCGTCACGATACCCAGCAGCGTCACCAGCATTGGGGATGATGCGTTCTGCTGCTGCACCAACCTGGCCAGCGTCACGCTCCTAAACGGCGTCACCGGTATCGGTGAAGGGGCGTTCCGGGGCTGCACCGGCCTCAAGACCATCACGATCCCCGATAGCGTCACCAGCCTGGGGGACGAGGCGTTCGAGTCTTGTTACGGCTTGACCACTGCCACGATAGGCGACCGCGTAAGCACCATCGGGGTCTGGGCGTTCTTCTGCTGCTACAGTCTCAGGAGCATAACCATTCCCAACAGCGTCACCACCATCGGAAACATGGCGTTCTATTGCTGCACCAACCTGACCGGGGTCACGATCCCAGGCGGCGTCATCGGCATCGGGGATGCTGCCTTCCAGGCGACCGGGCTAACCAACGTCCTCATTCCCGATACTGTCACGAGCATAGGCGTTTGGGGCTTCGCCTCCTGTTTCAGTCTGACGAACGTCACGATTGGTAATGGCGTCACCAGCATCGGAGACTGGGCGTTTATTTGCTGTAGCAGTCTAGAGGCGATAACGGTCGCCCCCCTCAATCCCGGTTATAGCAGTCTGGAGGGGGTCTTGTTCGATAAGAGCCGGACCACGATCATCCAGTGCCCGGCTGGCAAGGCCGGAATCTACACAATTCCCAGCGGCGTCACCACCATCGGAGACGAGGCGTTCGGCTACTGTGTCAGCCTGATTGGCGTCACGATACCCAGCAGCGTCACCAGCATCGGAAACAGTGCATTCTGCAACTGCACCGGCTTAACCGAAGCCTGCTTTCAGGGCAACGCTCCCAGCCTTGGCTCAGGCGTGTTCGAAGGTGACAGCAATGCGACCGTCTATTACCTGCCTGGAACGACCGGCTGGGGGGCGACATTCGGCGGGATTCCAGCTTTGCCCTGGAACTTGTCTCCGCCGCCAGCACCCGTCGCCCTCCGGGCGCAAGGCCTCCCTGTGCCGGGGATTGGCGAGATTCTCGTCCTCAGTTGGACAAGCCCGTCCTTCTCGTTGCGAGCTGCGCCAACTCCAATGGGGGGTTACACCAACGTCCCCGGCGCTACCAGTCCATACGCGGTTCGTGCAAGCGGGCCGCAAATGTTCTTTCGCCTTCAATCGAACCCCTAGCAGTTACCCCGCACAAAGAGTGTCAGGTTGAACAAGCGTCCAGTATGGCTTACCTTTGGACATGCTCATAACGACCGAAAATGCTCGTGAGTTCCAAAGGCGCGGGGTCGCCAAACGGCTCGAAAATGCCGCAAAGGCCAAGCAGGTCCAGCCGTCAGCCGAACCGTCAACCGAGCCGTCAAACCCGCCAGATACAGCGTTTGTGAGCGCTCGTCTCGCCCGCGTGAGGGCGCAGTTGGATCGGTTGGACGCGCTCATTTCCGAGCAACTCGACGCGGGGAAGGAACTGGACCCTCAAGCCATCGACCGTCTAGCCGCCGCCTCGTCCAAGTTTGAAGAACAGGAAAGGCGTCTGTCGAACCGCAGCCTGCCGCCAACGAAGCGCGGCGCGGAAACGCCCAAGCGGAACGGGCTGGCGCTGGAAAAGATGTAGCCAGCCGCGCGGCATCCGCCTCAGGCGCCGCCAGGCTCGGGCCCGGGCTTGTCGCCCTGGCCCGGCGGCGTCGCTGGCCCGGTCGCCGGCCCGATGACACGAATCGGCACGGCGGCGCCCTCCCGGGCCGGCTCGCTCGATGGCCGGACCGACACGCAGCGCAGTCAGAGGCTGCGCTTGAGCAGCTTCAAGCCGGCCCTGAGCCTGAGCACCGGATCAGGCTGCGCCCAGTTGCCCGGCATGGCTCGCAATTCGAGCACGTAGCCAGGTTGCGGCTTGGGTGCGACGCCGCTCGGCCTTTCAGCTTGCCGGGCCAAAGGGTTTCCGTTGGGGCTATTCATGGTTGTGATCTGCGCCAGTTAGTTTGTCTGCGCACCTATAGTGCTGGCAGACAAACTGAACTGAGATTGCGCAGCAGTTTGCCAGCTTGGCTGTGGGCAAACTGGGCAAACTGGCAAACTGGTTCATTTTCGGCATTTTTTGGCTTTCCTCTTGGGCTTCATTTGGGGCGTGGTGGGTAGCGGAACCTCGCCCAGCAGCGTGCCTTTTTCGGCCAGCTTCCGCTCCCAGGCGGCAACCATTGGCGGCAGCCCACAAAGCTTCGTATTGTGCGGGCCGTTCCAAATGGCCAGCTTGCCGGCGGCCTCGGCATCGTCGCGCAAGGCCGGGGCGGCATCTCTGTCCCAGTTTCGTCGTTGGAATTGCTCCCGGAGCTGCACGGCGGACAGCAGGCACTCGCGGGGATTGTCCGATTCTCGGAACAGCCCAAGGAAGTCTTCAATTGTGGGCCTGGGCCGGGGCGGGGTCTTGGCAGTAACGCAAGCGGCCCACTCCTGGACATTCACCGAAGGATCGCACTCGTATATCATAGTTTCGGGATTCAGCCGAATGGCGAATGGCGGAAACTCTTTGGCGTTGCTGAGTTTCCCGCACGCAATGATAAGGCGCTCGTTGCTGTCGGGGTCCACTGGCGCGATGTTTACTTGCGCTCTGGTCCATCCAAACAAAACTTTGCTGTTCCTGGCAAAGCTCGATCTGTCAAAGCCCGTGGCCCGCGCGGCGCCGGCCTTGCCGGTTAGCGCATGATGCAGCACTTGCAGACTCCGGGTTGGATCGCCCTTGCGACATACACGGGCGAAAGTTGTCAGCGTTAGCCTCATGTCCACGTCCTTGTTCAGATCCCCGATGGCCAGGTCCGTCAGTGGGTCGCCAACCACGATATTGGGCCGGCTCTCGGCGATGGCCTGCTCAATGGCGGCCTGGTTCTCGGGGCGGTCAAGGGAGACAAGGCCGTCGGTGTCGTTTTCGAGCGTGTGAAAGACAACCTTCTCAGCGAACAGCGGCCAATCGCTCCCCAGCCAGCTTTTCAGTGCCAGAAGATCCTGCTGCAAGCGCCTATTGCTGTTTTCGGTTTGCAGAAACAACCAGCGCAAATCCGGCCTCCAGGTATCGAAGGCCAGGAATTTGCGCCCGGTTGTGACGCACGCCGCCGCCTGTTCGAGAAGACGGCTTTTGCCCAAACCACCAGCGCCACTCCATGCGCAGGATTGCCCAAGGGCGGCAAGCCAGGGGCCGATGATTCGGTCGCTGTCGTCGAACCGCAGGTCCAGAACTTCGCCTGGGGTCCGCAGCGTGAGCTTGGGGCGGGCCTCCGACTCCGGATGGGTGTCCACATGGGGCGGCTCGGTCCAACCATCATCATTGCCGTTGCCCTGGGCGTCGGCGTAGGCATCGGCCTCGTCAGGCCCGGGGATATAATCTGCGCGTGCGGTTTTCATTTGATCCGGTGGGGTGCGAAGTAATAGACGGCCTGCCGGCGGCCAGTGTCACGAGTGCCGTCCGGCATCCGTACGAATTGGCTCTTGGTCCACGTCGCCAGGTCTGCGCCAAGGGCGACGGCGTAGCGAAAGAACCGCAACAGCTTGTCCTCCGGCTGGCCCGCGCAGTGGAACCAGCCGTGCAAGCTCTTGCCTCCGCTATGGACGGCCAGCACCAGCGGGCCGTAGTGGGCCAGGTGTAGGAGCACGGCAGCGCACAGGTCCGCCACAGTGCCGGGTATGTCCCCGCCGTTGCCCTGGGCGAGGCGACGCAGCATCGGGGCATAGGCAGTCTCCGTTTTGCCGTCACGGGCATAGACGCTATAGTCGCACTCGATCACGAGGTAGCGGCGCGGCCCGGTATTGGCCAGCGTGTGGACGGAGACATGGCCCTCCTTAGTCGTGCCTGTGAGCGCGGCCATGGGGGACGGCACGATCAACGCAAGGCTCGCGAGCGTGCCTCGCCACTCCTCGCGGGGCCGTGTCTCGCAGTCCTGGGGCGTGCGCCCGCAGCACAGCAGAGCGCCAGACGGGTAGAGCCGATCAACGATCTCCTCACTGCGAGACTCGTTATCCTCCAGGCGGATCGGGCTCGCTTCCCACAGGTCCGCCAGTCCAGCGCCCTGGGCCAGGGCCTCGATCCGCGCCAGGTCCGGGACCGGCCACTTGCGGGCGGGCGGGGCGGTGTAGCCCGCACTCGGTCCGCGCGGCTGCCAGGCGTGGGTGAGACTGTTCGCGACGGCCCGCTCCACTTCGGCCCGTGTTACAGGGCGCCCACAGTTGGCGGTGCGGGCCAAAAGCAAGGCGACAATCTCGGGCGCCGTCATGTGCGCGTGCAGGTGACGGGCCATGCGATAGAGCCACAGGTTGACGCCTCCGCCGGCGAACGGTGGGTTGGCCAAGTCTGTATCGAGCCAGTCAGGCAATGGGCGGGGCGCGGTCATGGCCGAGCCCTCCGGGCCGAGCGGCGGGGCAACGGCTTGACGGCGGGGCGGCGCGGCACTACTATACTGGAGTCCACTACTACCGCCGCGCCCTTGCCGGGGCCGGCGCGTACGTCGGTGGCGATCATAGGCCGGCTCCCCGCTGGTGTCGTAGCAGGGCGCTGTGGACCGAGCCCCAATCCCACAACAGCCTGCGGCTGCCGGGCAGTTTGATCACCGGGAGCAGGCCCCGGTCGATCCAACAGGCCAATGTCCTCCTCGACACCCTCAACCTTTGCAGTACCTCGGCGGTAGTCAGTAACCTCGGTCCGTCGGTCCTGTCGCCGCCGGCCTCTATCATATCACCCCAGCGGCGCCCTATGACACGTCCCGCCGGCTCGGTCTTGTCGCTGGCCCCGGCGGGGGCGGCCAGTTCGTTAGTGTGTAACATGGGGCAAGTATGCGCCCTGCCTCGCCTCGCCGGTATGATGTCTAGGAGGTTCTTCTACAAATCGGGCCGATCGGGCCGGAGTGCTTCGATCCACTCGTTCAGGAACCGCTCTTCTTCGGCGGCGTAAGCTCCGAATTCCCAGGGGATGAGCTCGGCTAGGTATGCTCTGGCCCTCGCTTTGGCTTTCAGGGCTACGGATTCCTCGCTACATAGGGGGGCTTGATTCAGCGGTTGCTTCTCGCGCTGCCCTTGCCGAGCATCGTGGAAGGGCCTTGGTCTGCCGTCTCTGGAATGCTTTCGGTGGCCCTCGGCAAAGTCCTGCATTCCATCGAAGCCCAGCTTATCGTAGAGCCGCCACACAGCCAGGTCCTTGAGCCGATCCTTGAAGCTCTCTGTTCGCCTCCGCCCTCGGCGGTTGTGCCCCGGCGTTTGGAAGCGGCGCTCATTCTCGGGCAGGTCAAGCCACGCGGCGAAGCGTCGGAGCATCTGTTCTTTGCACTGGGTGAAATCCAGGTTGAACAAAGCGAGCGTTCCAGTGAAGCAGTTAGGCAGTTCAAGGATTGGGTCTTGGTTCGGGCCGGCCTTGGCCATTGCATCGAGCCTGTCGAAGACGCCCATGGCGTCCAACGTTCCCAAGTGGATCATGTGGAGGGGCGGGACTCCTCGGGCCGCAGAGGCCGCCGGCATGTCGGTTCGCTGCGATTTGGGAACTTGGTTCCAAGGCTTCCTCGGGAACGACGGGCAGCTCCAAAACGAGCACCAGGAGTCTCCCACGATCCAGTAGTGCTTCTCGGTGATTCGGTGCAGTTTGTTCGGCTTCCTGGCTGTGAGTCTCAGGACACGGGACTCGCGCGCGTATTCGTAGAGGCAGGCGGCTTGGCACTCGCCGTCCGCGAGGTCGCCGTGAAGATAGTCCATGCACGCGGTAGCTTCATCTGGCCAGTGGGTCCAGGAGTCCCGCTTCGTTGTTTTCTCTGTCATCGCTGCCTCTATCAGTTGCCCGCCGGGGAGCGATAGAGGCACTGCCCCGGCAGGACTTCCCCGGCGGATCAGGCCGGGGCGAATTGTTGGTTTATCCTGGCGTTTGCGCGCCGTTCTGTCCAGCCAGCGCGATCACGTTGGCGGGCCGGGCCGGGGCGACGGCGAACCACTGTTCGGCCTCAGACCTCGTTACCAGCTTCCGATAGTGCCGAAAGACCATTTGCGGGCTATTGCCGGCCTGGATGGCGGTGAGTCCCTCGTTGCCGTACATGGCCAAGTGATACGAGCAAAACGAGTGGCGCAGTCCGTTGGTCTTTCGCGCCACCGGAACCCTCTTGCCCTTTACCTCAACCGACGCCTGCTCGCAGAGCTTGTTGAAGTCCTTGTGCCATCGGTTCTCATCCGATTCAGTCAGCTTCCCTTCCGTCAGGGGCCGGAACGGTTCGAGCCAAGCCTGCAAACTCGGGCAGATTGGAATGAGCCTCCGCGCTCGGGTCTTGCTGCTCAGGGCTGTGACCTCGATGTGTCCGGGCACACGCCACACGTCCGCCCAGGTCAAGCGAAACAACTCCTCCGTGCGGAGTCCGGCCAATCCGCCAATCGCGATCATGGCTTGCATCGGTCCTTCGGCGGCGCCCAGCAGGGCCTTGAACTCGACGGGCGCGTAGATGGCGATCTCCCCCTCATCGGCATCCTCAGCCTTGAGTCCAACCGACTCGCCGAGGCGGTGCTGCGGGGAGAGATAATCCTTGGCAACAGCCCATGCCAGGAATTGAGTCACTGCGGTTCGATGATGATTCCGGGTCTTGGGGGTGAACCCTGAGATTGGCTCTGAGCCGAAAAAGACGTTGATCAGTTCCTTCGTCAACTCATTGACCGACGTGTTCTTGAACGCGCCGGCAAAGCGCCTCAGCATGATTGCCCAGTTGTAGAAATATTTGGGCGAGAGCTTGGACCGCTTGCCGTCTTTGGCCTTGGTCTTGGGCTCCGCTTCCGCAATGAACTCCTCGACAGCCTCTTGAATATTCTTGGCCCGCACGGCGGCAACGTTGGCCATGTAGCCGTCCACGGCATCGCCCACGGTGCGCCCGGCCAGCTTGCCGGCGGCTTCGCAGTATTCCGAGACGCTCGCAAGTAGGGACACCCGGCGCCCGGTGTCCACGTAGAAGCGTTGCAGCCGTTCGAGCGCCGCCACGGCATCGCTGGCCTGTCCCGGCGTCAGCATCGGGACTTGTGAACCTTTGGCCAGTTCCCTGGCCAGTTGATCGGCGTGTTCCTTGGCATCGCCGTAGCGGTGGAAGGCTTTCATCATCCGCCGTCCGCCTGCCGTCCAGGCGACCCGATAATTGGGGTAGCTCTTGGACGGGCGGTAAATGGTCGCCAGAGGCCGGCCACGGAACTTGATGCGCTTGGGGAACTTCACGCCCTTTGCAGGTTCCGCCCCGGATTCGGGCGTTTCCTGTGTCGAAACTGTGTCCGGTTGGCCAAATCCTTCATTTTCCCTTGAAAATGTGGCTCCAGAGGCAGGGCTCGAACCTGCAACCCGCCGGTTAACAGCCGGCTGCTCTACCATTGAGCTACTCTGGAACCCAAATCCACCGGCTTCCACCCCGCCGGTCAATCCCGACCCGTCGGGACTCTGCCATTGAGCTACTCTGGAACCCAAATCCACCGGCTTCCACCCCGCCGGTC
>Ga0181524_10005737_pt1 | contig 10968 bp, 10 predicted proteins | sample PEATcosm2014_Bin_34_FD_119761 | JGI IMG/M metagenome (GOLD analysis project Ga0181524, IMG submission 119761) | Peatland microbial communities from MTU Mesocosm Facility, Houghton, MI, USA - PEATcosm2014_Bin05_60_metaG | ecosystem: Environmental > Terrestrial > Soil > Wetlands > Peat | place...
ATACGAGCTGTGGTTCGTCGCCTTGCATCCCCAGACGTTCGGCATGGAACTGAAGGGACGCGAAGTCCACCAACACGAGGGAGAGAAGGTCGTCAGAGGCGGACGCTTGGATGTGGCATAGAAGAGGCCAAGTTGCCAAGTTGCTGAACAGGAAAGGATTTGCAAGGATTTCGCGAATCCACCATATGACTTTAGGGGAAATAACACAACTCAACGAGCGCGAAAACAATGGAGAAGGGCCACTTGAAACAGATCATTGGAGCAGGCGCGCCAAGAATACTAGTCTAGTCGCGTCTTGGCAATCCTGCGAAAGAATGATAGATACTCCCCTGACACTCGCTCCCAGTTTAACTCTGCGTTGACATAATGGTGGCCTCGAAGCCCTAATTCTCGAGCTAATTTCCTATTTGAAATGAGAATCCTAATACAGTCAGAAAGAGCTTGAGCATTTCCAACTGGAAAAATGAATCCCGCCCCAGATTGTTTGACAATTTTCGAAGCCGGAACCCCGTCCGAAACTACTACGGGCGTGGAACATGCCATGGCCTCATTTGCCACCAGGCCATATCCCTCGAATCTCGATGGAAGAACCAGGGCCAATGCTCGGTTATACCAACGAACTAGGTCTTTCCTGCTGAGGAAGCCTAGACCATCCACTTTTTCTCGAAGCCCTAATCTCTCTGTTTCTAGTTCAAGTCTCCTACTTGTCGTTCCTATCATCACTAATCTAAGGGCAGGAAAATCACTTCCAAGCATCGACATGGCTTCTAGCAAAGTCGAGATTCCCTTCCTTTCAAACTGATCCCGAATGTTTCCGACAAACAGAATCACATCGGACCTATCAAGTCTCAAATCGCGAAATTCCTCTGTGTCGACTCCGTTTTCAATCACTGATATTTTGGAGTTGCAACCATACCGAGAAGCTATTCTCTTTCGCGCATCTTCGCTGATTGTGATGATATGATTGGAGAGCTTAACCGCAGTCTGTTGCAACACGTATTGTCGCAGTCTAGCTAAGCGAGGTGCTCTTGCGGTAACAGCTTCCAAGTACTGATCATCATGGATTAGTGATACGACCGGTGCTCTTCGGCGGATTCTTGCGTACAAGAGAAGGGGAACCGTATACGTGGAATCGAAAATGATATCTTGACGAGAGAGAATCCCCCGAAGACCAACTGTTCTAATCAACCAGAATAAGTACCTTGAGCTATTGGTTGAAATCACAGAAACCGGTGATGAGGATCTAAACTCAGATCCAGAGATGATGGTAACATTGTGGGCTTTGCTCCATTGTTCGACCAAGTTACGTACTACAATAGCGGGCCCAGAATCGCGACCAAGATAATCGCCGTGAAGTACGCATATGTTCATGCTCTTCGCTTGTCTTGTGCCGACTTCACAGGAGAGTCGAACATGAGACTAGGAGAGGCCGTATATTATTGATGTGCTCGAATCAAATAGGACATCCTGTCTTTCATTCAATGTCCGTACTATGTCGCCAAGCTGGCTTGGGTTCAGATAGCTAGGAAGTACGTCGCCGTATATTCCATTATGCATCTCGTAGTTCGTGATGATAAGAAAGTTGAGATGAGCGGTCATGTTACCATATGCTGAGGCTACGCCGCCCTTTTGGTAGTCAATATTGTAGCTATATAGTACTTCGGACACGACACTTTGTAGCTTCTGAGTGGGATAGGCCGACATTTGACCCAGAAGAACAGATGAAACCTGCATCGATGCCCCAACGACTTCAAATGTGTCTCCAGAATGAGAAATCAGAAAGTCTGATGCGCCCACTGCTTGTTGCCCTGGTTGCGCCGAATATGAGCTATTATTCGCGTACAAGGATATGAAAACGGTATTGCTGATTGCCAGAACCACGACGATAGCGATAACTGTGACCAATATAACCTTGCCCAAGAATCTCTTGAAGTCATGGAAAACTGGGACCACTGCAACGAGGAGGATTGTGAGCAGCCATACATATATCAAACCGAAATTAATCCCTTGGTAGAACAAGAAATAGAAAGAAAAGTAGGCAAGCGATGCACCCACTACCATGACATAAGCAAGCGAAAGCTTGTTTGAGCGTGCAATAGATCGCAGTCTTTGCGATAGGAAAAAAGGAATCGTTATCAGCGCAACCGCTGCAATAAAAAACCTACCCGACACCTTCGAAATCACCGCAGCATATGACGGCGTTGGCACGCCTGCACCACCGGAGTAAGGGAGGTCGTAAATAGTTCGCGTGAACCCACCTGCAAGATAACTAATGAAGCTCTCAAAGGAACGGCTGAAGCTGACTCCACCTAGAAGGGAGAAGTAGAAGGGCTGAAAGCTGATTACGACGATCAACGTAATTCCTAACCAGAATAACTGGGTCAGGAATTTGCGAGGAGCCGATTTGAGCACAAGCGCGACCAGTCCGTAGGTTGCGAGCCCGCCTAGAATAAGGGTCGGTTCCCTTTGATGAGTCATGGTGATCATGAGAAACAGCAGAATTAAGGGGATCAGGAACTGCTTGAAGTTTCTTCTTTCAGCACTTTGGATAATCAGGTACAAAGCAAGTATACCCTCTGCAAAGGCTACCGAAAGATAACTGAATCCAACATTTTCAATTGGAACATCCCACGATAAGAGCGAGTAGACGCTCAGAATGCATATGACCAAGATTGCGGACCTGCTCACGCCGAAAGCCTTTTTGTAAAAGACTCTGGCCAATAGGTAAACAGAAACCATCAATATGAAATAAGAAATGGGGAGATACGCCAACGCCGCAGGAGAGGCACCTGTAACCAGAGAAACCTCGGAAAGCAAAAACACCGCTCCTGGCAAAAAGGTCAGAAGGCCAGCAACGTTCTGCTGCCAAGTCCACGATGGTGTCCCTATGCTGTTCGTGGCTAGCAGAAGGTGACTAGCTGCAGAAGTGGAACCTGACTGTGACAACAATTTTGCAGCAATCATCGTCCCTTGGAGGAATTCATCGTTCATGAAACGTGGGATAATGAAAGGGTATATCATCATCCCAACGATGCACGCCAATGCCACTTTGTTCATGTGCTTCCACATTCTGCGTTGTGCTTGGGTTTCGTGATCCAGTTAGCTGTCCTGAGTACTATGCCGGTCGTGGGAGAATGACGAAAAAGCAGGTTCTCTGTCAGTGTACGAATTCCTCCATTACGCTGAGAGTCAGCTCCGCTGCATGCCTCCACGATCGTGATTCAGCGAACGACCTCGCCTTTTTCCCCATGGATAATCTCAGGCCTTCGTTTCTCATGAGAAGCACTAGACCCTTAGCGATGTCTCCCGGGTTTGTCGGGCTAACGAGTATGCCTGTCTCCCCATTCACAATCAAACTTGAGATCGCCCCAACATCTGATGCAACCACGGGCTTGCTGGCTGCCATTGCTTCAAGTATTACTAGAGGAGAGGTCTCCATGGAAGAAGGCAAGACGGTGAACAAGCAATTTTGATACAGCCACCGCATTTCGCTGTCTTTGGCGTTGGGAAGGAGCGTTATCTTACTTGTATCGATTTGAGCTTTGAGTCTTTGAAAGTATGTTGGATCTGTAAGCCTCCCCGCGATTACCAACTTCGTTGAGGTGTCGACTGAATCGAAGACGCGCACTAGAAGCTCCAAGTTTTTGTTCTTCGAAAATCTAGCAGCACAAAAGACGAATTCACCAGATGTATCATCCAGAATCGGCGACTCCCGCAATCCCCTATCCATCTGCTCGATATCGACGCCGTTTGGTATGACTGCGATCTTTGAAGGTGGAACTCCAAGATTCATCAACTCAGTCCTCTCGAGAGAGGACAGAACGATATATTTCGAAGTCATGTCTGTAATCAATCTCAAGAATGCTCGAAAGGCGTATTCTAGATGATATCTCCTTACCCGGGTGGTTACTTCGAAGAATCCATGAGTTGTGATAAAGGACGGAATGCCTGATTGTTTGGCACTTGATAGCATTAGATATAACTCAGGAAAATCGAAGAAGCCTTGGGCATGCAATACATCTGGTGATATCGAACTTAGAGCTCGGGTCTCCGCTATTGAAAATGTGAATGCTGGATTCAATGCATATGTATAAGGAAAACGACGAATGGTCAGCCCGTTCTTTCGCTCTATTCTTTCAAGCTGGCCCGAGCATTTTGCTTGAACGAGTCTCCACCTCGTGTGAAAGCTCTTGGTGTTATAGGTCAAGACTGTGACCCTGTGATTAAGCTTGACAAATTCACTCGCAATGCTCATTGATGCGATTTCCGTCCCCCCCATCGAGGGAAAAAAGGCAGGTGTTAACTCGGCAATTAGGATGGCAGATCACCCCAGTTTATTATTTGCGTCGAATCCATTTGTGTCTCAGCTATGTCTCTCGACTCGAGTTATAGTAAGTGATTCATTCATATCCCAGCCTTTTCAGTCCGGCTCGAATTTCGTCTTCCCCGATGCGAGACATCGCAGATTCTTGCTTGTTCGCAACCAATCTCGACCGCTCGCGTTCTATATTGCTCAGTATCTCATCACCTTGCCGCATGAAGGATTGACAAATTGGTGTTTCTCGCTCGGCCAGATTCAGGATTTCCATTGGATCGTTGGTCAGGTTGAAAAGCTTGATCTTGTGGAGACATTGCGAAGCGCGTCCCCCCGCCGGTCACGAAGGCATTTCGGAAGACCATGTCTCGACTCGCGAGGCTATCCAGAAATAGGCTGGACTTTGAACCGCCAACGAAACCAACTGAATCACTGTGAAGACTATCCACAGTAACTAGGAGAGATTTTGACTTCATTTTGTACCACTCGCCACTTTGAAATCTTGTCAAAGTCCAGGACTTCTCCTACTTGACCCGTTCATATACCCCAAGGCCCCGAACAACAAGACAATCACCGCGAGACTGAAGATGGAAATAGACTTCTTCGGTCTGATGGGCAGCGTGAGAAGAGATTTGCCGATACCGTTCTCGACAATACGCCTTACAACGTTCATTTCTTCATCTAACAGCTGCTTGTTACCCGAGTAGACTAATCGCGTTCTCCCCATATCATATGAGCTTCTAGTTATCATCCTAATGTTAAGTCGTTGCCTAGATATGCAATGCTCCACTCGCATTGAAGGAGAAAAGATTATTCCTCCTGGTGATGCTCGTTTCAATCTCAATGATAACTCGTTTTCTTCTCCATGCAGTCGCTTACCATGAATCCCTCCCATTCGAGAGGAGAAACCGCCGATTCTTTCCAAAACGGATCTTTTGAAGGCCATATTCGCTCCCCATACATTCCTAGTCTCGGATTGTACGTTCTTAGTGAACCAAGAACTGCAACCGAACAACCAATGAAATTCAGGTGGTATCCATGACATTGATTGCTCTTCCCATTTAGGAACAACTGGACCCGTTGCGGCTGCGATCCCCGGATCATTGAACAATGTCACTACGCTTTGGACCCACGTGTCAGGAAGGATTACATCGTCGTCGACTATTGAGATGATGCTGCTCGTCGAGGAAGCCATACCGATGTTCCTCGAAGCAGAAATGCCAGGTGTGCTTGAATTGAAAATCGTCTGAATATTAGTCAGCCCCTCCTCTTTCGCGTAGGCCTCGATGACCTGGCATAGGACGGGATGTTTTTCAATAACAAATATCGTTTCGAATGCTCGGCATGTTTGGGTCACCAAGCTCTTGATGAGCCTTTTCAGGTATCTCTCTCGCCTCAAGTCATATGTTGTGACGATGACAGAAAGCAACGGGTCTTTGGATTTCTTCTGGTCACGTGACACTAATGACAACGTTAGCTGTTGGCCCCAATCCACAACGCGATGTGCCCAAGATTGAAAACTTCGGTACCCCAATACTTGAATTCCAAACTGGGCGGTCTTAGAAGGGCATTAAATATGGCTTGTCAGAACTAAGGGAGGCTTGAGGGTGTTAAGGGATCGCGGAGACGTCGCCAGATTCGGGGGTCTTGCCAGATTCACGTCATGCGTACTTTCACCGATATTTCGCGGTCAACCGGCACCGAACCATGTTCGTTCTAAGCGATTGGATGCATTTATAGTGACGTTGCCACCGAAACGGTATCGAGATGGTTGGGCGTAACGCGGGAAAGCCAGCCATAGAACTTGCAGACGTGTGAACCTAGGAACCCGCATCCACCGGTAACCAGTACTCTCATACGGAGACCAGATGTACCCTCAGATTCAAACTGCTCTGAAAACGTTTACGATGAAGACCAACTTGGTTCAAGACCTCAGAACTCCATAGACTCCCGATGATTTGGTTGTGCCGAATCGAACAACCATTGAATTCGTCCTTCAAAAGAACGCAAGGAGTTGGTATGTTCTACCAAAACTCTCCCATTTCCACCCACCTTTTTTCGAAGAGCCGGATCACTTGCCAGTTTTGTCAGGATATCTGGCACACCTGATATCGTGGTCGTAAAGAGATGTTGGCCGTCCCTCGCCCCAGTTGGGACGTGCATACTTTGCAAGGCTACGACGGGCTTCTTCATGGACATGGCTTCGAGTATCTTGTTGGACGTGCCTGGGGTATCGACAAATCTAATCGCGAGAAGGCAATCCATAGCAGTTAGCAATCGTCGGTAATTATCGCTAAGAGCCTTTCCTGCAAACATGACCTTTTTGGAATCAATAAAATCTGAAGAGTTGTAGCTTCCAATGAGAAGAAAAAGAAAATCTTCGGGGAAGGAATCTATCGTTCTCCGAAGCCACTCGAGCGCGGGGCCGTTGTAGTTTGCATCGAAGGGCCCTACCATGCCAATCACGAACCTTCCCTCTATTCCGAGGCTTCCCCTCGTGTTTCTGTATTCGTTGTCGTCTAGTTTAAAATAGTCCGTATCCACAAGATTTCCTCCCGGGATAGAAAACCTACAGAAGTGGCGTGCATAATCCAGGGCAAGTGGTTCGTCGACCGTAACAATTCCATCTGCCTCGCGCAAGAGGAAGGTTTCCAGAGTCCTGCGTGCCAAAGTGCTTTGCTCACCGAAACCAGCAAAATGATAAATCAACTTGGTCTTGAACATCCTGACCCGCCTTCCGACCACGAGAAACAAAGCTTGGTAAGGGTGTGGAGCAAATACTACGTTCGGCCTGTGAATGAACATCTGTTTCGTGAGTACAGTCATCCATACAGGTGTCTTTAGCCAAAAATGGCCACGGTTGATTAATAGACTGTGACCCGCGAATGGAATGAGGATTGCATCCATTCGACTCGAGAGAATCCTGTGAATATTGTAAGACAAAATTGACTGACCTCCTGACATTCGACCTTCTCCCGAGAGTAACACAAGGCACTTGATGGCCCTTCACCTGTACTTTGTACAATCACACCTTGGAAATGCTGGAATCAGTCTTCAACTTTCTAATCGCTCGCAGCTGCCTATACTCGATTCTCTTCATCAGAAAAGAGAGCACGCTGAAACCGGCAAGCTGGACACCTACCAAGACCAATCCCAGACCAGCGAGTGCCCACCCAGAGTGAAACACCATTGCATTGTTGAAGATGGCCCAATAAGCGACAAAAGCCAGAATGCCCAGGCCAGGCAACAGGAGGATTATTCCCAGAGGCAAGAAGAAGAGCAGAGGGTTGAGTTCGTATGCCAATCGAAAGAGGGTCATTAGAATGTGATAGCCGTCCCTGTAACGTAGCTTCGGTTTCCCGAGGCGTTCCCTGAACTCCACTGGCACTTCAACAATTTTGCCCCCTTCGACGAGAATCTGAGCAGAGAGTTCTTCTTCGATCCCGAAGCCTCTCGACCTGAATCGAATGCCTCTCAGGGTTTCCGTATTGCAAACTCTTATCCCGCTTAGGATGTCAGTGAGTTTCGAATCATAGATCCAATTGAACAGCCTGGTGAATAGCCTGTTGACCATTCCATGGCCTGCAACAAACGGCGCTTTGCCATTCTTGTTTAACACACGAGAACCAATCACCATGTCTGCACTTGGAGCATACATGAGCATCTTATGGAAATCCTCGGGGTCATAGGTCCCATCGGCGTCGATGAACCCGAGGTAAGGCGTCCTAACCAATGAGACGGCCCCATCCACCGCAGCCGCTTTTCCGGTTCCAGGCTGGAGTACGACCGACACGCCAAAAGAGCGAGCAATGGCTACAGTGTTGTCCCGGCTTCCACCATCGATCACGAGGATGTTGGTAAAACCCGCCTTCCTAGTCTGTTCCAAGACGGTTCCGATCCCCCCCTCCTCGTTCAATGTCGGAATCACCACCGTGACATTCTCAGGAGGTATCTGGGCCGGCCAGTCGTATTTTGGTCCTGTGGTCTGACCTATATCGCTGGGTTGCACTAGCGTCACTTGTGAGTACAGGCCCCCCAGGTTGACATCGCAATCAAATCGATTCCACTTACTATAACCGTTCTCGACAGGTTAGCAGCCAAATTTGCGAAATAACGACTGCGTAGCAAGCCAGGCACCTAGGCCATCCCATGCCCAACCGATATGGTCCCATAGCCCTTCAGGATTTCATTCATCTTCACGTAGGTGCTGAACTCGTCAAGCCCCCTCGGGGTCTCAATCTCATAGAACCTCTCCTTTGCCTCGAGACACTGCAACTGCCGCTCTCGAATTAGACCTCCGTAGAATGTCTCTTCGTCGCAGTATTCGCCCTTTTTGACCCCCTCGAGTGCATTCCTCCTCAGAGCAGAGACCCCGAAGTTGATCCAGACCATGCCAGGTTTCGTCTCCTTTTTGTTGTACTCCACGATGTGAGTGTCTTTGACGACCACATCGCTCTTGCCGTATTGCCCATTGTTCCAATAGACTGCCATTAGGCCCAGGGCGTCTCTCTGCCTGAGGACATCCATCATGGTTCGATAATTGAGTCGGAGATAGGAGTCACCATAGGTAACGAAGAACTCGTCCGCGCGCGCACCCCCCTCCCCAAGGCCTCCCGAAAGCGTTGCCCGACATGTCGACTGTTGGCTATCGTCCATTTTGCTGTCACCCTAATGGCTTCGTCCGGCGAGGCGAGAGGCTTCCAACCAAGCTTCATCATCTTCTCCAGGGACAGCTCCACTAACTTGTTGTCCCCTATCCAGCCACGCTCCCCTCCAGTGTACCTCCTCGTGACCCCTTTCAGCTTCATTTCCTCCGTGACGATATCCGCCACCTCGTCCACCAGCGTCTGCTTCGGCTGCCCCAGGTTGAACGCCTCCACCGGCCCCTTGGTCTTCCGCCACCCCATAATCATCCCCTCGACGCAGTCCTTCACGTAGAGATACTCCTTGCTCTGCTTGCCGTTCCCCAGTATCTCCAGCTCCTTCGGGTTCTTCTGCAACTTGTGGACGAAGTCCCAGATGACGCCTCTTCTGCATCGCTCGCCGACCACGTTCGCAAACCTGAACGACCAGATCTTGATGGGCGCGAACTGCACGAACCCCTGGCCCCACGCCTCGCAGGCCAATTTCGACGCACCATAGAGGGATGTCTGCACTGGCATGTAATCCTCAGGGGTGGGAGTCACCGTGGCCTCGCCGTAGATTGCGCTGGACGATGCGAAGACCATGTCGTTCACCTTGTGCTTCACCATCCCGTCGAGCAGGTTGATCATGCCGATCAGGTTGTGCTCTAGGTCCCCCTTGTGATCGGTCAGGCTCTTTCGGATGTTCGCCTGGGCAGCCATGTGGAATATCACGTCGTGCCCAGCGACAATTCTCTCAGTGGCCTTTGCCTCTCTCAGGTCCGCCTTAACGAATCTGAATCTCTCGTCATTCTTCAGGTGGGCAACATTCTCTAGATGTCCTTCGCTCAGATTGTCGATAGCTGTGACTTGGTAACCCTCTTCGAGGAGTCTGTCCACCACGTGGCTGCCTATGAACCCAGCTCCGCCTGTGACGAGCGCCTTCGCTTTACTCACCCGCATTGCTAGATACGACTGATGAGTCTGTAGTTCTGTGTCTAGCCGGAAAGACTAGGCTGTTCTTAGCGACGAATTCCTTCCATGCATCGTCGAACTCCTTGGCTGTTTCCTCTGTTTTAGCATGAAATGGCATTTGTCTGAGAACTTTCGGAGTGATCGTGATTATGTGGGCACCCGCTGAAACGACCTCCTCCACGTCCTCGGGCTTCCTTATGCTGCCCACTATCAATTCCGACCCGCCATGCTTCTCGAGGAACGGCATGATTTCATGAATCGTTCTGACCGGATCGAGCCCCGCATCTCTCGCCCTGTTGAAGAAGAGGCTCACGAAGGTCGCCCCCGCCTTCGCCGCCAGGTAGATTTGACTGAAGGTCACCATCAGAGTCATATTCGTCCTAATCCCTTCATCGTGCAGCTTCTTCACCACCCTGAGGCCGACCCCGTCCTTGTCCATGCCGACCTTTACCACCACGTTCTTGTGCCATCCCGCGTACTCCCTTGCCTCCTCCACCAGCTCCTCGAACCCCTTCGTCGTCGTCTCCACGCTCACAGGCCAATCTTCCTTCAAGTTGCATATCTCTAATACCCTTGTCTTGAAGTCCACGTTGCCCTCGCTCAGGAATATCTTCTGATTGGTGGTGACACCATCGCCTATGCCCCACGAGAGGAATTCCCTTATCTCGGAAGCGCTGGCGGTGTCGAGGAATACCTTTGTCAGTCTCTCTTGCCCCGTTTCTCACTGATTGGGTCCTTGAGGCTCTGGGAGATGAGGTGCGTACGGACGAGGTGAAAGCCCTCCACCTGAGGTGTAGAGTCAGCGGGGACCACTATCGACGCGTCCGCCAGCTTCCTCAGCTCTCCTCCGTCGATGAATTCCGAATGGCTCATGGTCTCACACGTTGTAGATTATCTTCGCGCCCTCAAAGTCGAAACGGAACCTGTGCTCTGTAAGCCCTTCGCGCGCCATTGCCTCCCTCAGCTTACTTCTGCCGTTGTCACAGTACAGCATTAGGAAGCCGCCTCCCCCTGCCCCAACGAGCTTTCCTCCAGTTGCGCCGTTCTCCCTTGCCA
>Ga0181524_10005740_pt1 | contig 10968 bp, 2 predicted proteins | sample PEATcosm2014_Bin_34_FD_119761 | JGI IMG/M metagenome (GOLD analysis project Ga0181524, IMG submission 119761) | Peatland microbial communities from MTU Mesocosm Facility, Houghton, MI, USA - PEATcosm2014_Bin05_60_metaG | ecosystem: Environmental > Terrestrial > Soil > Wetlands > Peat | place...
CAGGTCCACGCTCGCCCCGTACGCGACGCTCGGCACCGTGTAGGTCGTCGTCCCGCCGTCGCCGGTGCCCGAGCCGATGCTCAGGGCGGTCGGCGGCGTGGATTGCACCGTCAGTCCGTAGGTGTTCAGGGTATACTGCGCCACCGCCGTGGTGGCCATCGAGGGCATCGAGAACGTGATTTCCTTCAGGCCCGCGGTCTGCGCATTCCCGTTCAGCGTCCAGTTAGCGAAGGTGTACCCAGCCGGGTCCGTCGCCGGAGCCACAAGGTCCACGCTCGACTTGTACGCGACGGTGGGCACCGTGTAGTCCGTCGTCCCGGCGTCGCCGGTGTCCGAACCGATGACCAGGCCGGTCGGCGCCGTCGACTGCACGTTCAGCGCGTAGGTGTTCAGCGCGTACACCGCCACCGCCGTCGTGTTCGAGCCGGGCATCGTGGGCGTGATTTCCTTCAGGCCGGCAGTCTGAGCCGCGCCGTTCAGCGTCCAGTAAGAGAAGGTGTAGCCGATCGGATCAACGGCCGGGGCCACCAGGTCCACGCTCGTCCCGTACGCGATAGTGCCAGGCACCGTGTAGTTCGTCGTCCCGCCGTCGCCGGTGCCCGAGCCGATGACCAAGCCGGTCGGCGGCGCGGACTGCACCGTCAGCGTGAAGCTGTTTATCGTGTACACCGCCACCGCCGTCAAGGCCGACGCGGGCATCGAGACCGTGATTTGCATCGTGTCCGCCGTATGAGCCCCGCCGTCCCAGGACCACTCGGAGAAACTGTATCCGCCGGTCGGATCCGTCGCGGGGGCCAGCAGGTCCACGTCCGCCCCGGAGGCGACGTTCGTCGTGTAGTTCGTCGTGCCGCCCTGGCCCGAGTCCGAAGTGATACCGACCCCGGTCGGGGGCGTCGACTGCACCGTCAGCACCTCGGAGGACACGTACTGCGCCACCGCCGTCATGGCCGACGCGGGCATCGTGGTCGTGATTTCCTTCACGCCCGCGGTCTGCGCCGTCCCGTTCACCGTCCAGTGAGAGAAGATGTCGCCGGGCGGATCAATGGCTGGCGCCACCAGGTCTACGCTCGTCCCGTACGCGACAGTGGGCACCGTGTAGTCCGTCGTCCCGCCGTCGCCGGTGCCCGAGCCGATGAGCAAGCCAGTCGGCGGCGTCGACTGCACCGTCAGCGCGTAGGTGTTCAGCGTGTACACCGCCACCGCCGTCACGGCCCCCACCGGCATCGGGAACGTGATTTCCATCACGCCCGCCGTCTGAGACACGCCGTTCAGGGTCCAGTAGGTGAAACTGTATCCTCCGGTCGGGTCCGTCGCCGGGGCCACCAGGTCGACGCTCGAGGCGTACGCGACGCTGGGCACCGTGTAGTCCGTGATCCCGCCGTCGCCGGTGCCCGAGCCGATGCTCAGGCCGGTCGGCAGCGTCGAGTTAACCGTCAGCTTGTAGACGTTCGGCGTGTACACCGCCACCGCCGTCGTGTCCGACGCGGGCATCGCGAAGGTGGCTTCCATCGCGTCCGTTTCGAGGCTGCCGTTCAGGGTCCAGTAGGAGAAACTGTATCCTCCGGTCGGGTCCGCCGCCGGAGCCACCAGGTCGACGCTCGAGGCGTACGCGATGCTGGGCACCGTGTAGGTCGTGGTCCCGCCGTCGCCGGTGCCCGAGCCGATGCCCAGGCCGGTCGGCGGCGTCGACTGCACCGTCAGCGTGTAGAGGTTCGGCGTGTACACCGCCACCGCCGTCGCGGCCCCCACCGGCATCGGGAAGGTGATTTCCAACTCGTACTCAAACAGGGGCACGCCGTTCAGGATCCAGTGGTCGAAATCGGATCCTCCGGTCGGGTCCGTCGGCGGGGCCAGGAGGTCCACGCTCGACCCGTACGCGACGCTGGGCACCGTGTAGTTCGTCGTCCCGCCGTCATCGGTGAGCGAAGTGATCGGGATCCCGGTCGCCGGCGTCGACTGCACCATCACCGGGTAGGTGGCTACCGTGTACACCGCCACCGCCGTCATGGCCGCCGCGGGCATCGTGGGCGTGATTTCCATCATGCCCGCCGTCTGGGGCGTGCCGTTCAGGTCCCAGTAGGAGAAAGCGTATTCTCCGGTCGGGTCCATCGCCGGGGCCACCAGGTCCACGGGCGTCCCGTATGCGATGCTCGGCACCGTGTAGTCCGTCGTCCCGCCGTCACCGGTGCTAGAAGTGATAACGATCCCGTTCAAGGGCGTCGTGTCTTCCACCGTCAGCGTGTAGGTGTTCGGCGTGTACACCGCCACCGCCGTCGTGGCCCCGGTCAGGGTGAACGCGATGGCCCTCTGCCCGGCGGTCTGATCCGCGCCGTTCACCGTCCACATCGAGAAGGTCAATCCGGTCGGGTCCGTCACCGGGGCCGCCAGGTCGACGGTCGTATTGTACCCGACGCTCGACACCGTGTAGTTCGTCGTCCCGCCGTAGAAGGACGAAGCGATAGCGATCCCGGTCATCGGCGTGGACTGCACCGCCAGCGTGTAGGTGTTCAGGGTGTACTGCGCCACCGCCGTCGTGGGCCCGGTCAGCGTGAACGTGATTTCCCTCAGGCCCGCGGTCTGCGCCTCCTCGTTCACCGTCCAGTAAGAGAAGGTGTAGCCGGTCGGATCAATGGCCGAGGCCGCCAGGTCCACGCTCGTACCGTACGCCGCGCTCTCGGACACCGTGTAGTTCGTCGTCCCGCCGTCGCCGGTGCTCGAAGTGATAACGATTCCCGTCGGCGGAGCGGACTGCACCGTCACGGTGTTCAGCTCGTACACCGCCACCGCCGTCATGGCCGAGGCGGGCATCGTGAGCGTGATTTCCAGCTCGCCCTCAACCTGGGGCGTGCCGTTCACGATCCAGTAGGAGAAAGTGTAATTTCCGGACACATCCGTCAGCGACGCCGTCAGGTCCACGCTCGTCCCGTACGTGACACTGGGCACCGTGTAGTTCGTCACCCCGCCATCACCTGTGCTCGAACTGATAAAGATCCCGGTCGGCGGCGTCGACTGCACCGTCAGCGGGTAGGTGCTTACCGCGTACTCCGCCACCGCCGTCGTGGGCTCAGTAATCGTGAACGTGATGTCCATCGCGCCCGCCGTCTGAGCCGCGCCGTTCAGGGTCCAGTAGGAGAAAGCCCATTCTCCGGTCGGGTCCATCGCCGGGGCCGTCAGGTCCACACTCGCCGTGGACTCGCCGATGGGCGCCGTCACGTTGACGACGTAGTTCGTCGTCCCGCCGTCGCCGGTGGCCGAGCCGATGGCCAAGCCCTTCGGCGGCGTGGACTGCACCGTCAGCGCATAGCTGTACAAGTACTGCGCCACCGCCGTCACGGGCAACGCCGGCATCGGGAACGTGATGTTCTTCTGGCCGGCAGTCTGAGCCGTGCCGCCCACCGTCCAGTAATCGAAGGTGTAGCCGGTCGGATCAATGGCCGGGGCCGCCAGGTTCACGTTCGAAGCGTACGCGACGCTGGCCACCGTGTAGTTCGTCGTCCCGCCTTCAAAGTTGCTCGAAGTGATAACGACCCCGATCGGGGGCGTCGACTGCACCGTCAGCGTGTAGGGGTTCGCCGTGTAAACCGCCACTGCCGTCAGGGCCGACGCGGGCATCGTGAAATCTATTTCCGTCGTGCCCAGCGTCTGAGACACGCCGTTCAGGGTCCAGTAGGCGAAACTGTATCCGCCGCTCGGGTCCGTCGGCGGGGCAATCAGGTCCACGCTCGTCCCGTACGCGATAGTGGGCACCGTGTAGGTCGTGCTCCCGGCGTCGCCGGTGCCCGAACCGATAGCGATCCCGGTCGGCGGCGTCGACTCCACCGTCAGCGTGTAGGTGTTTACCGTGTACACGGCCACCGCGGTCGTGGGCCCAACGGGCATCGTGAAGTCGAGTTCCATCGCGCCCGGCGTCTGAGCCGTGCCGTTCAGGGTCCAGTAGGAGAAACTGTATCCGCCGCTCGGGTCCGTCGGCGGGGCCACCAGGTCCACGCTCGACGCGTACGCGACAGTGGGCACCGTGTAGTCCGTCGTCCCGCCGTCACCGGTGCCCGAAGTGATAACGATCCCGGGCAGCGGGTTTGCGAGGATGTCGGTGGACTGCACCGTCAGCGCGTAGAGGTTCGGCGTGTACACCGCCACGGCCGTCATGGCCGCTGCGGGCGTGGGCATCGTGAACGTGATATCCATCAGGCCCGCCGTCTGAGCCGTGCCGTTCACGGTCCAGTAGGCGAAACTGTATCCGCCGGTCGAGTCCGTCGCCGGGGCCACCAGGTCCACGCTCGTCCCGGCCGCGACGATCGGGGGGTTCACGCCGTAGGGCGTCGTCCCGTCGTCGGCGTCGGCCGAAGTGATAACGATCCCGGTCGGCGGAGTGGACAGCACCGTCAGCGCGTAGTACTGCGCCACCGCCGTCGTGGCCGCTGGGGGCATTATGAACGTGATGGACTTCTGCCCGATAGTCTGAGGCGCGCCGTTCACCGTCCAGTTCGAGAAGGTGTAGCCAGTCGGATCCGTCGCCGGCGCCGCCAGCGTCACGTTCGAACCGTACGTGACCTTCGGCACCGTGTAGTTCGTCTTGCCGCCATCGCCCGTGGTCGAAGTCATGCTCAGCCCGGTCAGCGGCGTGGATTGCACCTTCAGCGCGTAGCTGTTCACCGTGTACTGCGCCACCGCCTTCGTGGGCCCTGCGAGCATCGTGAACGTGATGGACTTCGCGCCGGCAGCCTTAGCCACGCCGTTCACCGTCCACTTCGAGAAGGTGTACCCGGGCGGATTCGTCGCCGGGGCCTGAAGGTTCACGGGCGTATTGTACGCGACGGCGCTCACGGTGTAGGGCGTCGTGCCGCCGTCGCCCGTGGTCGAATTGATGTTCAGCCCGGTCACCGGCGTGGATTGCACCGTCAGCGTGTAGGTGTTCGTCGTGTACTCCGCCACCGCCGTCGTGGCGCCCGCCGGCATCGCGAACGTCATGTTCTTCACGCCGGCAGCCTGAGCCACGCCGTTCACCGTCCAGTTCGAGAAGGTATACCCGACCGGATTCGACGCCGGGGCCGCGAGGTTCACGTTCGCACCGCACGCGACGGTCTTCGTGTAGGTCGTCTTGCCGGTATCGCCCGTGGCCGAACCGATGGTCACCCCGGTCGGCGGCGTGGATTGCACCGTCAGCCTGAAGGTGTTCGCCGTGTACTGCGCCACCGCCGTCGTCGTCGTCGCTGCGGGCATGTTGAACGTGATGGTCCTGCGCCCGGCAGTCTGAGCCTTACCGTTCACCGTCCACTTCGAGAAGGTGTACCCGGTCACCGGCGGGCCGTACCCGGTCGTCCCCGGGCCGTACTCGGCCGTCGCCGGGGCCGCCAGGTTCACGCTCGAACCGTACGCGACGTTCGGCACCGTGTAGTCCGTCGCCAGCCCGCCGTCGCCGGTGATCGAAGTGATAATGACCCCGGTCGGCGGCGTGGAATTCACCGCCAGCGTGTAGGTGTTCAGGGTGTACTGCGCCACCGCCGTCGTGGCCGCTGCGGGCATCGGGAACGTGATGGACAGCTGGCCGAGAGTCTGAGTCGCGCCGTTCAGGGTCCAGTAGGCGAAACTGTATCCTCCGGTCGGATCCGTCGCCGGGGCCGTCAGGTTCACGGTCGTACCGTACGCGACGGGGCTCTTCGGGTAGGGCGTCTTGCCGCCATCGCCCGTGGTCGAACCGATGGTCAGCCCGGTCGGCGGCGTGGATTGGACCTGCAGCGTATAGGTGTTCACCGTGTACTGCGCCACCGCCGTCGTCGGCTCTACGGTCATCGCGAACGTGATGGACCTTTGGCCGGCAATCTCAGCCACACCGTTCACCGTCCACTTCGAGAAGGAGTACCCTCCGGTCGGATCCGTCGGCGGGGCCTGGAGGTTGACGGCCGTCCCGAGTCCGACGCTCGGCACGCCGTAGTTCGTCACGCCGCCGTCGCTCGTGGTCGAAGCGATACCGATCCCCGTCACCGGAGTGGAGTCCACCGTCAGCGCGTTCACCGTGTACTGCGCCACCGCCGTCACGGCCGCTGCGGGCATCGTGAACGTGATGGAGTTCTGGCCGGCAGTCTGAGCCACGCCGTTCAGGGTCCAGTCCGCAAAGTTATACTTCCCGGTCGGGTCCGTCGCCGGGGCCACGAGGTTGACGCTCGCCTCGGGCGAGACGCTCGCCAGGCCGTAGGCCGTCGTCCCGCCGTCGCCGGTGCTCGAAGTGATAACGATCCCCGTCAGCGGAGTGGACTGCACCGTCAGCGCGTTGTACTGCGCCACCGCCGTCACGGCCTTGGTCACCGTGAACGTGATGGACGTCTGGCCGGCAGTCTGCGCCGCGCCGTTCACCGTCCACTGCAAGAAGGCGTATAACCCGCTCGGATCCACCGGCGGCGCCTGAAGGTTCACGCTCGTACCGTACTCGACGCTCGGCGGCGTCGTGTAGTTCGTCGTCCCGCCGTCACCGGGCGTCGTCGAGCTAATCACCAAGCCCGTCGGCGGCGAGGATATCACGGTCACCGCGTAGGTGCTCACGCCGTACTGCGCCACCGCCGTCGTGGCCCCTGCGGGCATCGGGAACGTGATGGACTTCTGCCCGGCAGTCTGACCCGCACCGTTAACCGTCCACATCGAGAAGGTGTACCCGATCGGGTCATTCGCCGGGGCCGTCAGGTTCACGTTCGTAGCGTACGGGATGCTCGCCACCACCGTGTAGTTCGTCGTCCCGCCGTCCTTGGTCGTCGAGCCAATCACCAAGCCCGTCATCGGCGTGGATTGCACCGTCAGCGCGTAGGTGTTCGCCGTGTAATCCGCCACCGCCGTCGTGCCCACGGCGGGCATATTGAACGTGATCGACTTCTGCCCGGCGGTCTGCGCCACGCCGCTCACCGTCCACTTCGAGAAGGTGTACCCGCCGGTCGGGTCTGTCGCCGGGGCCGTCAGGTTCACGCTCGTACCGTACCCGACGGCGCTCACCTTGTAGGGCGTCGTCCCGCCGTCCCCGCTCGTCGAGCTAATTGCCAAGCCCGTCGGCGGCGTGGATTGCACGGTCAGCGCGTAGGTGTTCAGGGTGTACTGCACCACCGCCGTCGTGGCCTCCGCCGGCATCGTGAACGTGATGTTCTTCACGCCGGCAGCCTGAGGCGTGCCGTTCACCACCCACCTCGTGAAGGTGTACTGGGTCGGATTCGCCGCCGGGGCCGCCAGGTTCACGTTCGTACCGTACGCGATGCTCTTCGACACCGTGTAGGGCGTCTTCCCGCCGTCGCCGGTGCCCGAGCCGATCGTCACGCCGCTCACCGGCGCCGACTGCACCGTCAGCGTATAGGTGTTCACAGTGTACACCGCCACCGCCGTCGTGGCCGCTGCGGGCATCGGGAACGTGATGGACTTCTGCCCGGTGGTCTGCATCACGCCGCCCAGCGTCCATTGCGAGAAGGTGTACCCGGTCGGGTCCGTCGCCGGGGCGGCCAGGTTCACGCTCGCCTGGTACGCGACACTGGGCACCGTGTAGGGCGTCGTCCCGCCGTCGCCGGTGGACGAGCCGATACCAAGGCCGGTCGGCGGCGTCGACTGCACCGTCAGCGGGTATGCCTGCGCACCCGCCGCCGTCTGGCAGAGAACCGTCATCAGCACAAGGCCTCCGACGCACAGCGCAACCTGAATCATCTTCTTCACGTTCACGGTTTCTCCTCCTGTCCTACAAGGGCCATTCGAAAGGCGAAAATCCCTGGCGTCCAATTCCACGGAAAAGCCTGCTTACCGCCCCGCTTCGACTTACCTAGGGGCACCGTACTGAATGTCGGGCTTTCTTCCGCCCGAAAAGTGCGAAACGAAAGAAGCGCTCCTTTATGGGGGCGCTTCTTTGAAGGTTAAATGGCTGAACGATGACGTTTTGCATCACTGCTACTTCCTCAGCGAGTTTGTTGGGGGTTTCACATTACCACGCCGGAGTGCCGCTGTCAAGAGAAAATTACAAAAAAATTTTTTCCGGGTTCATGTTGTCCGCCAGAATCGTCATTGCTCATGCGATTCATGACACGATTAGCCTGCGGAGATATGCTGAACGTGGCAAAAAACAGCTATTTCGGGGGATCTCCAGGATGGCGTCGTTTCCCTGCACGATAATGGTCGAATACTCCCTGTGCCTTCTTCGCGGTGAACTCGTCGCCCGACGGATCGCCTTGCGATGACGGACGCCGTTCTCGCCCTCCATACGAAACCGCAGATGCTCACAACGGCGCACAGGCGGCTATCATTTAATATGTTCAGCAACAGTCGCCTATCCCTAATTCTTATGCAGGGATCCGTAGTCGGCGCGCATGTTCTCATCGGAGATCGTCTCGCCGGCGAAGATGCGCCTGCGGTGCGTTTGGAAGACCGCGCGGAGGGCCTTCTCTTTCACGCCGAGTTTTTCGAGGGCAGCCGTCACCTCGGCGTCGATCGTCTCCTGGAGTTCTTTCTGCGCGGCAATGGCCTGGTCGAGCGCCTTCCGGCTCTCGTCGAGACCGTCATTGAACGTAAGTCCCTGGTCCGGCGTATATTGCCATAGAATGTTGTTGTCGGCGTCGCGGCCGGCCAAGGGGGCCGTCGGCGACGTGGCAGAGATCAACGCCGCGACCTTGTCGCGGGCCTCCAGCTTTTCGGCGATGTCTGCATTCAGTTGCGTGACCTGTTTCGTCAGCGCGTCCAGGTCGGCCTTGCGCGCTTCGGCGATCGCCGCGGCCTTGGCTTTCCGCTCCGGTTCGAGCTGATCCAGCGCACGCTTGCAAAGGGCATCGCTGCGGGCGATGGCCGCGTCCTGCGCGGCGATCATGTTGGCATCGTACGCGCTCACCCGCTCGCCCGTCCCTGAGAGATAAGTATCGGCCGGGATGACCGGTCCAGCCTTGAGATTCCATGGGCCTGTCGTCCGCACGTAGTACTCTTTTGCACTTAACTCGGTCGGACTGAGCGGCGTCACGAGAAACCGGCGGAAAACTTTGGCCGAATACGTCCGTCCGTCCACCGTCGCGGTCAGTGCCGCGTCCTTGTCGAGCCGGACGAGCGCGACGGACCCTTCCTCGGCAGGCGGCAGGAACGCCTTGACCTCCGCCATCACAATCGCCCGGACCTGCTCGGCTACGCGCGGCGGCAGGAGGCCTTTCGCAAAAGGCGGCGCGGGGGCGACGCGCGCCGGCGCGGGCTGCTGCGCCTGGAGCGGCGGACACATCCACCACGTCATCGTTAGCATGCAGCCAGCCAGCGCGGCGCGGAGCTTACGGTGAAGGTTCATGCAACTCCTTTTTCGGAGAAACGCCCAGGTTTGCCGTAGGAACCGGAGGCGGCTTAGGACTTAAGTTCCCGCAGTTCCGGGGGCACCATGCTTATCCAGGGTTTCCCATTTGACCGTCCTTCAGAGAACGGTCCGCATTCGAACACATGAGATTGTACTCTCGAATTGTCCGCTGTCAAGAAATTTCTCGACTGTCCCGAGATCGCGTTCAGCTTCTGTCGAAGGTCGGCCAGTTCCTTCTCGCTGGTTTCGACCTCGATGGAAACGAATTCACTCCTGGACTTGAGCTTCCGCAGAACGTCATAACGCAGGCCGACAGGCATCCCCTCGGGGACGAGTCCGATTTCCTCCAGACCGAGCCGATAGAGGCCGATCTGTTCCTTGTCGAAGGCATCGGAGGGAGAATTCTTTCCGGTCTTCGCGTCCACGATCCAGGTGTGCCCATCCTTCAGCTCGACCAGATCCACGATGCCGGTGACGAGGATGCCTTCCACCGGCTCTACCGCGAAGCTCTCCTCGACGCCCAGGATTTTGCCCGGTCGGACCGCTTCCAGGAAAGCTCCGAGCATCCGCTCGGCCATAGCTCGGAGGCTCTCCGGCGTCTCATCCTTATTAAAAGGATACGGGCGCTTCGGCCGGTTCTTCCCAGGCGTCCAGATAGGCCGCTAGGACCTCATCCATGCCGGTATCACAGCGCTTCATCCTAGCGCGGTAGAACGTCTCCACGCTCCGATGGATCGCCGCGCCGAACTTCAAGGCCGATGGAGTGCGCTCCGGCGGGTGGCGGCGTGAGGGGAGGTCGAGCCCGGCGTCGGCGACGGTATCGCCCTCACGCCGGCAACAATCGGACCAGCGGGATTGGCCCGGTTCACGGTGTGTCCTTGATATATACCGCCTCGGCCGTCGTGGCCGCCTCCATCGTGAACGTGATCCCCTTCTGCCCGGCAGGCTGCGCCGCGCCGTTCAGCAACCACTGCGAGAAAATGTACCCGGCCGGGTCCGTCTCCGGCGCCTGGAGGTTCACGCTCGTCCCATATGTGACGCCGGGCACCGTGTAGTTCGTTATACCGCCGTGGGACGTGCCCGAAGTGATTACCGCCCCCTTCGGCGGCGTAGACTGTACGGTCAGCGTGTAGCCGGGGTTCGCCGTGTACTGCGCCACCGCCGTCACCGCACCATCCATCGTGAACGTGACCGCCTTCTGCCCGTCCGTCTGCGCCGCGCCGTTGAGCGTCCACTGCGAGAAGATGTACCCGGCCGGGTCCGTCAATGGCGCCTGGAGGTTCACGCTCGCCCCGTACGTTACCCCGGCCACTGTGTAATCTGTCGTGCCGTTCTGCCCCGTGCTCGACCCGATGCTCAGCCCCTTCGGCGTGGACTGCACGCTCAGCGTGTACCCGCTGTTCGCCGTGTACTGCGCCACCGCCGTCACCGCCCCGTCCATCGTGAACGTGACCGACTTCTCCCCGGCGGTCTGCGCCGCGCCGTTGACCGTCCACTTCGAGAAGGTGTATCCGGCCGGATCCGTCTCGGACGCCTGTAGGTTCACGCTCGTCCCGTACGTTGCCCCGGCCACTGTGTAGTCCGTCGTGCCGTTCTGCCCAGTGCTCGAAGCGATGCCCAGCCCCGTCGGAGGCGTGGATTCCACCGCCAGCGCGTACCCGTTCAGCGTGTACTGCGCCACCGCCGTC
>Ga0181524_10005741_pt1 | contig 10967 bp, 9 predicted proteins | sample PEATcosm2014_Bin_34_FD_119761 | JGI IMG/M metagenome (GOLD analysis project Ga0181524, IMG submission 119761) | Peatland microbial communities from MTU Mesocosm Facility, Houghton, MI, USA - PEATcosm2014_Bin05_60_metaG | ecosystem: Environmental > Terrestrial > Soil > Wetlands > Peat | place...
AATCCGAGACCAGGCGGGCCGACTTGAGATCATCGGCGCAGTTCAGGACGTGACCCAACGCCGATCCTCGGAAGAGGCGCTCAGCAAGGCCCGGTCGGAGCTCGCACACGTAACGCGGATCACGAGTCTTGGAGTTTTGACGGCGTCGATCGCGCACGAAGTCAACCAGCCGCTGTCGGGCATCATCACCAACGCCGGAACCTGTCTGCGCATGCTGGCCGCCGATCCTCCCAACGTGGATGGCGCTCGCGAAACGGCACGGCGCACGATTCGCGATGGCAACCGTGCCTCTGAGGTGATCACTCGATTGCGAGCGCTCTATGGCAAGAAGGAGCCCACGAGCGAATCGGTGGATCTGAACGAGGCTACACGCGAGGTGCTTGCGCTGTCTTTGAGCGAACTTCAGAGAAGCCGTGTGATCCTGCAGCCGGACCTTGCCGACGACCTCCCTCGTATCACAGGTGATCGTGTCCAGTTGCAGCAGGTCATCTTGAACCTGATCCGGAATGCATCCGACGCGATGAGCGCCGTCGACGATCGTCCGAGGCAGTTGCTGATCAGAACTCAACGAGACGGGGCCGATCGTGTGCGTCTGACGGTGCAAGATGCGGGAGTCGGTTTCGACCCTCAGGCTGCGGACAAACTCTTCGCATCGTTCTATACCACCAAGAATGACGGTATGGGAATCGGACTCTCCGTTAGCCGGTCCATAATCGAGAGTCATCATGGTCGTCTATCGGCAACGCTGAATAATGGTCCGGGAGCAACGTTTTCATTCTCTATTCCTCACGCATCCGGGGGTGCGACGGGCGCTGACAGTAATCGCGACATGCGGACTCCCGACGTGACGGATGCGGCGTGAGGAATCTGTGTCTTGTACGAGCCGTTACCGGAGCAAGGGATTTCAGCTCTGCGGCTTGGCGTTCCGATCTGCGAACTGTTCCTCGCCTCTGATTGGAAACCAATACTAAGGTGCAATAGACAGTGCCTCCCGGAGTGGCGCACCCTCGCGTCGTGGAGTGCTGCCGAGAAAAGATCTCCCCGGAGAACAGTTTCGTCGTCGATGCGCTGCCCGGACTGATATGGACAGCACTCCCTGACGGGCGCATCCACTTCCTCGCTAACGCGAGTATGAATACACCGGGTCGAGCGTTACCGAAGCCTGTGGCTGCGGGCGCGGCATGAAAAATCTATGACAGTCACACCTCCGCTTGTGTCAGTGGTGGATGACGACGAATCTGTGCGCGAGTCGCTACCCGACTTGCTAGTGGAGTTCGGCTTTGCAGCCCGCGCGTTCTCGTCGCCGGAAGAGTTCCTCGCGTCCGGTTGCGTCGATGAGACCAAATGCCTGCTCCTCGACATCGCCATGCCGGGGATGAGCGGACCCGACCTTCAGCGGGAATTGAAGCTTCGCAGGCAGGGGATTCCGATCATCTTCATCACCGCTAGCGCAGATAAGACTGTTCGCCCACGACTACTCGAACAGGGTGCGGTGGAGTGCCTGTTCAAACCATTCAGCGACACGGCTCTGCTTGAGGCGCTCAATGCCGCACTCCGAGTGAACTGAGCGTATCTGAGCAAGATGATCGAGAACAGAGCGAACGACCAGCAGAACTGATTCCGGCGGGCACCACCGCTCAGTGGCGCGCAGGAACGGCAAACGCTTTTCGGCGGGGAAACGGCGCGGATTGCCGGGGCCGAGGTGGGAGTGACCCTGGCACCGCGGTCGCTCGCCGTCTTCAGAGTTCGCTAGGCCCCGCGAGGTTGGTGCCACATCCACGAATCAGCCGTGATATCGAACGGTCGCCCCATCCGCTAAAAATGGAACTCAGGGGCTCGTATTCTCGGACCTATCCAGACCGGCCAAGGGAAGCCTTGCGGGCACTCAAATAGGGTGCAAAATAAAAATAATTTCTCCTGCGACCGCTCGAAACCGCTCGTCATCTAACCAACCCTCAGAGGATACAGTCGGGGTCGGCTTGTCCTCAAACGCACCATTTCGTTCGATCATCGCTATCAGACCGGGAGCGCCGAATGCTTGCTGCAGAAGAAAGCTTCGTAGTTCCGCATGAACTCAGGGAGCGGATGTCCGATGCTCGCCGTCGGAGCGATGCACTTTTCAGCTTGGTCCGCGCCGGATCACTTTATGAGCGGCCGATACCGGAGCGTCACCGCATCATCTTCTACGTAGGGCACCTCGAAGCATTTGATTGGAATTTACTGAGCGAGCGTGCCTTCGGACTGAAGAGCGTCCATCCTGAATATGATCGCCTGTTTGCCTTCGGCATCGATCCAGTTGGCGGCGGACTCCCAACTGATTTGCCATCTGACTGGCCCTCCCTGAACGCGGTCCACGATTATGTGGGCAATATCCGCAGCGCGCTCGACCAGCGTCTTGAGAAGGCAGTTCTCGAGCCACACTTCGCGACAGACGACGGCTTTCCACTCTCCACTTTGCTTAACGTCGCGGTTGAGCATCGGCTCATGCACACCGAAACGCTGGCCTACATGCTGCATCGGTTGCCACTCGATATGAAAGTACGGGAACGCGAATCGCCGCATCTCGCGGGACCGCCAGTCGCCCACCGGATGGTTTCCGTTCCTGCGGGCGTCGTGACATTGGGTCTATCGCGGCGTGGCGAAGGTTTTGGCTGGGACAATGAATTTGCAGCTCACGAGGTGGAAGTTCCTGCATTTGAGATTGATCGGTACAAGGTCACAAATCGGCAGTATGTCGAGTTCATGTCGGCCGGCGGCTACGCGACGCGAGCTTTCTGGGACGACGATGACTGGGACTGGAAGACTGGTCGTGAGATTTCTCATCCGTTGTTCTGGGAGCAGCAGGGCAATCACTGGTTTTACCGCACCATGTTCAACGAAGTGCCGCTGCCGCTGGACTGGCCCGTATATGTGAGTCACGCTGAAGCGATGGCCTACTCCCGCTGGGCAGGGAAGTCGCTTCCCACAGAAGCGGAGTGGCAGCGGGCCGCCTACGGTACCCTCGACGGACAGACAAGAGCTTATCCGTGGGGCAATGAGGCGCCCAAGTCCAGCCTTGGAAATTTTGATTTTCACCATTGGGATCCCGTGCCCGTGAATTCGTTTCCCGAAGGCCAGAGCGCTTTCGGCATTCACGATCTGTTGGGCAACGGCTGGGAATGGACTTCCACCGTTTTCGGTCCGTTTCCTGGCTTCGAGCCATTTCCGTTCTATCGCGGGTACTCGGCTGATTTCTTTGATGGAAAGCATTTCGTCATGAAGGGTGGTTCGGCGCGTACCGCAGCGTGTATGCTGCGGCCCACGTTCCGCAACTGGTTCCAGGCACATTATCAATACGTGTACGCGAGTTTCCGCTGCGTACGCCGCTGATCATCGGATGCTGATTATCGAATGCTGATTATCGAATGACAATCGAAAGGAATTCAGGAATGCTGGTTCATGCGATTACGACCAATGCCGCATACGAATTCGCCTCCGACGTGCGCACCGGGCTCACGCGGCCGGGACAGAAAGAACTCCCCTCGAAATACCTGTATGACGACGTGGGCACGGCGCTCTTTGAAGTGATCAGTCATCTGCCCGAGTACGGACTCACGCGAGCCGATGAGCGTTTGCTGCGACGCCATGCTTGCGAAATCGTCGACCGCCTGGACTCTCCGGTCGCCGTGGCTGAACTGGGCAGTGGCAGCGGCAAGAAGACTCGCTCGATCCTGGAGGCGCTCAGCCGCCGGGAGCGTACATTTTATTATCCGGTCGAAATATCCCGCTCAGCTCTGGCCATGTGCGAGCGTGAGCTCAGTGATATTGATGCGCTCAGCATCGTAGGATTTGAGCGCGAATATCTCGATGGCTTGCTGGAAGTGGCCGCACACCGGCAGCGCGGGCAGCACCTGTTCGTGCTGTTTCTGGGGAGCACCATTGGAAATTTCGACCGTCCCGCCGGAATTGAATTCCTGGCCGAGGTTCGGCGCATTTTGGAACCGGGCGATTCACTTCTTCTCGGGACTGATCTGGAAAAGCCCAGGAAACAATTGCTCAGGGCCTACGACGACAACCTGGGAGTGACTGCCGCTTTTAATCTCAACCTGCTGGCCCGCATTAACCGTGAACTCGATGCCGATTTTGAACTGGGCGAATTCGCGCACGTAGCCAGGATTAACCACGACGCCCGAAGCGTCGAAATGCATCTGCAATCCAGGCGGCGGCAGACGGTGCGCATCCCGGCGGCGGATTTGCGCGTCGAATTTTTCCAGGGTGAGACTATCTGGACGGAGAGCAGCCACAAGTACTCGGCGGAAGAAGTCTTCCAGATGGCGCGCGATTCAGGATTTGTTTGTCAGGCGCAATGGATTGACGAGCAGTGGCCCTTTGCCGAAAACCTGCTAATCGCGGAATGACTTTAGATTGTTTGCTTCAGTGTAAAAACGGAGGAATCGATGCCCGAACAATGCACTCACCTCGACCAGATCAAAGTAAGACAAACCAACAAGCATGTGTGTGAAGACTGCGTTAAGACTGGCGATACGTGGGTTCACCTGCGCATGTGCATGATCTGCGGACATGCAGCCTGTTGCGATTCGTCCAAGAACAAGCACGCCACCAAGCACTTTCACCACACCAAACATCCGCTCATGCGCTCGATCGAACCGGGAGAAAGCTGGATCTGGTGCTATGTGGATGAGATCGAAGCGGGCGAGCTTGCAGCTTGAGCGCACGCGTGGAATTCAGATTGTACATGCGGGCTGAGACTGAAACATGCCGAAACCGATCTTGCTGAGTATCGACGATGACTCCGATGTTTTGCGGGCGATTGAGCGTGACCTGCGCTCGCAGTACGGTGCGGAGTATCGCGTCATAGGCAGCGACTCTCCCGACGGGGCATTGGATCTGTTGAAACAGCTGAAGGTACGCAACGACAGCGTGGCCTTGCTGCTCGCCGACCAGCGCATGCCTCGCATGGATGGGGTCACCTTCCTCCAGGAAGCAATGCACATCTATCCCGATGCCAAGCGTGCGTTGCTTACAGCATATGCCGACACCAGCGCTGCGATCAGTGCCATCAATCAAGCCAGCATCAACTACTTCTTCTTGAAGCCATGGGATCCGCCGGCAGAGCATCTGTATCCGCAGCTGAATGACTTGCTCGACGATTGGCAAGCTTCCTACCGGCCCGCCTTTCAGGGAATCCGTGTTCTCGGCACCAGGTGGTCGCCGAGATCGTATGAGTTGCGAGACTTCCTCGCGCGCAATCGCGTCCCTTATCAGTGGATCGACGTGGAAGCTTCTGCTAATGATCCCGAAACCAAGCGTCTTTTGGAGGCTCTGGGCCCGGAGGCCGCCAGCCTGCCGGTCGTGCTCTTTCCGGATGGAACGAAGCTTCTGGAGAGCCTGCCCGCGGATGTGGCGCAAAAAGTCGGTTTGCGGACGCGGGCGCAAACCGACTTCTACGATTTGGCGATTGTCGGCGGTGGCCCCGCTGGCCTCGCAGCCGCCGTGTATGGCGCGTCCGAGGGGTTGCACACGGTGATGATTGAGCGCGAAGCGCCGGGCGGCCAGGCGGGCATGAGTTCGCGAATCGAGAACTATCTCGGATTTCCATCGGGGCTCAGTGGGAATGATTTGGCGCGGCGAGCGGTGGTGCAAGCCCAGCGCTTTGGAGTGGAAATTCTGGCTCCCCAGGAAGCGGTCGGTGTGCGCGTCGAAGGCTCGTATCGCATGATCAAGCTGGCCGACGGCAGCGAGATCTCCTGCCACGCGCTGATGATCGCGAGCGGAGTGCAGTGGCGCCGCCTGGAAGCTCCGGGAATCGATCGGCTGCAGGGCGCCGGAGTCTACTACGGCGGTGGCGCGACGGAGGCCTTGTCCTGCAAGGGTGAAATCATCTACGTGGTAGGCGGCGCAAATTCGGCGGGCCAGGCCGCTATGAACTTCGCCAGGTATGCGGAACGCGTGGTCATGCTGGTGCGCGGGGATTCTCTCGCCAGCACCATGTCACAATACCTGATCGATCAGATTAAAGAGACGCCCAACATTCAGGTGTGGGCCCACGCCAGCGTGGCCGAGGTGCATGGCGAAACGCGTCTGGGAGAAATTTCGATCCTTTGTTCCGATACCAACAAAGTGGAGCGAGTGCCGGCAAGTTCGATATTCATCTTTATTGGAGCGCTGCCACGAACCGACTGGCTGGGAGATCTGGTCGAGCGGGATGAACGCGGATTCCTCTTGACCGGCCCCGATCTTATCCGTGACGGACAACGCCCCAAAGGGTGGACCATCGACCGTGATCCATTCCTGCTCGAGACGAACGTTCCAGGCATCTTCGCCGTGGGCGATGTGCGGCATGGATCGGTGAAGCGGGTCGCTTCAGGTGTCGGCGAAGGATCGGTCGCGGTGCAATTCATTCATCAGTATTTGAGCAAGGTATAAATGGTCGAAAATTCAGAGCTCCTTCTCGTCCCGGCGTTCGCGGATTTGCCGGACGATCAGATCGCCTGGTTCATCAGCCAGGCGCAAGAACTCCACTATAAGACGGGGGACACCTACGTGCGCCAAGGCACTCCCGCGGATGCAATGTTTGTGATTCTTGAGGGGCAACTTGAGCTCCACGGGGAGATAGGCGGCGAAACCGTCGCATTTTCCATGAAGGCGGGCGACGTTACCGGAACCCTTCCGTTTTCAAGAATGAAGCAGTTTATGGTGAATGGGCGCGCCGTCACCGACAGCCGCGTCTTGCGATTTCCGGCGGCGCTGTTTCCGGATCTCGTGCAGAAGATGCCGGAGTTGGCCAAGCGGCTGGTGGGCCTGATGTCCGACCGCATCCGCGAAACCACCCGGATCGAGCAACAACGAGACCGATTGGCCGCCTTAGGCAAGCTTTCCGCGGGCTTGGCTCACGAACTCAATAATCCTGCCTCGGCCGCCAAACGTGCCACCAGCCAACTGCGTGACATCTTGAAGAAAATCAAGGACGCGAGTCTCGAGCTGGGAAGGCGCGATCTCACTTCCGCGCAGAAAGCGGAAATCGAAAAGCTGGAAACGTCGTTCATCCAGCGTGACCAGCCTCCACCGGATGCGCTGGCTATCAGCGATCTGGAAGAGCAGGTCGATTCCTTGTTGCGCAGTCATGGGCAGAACGACTTGTGGCAACTGGCAGCCGATCTGGCAAGGAAGAACATTAAGCCGGAGGCGTTGGAATCGTTGTTCGCGGCCCTCGATCCCGCTACTGCCCGAGCCGCTCTGGTGCGGATTGCCGCCTCGGTCGAGATCGCGAACCTGCTGAACGAAATCGAGAGCAGCACATCGCGAATTTCCGACCTGGTCCGCGCGATCAAGGAATATACATACATGGATCAGGCGCCGGTGCAGAATGTCGACATCGTGAAAAGTCTGGAAACCACGCTCACCATCCTGAACCACAAGCTCAAACGCGGAGTCGCCGTAAAGCGCGACTATCAGCGCATTCCGCTTCTGGTGAATTCATTCGGCAGCGAACTCAATCAGGTCTGGACCAACCTCATCGATAATGCCATCGACGCGATGGAGGGAAAAGGCGAGCTTCGATTGCGAACCTATCGCGACGGCGATTGCGTGGTGGTTGAGATCGGCGATAACGGTCCAGGGATTTCGTCCGAGATTAAGCCGCACATCTTTGAACCTTTCTTCACGACCAAGGGAGTAGGGCAGGGAACCGGCCTCGGGTTGGACACGGTTCAGCGCATTGTGAAGAAGCACCGGGGCGGTGTTCAGGTCACCTCACAGCCTGGCGACACGCGCTTTCAAGTGTGGCTCCCGTTAGCGGAGGCTCCGGCGTTTGAAGATGCAACCCACTCACGCCGCGCCGTCTAATGTCCGCGCACTTTCGCACTGCCTTGGAGCAGGAAGTGCGAGCACTCGGTTCGCCAGCAGTCTCGGAACACTGAACGATAGATGGTTGGGCGACTCCCCGCATCTCACTTCTAGGCGGGCTGGCCACTGGATCGATTACCCCACAAAATAGTCCGCTAAGCCCGTAACTTTTCCGTCTCTTTTCGGGATTATGTGATTAAGAACGAAATGCCGCGGAGAACACTTTGAAGGCGCTGGAAAACCAGAAGCTGGAAAACCGGAGTGATGAGCGGCTGCAGGTTGAGGCGGCGCGGCAGGATCCGGCGCGCTTCGCCGAGCTGTACGAGAACAACTTTGAACGCGTCTACGCCTACATCGCGCATCGCGTCCACAACCGCGAAGAGGCGCAGGATCTGACGGCGGACGTCTTCCACCAAGCCCTGGCCGGCCTTCCGCGATTCGAATGGCGCGGCTTGCCGTTCGTCGCATGGCTCCTGGGGATTGCAGCCAACCTGCTTTCCGATCGCTGGCAGCGGGCGGCCAAACACGAGGAAGTCGTGACCGGCGACCTGGAACAGGCCGGCATGGAAGACGATATCGAGCAGCGGGCCATGCTGTACCAGCTCGTCGACACGCTGCCCGAAGATCAGAGGCGCGTGATCGTCCGGCGTTTCGCCGGTCAGAAGAGTCTGCGCGAGATCGCGACGGAATTCGGGCGCAGCGAGGGCGCTATCAAGCAGCTTCAACTGCGAGCGCTGCAAAACCTTCGTGAACGGATAAGGAGCATTCATGGCTAGCATTTCTCTTGCAGATCAACTCGAAGATGCCATTGAGATGATGATCGCGGAACCGGATTCCGCGCCGCCCAGGGTGGACCTCAAGATCGGTGACCTGTTGGGAATAGCGGCGGAACTGCGGTTGCTTCCAGATCCCGCGTTCAGGTCGGCGTTGAAGGCGGAGTTGCTCGGACAACGCCAGACTCTGCCCGTTGCCGCGCATCTCGACATGAGTCGGCAAGCCTCGCAACCACATGCACGGAAAGATGCGAAACTCGACGAGATTCTGCCGACTTTGTTTGGAGCAGGCGACGGGACCTATCCCGTCCATCGCGGAAACTTCGTGATTTCAGCGGCGATGCACGCGGCGCTCATCGCACTAGTAGCGACCGCGGGGCTCTGGATGGCGAAGCCAACGCAACTTACTCCCCACACGACTAGTGTTCTGCTGACCGACATGAGCCCGTACATGCTGCCGCCGTCCGTCGAAAAAAGCGGAGGTGGTGGAGGCGGTGGTGACCGAGACAAACTGTCAGAATCAAAAGGGAGCCTGCCGCGTTTCGCGCGGGAGCAAATAACCCCACCAGCAATCGTGGTGCGTAATGAACAGCCGAAGCTTCCGGCGGAGCCGACGATTGTAGGCCCGCCCGCGCTGACCATGCCGCCGGCGTCTCAGACCGGCAATCCACTTTCCGCAATTCTAGAGCCACAGTCGAACGGAACCGGATTCAGTGGCGGACTCGGAAGCGGCAGTGGAGGCGGAATCGGCTCAGGACAAGGCCCCGGCTTTGGTCCGGGCAATGGCGGTGGCGTCGGCGGTGGCGCGTTTCGCGTGGGCGGCGGGGTCTCCGCACCACGCCCAATCTACGATCCCGACCCGGAGTATTCCGAAGAAGCTCGCCATGCCAAATACCAGGGAACGGTGTTGCTCTGGGTTATCGTTGGCCCGGATGGCAGGCCGCGCGATATCCGCGTGCAACGGTCGCTCGGCATGGGCCTCGATGAAAAAGCCGTCGAGGCCGTTGGGCAATGGAGGTTCGAGCCCGCGATGAAGGATGGACACCCGGTAGCAGTTCAGGTCAACATCGAGGTCAACTTCCGGCTGTACTGAAATGAGGGAACGCTTAGCCCAACTTCCGATTGCCGGTGTCTAAATCTACGGCGCTCGGAATCATGCTCGCGAAAGCAACCCCTGGGCGTTAACAGCGAGCGAACACTTGAGTTCATAAGAAGGAGGAGACGTGCGTCTTCAAACACTCGCGTTGTTGTGGTTGGCACTAGCCACGACGTCATACGCTCAGACTTCGGTCCGGCCAACGGATCGGCCGTCAACTGCTCCAACAAATTCGGCAGCGCGCCTGCCGGTGACAAGGGTCATCCTCTACAAAAATGGTGTCGGCTACTTCGAGCATTCCGGCCGCATTCATGGCAATCAGGACGTGGATATCGATTTCACCACCGCGCAACTCAATGACGTGCTGAAATCTCTGACGGTGTTGGATCTCGGCAAAGGAAGAGTCACCGGCGTAAGCTACAACTCGACCGCTTCGCTCGAACGCCGCCTGGGTTCTTTGCGTCTCCCGGTAGGTGAAAACCCAAGCACAGTCCAGTTTCTCGATGCACTGCGCGGCGCGCGCCTGGAAGTGCGCAGCGGATCTGCAAACGTCTCCGGCCGTTTGTTGAGCATTGACCAGCGGGAACTGCCTCTCAAAGACGACCAGAAGATCACTGTCAATCAGCTTTCCGTCGTTGCCGACAACGGCGAAGTCCGTGTTTTCGACTTGAATCCCGCGACCAGCGTGCGGATTGAAGAGAAGGATCTGAATGAACAAGTCGGAAAGTATTTGGGCCTGGTCGCTTCCACGCGCGACCAAGACGTTCGACGCATGGCCATCTCGACCGCGGGTGACGGCGACCGCGATCTGCTGGTGAGTTACATCAGCGAAGTTCCGGTGTGGAAGTGTACGTACCGCATCGTAATTCCGAAGGAGGGCAAGCCATTGCTGCAAGGCTGGGCGATCGTTGATAACACCGTCGGCGAAGACTGGAAGAATGTCGAGTTATCGCTGGTGGCGGGAGCGCCGCAGTCGTTCGTCCAGAACCTCTCTCAGCCTTTCTACACGCGTCGTCCAGTGGTGCCGTTGCCGGAAAACGCAATGATCACTCCCCAGACGCATGAAGCCACCATGGAAGATCTTTCAGCTGGCGGCGTTCCCGGTGGCATTGCCGGTGGGCAGGCAGGAGGCGTCATCGGCGGAATAGTTAGCTCGGGCTCTGGTGGCGGCACCGGCAGCGGAGTTGGACCGGGTTACGGTGGAGGCGTCGGTGGCGGAGTATTCAAAGTTGGCGGCGGCCTTCCCCACTTCG
>Ga0181524_10005747_pt1 | contig 10962 bp, 11 predicted proteins | sample PEATcosm2014_Bin_34_FD_119761 | JGI IMG/M metagenome (GOLD analysis project Ga0181524, IMG submission 119761) | Peatland microbial communities from MTU Mesocosm Facility, Houghton, MI, USA - PEATcosm2014_Bin05_60_metaG | ecosystem: Environmental > Terrestrial > Soil > Wetlands > Peat | place...
CAGGAAAACCTGCTGCAGAGCGAGTTGTTCGGCCACGAGCGCGGAGCGTTCACGGGAGCCGACCGGGCGAAACCCGGGCTCTTTGAAGTGGCCCATGGCGGCACCATCTTTCTCGACGAGATCGGAGAGATCAGCCAGGCCACGCAGACCAATTTGCTGCGAGTCCTGGATACTTCGGTATTCCGCCACGTGGGCGGCACCAGTGAAATTCGCGTGGATGTGCGAGTGCTGGCGGCTACCAACCGCGATCTGCGGTCCCTGGTCCGGAAAGGCCTGTTCCGCGAGGATCTCTACTATCGCATGACCACCATCAGTCTGGAGATTCCGCCCCTGCGGGGACGCGGCGGCGATGTCGAGCTGTTGGCCAGGCATTTCGTGGGCGTACTCAACGAGCGGTTTGCTTCCTCCAAGAACATCGGGAAGGAGGCCATGGGAACGCTGCGCCGCCACTCCTGGCCCGGGAACGTTCGCGAGCTCAAGCACGCGGTGGAAGCAGCCATGGTGGTGTGCGAAGGCTCCGAGATCCTGCCCGAGCATCTGCCGGAGGCGGTTCGCGGCGCGCCGCAGGCAGCCTCTGCCAGCGCGGCGATTGTGGAGGGCGCGGCTCTGCCCACGCTGGACGAACTGGAACTGGCTCACATCCGCCGCGCCCTGCAGGTGAGCAACGGCCACCGCGGCAACGCCGCCCGCATCCTTGGTATCAGCGAGCGCAATTTGTACCGGAAGTTGAAGGAGCACCGCCTGCTGTCGTGAGGAAGCGCTGCGCCCCTGGAGGCGGCTTCGGTGGCGCAGGCGGTGCCGCCTGCGAATCGGGGCGCTAGTTTTCCGTCGGGGTTTTCTCGATGTGATCCACTACCAGAACGTCCAGCGGAGCTTTGCGCGGCTCCAGCTTGAGGCCGAGCGCTTCGAGCGAGCCGAAAATCGAAATGGTGGGATCCATGCCCGGGATGTCGGGGATCTGCCTGGGATCTGTTCCCGAGGCTCTCACCAGGTTCCGCAATTCCTCAATCGAGTATTCGAGTGTGAGGTCGTATTTGCCCGTCAGCTTGGTCATGTCTACCACCGGGCGGTCCACGAAGCGCGAGATCGAGTCCACCAGATTGGCCATGGGCACTCTCTTGCCTTCGAGCTTGTTCAGCCCGTAACTGATGTAGGCTCCCGGGCCGAGATTGACCACCGTGCCGCCACGGCCGCCGGCCACATCCACAGTTACGTTGCCTCTGCCGGCGGCGCCATCGATTTCGGGATCGGCCGGCGACTCCTTCAGCTTCAGCCCGTTCTTTCCCACCACCAGGGCGTAGACCGGAAACTCTCGGCTGTCCTTGTGCACCACCAGCTTGAAGCGGTCGGCCAGCAGCGATTGAATCATGACGCGAAGCTGATCGCCGCCTCCCGCTGGCAGTTTGGCGACGATGTCGAACCGTTCCGAATCCAGCCATTCCGGGCCGTTGATCCGGGTATCGGGCACCTGGTATGCCATGGAGATGTAGCTCTTTAACGACAGATAGGTGCAACTGACCATGGCGCCGTCGATGTGCACTCCTATGTTGAACTGTCCCGGCTCGGGCGTCGCGGACTTTTTGACCGACGCCACTTCGAACTCGGCGCGCGGCGGCTGATCCTGGGCGATGGCGGCGGCCGCGGCTACAAGTGTCAACACCACAACGCTGGTCATTTTCATGTCAGAAAAGAAGTACGACTCAGTATACGGGAAAGTTCCGCGGAGTTACGCGCCGCCGAGCGGGCCACGGGCGAAAGCGAATTCCTCCACTACGCGGCCGGCAATCAGATGCTCTTGAATGATTCGCTCCAGCACTTCCGGCGTCGCGGAGTGGTACCAGACACCTTCGGGATAGACCAGCGCAATGGGGCCCTGCTCGCAGATGCGCAGGCAGTTGGCTTTCGTGCGATAGACGAGGTCGAGACCGAGCTCGGCCAGGCGGCGCTTGAGATACTCCCAGGATTCGAGGCCGGCCTCCTTGGAGCAACACTTGGGCCTGGTCTGGTCGCAACAGAGGAAGATATGGCGGCGCAGAGCGGGAATGTGCAGGCCCGCGGCGAGCGCTCGAAGGCCTTCGGTGTCCGCCATATCAATATTTCAGATAGATGGTCTTGTAGTCGCTATAGAATTCGAGCGCAGCCGGGCCTTGTTCCTTGGGGCCGAAGCTGGAATCCTTGGCGCCGCCGAAGGGCAACTGATACTCGACGCCCGCGCTGGGCAGGTTGACCGTGAGCAGACCGGCTTCGGCGCGGTAAATGAATTCAAAGGCGCGCGAGAGATTGCTGGTTTGAATCGACGAGGAGAGGCCAAAGGGGATGTTGTTGGCGATGCGCAGGGCGTCTTCGAAATCCTTGGCGCGCATAATGGCCAGCACCGGGCCGAAGATCTCTTCGCGGGCGATGGTATGGCTTTCTTCGACGCCGGCGAAGACCGTGGGCTCGACGAAGTAGCCGTTCGAGAACGCGCCTTCCGTGAGACGCCGGCCGCCGCACAGCGGCTCGCCGCATTCTTTGCGCCCGATCTCGATGTAGCGGAGGTCGGTTTCCATCTGGCCCTGATCGACGCAGGGGCCGATATCGATCCCCGGCTGCATGCCGTCACCCACTCTGAGCTTCCTGGTGCGCTCCACCACGCCGGCTACGAAACGGTCGTAGATGGCGTCCTCGACGATCGCGCGGCTGGTGGCGGTGCACTTCTGGCCGGTGGAAAAGAACGCGGCGTTCACCACGTTCTCAACAGCGGACGGGAAGTCCGCGTCGGCCAGGACGATGGTGGGGTTCTTGCCGCCCATTTCGAGCTGGATGCGGAGATGCCGCGCGGAGGCTTGCTGGTGAAGCCACTGCCCGACTTCGCAGGAGCCGGTGAAAGAGCCGGCCTTGAGCGGCGCGGCGTTGACTAATGCCTGGCCGAGCGCGCCGCCCGGGCCGGCCACGAAGTTGACCACGCCTTTGGGAATGCCGGCTTCGTGGAGAGCCTCCACGATGCGCCACGCGCTGAGCGGCGCGGCGGAGGCCGGCTTCATGAGCACGGTGTTGCCGCAGATGAGCGCCGGCGCGAGTTTCCAGGCGGGGATGGCGCTGGGGAAATTCCACGGAGTCACCAGGCCCACCACGCCGATGGGTTTGCGCAGCGCGAACATGTGGACGCGGTCGCGCTCCGAGGGCACCAGCATGCCGGGCATACGCGAGCCTTCGCCGGCGAAATAGCGGAGGATATTGATGGCGCGGCGCACTTCGCCCTTGGCTTCGGGCAGCGTCTTGCCTTCCTCCCGCGTCATGTCGGCGGCTGTGTTCTGGAATTTCTTGTCGAGGATGTCGGCCGCTTTGAAAAGGATGTTGCCGCGCGCGGGGCCGCTCATGGCGCTCCAGGCGGGCAAGGCGGCGGCGGCGGCAGCGGCGGCGTCGTTGATGTCCTGCGCCGTGCCCTTAACGAAATTTCCGATCAGTTCATTGGTGTTGGCGGGGTTGCGATTCTCAAAAGTCTGGTCGCGCGAAACCCATTCGCCGTTGATGTAATTGGAAAAGAGCTGCGCCATGGAGCCTCTTTAGAATTGCACTTTGGGCGCCTGGTCCGCCCCGGGAGCGGTCTTGAAATAAGCGTCGTTGCGGGTAAAGCCGGACATGGAAGCGACAATGTTCTGGGGGAACAATTGCAGCGTGGCATTGTAGGTCTGAAGCGCTTCGTTGTATTTGCGGCGTTCCACGGCAATGCGGTTCTCGGAGCCCTCCAGCTGATTCTGCAGGCTCATGAAATTCTCGTTGCTCTTGAGCTGCGGATAGTTTTCGGCCACCACCAGCAGCCGCGATAGGGCGCCGGAAAGCTGGTCGTTGGCGGCGATCTTATCCTGCGGCGTGCGGCCACTGATCAGGGCGGCGCGCGCGTCGGCGATGGATTTATAGACTTCGGTTTCGTGCGCGGCGAAGCCTTTCACGGTGTTCACCAGGTTGGGGATCAGGTCGGAGCGGCGTTGCAGCACCACGTCCACGTCGGCCCACTGAGCTTTCACGGCTTCCTGCTGAACGGCAAGCTGATTGTGGATGCTGACGAACTTGGCGCCGAATCCCAGCAGGATGACCAGGACGATGGCGATGACGATCAGAGCGATTTTCACGGTAGTCTCCTATTTTTCCAGCCGGTCCACGGCGTCGATCACCACGGAGATGCATTGCAGGAACGAATCGAGCAGGGCCACGGGTTCTATCTGTCGCGGCTTGATGCGTTCTTCACGGACGTCCAGAAGCTGGTTGCAGGGTTGCGGGTCAAAGCCGAACTGTTCGGCGGCGCGCTGGATCACCTCGCGCTTTTTCGCGGGCGCGTCGACGCCGTGGAGGATGAGCGCGTGCCGGAACAGCACGCAGAAAGTCGAAACCGAATCCAGCAGCAGGCGGCGCAGCAGGTTGGCATCGGACAACATGCCCGAAGCCTTTTGGCGCAGGCGGAGGACTTTGGCGCGAAGGTCGTGCTCCACCTGGGCGCGATAAAAGGAATCGTCGACCACCAGGGAGGCGATGACGTCGCGGCCAAAGAGCAACTGGTGGTGGCGTTTGATGTCGTTGAACTCGATGGCGAAGCAATCGGTGGAAGTGGCGACTTCGTGCTCGGTGAGCAGCAGCGGCGAGGGGCTGCCCTGCTCGCGCCACCAGCGGAAGACGTCTTCGCCCGCGCCGAGCTGGCGGGAGGTAATCTCGCTGAGCACGCACAGCACGTTGTAATCGGAGAAACGGGGGTGGTGGTCGCCGGCCGCGGCCGAGCCGTACAGGACCACGGAGACCAGACGGTCGCCGTACGCCTTTTGCAGTTTCTCCACCAGTTGGTTCAACACCTTATCCATAGATGGTCCTCACCAGTCGCCGGATGCGCCTCCGCCGCCGGAGTCGCCGCCGCCGAAGCCACCGAAGCTGTCACCGGAATCGGGACCGCCGAAGCCGCCGGAGCCGCGGCCGCCCCAGGTGGACCGGCCCATCACATTGCCGAGAATCAACCAGGGCAGGAAGCCGCCGCCGCGCCCGCCGAAACCGCGCGGGCCGGCGAAACGCATCAGCCACGAAAGAAGAACGAAGATGCCGATCACCACGGGCCACGGAAATCCTTCGGACGACGAGGACCGGACGCGCCGCGGCGGAAGGTGCGCCAGCAGTTGTACGTTCTTGGAACGGGCGATGACATCACCCATGCGTTGCGCGGCGGCCATCATGGCGTCGCCATAGTCTCTCTGGCGGAGGGCTGGCCGCATGTCGCGCAGGATGTCGCCATCCAGACCATCCGGCAGGATGGGTTCGAGGCCGTAGCCTACTTCCAGGCGGCTGCGGTGTTCGTTGATCACCAGTAACAGCAGGATGCCTTCATTCTTGCCCTTCTGGCCGACGCCCCAGGCGCGGAAAACGGTGTTGGCGACGTCTTCGATGGGCTCGCCTTCGAGCGACGGGATGGTGACGAAGGCCATCTCGGCGCCGGTGGATCGCTGGACAATCGCGCCGTAGGCTTCGAGCTGGCTCTTGGCGGCGGGGTCGATGACGCGCGCGAAGTCGCTGACGTAGCCTTCCGGGTGCGGGTAGCGCGCTTTCCAATCGACCGCGCGGCCGGCCGAAGCGCCCATGACCAGCACGACGCCCAGCCGCAACCACTTGTTCATGTTGATTTTTCAGTGTACTACGGCAGGCGTCTGGATTCGCGGAGGCGAGCTCTGCTAAAATAGAGATCGTCGCGTTGGGACGTCGTCTAACGGTAAGACTGCGGCCTCTGGAGCCGCGTATCGGGGTTCGAATCCCTGCGTCCCAGCCACACAACCCCGTTGCCTGGCTTTCCTGCCTGCGCACCCTTTGAGTGAATGATTTGCGCCCGGGTCGACTTCCAGGATCGCAGCCAAACCACCTTCCTGCTATGAGGTCTACCTCAACGCTTTCAGGTCAGAGGCCGAGAGCCACGGGTGCTTTTCGCTGGCAGAGCCTTCACCAGGGCATCCCGGTAACTCGGATTCACTGACCGCTTCCATCCGGTAGTGGTAGTCTCCAAGTTCCCGCACCAGGAAATGGGCCTGCAGCGGTTCGTCGAGCTTCTTTTCACCGATGTTTGTGATGTCGAGCGAAATCAGCCAGCGGCCAAGTCTGTACAGACAGGGCACCACGTTGGAGTAATCGGCAAGGACGAAATCAGCATGAATCTTGGTGTGCCAGTCTTTAGTCTCCGGCTCGGACCTGGATTGCATCTCGCTCCAGGGCCGTGTCAGCCACTCCTCCACGAAGTCCTGCGGCTGGAATGCCACGGGGTCGAGGCGCTGCGATCCAATCGCGAACTTGTAGCGATGGATCTGTGTCCGAATGAGGATGTCCACATCGACACTGCTACCCAGGAATTCCATGATCAGTTCATTCGGCTTCAAAACGAACCCCGGCCCGTCATCAGTCAGATAGAAATCGTGTTCGCCCGAGAGCAACGGCTCGGGGGTGCCGGGCAGATAACCAAGCCGGTAGACGGAGTACGCCACGCCCATCCAGAGGGAAGCGCACTGTGTTGATATCCGATGAACTAGCAGCAGCCGGTTTCCCTGAGGATCGGGGTCTGATAGCTGTAACGCCGCGCCCGCGTATCCCCATTCACTTTTCGGGTGATCTTCCAGAACACGTTTCCGAGAGTCGGCGTCGAAGTCATATTTGTAGACGGCTTCGTCCTCACCGCAAGGCACGCCCACGCCGGCGGTCACAAACAAAGAGTCGGGCATCTCCGGAAAGCGGGTGAGTTTGACGTCAACAGCGCCGAATCCGTCAGGGTACGCATTATCCGTGGCGGCAGGCGAAGCACCCGGGCTCGTTAACCCGGCCTTCAATTCGTCCTGCATGCTGGATTTCGAGATTGCCGAACGTCACCGACAGGAGACCCTTGTCCTCAGGCAGTCGCGATTCGATCCAGTCGCGCAGCGCCAAGTGCAGTGGAGCGGCCATGGCGACGTGGTCATCCGTGATTTTCTCTTCCGGCACGGCTTTCAGGCTGGCTGCTTCCCGCTTCAGGCGGTCGAATGCCGTCTTCTGCGCGAGCACCGCGGTGGCGGCTGCAAACAGCAGGATGACTGTCCGGAGCATTTCAATTCAATTCCAATTGTATTCCCCGCGGCCGCCGCACGCGGCGCCCAATTCGGCAAAGAACGCTCGCGATGTGCGTCCCAGCGGCCCAAGCGGTCCGCCCCCCAGACCTAACCGCCGCGGATGGAGATGCCGACCAGGGCCAGCGTCAGGCCGATCATCACCACTACGGTGGTCCAGGAAATGGCGTTGAACCACCGGGAATTGGTCCACTCGCCCATCAGGTCGTGCTTGTTGATGAGCTTGATCATAAGAATCAGGATGAACGGCAGGAGCGCACCGGTGTAGAGCAGGTAGAAAACGGGAGCCGCGTATCGGGGTTCGAATCCCTGCGTCCCAGCCAGCCCAACTTTCCTGCATCTTTCGCTTCACCTTGATGTCAATATGATTAGCGCCACACCAGATGAGCCACGTTGCGGTCACGCAAGCCATTCATTTCGTCGAGCGCTACGGGTACGCGCTGCTGTTCTTCTGGGTACTTGCCGAACAGGGGGCGCTGCCGATTCCTTCGGCCCCTCTCCTGGTTGCCGCGGGGGCGCTGGCGCGCACGGGGCGCCTGAACGCGGCGCTGGCGGTCGCGTGCTGCGTGGCCGGCGCGCTTCTCGCGGACGGCGTGTGGTTTCATTTCGGGCGCCGCCGCGGCAAGAGCGTGCTGCGGTTCCTTTGCCGCGTGTCCCTCGAGCCCGATTCCTGCGTGCGCCAGACGGAGAACGCCTTCCTCAGGTATGGCCTCAACACGCTGCTTTTCGCCAAATTCATTCCGGGGTTGAACGCGGTGGCGGCTCCTCTGGCCGGCGATTCCGGAGTCGGCGCCGTCCGCTTTCTGGCGGTCGACGCGCTTGGGATCGTAGTCTGGAGCGCCACCTATATCGGCGTCGGATTCGTCTTTAGCGACCAATTGGAACTGGTGCTCGCCTATGCCCAGCGGTTGGGCTCCGGACTTGTGATCCTGGTGATTGGCCTGTTCGCAGCGTGGATCCTCTGGAAGTTCATCCAGCGACGGCGATTCCTCAAGCAGATCGAAGTGGCCCGCATTGCGCCCGAAGAACTGCGCGACCGCATGGACGCCGGCGAAAATTTCTTCATCGTGGACGTTCGCAGCAGCCTGGCAAGCGAAGCCAGCACTCTGCCCGGTGCGGTCCGCCTCTCCACCGCGGATCTGACCGTCAACTGGCAACAGGTGCCCCGCGACCGCGAGATCATTGTCTTCTGTAGTTGACCCAACGAAGCCTCCAGCGCCCGTGTGGCGCTGCTCTTGAAATCGCAGGGCATCACGCGGGTGCGCCCGTTGCGGGGCGGTGTGGAGGCGTGGGAGAGAATGATGCAGGCACGAGGCTGAAGCTACCGCAGCCCTTTCAGTTCGGAGCCTGAGGCAGGCCCAAAGGACTAGCCGCCGCGGATGGTGATGCCAACCAGGGCGAGTGTCAGGCCGATCATGACTACTACCGTGCTCCAGGAAATGGCGTTGAACCACCGGGAATTGGTCCACTCGCCCATCAGGTCGTGCTTGTTGATGAGCTTGATCATGAAGATCAGGATGAACGGCAGCAGCGCACCGTTCAGCACCTGCGACAACAGGATCATGCGGACCAGAGGGAAGCCGGGGATCAGGATCACGCCGGCGCCCACCACGATGAGCAAGGTATAGAGCAGGTAGAAAATGGGGGCTTCGCGCATGCGCTTGTTTACCCCGGCTTCGAAGCCCAGGCCCTCGCACACGGAGTAAGCCGTGGAAAGCGGCAGGATGCTGGCGGCGAAGACCGAGGCATTCAGAAGCCCGGCGCTGAAGAGCAAAAAGGCATATTTGCCGAAGGGCTTGAGTCCCTGGGCGGCCTCGGCGGCGTCCTGGATGTCGCGGGGGTGCACGCTATAGATGGCGCCGGCGCAGGCCACGATGATGAAGAAGGCCACTACGTCGGTCATGATGCAGCCCACGATGACTTCCAGGCGCGAGGCCGCGTATTCCTTGACCGAAATACCTTTTTCGACGACGGCCGACTGCAGATAGAATTGCATCCACGGGGCAATGGTGGTCCCCACCATGCCAATCAGCATGTAGATGTAGCCCGAATCCAGCATCAGCTTGGGAGTGACGCTGTAGATAGCGGCTTCTTTCCAATCGGGCTTTACCAGGAAGCCGGAAATGATGTAAGTGACGTAAATCAGGCAGCCGAGCAGGAAAACTTTCTCGACGCTCTTATAATTGCCCTTTACCACCAGAATCCAGACGCCTATGGCGGCCAGCGGAACCGAGATATAGCGGCTGACGTGGAATAACTCGAGCGAGCTGGCGACGCCGGCGAACTCGGCCATCACGTTGGTCATGTTGGCGAGGACCAGCAGCGTCATGATGAAGAACGTCATGCGCAGGCCAAACTCCTCGCGGATCAGGTCGGAAAGGCCCTTGCCGGTGACGGCGCCCATGCGCGAGCACATTTCCTGCACGATGATGAGCACCAGCGTGATGGGCAGCAGGGTCCACAGAGGCAAATAGCCGTACTTGGCGCCGGCGGCGGAGTAAGTGAAGATACCGCCCGAATCGTTGTCCACATTGGCGGTAATGAAGCCCGGTCCGATAACCGCCAGGAAAACCAGGATATGGTAGCGGAAACGGCTGAGTAGTTGCCGCATCCCTATTTCTGCCTCAACACGGAGATGACGTCATCCGCGGTGATGACTCCGGCCAGCTTGCCGTCCTCGTCCACAACCGGTAAAGTCAGCAGGTTGTACTTATCGAATAACTCGGTAAGACGGTCCTGGGATTCGTCGACGTTGACCTGGATCAGAGTTTCGCTGGCGAGTGACTGCAATTTCGCGTCGGGCTGGGCCAGGAAGAGGCGGGCGAGTGGAATGGCGGCGGTGAGATGCTCCTCGGCGTCGATCAGGAACAAGGTGTTGAGACTTTCCAGCAGGTGCTCGTTGCCACGCAAGCCGGCCAGGGCGTCGGTCACGAGAGCGTTCTGGTGCAGGGCGACATACTCGGTGTTCATCATGCCGCCGGCGGTGTCCTCTTCGAATTCCAGCAGCTCGCGCACCTCGGACTTGGGTTCGGAGTCCATTTCATCCAGGATTTCTTCGGAGGTTTCGTCCTGAAGTTCGGAGAGCGCGTCGGCGGCTTCATCGGGGGCCATCTCTTCGACGATGTCGGCGGCCTTTTCGGGCTCGAGGGATTCGAGGATGCTGGCCTGCATCTTGGGATCGATTTCGGAGAGAGCGTCGGCCGCCACTTCGCTGTCGATGGTTTCGAAGATGGCTTCGCGCTCGGCGGGACTCAGTTCCTCGACGATGTCGGCCAGGTCGGCCGGGTGCATGCCTTCCAGCTTGCTGTAGGAGATGTTGAGGCGCAGCCGGCGGAGCGGGTCGGGTTCCAGCACGTTGGCGAATTCCCAGCGGATGGAGTTGGGGGGAATGGGCTGTTGCAGGCGGCGGATCCAGGTGGGCGGCAGCAGGCCCTGGACGAGGCGCCGGAAGATGCTGCGAAGGCCGATATCGACCTCGAAGACGGTGAGGATATCGCGTTGTCCGTCATGGTGGACGCGCATGGTGACATCGGTGACGCGGACGACTTTGCGGCCTGTGACGTCGATGATCTGCTGATCCAGCAGGTCGCGGCCGATGCGCAGCATGTACTCGTCGTCGTGGTAGGGGAGCAGTTGCTCGTCGCAGAGCTGAATGCCGCGGCCGAGGGTGATGGAGCGGATCTGGTCGGCGCGCACGGTGAGCCAGGTGTAGCCGCCGCCCACCAGAAAGCGATCGATGCGCGAGGCGTCGGCCACCGGCACGAGGGCGGCATCCTTGACCCGGCCGATGCGCCGGCCCTTGATATCCAGCACCGGCATGGACACCAGTTCGGTATAAAAAAGCAGGTTTTCCGCCATCGAAAAC
>Ga0181524_10005755_pt1 | contig 10953 bp, 13 predicted proteins | sample PEATcosm2014_Bin_34_FD_119761 | JGI IMG/M metagenome (GOLD analysis project Ga0181524, IMG submission 119761) | Peatland microbial communities from MTU Mesocosm Facility, Houghton, MI, USA - PEATcosm2014_Bin05_60_metaG | ecosystem: Environmental > Terrestrial > Soil > Wetlands > Peat | place...
ATGATGCCTTGCGAGAACGTTCCTTCCAGTCCCTCAGGGTTGCCAACGACGTAAACTGTGTCGCCAATCGTAACCGGAGAGTCTGAGTTGAGTTGGAGGGGAGCAGTGCCAGATTCATCGATTGATGGGTATCCGCTTGACTCACCAGGCCACAATATCTAGTATGCGGGGATGGAAAACTATCCTCGGAACGTGAAGGAGTTCGACGTCCGCTTCGGGAGTGAGGAAGCCTGTCGAGAGTATCTGTTGCAACTGCGCTGGCCGGATGGCTTTCGCTGTCCGCGCTGCGGGTGCCGAGAGAGTTCGCCGGTCAGGACGGTACTGCTGCGGTGTCGTGACTGTCGGCATCAAGCCTCGGTGACTGCGGGGACGATCTTCCAGGACACCCGCAGTTCTCTTCGCTTGTGGTTTCAGGCAATGTGGTGGGTGACCACCCAGAAGAACGGGGCCAGCGCGTTGGGACTGCAACGAGTCCTGGGACTGAGAAGGTATGAGACAGCCTGGACGATGCTGCATAAACTGCGCCGCGCCATGGTAAGACCGGGACGTGACTTGCTGATGGGCAGAGTGGAGGTGGATGAATGCTATGTCGGCGGTCTGGAGGAAGGCTTGTCCGGGCGGCTCAATTTGGATAAAGCATTGGTTGTTGTAGCCGCGCAGGAAGACGGGCCGGGGATCGGTCGAATTCGCATGCGCCAGATTGTAGACGCTTCGGCCGCACGCCTGGTGCCTTTTGTGCAGGACTCAGTCGAACCGGGCTCCGTCATCCACACTGACGGCTGGTTGGGATATTTGCCTTTGGAAAGCAAAGGCTACGAGCACGAGGTCACGTTTCTAAAGGGAGCGAAGAAGACTCCGTCGGAGTTGATGCCACGGGTTCACCTTGTGATCTCTTTGCTCAAACGGTGGCTGATGGGAACACACCAGGGAGCCGTCAGCCATAAGCACCTGGACTACTATCTGGATGAGTTCACGTTCCGGTTCAATCGCCGCCGATCAAAGAGTCGAGGCAAACTCTTTTTGCGCCTGGCGCAGCAATCTGTGGCTGTCGATCCTGTGACCCATTACCGGATAGTTCACCCGGACCTCGGAAAGGCGGAAGGCAAACCACAATCTGTAGGGGTTAGGTGAGTGAAGCGGATACACATCTCATCGATTTTTAGAAGTGCCAGATCGTTTTCTCTATCAAGCGCCACCGTACCGAGTATCTGGTAAGACTCTTTCCGCCCTACAACTCTTGCATATCCGGCACTCGCTCCCTCGACTACGTGGAAATTGGTGGCAAGTAGCCCCCACCAACAAAAAAGCCACTACCTAGCTTCAATGGTCGGCCTTTCGAGTCCTGCATGACCAGAACGACCACCGAAGAGAGACTACTGTGCGCAATGTCGCTCGCAGACCGTTCAGGCTTTAGATTCGTGCGGTCATTCTTGCCGAGCAGTTCTTTAGCCCTGTCAGGATACGGTGCTGAATCATCCGATGCTGTAACTTTCGGTTCTATGCCGGTTGACCTGAGGCGTAGAAGCGACCGCTTGGCATCTTCATCGCCTTGCTCGGCGGCTCTCGAATACCAGTATGCGGCACTTGCACCGTCTTGCTTTACACCACGGCCTTCCTCGTACATGGTTGCAAGGTTAAACTGGCATTGGGTAGAACCTTGCAAGGCAGCCTTACGAAACCAATACGCAGCCTTGCCATAGTCTCCCGGCACCCCCCGATTTGTCGCATATAATAGCCCGATAGCACACTGGCCATCTGCATCGCCCTGAGCCGCAGCTTTCGAATACCAGTGCACAGCTTTCGCATAGTCTTGTGACACTCCCCTTCCTTCCAAGTACAAATCGCCAAGGTCATTTTCGGCCTTCACGTTGCCCTGAGCAGCAGCTTTCAAAAACCAATGTACAGCTTCCGTATAGTCTTGCCGCATTCCATCACCGTTCTCGTACATGGTCCCTAAATTAAATTGGCAGAGATCGGAGCCTTGCTCGGCGGCTTTGCGGGTCCATCGAACAGCTTCGGTATTATTCTGCGGGACACCTCGGCCGATCTTGTACGCAATCCCGAGGTTACATTGACCGTCTGCATCTCCTTGCTCGGCTGCTTTTGAATACCAACGTGCTGCTTCGAGATAGTTCCCCGGTACGCCTCGCCCTTTTTCATACAGATAACCCAAATTATTAAACTTTGCTATTCCTGCTACGAAGTTGACAGATTTACTTTCCAAGGTTGGTCCGGTTTTACCGCTATCCGGCAATCCCAATCGATCAAGCGCACCAAAACGACCGACCCGCTGAGATAGGTCTCTGGCGCATTTCTACCCTCACTCAAAATCCTTCGGCGTCATTCTTCCAATCGTCTCGTTCAACAGCCTCGCCAACCTAAGCCCCGCCAACGCCATCTGCCTGTCCACAACCTTGATTTCCCGCTGGTAATAGCCTTCATCCAAATTCGCCCCATCCTGAACCCACCCTGCCTGAGCAAGCCGGACTGATTCATTCGCCCATTGTTCCGGCGTCCCGCCATCTTGTCCCGACAGATGCTCGGACTTGATCAGTTCTTCGAGCCGTTCGGCATAATCGCCCGGATTCAACCCGGCATGCAGAATCATGCTGGTGTCCCAGACCCCGTGCAGGTTGCAGTCGTAGGGGCCGCAGCGGTCGCTGCTCAGAAACCTGACGCGAATGTCGTTACCACCTTCCGCTTCTTTGGCGGCGTGCATCGGTTGATGAATGTCCCCGACGAAGTGCACAACGAATTTCAGCGCCTCTGCCCGTTGTTCCCGAGACGCCTTCTTGTCCGTGAGCACTTTTATAAAGTCGCCAATTTTTTCAACCACGCAGCTTCTTAGCGGCGGACAGTCCCGGCTGGCGTTATAAGTGCTCCCGAGCGGAATGTTCACGTAATGCCAAGGCGCAGTGTCCCGGCGCTCTCTACGGATGTCATCAGTCCAGTTGGAAATGGAATACAGATGATTGTTACCGATGAGCGACTGAATCATCACTCTGGTGGTCTCGTTCAGACGGTCTTCGGCGACGGTGGCAATGATTCGATGTCCCTCACGACCCCAACCCCAGCCGAGGTTAGGCAGGAGGACGGCGATGGCGAATATTAGCGAGAATTTGCGCATGCTGTTCTCCGGAACATATTAATCGAGCGATTCGGCAACAGCGGTTTTGTCCACCAGCCCTTGCAATTCTCCCATACAACGCCACGGTTTACAGCGAACCGCCTCCGTTCTTCGTCCTCGCCGCTGTCGGGAATCCCAATATGGTACGGGATGTCCTGTCTCAACCACGTTGCTGGTATTAGCCCTTGCAAATCCACTTGCCAGAGATACAATGCTGGGAATTCAGAGCTAGAAGAAATTGCTGATGAACCCCACTGGGTGGGTGAAGATCAGTGCGATGAACCCAATACATATCGGTCGCTGTTCGTCCCGTTCGGCCTGCCTTTATTGCTGGAGGTGAACTAATGAAACGCACCATCGTAGTACTCGCAATGTTGTTACTGGCGACGTTGGCCGTTGGACAAAAAGACACTAAGGTTACCGTGAAGGTGATCGAGCGTGAAGATAGCAACGTGCCGTATAGCTATATGTTTGCTAACGGTAACGCTGCAATCGCACAAAACCTCAACCTTCGTGGAGCCACCCTCACCATTCAGTTTCCAGATGGTCGGACAGCCGTCGTCAACTGCACCTCTAAGTTCCAAGAACGGTTTGCTGGGCCGGGAAATGTTCGTAGCTGCCGAGTTCCTCTGGTAGACGAGCTACAAGTAGAAACCAACGGTGATAAAGCAAAATTATTTTGGAATGTCAGCTTGGATGGCAAGAAGGTGCAATCAGAGACCTACAAAATTATAGCAGTCTCGGATGCCCCTAAATAAGCAAAACTCCCGGCTCCCACTCAATAGGAGACTCGAAGGTTGCCTATTGCGCCGGGAACCTTGGTCGAAGGAAGTCGTCATAATTTAGATTACATGCTATGATTCCCGCTCTCTGGCATGCTAGTGTTTGGAGTTGAGAGAAAGATGGCTACACCAGAAACAGAACGGCGTCATTCAAAGCGGTTCCCGATGGTGTTGCCTGTGACGGTCAAGCCGCAGGATGGCGGGGAGCAGAAATGCGCTACTAGAGACATCAGCGCCGGGGGTGTTTTTTTTTACTGCGATTTAAGGATTGTGCAGGGCTCTCCAATCGAGTTGGTAATGATGTTACCGTCCGAAGTTACCGGTGGAGAAAAGCAGTGGGTTTGCTGCCACGGGCGAGTGGCACGGGTGGTGGAGGATTCGACTAACAAGCAGCGTGGCGTAGCAGTCAAAGTGGAGCGCCTTGCATTCTTGCCTGAAATATCCCTTGGCTGCTGTCCATAGCCAGACAACTTATATTTGTCGGGATGAAGCCGGTACGGCTTTAGCACGTAACAGCCACCAGTAGCGCACGGTACCCCATCCGGGCAGCACTGCACCGGCACGGTCGAGATATTCATAACGTTGCCCATCTCCCGGTTACCATTGCTGATGGTGATTATCTCGTCGCGCTTCATTGCGCCATCTCCCATTTGATTGGCAGCCATCATAGCACCCTGCTGGTTCAGGTATTCTTATCATCATGGGTAGACATGCCCCAGCCCTTGCACCAAATGTGCAGCAGCAGCTATCATTGCGGACAGGAGGAAGCATGGATACAAAGAATATCCTCACCGACCTACGTGCCGAACTTATACGTCTCGACCAAGCCATTGCCACTCTTGAATCACTTGACGGCGCTGCAACAGCGACCACTCCCGCCGCCATCGCCGCCCCGAAGCAGTCCAAGAGGCGCGGTCTTACTCCCGCTGGACGGAAACGCCTGTCGGAGAAGATGAAGGCTCGGTGGGCGGCGAGGCGCAAGCAGGCGGCAAAGCCCGCAAAGCAAACCCGTGGTCGCCGCACCGTAAGCGCAGCCTCCAGAAAGAAGATGGCCGAGGCTCAGCGCAAACGGTGGGCAGCCGTGAAAAAGGCAGCCGCGAAAAAACCAGCCAAAAAGGTTACGGCAGGAAAGGCTTTAGCCAAGAAAGCGAAGCAAGGCTCCTCCGGTGCTGGAATGATGGATTTACTCAAATCAGTTTTTCAATAACATGCTTCGAAAGGATGAGCACGCTATAGAGCCACCTGCGTGAGGGTTCGTCCTCCACCCACCGAAGGTCTTCGCCGTCGCACCAGAGCAAATCGAGCGCATAGAACCGTGGCTCCCCACGCCGAAATAAATAAGCCAAATGGAGTAAGGCGGCTGCCTTCAACTTGTGATAAAAGAAGATTCCCATAGAAGGAGGCTGAAATGGCGGTTAGTGGTTACCCAGTTCTGTCGTGGTCGCTTCGGACAAGTTCATCGCCGCCATAATGCTGCTCACAATGATTCCGGGCTACTCAATTACGCCGATCACACCGCCAGCATCGAAATTGAACTGCCGCCCACGCCTTCGATCGGGAAGCTTATCGCCTCTCCCTGCATGACGTGCGCGATGACTTTGCCAAGGGGGCAAGGCGTACCATTAGCCATGAGCAAAATACGTTCAGAGAACCTTGCCCCGCACCTTTTTGCTGCCCATGTCCTTCGAAAAGAGCCCGACGAGGAAGATGAAGAAGAGGAGGAGGACGACGGCGAAGAAGGCGAGGACGACGGCGAAGAAGGCGAGGACGACAACGAAGATGACGACGAAGGCTACTCACCGTAATTCGGCAACGTACGAGTAATCGTCGGGGAACTTTCATTTTTTCACGAGTACAGCCTTCCGATTCAGCAGCCACTGCTCCCACTGAGTTTTCGTCTTCGCCGGAAACTTCGACAGCACCAATGGCGCGGGCTTTTCGAAACCCGTCGTAGATTGAGTCGAGCGGGCTGGTTGAAGCATCTTGGCTATTCCTGAGGTCGATGGTTCCTCTGTGGCGGAAGCAGCCTTCGTTTCAACGCTGATGGGATTCACCGCTGGTTTTGACGGGGCGGGAGTTATTTGCGGCTTGCCAGTACCGGGTGCAGCGTCGTGCTTTATGAACTGGCTCTTCCAGAAATCATCGTTCTTCATATGAAAGTTGACTATTTTCAGCTTACTCGCCGCGCTGTGGCACGTCTACGGAAATTCTCTCGCACACCCCAAATCCGCTAAACAAGGAACGCTTGCTATTCTCAACCTCGTACTTGTACCGCATTGTCTGCCACGTAATGGTCATTTTTAACCGGAAAGGGGACTTCGTACCCAAAGCGAACTCTTCGGTGACCCACGAATTGCCGTCCTTGGAGAAAACCACACGTTCTGAAGGAGGTATCCCTTTATTGTAAGTCCGTGAGATTAGTAACCGTTTGTTCAGTTCGTCCCGTTGGCGCTTGGGTAATGCGTCGAACTGTTTGTTTTTTACAAGAAGTCTTTTCACGGCTTTGCTTCTGGCAATTATCATGAAGTGGCCTTCATTTTCGAGACCATCGTTGAAACAGACAAATTCGTCTGCCATTCTGTCGAGACCACCAGACATGTACAACTCTTTGTAATAATCGCGGGAAGTGTTTTGGGCAGTCGCCGCGCCCATGAACAGCACGACAATCGCGATAGTTATTGTTGCCATGTACATCTCCAACGGTGGGAGTTGTTAGGTCTAACTCGGAATTCCCCGAATTGTACTGCTCGCGGTTGGTTTTGCAAGGCCAAAACAGAACCTGTGAACTGAGGAGGAGGTGATGCAAGATGATGTGTACCAGAACGGGCACGAAAGCAGCCAGAACAGCTTTCGGTTTGTGGAGTCAATGCCCATCGACTCCTCCTCGCCGGGAACACCATTGGCGATGGCGTTGTTGCCCATCCGTCCGCATCCCCTTTGCCGTTAGTACAACTCCCTCAGTGAGGAATTGCCCTATTGTCAAGTCGCCTTCGTTAGGCGATTCTACGCGCCGGAGAAAAAAGCCGTGGCTTCCAACATTGCCTATGCTCCAGATATTCCCACGACGCTTCAAAGTGTCACCAATGAGCTTCGGCGGTTACAGGACTTGCTCCTGTTGGCGGAAGACCTTGACCCTCGCGTTCTCACCGACTTCCGGGATGTCGTAAACCGAGTTCGCCATACGGCTAGGGCGGTGCATCAGTACGGCGAATTGATTGCGGATGAAAAAGAGCCGAATCCTGTCGGTTCGATTTTAGCTGGAGAACGCATCCGTACAGTCTGCCAGCTTTGCAAGCTTCTTGACGCCGATTTGGTTGACCCCGAAATCCGTTTACAAAGCGGTCAACTGCTCGGACTTTACAATGCTACCCAAGAACTGGGGCTTCGGCTGCGCGAACTTATTGGGAACTAGGGATAATGCTCAAGGCTGAAAACGATCCAAACTGTGGAACGGAAAACGCGAATGCTGCAATCCGGCAAATAACGGATCAGACTCAACCACCATTTCGGCAACTGGAGAAAACCCTGAGTTCCTCTTCTGGTGGCAACGCACCGATTTCCGTACGGCTTCAGAATGTCACGAACGAACTTCGGAAGATACAGGACTTGCTGGCGTCAGAGAAAGAACTTGATCCGCGTATCCTCAGCGATTTTCGGGATGCTGTGAACCGGGTTCGCAACACCGCATGGGGGATGGAGCAATACGCCAATTCAAAGACAGCCGAAACCGACCCGAACACCGTGCTCACGGCGCTGGCAGGAGAGCGCGTCCGTGTTGTCTATCAGCTTTGCAAACACGTTCAAGCCGACTTAGCAAATACTGAGATTCAGTTTCAGAAAGGCCGACTCTTTCAACTCCGCGATGCCACACAGGAATTGGCATCTCAGCTAGGCAAAGTCGTCGGTGAGTAGTTAGCCCTGCTCTTGCTGTCGCAGGATTCGAACAACCACGGCTAAAAGGGTGCGGGGGATGGCATCGGCGGTCTTGCCGGTGGTAAGCCAGCCCCTCCCGACATCCCCGTATAATCGGCGACATCAATCCGCCCACACCGCCTGTTGAGGCCAAGGGGTCGAGTTCGGGATTGTTCTGTGTTTCGGCGAGGACTTTTATCCAGACGCCAGCTTTTCGCAAAGCTGCCGCACGTCTGCCTGCTCGATGGGGCTTGCATTAATAAATGCGAATCCATACTTGTTATCTTTGCGATAGCAAACCTGAGCATGTGGCTCCAGTTGTGTCTCCAGCCGTGAATCGGAAAGCGTAAGCAGCACATGCTCGCCCGGTTTGAGGTCGCCATCAACTATGCCGCCTATACCACCTTCGCCAAAGTCAGTGGAAACGCCTTGAAACCGGGCTAATTCGCCAGCACGGCCCACTGTCACTGCCAATGACACCTGCGCGGGGAATCTGCGGAACCTGCGAACCATAGCCTGTTTCTTCCTCGGAACTTGCAGCAGGCGTGCGAGCACGGGAAGGAGACGACGCAATCCCTCACCCTTTGCGACGAACGCATCCACGTGCATTAGTGTGCCCGATGGAATGTCCATCAATCCCGAGATGAGAATAATCGGAACATCTGGGCGAAGGCGCTTCATTTCCAGCGCAACCTCACCACTATTCATGTCTGGCATAGAGTAGTCGAGAATGACCGCGTCAATCCGATGTTGTTCTGTTAGCTGAAGAGCTTCGTGCCCATTGCACGCGACCAAAGCGGAATAACCGAACCGTTCCAGAACGGATTCCAGTAAGCAACGAATGGCCTCGTCGTCATCGACGCAAAGCACGACAACGCTACGGGGGTTAGAAGCCATCGCCTGCCTCCTGTCGTAACACGGCGAGTCTCACATCTTGCTACTTGGGTTTGAGTGTTTGCTGTTAACAGTCGATGCGTGACGAGAGTGCAGCTTAGGCAGGCATTGCGTACATGTACTAGTGGCGGTTAAAACGAGACTAGCCGATGCGCTTCCCTTTGCGAGAAGGCCATCAATCTTCGTTATCTCTACCACTCAAGCGGGTGAAGCGGCAGTAAAAGCCGTTTGCCCTTTCGGTAGGTTGCGCCTCCCGGAAACCTCACGACAGGGTGTCGTGGGGTGTCGCCTTCCTTCGTTCCGAATCGGTCTCGCAAACGGCTACCCCAGCAGTCTGGCAACCACCAACGTCTCCGGCACGCCGCAGTGACGCAACGCAGCGTGACGCTCCGATTCACCTAAGCTGACGCTATCAAGCACAGCAGCGAGCGGTTCAACCTCACGCAAATCTGCGTCAGGTTACCATCTGGCTACCTGCTTGATGTATCCCTCTGGTAACCCCAATTAGCGCGACGGAAATACTGGACATAGAATCTAGTGTAAGCTGCTGAGCATAATGGGCTACAGTATAACGGGTACAAAATTGCGAAGGTGATCAAACGTGGTCAGAAGAATCGCCAGACGATACGGAAAGCGGAAAGAAATTAATGGTGTTGACGTTACACCGTTGCGTGACAGCCTCGGAACAATCCTTTACAAAGCTGATCCTCGAAAGACACGGTTTTATCGCCCAACTGGGACAATCAATGACACAGCTTTAGAGCGGATTGCAAATGCATTTCTTGAACGTGCCGTTGAGCAGAGCGATCCCAATAACAGTCTGCTGCCAATGTCTCCGGAAGTGTGGGAACTTACAGAAGAGCCCGTACTGTTACTAATGAAGCTGCACGAAACCCTTGATGCAAGTCACCGGGCAGCTTTCACACAGATTGTCTCCTCAGCATTCAGCTATAGTTCTAATTGGCGCAAGTTTTCAGGCTATTTGTTCACGTTCCTCGCCAGAGTGCATGACTTCAGCGCCGCCGTCGATGCAATGCTGGGCAATCTTCTTCCGTATGAGACAGGCTATGCTGCGCTAGGTTGCCTTTCCAATTACGTCAAGTACGACAATGCACGACTCACAGACAAAGAATTAGACCAGCTTTCGAAAAAAGCCGCCCTGACGAAAATGACAATTGGGCAGCCAAGTTTCCCCGCTCCCGGCATGGCATCATCCCCTTCAACCGCTACGCTGCTTGCACTCCCGTCAAATGCTAAGCCTGACACAGTCACGTTGAAGAACTGTGTTGATATGCTAATCCGCATCCACAGACAGGTCAGCGAAGTGAAATACGAACGGCTAAGAAACAATCTGCTTCAGAACGTGAACCTTGAGATAAATCAAGACAAGGACGCCCTGAAACACGAACTTGAGCGGTTTGGGTTCGACAAGGAACTGGTTGAATCACTCGAATTTGCAGAGAGTGAGTACCGAAAAGCAGATTCAAAGTTTGTCTTCAAGACCTGCGCCGACCATAACCGCTGCTTTTTTGAGATGCTTCTATTGAAGACGGCAGTTAAGATCGCGCAACTCAGAAGCCACACAATACCGACCCGCAGCGACTCCGCAGTTTCAGTGCGCGACTATTTGAAACGTGCTGGATTTCTCAGTGAACGATTCTACAAACTCTGTGAGGCGTTTTATCACTTTGCCTCAGATGAGAGCGCCCACAACTTGTCTTCGGCCCGAGAGGTAGCCAGAATCGTTCGCAACCTGAATATCGAACTTGGATTGCTTATCATGCAAAGGCTGAGTAAGACAATGAATGTGAGTTCCGGAGTTCCGGCATTGCAGCCGGGTGGGCAAGTAACCCCTTAAGGTGCGCACTGACGCATCTCCGAAACCGTCAAGAAATGGTGGGCAAAGCAAAAGCAACAGACCGCCCCGGCAAAGACTGCCGTCAGAAAGTGATCCTTGTTAAGACCGTACCAAAGAAATCTGCCTCTGCCCGTCAAATGAGCACGGCGGCCCGGACGCATTTTTCTGAACTATACACCTGCGCATAAATAAAGGGACATACGATAGCGGATGTGACATACTGGTGGCATAGAGGTGGCCATGCTTCCTCGATTGCAGCGGTTGCATCCGAGTACCTCCCGCCAGTTGATCCGGCTGACTAAAGAAGCAGAACGGGATGGTGCCTACCGAGTCGCAAGGCGACTGCGGGCAGTGATCCTAAATGCTGAAGGTCGCACCAG
>Ga0181524_10005756_pt1 | contig 10951 bp, 3 predicted proteins | sample PEATcosm2014_Bin_34_FD_119761 | JGI IMG/M metagenome (GOLD analysis project Ga0181524, IMG submission 119761) | Peatland microbial communities from MTU Mesocosm Facility, Houghton, MI, USA - PEATcosm2014_Bin05_60_metaG | ecosystem: Environmental > Terrestrial > Soil > Wetlands > Peat | place...
CACCTCACGCAAAGCGACCGACGCGACCTGCTGGAGCAAGGCCCCAGCCTTCCCTATGCGGTGCGGCCGGGGGCCAAGACTCTGATCATCGGACCCGGCGGCGGCTGGGACGTGGCGCGCGCGCTGGCTTCCGGCAGCCACGACATCACGGGAGTCGAGATCAACCCCATCATTGCCACCACCATCATGCGCCAGCGCTTCCCCGGGCTCAGCCGCGGTCTCTACCTGCGCCCGGACGTCCACATTTTCGTCGAGGACGGGCGCGCCTTCGTGCGCCGCAGCGCCGACAAGTACCAGGTCTTGCAGGCCACGCTGGTGGACACCTGGGCGGCGACGGCGGCCGGCGCGTTCGCGCTTTCGGAGAACAATCTCTATACCACCGACGCGTTTCGCGATTACCTGGCGCACCTCACCGACGACGGCATGGTGGCGGTGACGCGCTGGGGGCTGGAGCCGCCGCGGGAATCTCTGCGGCTGGTTTCACTGGCCATGGAAGCGCTCAGCCAGATGGGTGAAGCCGACGCATGGCGCCATTTCATAATTGGCCGCGAAGGCACGACAACGGGCTGGGGCGCGCGCGACACGGTGCTGATTTCCCGAAAGCCGTTCAACGAGGGGGATATCGGACGCGCGTGCGCGCTGTTGTCGGCCGCCGGCATGGAGGCCCTGTACCTTCCCGGCCGCGAGGCCCGCAATCAGTTCTACGACCTGCTGCACAGTCCCAATCCCGACGAGTACGAGCGCAACTACGCTTTCGACATCACCCCGGTGAGCGACAACCGGCCGTTCTTTTTCTACTCGGTGCAGCCGCGCGATTTGTGGACCTTCTGGCGGACCGCCTCGCGCCAGACCGCCGACTTCAAGGTGAACAAAGCCGTGCCGCTGCTGTTCGGCCTGATGGGAGTGAGCCTGGTGGCCACGCTGCTGATCCTGGTGCTGCCGCCACTGGTGCTGGGCACGCGGCTGCCGCGGCAGCGCGGCGTGCTCGGGTTTCTGCTTTACTTCCTGTTTATCGGCGCCGGCTACATCCTGATCGAAGTGGGACTGATCCAGAAATTCGTGCTCTTTTTGGGCCATCCGACCTATGCCTTGACGGTGGTAATCTTCTCGATGCTGGTTTCGAGCGGTGTGGGAAGCGGGTTGAGCCGGCGGGCGCTGGGGAAGGACGAAGGCCGTCTCATCAAAGTATTGGGCTCGGTGGCGCTGCTGGCGGCGCTGCTGGCTCTCGTCGCCTCCTGGTTGCTGGGGGCGCTGGTGTGGCTCCCGATGGCGTTGAAAGTCGTCATTACGGTGCTGCTGATCGCGCCGCTGGGCTTGGTAATGGGCATGCCATTTCCCACCGGGCTCGGGCGGCTGGAGGAGTGGCATGCGCCTTCGGTCCGCTGGGCCTGGTCTCTGAACGCGGCCGCCAGCGTGCTGGGTTCGGTGGGGGCGCTGGTGTGCTCTATCTATCTGGGGCTGATCCAGACACTGATCATCGGCGGCCTGTTCTACCTGGGGGCGCTGGCGGTAGTGGGCCGGGCGCCCACGGGCGCGGGGGGCGTGGTGGTGACGGAGTAGGGGGGAATTAAGGTATTACTACACTCTCAAGCCTTCGCAGCCTGCAACGATTTTGTGGGGCGGACCCCCCTGGTCCGCAGCCAACGCCCTCGTCGGCCTGGTGAGCCGGACCGGCGACATCATTGACACTTCAGACCGGCGACAAGGTTGACACTTTTGGCTGTTGAAAAGGCGTTCGAAGCTGGTATCAGGAGAAATCCGAATGCCCTGGAATGCGAGGACTGCCTTGGAACAGCGAAGAGAGTTTGTGCAAGAGTGGCAACTTGAGCAGGACGACTTTGCCGAGTTGTGCCGGAGATACGGAATTTCACGGCAGACCGGATACAAGTGGGTCGGGCGATTTGAAGCCCAAGGGGCGGCCGGACTGGAGGAGTTGAGCCGAGCGCCCCGTAAATCGCCGCAAGCGATGAGCGCAGAGGTGGCGGCCGGTGTGATCGAGTTGCGACAGCAGCATCCCCGATGGGGGCCGCGAAAATTGCGCGTCTATCTGGAGAATCACAACCCGGGCCAACATTGGCCGGCCACCAGCAGCATCGGAAGCCTGCTGCAACGGGAAGGGCTGGCACAGGCACGCCGCCTGCGCCGACGAACACCTCCCTACAACGAACCGCTGGCCCACGCCAAAGCGCCGAACCAGGTCTGGTGCGCGGATTTCAAGGGATGGTTTGTTTGCGGCAACGGAGAGCGCTGCGACCCGCTGACGATCAGCGACGCCTTCAGTCGGTATTTGCTGCGCTGCCGGGCGGTGGAAAAGATGGACGGAGTTCACGTGCACGGCATCTTCGAAGCGGTATTCCGCGAATGTGGGATGCCCGAGGCGATCCGCACCGACAACGGACCGCCCTTTGCGGCGCCCACGCCCGCCGGGCTCAGTCGGCTGGCAATGTGGTGGCTGCGCCTAGGGATTCGGCACGAGCGCATCGCACCGGGACGTCCGGACCAGAACGGCCGGCACGAGAGGATGCACCAAACCCTCAAGCAGGAGACGGCCACACCCCCGGCGCGGAACCTTCGGCAACAACAAGAGGCGTTTATCCGTTTTCAAGACGAATACAACCGGCAACGGCCCCACGAAGCGTTGGCATATCGGACACCGGCCTCCCTGTACGTGGCATCAACGCGTTGCTATCCGGCGCGATTGCCGGAACTGGAGTATCCCGAAAGCACCAAGCTGCGGCAGGTCGCCGACAACGGTCTTTTGGGGTGGAAGAATCGTCGCGTGTTTGTCAGCAAGCTGATGGGTGGCGAGTACGTTGGACTGTTGCCCATCGAAGAGGCCTTCTACGAGGTGTACTACGGAAAGGTGCTGCTGGGCTGGTTCGACGAAAAGGAAAACTACTTCGCCGCCGACGCCGGGGCGGAACCCAAGCGACGCCAAAACCCACAAGCCCGATGACCTGGCGTCCTGCCCCCTTTCCCTCCGCCTCGATCATACGGAAGGGACGGGGGCAGATGAACTCTCTGCCGCTTCGAACCACATTTCCGGGTCCGAAATGTTGTCAATGATGTCGCCGGTCTAAAGTGTCAACCATGTCCCCGTCCGGTCAAGCCGGACCAGGGGGTCCGGCGCGGACGAGGGCGTCCGCCCCACAGACAGGATACTACCGGATTGTGGATCGGACTATCTGCACCGGTCCCAGAAGCCCGGAGGGCAACAGCGGCGAATCGGCCCGGTAGGGCTGCTGCGCCGTGTAGGTGATCTTCTTCGCCATGTCCGGCTGCTGGTCGCCGATCAGCCGGTTGACCCACAGGTTCGTCACCCGGATCTCTACCGTGTTCGCTCCGGACTTCAGCGCGGAGGTCACGTCAACGCGGAACGGAGCCTTCCACACGATGCCCAGTGGTTTGCCGTTAACCGTCACGTCGGCGACGTTCTTCACGTCGCCCAGATCCATGATCAGCTTCGCGCCGGTCTGGAACCAGTCCGCCGGGACCTGGATGGTCTTGGTGTAGGCGCCCGTCCCCGAGAAGTACTTCACTCCGGGGTCGGAGTTCTCGTGCCAGGACGCGAGCGACGGAAGCGTGATCTGCGCCGGTGCGCCCCGATTTGCCTGGAACGCCACCTGCCACGAGCCGCCGATCGACGCCAGCTTGGTCTCCGCCGGCTTGGCGATGGTCAGCGCCGGCGCCGTGGAAGCCTTGCGGAAGACCACGAACACCGCGTCGTTCGGCTCCAGGTGCAGCGAAACAACCGTCCGGCCGTCGGCCACCTTGTAGGAAGCCGGCTCCGCCACGCCCGTATCGGCGTGCCAGAGTTCCGGAGCCTTGCCCGTCAACCGGAACGACACTTGCACGTCCTCGGTTGTGGCGTTGCGATGGCTCACCCAGTAGACGTCACCATCCGCCAGCTTGCGGTGAACGAAGGCCAACTCGGTCTCCTGCTGCGGCTTGGTGTACTGGAAGTCGGCCGCGACTTTGAGCGAAGCCAGAGCGTCGCCGATCGTGCCCGTTCCGAACACCTTGCCCTTGCCCGTAGTTCCGCCCCAAAGCTGATCGACGATGGTCTTGAACTCATTCTGATCGTCCGACAGGCTGGGCGAATCGATGGGCTTCGGCCCAACCACCACCGCGCCCGCGTTGACCATGTCGCGGATCTTGCGCAGGATCGCCAACGGCATATGCTGCGCGTTGGGATCGATTGCCAGCACGCGATAACTCATCCCGGTGGTGGTGGTGAGGGTGCCATTCGCCGAGACCGCCATCCGGTTCTTGACCACGTCCGAGTTGGCGAAGTCGTAGGCATAGCCCGCCGGAACGGAAGGCAGAGCGTTCCCGTACAGCGCCGTGATGTTGGAATCCTCGCCGTAATAATAGAGAACGTCGGCTACGAATTTGCCCTGTTGCAGCATGTAGGAGCTGCGCGCCAGGTACGTCATCCAAGGCTTGGCATATTCCGCCCAGGTTTCGTGCCGCGTGAACCACTGCCCGAACGGTCCAAGGCTGAGGCCGGGGATCTTGTCGTCCACCGACTGGTGAACCGAACAATGGATCACGAACCGGTTCAAGCCGTTGGAAAGCTCGCGATCGGCCGTGGGCTTCAGCGTTTCCGGCGAAAACGCCCACGAGCTGCCGACCCCGCCGCTGGCCGTCATCGACTCGGCGGCCACCAGGTTCTGGCCGTAGATGTGCGCCACGGAAGCCGACTCTCGCACGTCGGCGTCGTACCGCTCCTGGACCCGGCCCGGTCCGTTGGTCCAGGTCGCGCTCATGGGCACGGCGGCGGTGGCCTTCACTTCCATGCCGTCGGCGATGAAGGCTCGGCCGCTCTCGTGGGATTCGGAGTAGCGGGCCATGCCGCGCTCCTTCAGGATGGTCGTGAGCTGGTCGTAGTGGTACTCGGCGGTCATTTCGCAGAGAGTCTTGCGAAAGTCCCACAGGAAACGGTCAGTCGCCTCGGCGCTTTCCACCACGTGTCCGGCGAGCGCGGGCAGCCAGGGCTTCATGTCGTAGCCGCGGCGCTTCGCGAACTCGGCCATCATATTATCGGTCCAGTTCGCGGTCCCGGCTTCCCAACTGTCGGTGACCACGTATTGCACCCCGCGCTTGCCCATCAGGCCGCCGGTGGCGTCTTTGTATTGGTCGAGGTAATTGTTGAAGTACGTCTTGACAAAGGCTGGGTTCATCTTGTCGACTTCCAGCCCGGTGGCTTCCGGCGAGGCCGGCGAATTCTGGTGGCCGGTCAGCGAGTAGCCGATGCGAAGCACCGTCCACTTGCCCGCCGGCGGCGTCCAATCGAGCGTCCCATCCGGCTTCATCTTGGCGGTCAGGTCCACCACGTCGGCTTTGTGCACAACTTCCGTGGCCGGCACCGGGGGAGTCGCCATGGCGTAGATACCCGCCGGCGACGAGAAGGCAGCCTTCTCCTGGAAGCGGTTGACAATCGCGTTGTGCAGCACGAATTCCGAAATCTGCACTCCCGCGGGGGCTGCCGGAGCCTGCGCCCGGCCGGCCTGTCCGCCTTCCGGGGGTGCGCCGAAGCCGCCACCGCCGCCCGCGCCGCCGCGTCCCTGCGCTTGCGGTTGCGGCGTCAGAATGGTGATGCGGAAGAAACGGGCCGTGGTCGCCGGGAAAGCGATGGTGCGCGCGCCTTGGGGAATCGGCGTCACCAAGCGGAACTGCGCGCCGTTGTCGCTGGCTTCCAGTTGCTGATTGCTGGTCGCGGGGCCGCCGCGGCCGCCGCCGAATCGTCCCGCCCCGCCGCCGGTGATGAAAGTCATCCCGCGGAAGGTCTGAGGTTGCGCGAACTCATACTGTATCCACGAACGCTCGCCCACGGGCGCCGCCGGCAGCAGGGTCGATTTCGAAAGGTCCCCGCTGGTCAGCGCGGCCAGGTCGAACGTGCCGCCGCTGGAACTCACCTTGGCCTGTAGCGCACTCATGGAACGGTCGCTGTCCGGCGCGCGATAGGCTATTACCACGGCGTCGGCATAATACTCCGGTGGCGGCGCCTGAGTGCCGCCGCCCATCCCGCCGCGCCCGCCGCCCGCCTGATTCTGATAAGCGCCGGTGGCCGAGGGAGGCTTCGCAAGAGTGCCACTGAACGGCCGCCCGCCTTCCACACGCGTCTCGCTCCACACGTACTTCTTCATGGCCTGCGCCGGCGGCACCCACGGACCGCCGCTCTCGCTCCATCCCGGCGAACCGGCGATGGCCATCTCCAGGCCGAGCTGGTCGGCCAGAGTGGCGGCGTACTTGAAAGCGTCCTTCCACTCCGGCGTCATGAACACCAAGCGCTTTTCCACGATCTGCGGCGAGTTCAGGCCGGCGTCGAAGTTCTGGAAGCCGGCGATGCCCACGCGCTTCATCCATTCGAGGTCCAGCTTGATGCCTTCTTTAGTGACGTTGCCGCTCATCCAGTGCCACCAGACACGCGGCTTCGCGCTGTCCGGCGGATTCTGGAAACCGCGCTCGAGCGCATCACCCGAGTTCTGCGCCGAGAGGGCCCACACGCCCAGAAAGGCCAAGGCCGGAACGGCCCAGGCGAACTGCTTCAGTTTCCTTGTGATTTTCATTTGCGTTTCTCCAAGCTAACCTTCAATGGTCTGCCGCACCGCCATCCGCAGCCGCACGGGCCCCAACAGGCCCGACGCCAGCAGCGGGGAATCCTTGTCGAAGTGCTTCCAGGTGGCGAAGGTGACCCGCCCGCCGGGTGGCTTGGGCTTCCCTTGCGTGTACCACTCCGGCATCTTCAGTATTCCGCCGTTCGGCCCGTATTCGTTCTCCGGCGGCAGTTGCTCGTCGCCAATGAGCCGGTTGGGCCAGAGGTTGGTGACGCGGACTTCCAGGTCGTTGCTCCCGGCATGAACCGCATCCGTGACGTCCACCCGGAAAGGCGGCTTCCAGAGTGTGCCGAAATCCTTGCCGTTCACCTTCACCTCGGCCAGCACCTCCACCCGTCCCAGGTCGAGGTAGACCCGCTTGCCGCCTGCCTTGGCACTGGCGGCAACGGTGAACCTCTTGGAATAAGTTGCCGTGCCCGAGAAATATTTCACCCCAGGTTGGGAGTGCTGGTGGAGCGAGATCAGTTGCGGCAGTACGATCTGCGGCGGCGCCCCCAGATTGGGTGGGAAGCCGACCCGCCACGGCCCGGCGATCTCTACCGGCTTGCCTGCACCTGAAACCTGAACCGGCGAGGTCCGGCCCGCGTTGTCGCGCAGCGAGTAGCTGCCCTCCTGCCAAAAGAGCAGTTCCGATTTGCCGCTGCCGGCCAGTTCGACGGGCGGCGGATCGTCGGGCTTGGGAACGCCGGCAGCCGCCAACTTCCGGATGCGATCATCGCCCAGCACTTCGGCGAACACTTCCGCATTGGTCTGTTCCCCTTCGAAGTACAGAATCTCCGTGCCGGCAGGCTCTCCTACGCCCGGGTGGACAATCTTGCCGGACTTTTCAGCCTGGCGAGCGAGTTTGCCGTTCACATACAGCGACGGCGCGCCGTCGCGGTAGACCAGGGCCACGTGCGTCCAGCCCGATAGCGGCATCTCGACCTCCAGCACGGAGGGCATCTGGCCGCGGGTCCGTTCATAGACGCTGAAGCCGTTGCGGCCCGCCGACAGGGCACAGGAAGCGTGCCCGTCGCCGTAAACCACATCGCCCTCGGGCGCGTAGAACACAAAGCTGGTGGCGGGCAAGACGTCGCATTCCGGCTTGACCCAGAGGCTGACGGTGAAATTGCCGGTCACCGCGCGATGCAGCCCGGATGCAGGCGCCGGGAAGGGCTCGGTTCCGGCGACGGCCGCGCCGTCCTTCACCACGGCTTCGAGCCGATGCGCCGCCGGCGCGCGGAACACCACGAACACCGATCCCGATGGATCGAGCCGCAGGGGCATGCGCGTGCGTCCGTCCACGCTCTGGTAGATGCCGGCGGGTGTGACCTCGCCGGTCGAGGCGTTCCACAATTCCGGCTGTTTGCCATCCACACGGAACGTGCAGACCAGGTCTTCGGAACGGCGCTGCCGGTTGGCTACGAAGTAGACTTCGGCCTCGCCCACGCGCTTGTGGATGTAATTCACGGCCGGATCGGTGGAGCGGGCCGTGTATTCGAAATCGGGCTTGACGTTGAGCTTGTCCAGAACCGCCCGCAGCGGTTGGGGCCAAAAGACCTTCCCCTTACCAAACGCCCGTTCGGTGGCGGTGGCGCCGTTGAGGTTGCCCCAGACCTGGTTGGCGATGCCGCGCGTCTCCGCTTCGGTGGCCGGATACCCGCCCAGGGTGGGGGAGTGTTGCGGCTTGGCGCCTACCAGGCACATGCCCTGCTCCACCATGTCTCGAATCTTGCGGAGCACGGGCAGGGTCATGGTGGTGTCCCTGGGGAGCACCATCACTTTGTAGCTCATACCGTCGGGCAGAACGATGCGGCCGTCCTCGACCTTCATGCGGGCCAGCAGCGGCTCGGCGTTGGCGGTGTCGTAGTCGTGGCCGGGCGGGAGTGCCAGGCTCAGATCGCTCGGCCGGGGCGTGGCCAGCGGAGCGTTCTCGCCGGTGAAATAGAGCAGGTCGGCCACGAAGAGACCCTGCTGGAGCGTCTGCTGGCAGCGCGACACGTATTCGAGCCAGGCCGCGCCCTGGTTGAACCAGGTATTGGTGCGGTCGAAATGCCATCCGTGCGGCCCCATGGTCATGCCAGGCACGGCGTCGGGGTGGGGCTGTTGGGCGTAGCGGTGGAAGATGAAGCGGTTGAGCCCCCTGGTGTACATCCAGTCGCCCTGGGCTTTCATGGAGTAAGGGAATTCCAGCCAGCGGGAAAGCGCGCCGCCGCCGGTGTAGGCCTCCGCGCCCACTATCGCTTTGGCGTTGAGGTGGGCGATGGAAGCCGGCAGCTTGATGCGCCGGACGGCCGCCTGGTCGGGGCGGCGGATCCAGAACTCGCCCATGGGGATGTCCACGCGGGAGCCGGCCTGCATCTGCTCGAAGGGTCCGCCGTCGTAAGGTTCCGTGTAGGAGATCATGCCATGCTGGCGGCACAGTTCGGCAAAGCCGCCGTAGTAGTTGTCGGCCATCAGGTCGGCGTTGGTGCGGCGGATATCCCACAGGAAGCGGTCGGAGATTTCGGCGCTCGCCACCACGCGGCCGGTGAGCGCGGGGAGGTAATTCTTCAGATCGTAGCCGCGGCGCCGCTGGAACTCGCTTGGGTAGGCGGGGGTCCAGGTCTGCATGCCGACTTCGTAGCTATCGATCACCGACCCCGCCTTGTGTTTGGCGATGAGCGGGGCCAGGGCCGGGAGCAGTTTGCCAAAGAACTGGTCGAAGTGGAAGTCCATGGCTCCGCGGCTGTACTTGTCGCACTCGAGACCGCCGCCGCCGGCCGGCGCGGGATGGTTTTCAATTCCCACCGAGGTGTGGCCCAGGCGGAGGATGGTCCAATTTCCGGGGGGCGCCTCCCAGCTCAGGCGGCCGTCGCGGTCCATGTACTGGCTGATATCGAGAACCGAGGCGGGATCGATGGCCGGTTCGCCGGGCGCCTGAGCCGTGATAGCGGGCGCCTCCATCATGGTCCCGCCCGGCCCGCTGCGGCTGGATATATCAGCCTTGGCAGGCCAATCGGAGATGCGCGCGGCGCCGGAAAGCTGGAGTTGGGAGAAGCGGCGCGCCTGGTTGGAAGCCAGCCGGAAATACCTGGCCCGGACCGCGGGAAAAGTGGCCACCGCGGGGACTTCAATGCCGCGGCCCGCGGCCGGATTCAAATCGCATATCTTGCGGAACTGAGCGCCATCGTCGGAGGCTTCGAAGGAGATGGCGCCGCCGCCCGGTGCACGGCCACCGCCGGGTCCGCCGGCGGCGGTGTAGAGCGCAATCGAGCGCGCTTCAAAGGGCTCGAGAAACTCCAATTGGAGATAGGCGGGCTGGCCCGCCGCGGCCGGCCGAACCTCGACTGCCTGCGCCAGGTCGCCACCGGTCAACAGCTTGATGTCGACCGGGCCGCTGCCGGTGGTGGCGGCGCGCAGCAGATCGCGCATGGACCGGCTCTCGCCAGGGAGCGAGGGGAACGCCAGCACGTACGTATCGCGATAGTAGCCGCGCTTGGTGAAAGGCTGCGGCAGCAGGGCGCTCACGGTTTGCCCGCCGGCGACGAAAGTCTCGCTCCACACCAGTTGCTGCATGGAGAGCTCCGGCGTAATCCACGGACCTCCGGTCGACGACCATCCGGGGCAGTTGTGCATGTCGAACTCGAGCCCCAACCGGCCGGCCTCGCTGGCGGCGTGTTCGAGGATCCGGAGGTGCTCGGGAGTGCCGTACTTCACCGGGCCGGGGACGATTCCATCGTCCACCTGGAAGATCTGGAAGCCGGCGACGCCCACGCGCTTCATGGCTTCGAGGTCGCGCGTGATGCCGTCGGCGGTGAGGTTCCCGTTCATCCAGTGCCACCAGGTGTAGGGGCCGGCCGCGGCTGGCGGATGACGGAAGAGATCTTCCAGAGACCCACTCCCGGCGGCTTGGGCAGACAATCGGTGATCAACGACCAGGGACAGGGCGCCGGCGGCGCAGCTCCCGATGAATGTTCGTCGCTTCATGGAGACACCTCAACTACGAGTCAATCAAGAGAATGGCCTTGGGGGGAGTGTCCCCCCAAGGCCAGGAATAACCGGCTACACGGCAGACGGTCCGCCGTCAGAAACGGATGCGAGCCGAAAGTGCTACGTGCCGGGCTTGAACCTGCGCGCTCTGTACCGTACCGAACGCGGCGTTGGTGTTCGCGCCGGTGGTGAAGTTCAAGGTGAGCGAACTATTCGGGTTGCTCGGGTTGAAGTGGTTCAGGGTGTTGAAGCTCTCCACCCGGAGTTCGAGGGTCGCTTTCTCCGTGATGTGGGTCATCTTGGCCAGGGACAGGTCCAGATTCCACAGCCAGGGACCGTAGAACAGGGTCGGCGGCGTGTTGCCGATGCCCAGCGAGTTC
>Ga0181524_10005765_pt1 | contig 10942 bp, 4 predicted proteins | sample PEATcosm2014_Bin_34_FD_119761 | JGI IMG/M metagenome (GOLD analysis project Ga0181524, IMG submission 119761) | Peatland microbial communities from MTU Mesocosm Facility, Houghton, MI, USA - PEATcosm2014_Bin05_60_metaG | ecosystem: Environmental > Terrestrial > Soil > Wetlands > Peat | place...
CTGCTCGGCATAACTCACATCACGTTCCACGTCGGCTTTGGCAGACGCCTGGCTGGCCCTTTCCATACGCGTGTAGTCCAAAAGCGAAAACATCAGGGAGGAAGATGGTGGCGCGGCAACTTCCGGCGTCATCGAGCCCCGGAAATCCCGGTAATCATAATCAGGGGGCAGGAAGAGTTCCCACTGCGCGTTTTTCAGGGGCACGTCGAATTTTGGCGAATCGAAAGCCACCTGCCCGCGCGCGCGCGGGAACAGGTTTGTGCCCACGTAAGTCAGCTCGACCGACAGGCCGCCCTCGTCCGCGCCGGATTGAGCGATGGGCAGGAGCAGCTTGCCTTTTCTCTGGCTGGGACGCACAGGTTGACCCGCAACAAACGCCGACCACACGGTCGCCCCCGGCGGCAACTCGAGTTCCAGGAATTGCCGGCCGTTATTGCGCACCGACAGGGTCATTGCCGTCATGGTCTGACCGTCATCGGCCACCACGGTGGCGAGCCGGGCGCTGTCCACCAGCGCCTGCAAGACTTCCGCTTCCTCGAACCGCCGCGCTTCCAGCACAAGCTTGTAGTCCGGACGAACGAAATGATACGAAAGCGCGGTCGTGTCATCGGGGCGGCCGGCCCAATCCGGCAAGTCGTTTCGGTCCACACGCTGAAGATCCACAGCGCTCAATTCCCTGACTTGCAGCCCCGTTTTCGCGGCAATCACGATCAAGCCGGTTTCGCGCTCGACGCTGTGGGCAGACACGCCGGTGATCTCCACCGTGTTCGCCCTGGACGGGCGGGGCTGCTCCCACGTCACAACGAGGGTGTAAAACCCCCGCGTCTTGTTCTGCAATTCCACGCGCCAGAGCACGTAATTCGTGTCCAGGCTCGAGTGACAAGCGCCGGGAGCATTCTCCGCCTCTCGATCCTCGGCTTTTGACCTTCGGCCCGTCAGCTCTTTGCTGCGGATGTTCGGGCCGGTGATTTCCACGTTGCGGAACGCGGCGGGGACCTTCAAGCCGAATTCCTTGACCGGCGCGTTGCCGATATCATATCGCACCAGGGCGCGGCCGGTCACCAGGGTTTCTGCAAGGGTAATGGTGTTGACGGTTTCAGCGCGCACCCAGGCTTCGATGGTCTCGGTGGCCACGTTTAGTTTCCATTCCAGAGCGGGTTTTGGCTCCGAGGAAATGAACTTGTAGGCGAGCACATTGCCGGCCGCAGCCAGGGCTGTGTAATCCGGCAGGGAAACCGCCGGAATTTCGGTCAACCCATCGAACCACTCGGTTTTCGCCGCCACCCCGGGCTCGGTGGACACGGCGACGAAGCCGGTGAGCTTCACCGTGTCGATCGGGTGCACGCCCGCGATCGGGAGCGATCGGGGCAGTTGGCTCAAGCTACGCGTGAGTTCGAGATTCAAAGAGCAGGCGCCGCTGGTGCGCTCTTTCAAGGTCACTTCGAGAATGCGCGTCCCGGCCTCCCCTCCGCTCCCGCGCGCCGAATCACCCGCGGTTTGTTCCGTCCATTGCAGGATGTTTCGGCCGGTCACTTGCTCGATCCGGTAGCCCTCCGGCAGCGCGACTTTCAGCGCAAACACGCCCGCGCGTTTGATGGTGTAATCGATCGCCGCCGAAAGTGTCACCTGGTCCGTGCCCACGCGGACGTGGTTGCGCACGACAGCTTCGATTTGCGGTTGGACCGTCTCAATCTGGACGCGCAGGTTGAACTCCGGCTTGGCAAACCGGAACACGCTCAGCAAGCCGTCGGTCTTGGCCGCCGTCGCGCGCCCGAATTCCTCCACATCCACGCGCTGCAACTCGGACGCGGATTCGACCGACAACCCCAACTCTTCGGCGCTCTGCAGTGCCACCAGGCCCGTTTCCCGCTTGACCTCGAGGGGGTGCGGCAATTCGATGGACGCGCTCGACGGCATTGCCTCCAGCACCTTTTCGGTTTCCACAGTCAGTCGCCACACCGGTGAGATCCCTTTCAGCAAATCCACCACCAGGACCGGCGCGCCGTTTTCGTCCTTCACTTCCCAATTGCGAATGGAAAGACCTTCGACACGCAGGAGCCGCTGGCCCCGGGGCAGTTGCACGCGCGCCTGGCGCAATTCGCCCTGGGTAATCTGGTAGTCCAGCCTGGTCCGGACGATCGCCACACCGCCGCCAAACCTCACGGTTGAGAGATTCTGGCAAAAGATCGTGGGCGCCACTTCCGCGGCGCGCTTCATTCGCGGTGTCCAAAACAATTCAACGTGATCGGCCGAACCGATCACCCCTTCCACGCGGGTCCTGTCCTTCTCCAACTCCCGTTTGAACGCAACAGCCGTGGGGAACTCCACGTCCGCTTCCGGTTGATCCAGCACGAACGCGACATCGCTGGACAGGGCCGGTGGGATGCCGAAAAGCAGCCGGCGCCGGGACACGTCGCCGGCGACTTTCACGAGCATTTTGAGTTCAACCGTGGCTTCGCCGCGGCTGCCGAAACGCACGGCGATGTTGTTTCCGTTGCGAACCGGTTCGGCGTCGCCGCTTTTAGTCCCGAACTGCTGCAAAGCCACATCTCCACCGAACAGCGGCAGGACCTGGCCGGCTTCGGTCGCGGAAAACCGAAGCACCGCGTCCAGCAAGGCCACGCGTTCGTTCACCGTTCCGGAGTAGCGGGCGGAGACGATCGTGGCGTTGCCGATTGCCGATTGCGGATTGCGGATTGGTGATTCGGCAGCCGAGGCGCCGCAGAGACTCAGCGCGAAAAGCACAGCGATGCAAACAGTTGCCGGCGGCGGAGTGCTGTCGAGGTGGGGCGGTTCAGGCGGCGTGCTCCCTTCTGGCTCCGGCAGGCTGTGGCGCGGCCAGTATTTCCAGATCAAAAAAGCAATGATGGCGAGGGTGACGACGGGGAACCCGACGATCAGCGCATCGTGCAGCGCGCGCCACTGAATCAGCAAGCTGCCCACCGACCCAATCATCAAGGCCAATGCCAGCGTCAGCATGAAACTGCTGGGACGCATCCCCCGGCGCCGGGACCAATGCCGCCACCATAAGATCAACCCCAGCACAAATACGGCAACCTGCCAGGCCATTTGGATGTTCTGAAATGTGCGCAGCGACATGATGCGCGCGCGAATCGAAAGCGGCTCATCCCGGATGTTCAGCACCTTGGTGAACAGGAAGGGCTGGCCGGTCTGGGGCAGTTCAATCCGGATCGAGTGGATGCCCGCAACGGCCGGGACAGGGGCTGCAGCCAAGACCGGCAGCCCGGCAGCAACGCCAACGGAGCCTGCGATGTCGGCGGTTCGGGTTTCTGCCGGCGGCTGGGCCACCGGCGAAAGCGGGGTTACGCCCCGCGCTACCATCAAAGAATCCGCCCGTTCCGGTTGCGCACCTCCTCGACCCTGAAACTGGCTGTTCATCACCGCTTGCCTTTGCTGTTGCTGCGCGATTTCTCCGGCTGTGGCGACCTGCACCAGCCCGCGCTGGGACAGTTCCCCGAATCGCGAAGCGGTCATTGTTTCCGCGTGGCCGTCGGCAAACAGCACGCTGCAATGACCGTTGACGAGAGACGAATAGACCAACACGGAGTCAGGCTTGAGGCTGTCCAACGACATTCCGCCGCCCAGGTAGGTGTACCGTTGGCCGGTTTCGGGATCGTAAGTGATCTTGTCGGTGCCAAGTTCATTCTTCATTTCTTCAAAAGAAACGGGCAGCCGCTCGTTGTTGTCTCCGCCGAACAGACGGATGGCAACGCCTATTTGCTTGAGGTTGTTGGCTGAACTGATGCGTTGCGACTTGGACTTGGCCGCGGACAATGCCGGCAACAGCATTGCACCCAGCACGGCAAGAATGGTCACCACAACCAGCAAGGTGATGATTCCGTTCCAGCCTCGTCGCACAGCGGAGATCACCAGCGCGATGACCAGAAGCGCCAGCGCTCCAATCACCAGGATGGCCGCGCCCGCCTCGCGCAAAACCTGCACGTAAAACCCGAGGAACTTTCCCCACGCATCGAGCAGATCATACGTCGTGCCCTGGGCCACATTCATGTTCCCTCCGAAGTGGGAAACCCGGAGCGAGGGAGGCACGTAAACCTGCCACTCGGCGTAGGTATTCGGCACGTCGGTGCGGGGAGCGGTCAGTTCAAGTGATTGCGCCCAGTGGGACGCAAGCGAACTCTTCTTTTCCGCATACATGATATCCACGGCGAAGGCCTGGTCCCGGTTTGCATCCCGGGGCAGCGACACGAGCACCCAATCGCCGTCGCATTCCGGTTTGGCAGGCTGGCCGTTGACGTAGCACCCCCAGAGTTTCGCGCCCTTCGGCAACAGGAACCGCTGAAATTGCTTCTCGTTGTTCTTCACCATGAAGGAAGCCTGCGTGAGCATTTCACCGGCTTCGGAGAGAACGGAAGTGATCTGGGTGCGGTCTGCCACCGCCTCGAGGACGCGCTCCTGTTCGTAATGCTTCACGTCCACGGTCAGGTCGTACTGGCTGCCGGTGTATTGGTAAGCGAGCACGACGGCCCGGGCAATGAGCCCCCGGTCGGCCGGAGACAGTTCGCTTTCATCGATCCGCCGCAGCGTGTCGCTCACGGTGTTGGCGCTGAGCTGCAGGCTGGCCGCCGTCGTGATGGCGACAGAACCGGTCTCACGCTCCGCATCCAGTGGATGCAGACCGCCGACGGCCAGCGTGGCGCCCCCGGGGTCAAACGGGTAATCGTAAGTGACGACCAGGGTGTAGCCTCCCCAAACCTTGTCCTGCAATCCAATGGTCCAAATAACGGAATTGGTGTCGGAAGAGTTGTCCGGTGCTCGACCCTCGGCGCTCGACCCCCGGCCCGCCAGCTCTTTGCGGCGGATGTTCGGCCCTGTAAACTCGACGTTTTTGCACTGTGCCGGAAGCTTCACCCTGTATTCCTGCACCCCCTGGTTTAACAGCCCGTAGCGGATGGTGGCGCTGCCGCCCGCAATGCCGTCGCCAATCGTGACGAGGTTGAAGACGTCGGCCACGACGCGCGCCGCCAGCCGTTCGCTGGTGAGCGAGAGGCTCCAGTCGGGCTGCTCGGCTGCGTAGGCAAGCAATTCGTCGGAAGGCAGAGCCGGCGTTCCGCCGGCCTTGCTTTGCAGCGTCCGGACAGGAATTTCACGCAAGCCGGTCAACTCCGCAGTCCGGAGACGAATCCCGGGTGCCGACGCGGCGCCAATCTGGGTGGGTTCCCTCGCCGCGCCGGTCACGCGCAACGGCGAGATGCTGATGTGCGACGGAAAACTTTTGAGGGCTTGTTCCAACAGCACTTCGAGCATCCGTGAGCCGAGCGCCCGAGCGGAGAAGTTCACGCGTAATTTTCCCTCGTTGACTTTCCAGTCTTCGATGCCGTCGCCAAGCACGTCAGCCACCATGAATCCCGGCTGGGGCGACAACTCGACCGCATAGATGCCCGCCTTTTCGACGCTCAGACTGAGCCCGTGGGAAACGATCAGGCGGGTCTCTTCGAGACGCGCGCTCACACGGTCGGCCACGTTGATGACGGGTTCGATCGGTTTGAGTTTGAGTGCCAACGCGAACGGGCGGCCATTGAACCGGTAGGCCGCAAGAGCTTCTGCCGGGGCGTTGACCTGGCGAAGCCCGGCGAGCGATTCGATTTCAACGACCGTGTCTTCCGCCGAGAGCGTGAGCGAGCCGGACTCGCGCTCCACCCCGAGCGGTTGCGGCGGGTTCAAAGACAAGCCGGTCCCGCTCACGGGAATGCCTTCGACAGTCTGCTCGGAAAACAGGGTCAGGTCGTACGCCTTATCCACCGGCTTGATGAATTCGATGGTGAGAACCTGGCGATCGCCTTCCGTTACCGAATGCCAGTCGCGGATCTGCTCGCCGACGAGCCGGGTGAGGGCCTGGGTCGAGGGCACCACGAGCGTCAATTGCGCCACGTTGCCCTGGACGATGTCATAGTGAAATTGACTCGTGTATTTGAGGACGGCGGGCGTCGCCTGGACGTTGAGGGTCGAGTCCGCGGTCAGCAAGGCTTTGCGCGTGACTTCGCTGATTTTGCCTTGCCACCGGAGCGCGACGGTCTGGTCGGCCCCGAGAAAGCCTTTCACCCGCGACACCCCGTTGGTCTTGTCAGACTCCAACAGAGTGCCACTCAGCAGTTGCACTTCCATGCCCGCGCCGTTCGCCTGGGCAGCCACCGACGCAATCGCTGCCGCAGGACCCGTGAAGGAAATCTGGTTCCACGGCTCGGCGCGTTGAATTCTGGCAACCAGGTCCAGTTTGAACCTGAACCGCCCCGCGTGCGTTGCGGCGAGCAGATAGCGGTTGCCTTGCCGGATGATTTTCAACTGATCGGACAGTCTTGCCGGAAGCACGGCCACATCACCCTCGAACAATTCCGCCATGCTTTCCCCCTTGCCGGTGGCCTCAGCTTCAATGTCCACCGTGAATTGTGCCTCGTCGTCCGAGAGTTTGCCGTCGTAACGGATTTCGCGAAAGGACAGCTCTCCGGGTGGTATGGAAAGGGTTGCGGTGTGTTTGCCGGTTCTGTAAATCGCCAGGATTTCAGAGGCCGTCAGGGCGCGGTTGAAAATGGCGGCTTCATCCAGCAGACCGGCGAAGCTGTAGGTCTCGCCTGAAGTCGCGGGCCGCCGGCCGAGATACAGGTCATACGTTGTTTGAGGCGTGAAATTGCCCAATACCTGCCGGGCGACCACCGTCCCGTTGCAATAGAGCGTGCCCACCCCACTGGCCTTGTCGTAAGTCAGCGCGACGTGTTGAAACTGATTGGTTGTGACTGCCCCGGCCCCGGAATAGATCTGGTTCCATCCGCCTCCCGTATCCACAATATTGGCATAGAGCGCACCCGGCCCGGAGTGGGAAATAGGATCGATATAGAAGTGAACTCCCCACGCGTTCCCGCTGTAATTCCATTCGAACAGCGGATGACGCTGCGTAACGTCCGAAGGATTGATCCAGGCCTCGAGGGTAAAACCACTGCCGGCTCCAACATTCAGACTGGGACTGGCCGGAACCAGGATGCCTGCTTTGGCGGCGTTGAACAGGAACGCTTTGCCGACTTTGCCGGGCACAAAACTCACGCCATCGGCTGCCACACCATGGTTCGTGCCCGCGCTATCGAGCGCATCGCCTTCAGCCCGCCACCACCCAACCAGGCCAGTCGAGGGAATGGGTGAGGCAAAAACAGGGGCGGACAACAGTAGAGAACCAAACAGAAGGGTCGTGAGCTTATTCATGGCAGTCTCCATTGAGAGGTTGAACACCGGCGGGAGGAATCTGCTTCGGGGAAATGGTTATAGTGGTTGCCATATTTCAGTGCCTCATCGGGTAGGGCTGCGCTGCGCGCAGCCGTGGACGCGACGCAGCGCGTCCCTGCCTTTCTGGAAATTGCTTTTGGCCAACGCTCTAAGAGTTCCGCCTTCAGTCGCCAAGGACCGGAAAAATCCAGAACTCCACACCGGAAGTTCATGGAAGAATTCGGTAGCATAGCCCGAGCCGAGCGTGCTTATGGCACAAGTGAAGGATTTGTAAAGGTTCATCTGGGCCGGCGGTTCCATCCGGCGTGATCTTGCCGCAAAGATCGGGTTTTTCACGCAGCCAGACAACGCATCCACACCAGCTCAGACGGGCTTGGGCTCAAAATGCTCCCGCGAAACCATTTCGTCCTCGTCCTCGATTCAGAAAAACGGAGTCCCGGGGTAATGGAGTGATGGCGTAATGGAGTAATGGCTTCCCGGAGCCACACCGGCCAAGAACCCGTCGTAAACGGCTACTCCAAAAACAGCACTTGCGACGACCGACTGTCGAGAACCATCGGGCAGCAGCCCATCGACGGCTGAGCCCATAAAGCGAGTCTTCGCCCCTTTGGCTTGTCACATGGTTCAGGATTGTTTGATCAGGTTCAGCATCTTGCGGTCGAGCTTGTGCCCACGAAAATCCTCGTATTTCACATCGGCGCGCTGGCTGTCCAATACTCCCTCTTCCCCTCGCGGACTCCAGACGGCCCAGCCCCAACCCGCTTCCTTATACAGCTCCAGGCAGGTGCGCATCCAGGCCAGCGTCACCGCGTGTGGCGTGCGGTTGTAGGTGCCGAATTCCCCGACATGAATGCCCACGCCTTTTTGTTCGAGCTGCTTCCAGGGTTCCAACAGGTCCCTTCGCAAAGTCGCCTTGTCCGAAACCACTTTCCCGTCGCGCTTCAAAGGCCACGTCGGTACCGGCCACTTGTCGGCGTCTTTGATCCCGGATTCCTCATTCCAAGGCGCCTTGTAAAACGTCAGCTCGATCGGATCGTACCAGTGCGTGCTTTGGGCGATGCCCAGATCCACTAATCCATTCACCGGAATGCGGCCGCACTGAAGTCCGTCCGCGAGGATCAGCCGGTTCGGATCTTCGGCGCGGATGGCCTGCACGAGACGTTTGACCACCCGGACGTAAGTTTCCTCGCTGATATTCGTGGGTTCGTTGAGCAGGTTGAAGCTCACTCGCTCGTTGGGAATTCCCTTGTAGCGCCTGGCAAAGTGGGCCCAATGAAACGCGCAGGCTTCGACCGCCTTTTCATCCTTCCATAAATCGAACGGTTCCTTCGGCCCGCCCACGCAATAGCCGGGCGCACGATGAAAACACATGTTGATGTGTACGCCGTATTTGCGTCCCCATTCAACCGCACCGTCGATGTCTTGCAGTTGATCTTCACGGAGCTTCGACCAGTCCGTGGGATCTGACCAGCACAGGTAGGACATGGGCAGGCGCGCAAAATTGAAGCCCCATTCGGACATCAACTGGAAATCCAGTTCTTCGAAGGGCGGATTGCCCTCATCCTTCCTGTAGAATTTTGCGGTCAGATTAAAACCGCGCCAGCGGGGCAGGCGAGCCGCGGTCATCGGCTTGGCGTTCGCCGGGGCGCTCATTGAAAGCGGAGGGAAAACAGCCGCTGCCAGCTTGTTATTGACATCGTCCCGCCGCACGGCTTGGCACCTCACTTGGCGATCGGCCTGGCTTTGAAAAGTGATGGCGCCGTCATCGCGTTGGGGGAAAGGCGCGGCGCAACGAATGTTCCTGTCGGATTGAGTAATGTCGTCGCGATTGCGGCCGGTTCCAGTTCGAGTTTTGCCATCAAAAAGGACAGCACAACCCGGCTGTCTGGCATATATACAAATGGAGCCACTGCTTTCTCCAATGCTGCGGCTGGGGCGATCGATTCTGCAGGTTTTCAGGGAGCGGTTTTACCGGGTGATGGAACAGCTTCCGTTTGGGGTTTTCCTGCCACGAATGTAACCATCGTTTCAAATGTGACAGCGGTTGCCAGCGCCTGTCCATTCAACCAGACAGGCGCCGATCCCAATCCGCCGGCTTCACAAAGGTTTTATCGCGTTCGTGCCGAGCCATAGCGCCGCTGCAGGATTTTTTCTGATCCTTCATGACCCGGTGCTGCCGGGAGGAGTCATCAGGCATTGCTCGGGCTGAACGTTGTCGAACTGCTCCAGGATCGTTTGTTGAAACCAGCGAAACGACGGCCGGCGCTTTGAATGGAACAGATGACTCGATCGACTGCGGTGATAATCCGAGGAACCGAACCGGCGAATCGCCACGCGAAAGTGCAGGGCCAAGGATTCGGCCCACTGATGCTCCAGTTTCTTGTCCGCCGTCGTGTACCAGACCTCCGTCGGAACCGCGCACTGCAGCAGATAGTCAATGTGCCAGCGTGGTGCGGCGGTCGATTCCAGGTGGTGACCGATCCGCGCGCGGAGCCCTCCGGGACCGAAGGCGCTGCCGACATAGGCGTAAAAACCTGGAACCAGGTCGTAGGTTCCCAGGCGCCCAATCTGCAGCCGTTTCATCTGCGCCACGAAGGCAATCAGCACATAAGTTCCTTTGGCCTCGGGCAGATCCATTTGAATCAACTGAACGTATTCCCGTTCCATCCCCAGTTGCCAGCCTCAACTTCCGTGAAAGCTTGTGCGGTTTGGTGCACGGTTCAATTCCTGATCCATTGAGCCCTGACGATGCGATTTGTGATCAGGCCGGCGAAGCCGTGCTGCCCGGCATAGTGCCAGCCCCAATGGCGGCATATCTGTTTTTGAATTTTTGACATTACGAATGCGCCCCCAGTTCGTAAACCACAGCGGATCTCTTCGGAGGACTGAGTCACACTGATTACCACCACGATCAACTTCTTGCGCAATTCGGGCTGTCCCTGGAGCCAGCGAAGCACGCCAAACCCGGCGATGCCATGCATTTTCAAATCCAACAGCAGCAGGGCTGGGAAAGGATACGCCTTGCGGTCGGGAAACCCGGGGTTACACCGGGTCGCCACTTCAATACCTCGTGGCAAAGTTCACGTTCAATTGCCGTAAACGCCTTTCGCAAACCGAAACCCGGCGCCTGAAGTCGTCCCCGTTCCGCGCCTCCTTCGCTGACCACACCACTTCAGCAAGCGCGCAGGCGCGCGGAAAAACCATGTATTCCACATGGCTCAAAGACGGCATGTATTCCGTCCAGACATTGCCCTGGGCGCCGAGAATGTGGGATTCAAATTGCGGCGCCAGCTTCGCCGGAACCGGCTCGAACGAATAAACCTGGCTCAGCGGCAGGTATCCCCCGATGGCGCGCGGCTCGCCGGCGTGATTCGTGGACTGGTAATGGTCGAAGTAGCAGAAGTCGGTCGGCGTCATCACGACATCGTGCCCCTCGCCCGCCGCCTCCGCCCCGCCGCCAATCCAGTCCATCACCGCCGCATTCTGCGCCAGGCCGCCCTGGCAGATTTCGCTCCAGCCGATCAGCGTGCGCCCGCGGGCGTTGATGAATTTCTCGATGCGGCGGACAAAGTAGCTCTGTAACTCCTCTTCGTCCTTGAGCCCTTCGGCTTTGATGCGCGCCTGACATTTCTCACATCGCTTCCAGTTGTCCTTCGGCACCTCGTCGCCGCCAATGTGAATGTATTTGCCC
>Ga0181524_10005779_pt1 | contig 10919 bp, 6 predicted proteins | sample PEATcosm2014_Bin_34_FD_119761 | JGI IMG/M metagenome (GOLD analysis project Ga0181524, IMG submission 119761) | Peatland microbial communities from MTU Mesocosm Facility, Houghton, MI, USA - PEATcosm2014_Bin05_60_metaG | ecosystem: Environmental > Terrestrial > Soil > Wetlands > Peat | place...
TCTGCTATTGCCCCTAGTCGTGCTGTGTATGGTCGCACTGAACCCGCCGCCCGCTCTACGGCGCTCTGCCGAGGTTCAGTTCGGGGTTCTGCTGCTCGGTTCGGCGGGCCTTTTGCTTCTCAGCGCGCTGCGAGACTCCAAGATGGAGGTCATGTTCTCATTCCTGCCGCTGGCATGGTGGGCGCTATACCGGAATAAGCGCGGCTTGCTGGCGATCATCGGACTTGGGCTAGTCGTGCTCTACGTGGGCCTGATCGCGCCGTTGGTTTCGCATATGCGAAACAGCGGAGCCATCGACGAGAAGGGGATAGTTCGCTTACTGACTCCCGGTTTTACGGAACAGGCCGCCAATTCGATGCGGGAGGACTATGCATCCGACCCAAGAGGATACTTCGAGACCTGGGCCGACGCGACCTTGAATAGAATGTGCGACCCGTGCGCAGCGGCCATGGCGGTTACCCTCGCGCATGACAATGGTTTCCTTCAGGGGCGTGGTCTTGAGTACGTTCCAATGGCGTTCATCCCCCGAGTCCTTTGGCCGGGCAAGCCGCTGATCGATCGGGGCCGCGATTTCACAACCGCTCTAGGGTGGGCAGCGGATGCCAGCCAGGCGACGACATCGACAGGACAGACTTCCGCCGGCGAACTCTACTGGAACTTCGGCTGGCCAGGTGTTCTCGTCGGAATGTATCTCCTCGGTGCGGCGATTTCCGGTGTGTGGTGGCGGGCCGCCGGACGGGATCCCCGGGATGGTGTCCTTGAAATGGCAGCTTACACCGACGCCATGCTATCGTTCGTGTTAGTTACGGGATCCGCTGCGGGTGTTATGTTTGTCGGCACTATCTCCGCAGGTCTGTTCTTCCGGGCGGCAATTGCACTGCGTGACAAGATCATTCGGCGCAAAGTCAGCAAATCGGGCGGTGCGAAGCTCGGCTTGCGGCCCTTACCCCTATGCGAATGACGCATTTCGAACGTATGTCTATGCCTGGCGGCTACAGCAGCGCGGAGGCCTTCGTCAGGGTGGTGCGCTAAGCGTCGGCCGCACATCGCAGTGGAACTATGATCGTTACGTATTTACAACGCCGTCCCTTCGCCCACGATTTCAGCATCGAGCGGGTATTCTCGACCGTGCGCCGGGCGTTGCCTTCCTGGGTGGAGTGCCGGGTGAGGTTGTGCAGGTACAACGGCACGAATCCCGTTAAGGTCGCCTATAACATCGTCGACGTCATGATGCGGCAAGCCGGCATCAATCACATCACCGGCGACATCAGCTATCTGACCTTGCTCCTGCGCAAGCGGAGCACCATCCTGACCGTCCACGATTGCGGAAACAGCGTCAGCCTCAAAGGCTGGCGCCGCCGCCTTTACCGCTGGTGGTGGCTGTTGCTCCCTGTCCGGCGAAGCGCACTGGTGACGGTGATCTCGGAGCGGACCAAACAGGAAGTCATGCAACTTACCGGGTGCCCGGAAGAGAAGATCAGGGTAGTGCCCGACCCTGTGGGGGAAGAGTTCCAGCCGTTTCCCCGGGAGTTCCGTGCGGAGACACCAGTGATCCTCCAGGTGGGCGCCCGAGACAACAAGAATCTGAGCCGGGTGGCAGCCGCTCTGCGCGGCATCCCCTGCGAGTTCCACGTTGTGGGTCGCCTGCGGGAGGCCGACCGCGTGGAACTGGATCGGACCGGTATCCGGTATCGGATATCGCGCGAACTGACAGATGAGCAGGTGGTACGGGCGTATGAGGAGTGCGACCTGGTGGTATTCGCTTCGACCTACGAGGGATTCGGGATGCCTATCGTCGAGGCCAATGCGGTCGGCCGGCCACTGGTGACGAGCAATCTCGAGCCGATGGTCTCGGTAGCCGGCGGCGCGGCCTGCCTGGTCGATCCCTACGAGTCGGAGTCGATCCGGAGCGGAGTGCTGCGCGTGATTCAGGATTCGGCTTATCGCGAGGAATTGATCCGGCGGGGGTTCGAAAACGTCAAACGGTTTAGTCCCAAGGCAATCGCCGAGGCGTATCTGGGAATTTATGGGGAGCTCGCGTTCGCGCCCGCGACCCGCCAAGGAGAAGCCGCCGCGCCACCCTTGAAATCGGGGATGATGACGATACTGGTGGACGCCGTCGGGATCCGGGGGCACGGAGGCGCAGCAATTCTCTGCGACCTTCTTTACTGGCTTCCGCGAGTTAGGCCCGGCTGGAGCTGGCAGGTCGTTCTTCTGCCCAGACACTTGCGGGAGTTTGATGATCCGATCCCCCAAGAAGGTGTTGAAGTCCGCTATTCCCGTTTTGGACACACCGCGGTGGGACGACTGATTTGGCTGGCTTTGCTGCTGCCCTTCCGCGCCCGCCACATCGGGGCGGACGTAGTCTTCTCGTTTGCAAATCTCCCGACCTTGCTCGGTGCTCGCCCAAATGTAGTGTACCTTCATCAGGCCAAGGCCCTCAGGAGCGGCAGCCACGCGCGATTCAAGTCCCTTCGCACGCGCCTGATGCGGTTCGTTATTCTGGCCGGCAGCCGCAGAGTCAGGAATTTCATTGTGCAAACACAAGCGATGGCAGATGCCTTGTCGGCTGCCGACGACAGCCTCGCTAAGAAGACCGTCGTGGTTCCAGGCGGTTGCCGCACAGCGAGCCCATCTGACGCCGTCTCCGCGCAGTTCCGCAACCGCATCGCAGAGCTTCCCCATCCGAGAATTGCCTACGTGTCGCACCCGAGGGAACACAAGAATCACGAAACCCTGATCAGAGCCATGGCCGACGTTGCACACCGTATGCCCTCGGCAGTTCTGCTGTTGACGGTCGAGCTGGCCAGTCCACCGGATGACCGCTACCGCGAACTGGCAAAGCGCCTGACGGAAGTAGCACAAGAAGCCGGTGCAACCGGTCGGATAGCCTGGCTTGGCATACTAAATGGCGCCGAAGTGGAGTACCTCCTTCGCGATGTCGACGTAATGGTCTTTCCGTCGCTGGCCGAGTCCTTCGGACTACCGATTGCCGAAGCCATTTCAGCCAACTGCCCGGTGGTCGCGGCAGATCTGCCGTACGCACGCGATGTGGCAGGCGATGCGGCGATTTACGTCGACCCAAAGGATTCTGGAAAGATAGCCGACGCAATAATGCTCGTGTTGGGCTCGGAGGATGTCCGCCAAGGCCTCCGTGTCGCGGGCACTGCGATACGAGAACGTTTTTCGTATCCTGTCATTGCGAATCGCATAGCGGCCGTGCTCGAGCGTGCGGCCCTGTGCTCAAACCGCGGGTAAGTGACGTAGGTGATCCGGGCTTGCCAGGGAGAGATCAAACTGTGACACTTCGGGCTGGAGTGGTTATCTGTGCGGTTGCCCTCATCCTGCTGAGCGGATGGCGAATGGGAATGCCGACCGCTGGAGCCAATTCGGACAAATATATCGAAGTGGCAGAGGGGCATGCGGCCGAGGTGGCGAGGCCGTTTTCGAGCCGCGTGTTGCACCCATGGACGGCAATGGCGCTGATGCGGCCGGGATTAAGTTTGGAGAACGCTTTCACGGCGGTAGCTTGGGCGGCGTTGGGCGTGCTGGTGGCATGCACGGCCAGGACGGTCTTCGGCTTCGGCGGCGTTCGCTGGGCTTGGCCTCTGCTGCTGTGGTGCCCCATTCTGGTGGAGTATTTTCGCGCGGCCTACATGCCGGACTTGTTTCACGCGGCACTGCTGGCGGGTTTGTGGCTGGCGCTGATGCGGGCGGAGCCTTTGGTATATCCAATTCTTGTGGCTTTGCTGTTGTGCCGGGAGTCCAGCGTGCTGGCGGTGTTTGTGGTGACGGTCTATTTTGTGTGGCGGCAGCGGTACTGGCAGGCAGCAGGGGCTGTGGTGGCAGGGGTGCTCGGAATGGCGTTGGTCGGGCTGCTTGCGCCGGCGGGGAGCCGAAATATCCACCACTTTTCGACCGGTTCTTACATTGCGCTCAAGAGTGTCTGGAACTTCCTTTCCAACTGGCTGGGGCTGCGGCTGTGGCAGCCTACTTTTGCCGTGCAGGCTACGTTTCCCTGGAGTTGCCCGGATCCTTTGCTGACTGCGCGGTTGCCAGGGTTTTCTTCCCCCTTGGTGGTTTGCGATTGGCACCCGGAGACGATTGTCGAGACATGGACGAATTTCTTCGGGGTGATGTCGCTTTCTTGCGCGTTCCTGGCGGCGGGATGGCGGGCCTTGTATGCAGGACGCGTTGAGCGGCGTTGGCAGGTGGCGCTGTCGATTGGTGTGTATGGCCTGCTGGCGGGAGTGGTTGGGACGTTTACGGGAACGGCGACCTATCGGCTGGTGGGGTACGGGTGGCCGCTGCTTTGGATTGCAGTGCCGGTGCTGTTTCTGACGGTGTTTCGGGACGCGCACCCGGCGTGGCTTTGGTTGCACTGGGCGGGACAGTGGGCGTGGGTTTTGGTATCCCGGGCGGGGACCGGGTGCAGGGTTTTGTTTTGCCTGGGGGTGATCGGGTTGAATGTCTGGGCCTGGCGACGGTTGCGGATGGTGGCGCGGAACCCCGAAATGGCCCTGTCCGACGCTCGGGAGATTGCTGAGATGGTGACGCACAAGTGAGTCGCGTAGTGGTCGCACAGAAGGTTCCCAGAGCTGAAGCGCCGTCGCGGGGGCCGGGGGAGCTCGCGAACCTGGACTTTCTGCGGGCGGTAGCAGTGTGCCTGGTGTTCCTCACCCACCTGTGTCAGCCGCTTGGGATTCGCGGCGTGGCGGCTTTAGGGCACCTGGGGGTTCTGCTGTTCTTCGTGCATACTGCCCTGGTGCTGATGATGTCGATGGAGAGGCTGCGGCTGGACGGGTGGCGGCTGTACCGCACGTTCATGATCCGGCGGATTTTCCGGATTTACCCGCTGAGCATCCTGGCAGTGCTTCTGCTTGCAGCGGTTCCCTTGCCCCAGGTGTTGTGGCTTCGGTGGGGCTGGCCGGGCTGGGGGGCATTCGTAAGCAACGTGGCCCTGGTGCAAAACGTGACGGGGAGCGGCTCGACGCTGGACGTGCTTTGGTCGCTGCCGTTTGAAGTGCAGATGTATGCGTTGCTGCCGCTGCTGTTTCTGTGGCTGCGGCAGGGCGGGGGAGTGCGAGCGGCTGCCTTGGGCTGGGTGGCGGCGGCCGGGGTGGCTTTGGCTGAGTATTGGATTCGCGGCGCTCCCAACATTCAAGGAGGGATGCTGACGCGGTATTTCCCTTGCTTTCTTGGCGGGTTGCTGGCCTGGCAGAGTCTGAAGGTCTCGCGGAAACGCTGGCCGGGGTGGCTTTGGCCGGTTTGCGTGGTGAGCCTGGTCGTGGGGTACCGGGTGCTGTGGTTGGTGCGGGATTTCGGCCCTGGAGTCCTGGTGGGGCGAGTGCAGCTTTCAGCCGATCGAGTGGGTATGTGGTGGCCGGCATGGATGGAGGTGCTGGTGGAAGGGGCGTTTTGCGCCTTGGTGGGGCTGGCGATTCCCTGGTTCCGGGAGATCCGGTGGGGCTGGCTTAAGACCACCAGCAAGCTGGTGGCGCAGTATTCGTATGGAATCTATTTGAGCCATTATGTGGCGATCTGGCTTTGCTTTACATATGGGCCAACGCGGTGGGCGGCCCTGAACCTGCTTGGGAGCGTGGTCCTGACCGGGACGGTTTCGGTGGCTACGTATCATTGGCTGGAGCAGCCGGGGATTGAGTTGGGGAAGCGGGCGGCGGAGCGTTGGGGAGAGGGTTCGCTCCGGGTGGTGGTGGCCTCGGGAGATTAGGGCGGAGTTTTGCTGCCCCTCGTGGGACAGGCCATCGCCTTTTGTGGCCTGTCATGTTTCGGCAAAGCGCGGCAGCCTGAACAGGCTGCCCCACTTCGGACCAATTATGCTCCAGGTACTACAGAATCTGCGTGATGGACGCACCTCGGCGGCCGAGGTGCCCTGCCCCGGCGGCGGACGGGAACACCTCGCCGTGCGGACGCGCGCGAGCTTGATCTCGGCGGGGACCGAACGCATGCTGCTGGAGTTCGGCCAGGCCGGCTGGATCGACAAAGCCCGCCAGCAACCCGATAAGGTGCGGATGGTGCTGGACAAGGTATGGGCCGACGGGGCGCTGGCAACGCTCGAGTCGGTGCGCGCCAGGCTGGATCAACTGATTCCGCTCGGGTATTCGAACGCCGGAACGGTGATCGGGACCGGCGAGCGCGTGGCGTCGAACGGGCCGCACGCGGAGGTCGTGCGGGTGCCGAAGAACCTGTGCGCGCGCATCCCGGACGGGGTTGGCGATGACGCCGCTGCGTTCACGGTGGTCGGGGCCATTGCGCTACAAGGGATCCGGCTGGCCCAGCCGTCACTGGGCGAGACCTTCGCGGTGAGCGGGGTGGGGCTGATCGGGCTGATTGCGGTGCAGTTGCTGCGGGCGCACGGCTGCCGGGTGATCGGGATGGATTTCGATCCGTTCCGGCTGGAGCTGGCGCGGCGGTTTGGCGCGGAGACGGTGGACCTGGCGCGGGGCGAGGATCCGGTTGCGGCGGCGGAGGCGGCCACTCAGGGACGCGGCGTGGATGGCGTCATTATCGCCGCGGCTACCCGGAGCAATGAGCCGGTCCACTCGGCCGCGCTGATGTGCCGCAAGCGCGGGCGCATCGTGCTGGTGGGGGTGACTGGCCTCGAGCTTTCGCGCGACGATTTCTATAAGAAGGAGCTGAGCTTTCAGGTGTCCTGCTCGTATGGGCCGGGACGGTACGATCCGGCGTACGAGGAGGGCGGTCACGATTACCCGGCCGGGTACGTGAGGTGGACCGCGCAGCGGAATTTCGAGGCGGTGCTGCGCATGATGGAAGAGCGAAAGCTGGATGTCGCGCCGCTGATCACGCATCGGTTTCCGTTCCACCAGGCGGAGAAGGCCTATGAGCTGATTTTGAGCCAGGAGCCGCACTTGGGCGTGCTGCTGGAGTACGCGGCGAAGTCCGAAGAGGCGCTCTTAAGCAGGACCGTCCGCACCGGCGCGCCCGCAAAGCCCGCGAAGCATGCCAAGCCCACTGGCCAGCCGTCGGTGGCCCTGATTGGCGCCGGGCAACATTCGCTCAGGATGCTGCTTCCCGCCATCCGCGAATCGGGAGCGCGCCTCATTACGGTCGCCGATAATACAGGAGTCTCGGCGGCTCATGCTGCCAGGAAATTTGGGTTTGGCGCAGCTACTACGGATACCGCCGCAGTGCTCGCCGACCCCGCTGTGGACACCGTCTTCATCGCCACGCGGCATGACAGCCACGCGCGACTGGTTTGCGAGGCGCTGAAAGCGGGCAAGAACGTATTTGTCGAGAAACCGCTGGCGATCAAGCTTGAGGAACTGGAGGAGATCGAGGCTGTGTGCGCGGCGCTGCCCCAGGCTCCCCGGCTGATGGTGGGCTTCAACCGCCGGTTCGCGCCGCACATCGTGAAGTTGCAGGAACTGCTGAGGGACGCCCGCGAGCCAAAGGCCCTGATCATGACGGTGAATGCCGGGGCCATCCCCGCGGATCACTGGACCCGGGACCCCGAGCGGGGCGGCGGGCGGATTATCGGCGAGGCGTGCCATTTCATCGACCTGCTGCGGTTCCTGGCCGGTTCGGCAATTGCGTCGAGCGGCGTCACGCGGCTGAGCGGGGATACGGTTTCGATTGCGCTGGCTTTCGCCGGCGGCTCGACCGGCACGGTGCATTACCTGGCGAACGGGCACAGGTCCTTCCCCAAAGAGCGCCTGGAAGTGTTTTGCGGCGGCAGGATTCTGCAGTTGGACAATTTCCGGACACTCCGGGGCTATGGCTGGCGCGGATTCCGGAAGATGAGCCTCTGGCGGCAAGACAAGGGGCACGCCGCGGCGGTCGCGGCGTTCCTGGGCGCCGTCCGCCAGGGAAAGCCTTCGCCCATTCCGCTCGAAGAAGCCATCGAAGTCACCAGGGCCACGTTCCAGGTTGTCTGAGGGTGTTGCCTGAGGTTCCGTGCTTCCCAATCAAATTGAACTTTACTGGCATACGGCGCGGCACCTGAAGCCCACCCAGGTCCACAACCGGGTGCTGCGCCGGTTGCCCGGGCGCGCGCGGGTGCGGCAGCCCGCGTTGCGCACGCGCGAAGGAGCATGGGCGGATCCGATATGGCACGAGCCTACCCGTTTGATCCGGCGCTGCGCCTTGCAGCAGTATATGTTGCATTATCACGAGCGTCCGGATGAAGAGCTGATTCGCTCGTGGATTGAAGCCAATCCCGCCGGCCAAGGCGTGGGCTGGGACCCGTACCCGCTGTCGCGCCGGATCGTGAACTGGATCAAGTGGTTGCTCGGCGGACCGGCCGCCAGGCCGGAGAACCTCCGAAGCCTTGCCAGTCAGACCGAGTGGCTGGCGCGCCACGTTGAGTACCACCTGCTGGGCAATCATCTTTTCGAGAATGCCAAAGCCTTGGCCTTTGCCGGCTGTTTCTTTGAATCCAGTGAGTGGTTGCGCAAAGGGCTGAACCTGCTTGAAGCGGAGATGGCGGAGCAGATACTCCCGGACGGGGGCCATTTCGAGCGCAGCCCGATGTACCACTCGCTGATCCTCGAAGATGTCCTGGACCTTCTGAACCTTCGCCGTGCTTATCCCGGCCTGCTGCCCGACTGGTCGCCGGTGGCCGGGCGGATGTTGGGGTGGCTGAACGGGATGTTGCATCCGGACGGGCAGATCTCGTTCTTCAACGATTCCGCGTTTGGCGTGGCGCCCGAACCGGGCCTTCTCTTCGATTATGCGGCGCGCCTGGGAATCCAGCCGATTCACGCGCATCCGGCCGCGAGCGGGTACATCCGGCTTGAGAATGACGCAACGGTCGTACTCTTCGATGCCGGGCCTATCGGCCCCGGCTACCAGCCCGGCCACGCTCACGCCGACACATTATCGTTTGAACTGTCGCATCGGGGGCAACGATTGCTGGTCAACTCAGGAATCTCCACCTACGAGTGCGGAACCGAGCGGCAATGGCAGCGGGGAACGGCGGCGCACAACACCGTGCGCGTGGATGGCTGCGACCAGTCGGAGGTGTGGAGCGCATTCAGGGTGGCGCGGCGGGCCAGGCCCTTCGATGTCCGCACGGACAACCGGGGCTGGGCGGAGGCCGCTCACGACGGCTACCACCGCTTGAAGGCTCCCGTCACGCACCGGCGCCGCATCGAGCTTCGAGAGGAGAATCTGGCGATCACCGACACCCTGGACGGCCGCGGGGTTCACGAGATCGAGCTGTTCTTTCACTTCTATCCCGGCGCTTCGGCCGATATTTCGCTCGACCCCCGGTTGACACGGGCGGTGGAAGAGACCCACTTTCACCCGCGGTTTGAGCAGGCCATTCCGAACCGGACGGTTGCCGGCCGCTACCGCGGCGCCTGCCCGGTGAGCTTCCGGACCGGGATTCGGCTGCCATGAAATTCCTGCTGGTGGCCGGCGCGCGGCCCAACTTCATGAAGATCGCCCCGGTTTTGGAGGCGTTTCGTCCTTACCGCAACGCTCATGAGGTTCGTCTGGTTCACACCGGCCAGCACTACGACGCCAGGATGTCCGACGACTTCTTTCACGAGCTGGGCATCCCGGAGCCGGATGTCAACTTGGGCGTTGGCTCGGCCAGCCACGCCCAACAGACGGCGCGGGTGATGGTCGAGTTCGAACAAGTGTGTCTCAGGGATACGCCGGACTGGGTGGTGGTGGTCGGAGACGTCAACTCGACGCTTGCCTGCGCACTCACCGCCAAGAAACTCGGCATTCGCGTCGCTCACGTCGAAGCCGGCCTGCGCTCGCGTGACATGTCCATGCCGGAAGAGATCAACCGCATCTGCACCGACGCCATCGCCGACCTGCTCTTCACTACAGACCGCTTGGCGGGCGAAAACCTGCTCCGCGAAGGCGTATCCCCGGAGAAAATCAAGTTCGTCGGCAACACCATGATCGACACCCTGTTGCGCCACATCGGCCGGGCGCGGGATCTGCCGCTACCCGAAGGTCTGGCCAGCCGAAGATATGCCGCGCTCACCCTCCACCGTCCCGCCAACGTGGATTGCGAGCGAACCCTCGCCGGCATCATGGAGGCCATCCGAGGCATCGCCAATCGCATCCCCATCGTCTTTCCCGTGCACCCTCGAACCGCTGGGAAGCTCAACGGCTCCGCCCGGCATCCCAACCTGCGGGTCGTCGAGCCCATGAGCTACTTCGCTTTCCTCGGCATGGTAGCTCATTCGCGCATGGTCCTCACCGATAGCGGCGGCATTCAGGAAGAAACCACCGTCCTGGGGATTCCGTGCATCACCTTGCGGGAGAATACCGAACGCCCCATCACCTGCCAGATGGGAACCAACACCCTGGTGGGCAGAGATCCCGCTCGCATCAGGGCCGCCGCCGCCGCCGTGCTAGAGACTCCTCCGCCATCCCCCCGTCGGCCCGAATTGTGGGACGGACGTGCCGCGAATCGCATCGTCGAGCTTCTGCTCCAATGAACATTCTCTTCCTTGCTGACAATTTCCCTCCGGAGAGAAATGCCCAGGCATCCCGCGTGTACGAGCGTGCCTGCTACTGGGTCCGTTGGGGGCACCAGGTCACCGTTTTGACCTGTTTCCCCAACTTCCCCGAAGGGAAACTGTATTCCGGCTATCGCAATCGCTGGCGCCAGGTGGAGGAGATGGATGGCATTCGGGTGGTGCGGCTGAAGACTTTCATCGCTCCCAACGCCGGCAGAGTATTGCGAATCGTCGATTTTCTGTCGTACATGGTGAGCGCCCTAATCGCCGGCCTTTTCGAACGCCGCCCCGACGTTGTGGTCGCCACGTCTCCTCAGTTCTTTGCGGCGGTGGCGGGATGTGGCCTCGCAATCGGCCGCGGACGGCCCTTCGTGTTGGAGTTGTCCGACCTTTGGCCCGAATCCATCGTGGCCGTCGGCGCCATGAAACCCAACATGGGCCTCCGCTGGCTGGAAA
>Ga0181524_10005783_pt1 | contig 10918 bp, 5 predicted proteins | sample PEATcosm2014_Bin_34_FD_119761 | JGI IMG/M metagenome (GOLD analysis project Ga0181524, IMG submission 119761) | Peatland microbial communities from MTU Mesocosm Facility, Houghton, MI, USA - PEATcosm2014_Bin05_60_metaG | ecosystem: Environmental > Terrestrial > Soil > Wetlands > Peat | place...
ATTCGATACTGGGTGAACACGAGAACCTTCACCCCCGCTTCAGCCGTGTCCAAGTTGGCCATCAACTCGGCGCAACACTTCCACTTTGAGTCCACCGCCAATCCCCGTAAGCGAGCGAGCAATGTCTCCAACAATTGGCGCTCGTTCTCGAAAAAAGCCTTGGCAGGCAAGACGACATCTCTTGGCGGGCCGTCGCCGTCCTCGTCTTCGTCACCATCACCCAGCAGTTCGCTGAGATTGCTGACCCTGCCATCCAACGCGTCCAACCGCCGCTGCAAGGCACGATCGAGCGCCGCCCAACTGCTCGCTGCAATTTTGTGGAATGTGTGCATCACCAGTTGCACAACCAATTGGGTCCCGCGATCTGAATCGCGAACGAAATCGAGGCTTTTGAGAATGTATTCTGTCAACAGGTTCGAAGCCGCGGTCTCTTCGACGGTCCAGTGAACATCGAGCGTCACGGTCTGATGCCCCTTGAAGAGCGGCTTGCCTTCCCAGTCCACCGCCCGTGACTTAGGAGTGCGGGTCATGGTTTCGACCAGGGCGGAGGTCGTGAGCTGCTCAACGCACTTCCGATCCGTCTTGAAAAGATCGGGGCGCGCCAAGTTCAGCAGATGGACAAATCGTTCATCATCGCCCTGATGCGGCGTGGCGGAAAGCAATAGCAGCCTCGGAGAGCGTGGCGTTTGGTCGTTGTTCTCAACGTGCCGGATTAGGCGGCTATGGACTAAGAACTCAAACAATTGGTAATTGGCGGTTTTCTCCAACTTCTGTGAGAGGAAGCGTCGTTGTGCCGTAAGCCGGTGTGCTTCGTCGCACACCACAAGATCAAAGCCTCCGACTTGCTGCAGCAGCTCGCGATATTCCTCCCGCTTAAGCCGGTCGAGGGGGGCGATGACGAGCGGTTGGGTGCGCCAACTCGCTGCCAGCCTGCCGTCGAAGTTTTCCCCCATGATGGAGAAGAGGAGTCCGAAATGCTCGTCCATCTCGTCCTGCCATTGAATCGCGAGGCCGGCGGGGCAGACGATCATGATTCTTTGCGGCGGCTCCCGTCGCATTAAGCATGTAATGAGCAGACCGGCCTCAATTGTCTTGCCCAACCCAACGTCGTCTGCAAGCACATGGCCAAAGCGGTCGGCGGAAAGAACCTTGTCCAGCAGAAATGCCTGATGGGGCAGAGGTTGCACAGCGGCCTTGGTGAATCCTCCGTTGAGGTTGTTCTCTCCGATGACCAGCCCAGCGGCCAACTTGCGTCGGAATGCGCCAATCTCACCCCAGCGCCCTGCCGCTGCATCAGCCAGCGGGTCGCCAACAACATCAAGCTGGTCTGGCGCGACATTCTCCAAGCCGTCAAGGTGATCGAAGGCAACCTGCAAGCGGACCTCGCCAAAGGCGTCCTCCTCCACGTATCGGACCAGCCCAAAACCATATTCCGGGTGGGTGCGATGGATGACACGGGTATTGGGAGGAAGTGTGGTCGCGGTCATGGTTTTATTCCGGTCTTCGGGGCATTTTGTCACCCCGGTGAGTGATTCCCAAGTGCAATAACGGGATGTCGTGGTAGGGCAGGAGTTTCGGGCCGTTCTCCGGATCGGTTTGAAGCATCGCCAGCCAGCCTTCGCCCGAGAAACCTGAATCGGCGTCCGCAATCCAGCCGATCTTCGTCAACGCCCGCAGCACCGGCCGGCAGACGTAGAAGGCGTAGGGAAGCACTGCTTTGTCCGTAATCACTTCAATCCGCACCAATTCCCGAATGATGAAGCCCAGCGGCGTGTCTGCACTCTGCCCGAAAGTGCCCACCCAGGGCCGCTGGTCTGGTCCGGGCAAGTGGCCGGTTCGAAGGAATTGCTGTAGGTGCTCTCCATGCCCCTGATTTACCAAGTCCAGGAGCACTGCCGGAAAATCATTCTGGACCATACGATGCACCTTGCGGATGTCGTAGAACAGACGGCGCCAGAAGTAGGCTTGTTCACCGCCGGCGGCCATGTCGGTGAACCTGGCGGTGACGGCTTGTTCAAAAATCTCCTGCGTCCTCTCGGAAAAGTCCCCTTCACTCGTGCGTTCCCAGAAATGGCGTGGGTTCAGTTGGTATTTCCAAAACTCGCGAAGTTCAGTCATGGTTCGCCCTGCGGAAACGAGGCAGGCGTAGCCAAAAAGGCGATACCACAAGACTTTGCCGCCGGGATCGCCGGGCGACAGAAGCAGATGCTTCAATTCGGCTTTTCGCTCTTCCTCCCCCCAAAGAGCGCCCCCGTGGAAGAGTTCCCAGTTTGCCTCGCCTTCCAGCGTGTATTCCCCGGTCGGCTCTAGCTGTTCGTGCCACCACTTACGAAGCTCCGCTACTGTCCACACATGAACTGGCTCTGGTCCGGGCGGCGGAGAAACCGGAGGCGTGAGCGTTCGTTGTCGGAGATCGTCGTCAAACAACCGAAGAATGTAAGCGCGAATCTGATGCTGTTCGTCAGCAGTGAAGCGAATCTGAAACCATGCATTCTCTCCAAGCCGCCAAAGCCAGTTGCTGTCATCCCGCTGTCGCCGCAACTCCTCAGCGAGCCGCTCCTTCGATTCTCCTTTCAGTAAATATACCAATGCTGCGACTTGAATCTCCTCGACTTTGGCCTGCAATACCCATGTGGTCATCGTTTCGACATCCGCCTCGAGACGTGGCCGACAAGCGAGGAAGAAATCGAGAGCGGAACCGCTATAGGCCTGGTTCAGCCGAGATTCTTGCGGTGCAAAGGCAGCCCGAAGCTTCTCCTCTGGCACCACGCCTTCCCCCACCGCCACCAACAGTTGTGTCGGGGTGTGCCAGGAGCCATCTGTCGCCTGGAATTGGGTCTTCGCCAGCAACTCGTTTAGGGCAATGTGCTCCCGCTCATTGCGCTCACCAGGCTTGCCTTCCACTAAATTCCGGAGGAATCCCGGCGTGATCAGCAGTCCCAGCCTTGCCGCAAGCTCAGGATCAGCCCGGCGGGCCTCACCAAGTTCCCAGTCGACTGCGCTAGCCAGATGCACTTGCTGCACCGCCTCCAGACGCACGCCCACCTGTTCTAAAGTGGAAGCGACCTGGCTGTGGGAGCAGATGTGCCTGACCGGCACCTTTTTTTGAAAGATGGGCCATCCGCTCACGATGTCGAAAGCCCTCTCGCCGTCGAGCGCGCCCGTTGCCGAGTAGTGCAAGTCGGGCAGGCAAGTCAGCGTGCGGTAGGTGCCCCACAAGCCGGTCGGGAGAGCTGCGCACATGCGGTAGAACAATCGCATCCCGTCCGCTTCCGATTCCCAGAGCATTCGCCGCGCCAAAGTGGCCTCTGGACTGCCATCGTCTTTCCGGCATTTGTCCGCGAAACGACGGGCCAGCACCTGCCACAGACTATCCCAGAAATCCTGAGGGGTTGCAGCGGTTGCCATTCCCAAAATATTGCGAAGTTTGTCCCAGTTTCCGGTAGCCTCCTGCCAGAGCATCGCCAGTCGGTTGGAAACCACTCTCGCCAAGTCACCGGCCAATTGCCTGTTCTTCTCGGACTGTAAGGCGAGCTGCACGCGACCGACCTCTGGATCGAAGGGCCCATTGACTGCAAAACCGTAACCCGGCGTGGCTCGAGTGGGTGCTGTCACCCAGAAGACCGGGAAATGGTCGGGCAAAGGGACAAATCCATGCGTGCCGAGTGCCAAGAGGAACTGAACGCGGTCACAGCCGACGTCACGCGCCAGCACCAACGCGTTCCTTACCACGCCATCGAGGCACTCCACTTCCCCAGAACTTATGCCCTCAACAATCGGCTGCGGATGCCACCGCACCTCCCTCTCTTCCTGGTTTGGCGAATGAAACCGCAGCCGCTTCAGCCGCCTTGAAAATACAACCAGCAGCGGCGCCAAATCGCGGAACAAGCCAAGCACATGGTCCACCGTCGCACCCCCGTTGACCCGCAAAGGCAGCCTGATGAGGGTGCCCCTTCGCCGATTTCCTGGGGCCATGTCCCCAAGTGCCCGCTCCAAAGTCGTGCGCTGAACGTCATCCAAACGCACTGGGTAAATGCCGCCTCGAATCGCGAAATCCACGTTCCCGCTTAGGACCTCTGGGGCATCGGAGATGAGAAATACGCTCTTGAAGCCCAATCCGAACTTTCCGGTTAGCGCGGCTTGTCCTTGAGCTGAAATCTCAGACTTGTCGGAAATTGCCGGGACAAGCATCTTCTCCAAGTCGCGGTCAAATCCGGCCCCCCGGCAGTTGCTTCCGTCGGTGCCGGCAAACTCGTTGATAAGGCGCCCCCAGTGAACGAATACCAAAGCATCGTTCGCGTCCCCGACAACGAATCCCAAAGTTGAAGCTTGGTTTGGGTCAAAGCCCAGCTTCACCAATTCCGCGACTGCGTCATCTGCGTTCTGCCAGAGTTCGAAAGGAACAGACGAAGCTGTGTATTGGAACTCCGAGAGTTTGCGTTTCACGCCACCCAATACGACTGCCTGAACCTGTGGTTCACCCGCGAGAAGACTTCGTATGTTGTCGCGAGCTTTCCGGCGCAATTCTGTTGAGCGATGTGATGCCAATTCGTGAACCTCCTCCACTGCCTCCTGCCTTCGAGCGTCATCCCAAAGTCCCAGCGCTTCTCTAAGGCTCGGATGTGACTGGGCACCGATCTGCCGCAAAAACGCGAGAGCCTGATCAATAATCATGTTTTGGGCGACCGCCACATGAAGCTGAGTTGCCTTAGACAATTTCTCAAAAAGGGGCCGCACGTCCACAGTCGCCCGCAGGCCCTCGGCGAGGACCACTGCCACCGTTTCGCGCAACAGGCTGACCAGCATTTCCTCAGTGTAGTTGCCTCGGTCCAAAGGCAACTTCCGGAGCCTCAATCGGCACACCAACCGGCCAGCTTCCTGCACCACTACGACTGAATAGCCCCCATCCGGGACGAGCAGCGTGGTGGGTTGGTCCGCGAGTCGTGCTGTGAACTCATTGCCGAGTATTGACCACACCAAAGCATTTGGCTCAGTGACGATGGTGATCCTAAATTCCCGACGTCTGATGCGGTCTCGAATCCTCCCCAAGGAAGGGTCGGCTTGATCCGCCCCCTCAAACCAGTCCATAACCTCTTCAGGTGACCAAGTGGAGAAAAACTCGATGCTCAGAGCATGCGCATCTGACCCCAGTAGCGAAAGCAAAGCGCCCACCGGCTCGCAGGGTGTTATCAGTGCCCGCCAAGGACTGAAATATCCACGCAGAGCCGCGATCAGAACCGCTGCTGGTTGCTCCGCAGCATCCGCAATTATCGTGGCTGGCTCAGGGAAGGTAGGCCGGGTTGGACGCAAGAACGACAGCGCGTGGGACAAACGGTCATCAAGTTGATCTTCCGGATGAAGACTAGGGTCAGCGAAAGCCAAGCGCTGCGGCTCCCTCGGGGCTCCGCTACGACTGATTAATCTCACGCCGTCGGTTTTAAGGACCCTGTTGGCAAGAGTGCATCCGAACTCAGCGACAGCACACAGGTAACGAAACTCGACGTTCAAAATTCGCTCACGGGCTTCCGCGTCGGCCGCTTCTTGGACCTTAGCCAAATGCTTGAGCAGCGCGGCGTAAGCGTCCTCTTTGAGCCGGCCGCTGATGTGCTGGAAAAAGGCCGGCAGCAAGTCACCCACAGAATGCTCTCCGTGAATCACCTTGACCAAGCGAGCCACTGGCAAAGCCTCCTCTGGCGCATCCGCCAAGGTTTTCACCCAGTCAGTAATCTGGTCGGTAGTGCATTCGCCTGAGAAACCAGTGGACCAATTTGAATGGGCGCGCAGCAGATTTGCCAATGTGTCGAGGGTTTCCCTCAAAGGCGAGAGGACAGCGTGGCGAAACGTGTCAAACTTCTCGTGCTGGCGAACCGCCTCGGCCAAACGAAGCAGCGGCAAGTAGCCGTTCAGCACTTCCGGTGGAAGACGGTCCAGTTCCGACTCCGCCCTTGGTAGGTCAAGCAACTGCGAAGGCTTGACGGCAGAATGGTCGGGGAGTGGCAACCATGCAATCGCCCGCACACGTTCTCGCAGCTCCGTCCGGAGAGTTCCAAGATGCCCGATGGCCGTCAGAATGACACCCCACTCCCGTACTGGGTTCGGTTGGTCGAGTTCTATCTCGACGACTGCTTCCCAATTCAGCGCCCGAAATCCATCAGTGTGGCGAAACCGTGCATAGCCGGGTCGGTCGCGGAGGCGCGTCACCCGGCACATGGCAGGTAAATCTCTAAACGTCCCGTCGTCCACATAGGTATGGGGGCCGATGCGAACCCGGTTCTTGTCCACCGTCTCATGGATGTTCAGGCCACGAACCACTTCAATGTCGTTGAAACGCTCCAGGATGAAGTCGCAGTCCTCCGTCGAAATGTCCGAGCAATCCAATTTGGCCGGCTCGACTTCGTGAATCAGCGCTTCAATGTTCGCTTCTGAGGCCGAAACCAGATTCAAGTGCTGCCGTTGTTGAGCAGTGAGCCCAAGCCGTCCAACCGTAGATGCCGCAACGCGCCGCCATTGCTGATTGGCCACAGCCAGCGCTTTCTTTAGCAACTGTAGCAGTGCTGGTGCAGCGCCGGTTTCGTCAAACAGTGTTACCGTCGGCTCCCACGCAGTGATGTCACCATGGAGCAGGCAACGAAGCGCCTCCCAGAAGTCGGCGTCGTTTGGACGGGCCACTTGGAGCAACCGTTCGAAAAGCGGCTTGCGGCTGGTGAAATCTGGAGCCAATCGAGCAGCATTCCGAAGCAACTTGACGCACGCGGCAGCGTCGCAGTCCGGCGCTTGCAGGTCCAACACCTTGCCGACCGCAAGCTGAACCAAAATTGGCTTCAGCTCGGGCGCCGCCTTGGCGAGATCCTTCGCGCACGGCTCCCCGCCCGTGAAGAGACGCCCATCGGCGTTTACGGCCTGCATGTCACCGAGGCTGACTGCGCAAGCCGTCTTGTCCGGTTCACGGGCGGCAAACAGCGCAAGGTGCCTGATCTGGGCGGTCCAATCCGGTGGTTTTCCCGTGGTAGTCTCCAGCAATCGCGTGGCGACGCCAGAGCGTTGGTTGATTGCGTCCTCCGCTTTGAAGGCCAACCCGCCGATCCCTTTGAGCGCCGGCAGCAAGGTGAGCCAGTCAATCGAGCCGTTCCCTTCCGCGTCGCGAAAATCCTGCCAGAGTAGGGCGACTGGGAGCTTGGAATCCGCGAGGACGCGCGAGGTTTCTGGACTCGCCTCCGTCGACTTCGCCGGCAGGCCAACGAACGCCGACGCGGTTATTTGCTTGAAGAACTGCTTCCAGAACTTCGCCAAGCCTTCATCGTTGGGGAGTGGTTGGCTAACCAGTTGGTTTGCCAGCAAGATCAGCGCAGCCGTGAGCGGAGAATCCAATTCCAACCCGCTGGCATCCTGTGGAATCAACTTCAGTAGATAGGCTAGTTGTTGGGGATCGAAGAAGGCCGAGACAGGCACGCTGCCCAGGAGTTCTGCCAGTTCTTCGTCGCTTGGTGAGACGGGTTTCTGCCTGTAGTCCGCCAAGTGCGGTTTTCCCTCCAGGGAAACCGCGATTTGGCTGCTCAACCCCGCTAGTGCCGGCATGAGGCTAAACAGTTGTGTTTCCGGGAAATCGGGTGTGGGCAGTTTGAGCCAACGGGACGGCTCGTCGTTCCAAGTCTGCCGCTCCCAAACGCTGCCGGCCTGCAACAGGCGGAGTATAAACCGCTGCCCGCGGCACATCCACGGAGAATGCGGCTTTAGCGTTTTTGACTTCTCCATCGCATCCACCAACACCTCGACGTCGCCGACCTCCATCCGTTCCTGCCTCACAAACGCGTCGAGGCTCGGCAGCACGAGCGGTGCGACTACATCCCGCATGAGTGTGCGATTCCAGAGCTTCCGTAACTCCTCCTCGGATCCAACGGTTTCGAAAGCTGTGTCGTCAGCCATGTCATCAAACCGCTCAATGTCGCGGCGGCCGGAGTCCACGAAGAAATGACCATGGAGGAAGATGGCGTAGCTCGCCCCGCCTTTGATCGGCCGCATTTCCGGTTCCCCCAGTGGCAGAAAGACAGCCGGCTGAATTCGGACCTGGCCCTCGGCGGCACGCTGCCGCACAAAAGCCACCGCGCCGTGCTCTGCCGCTTTCTCCGGCCTGGATTCCTCTCCGCCATTCTCGGTCTGGACAAAAGGCCGCGGCCAGAACCTGTGGTCCTGCCACTGGGCTGCGTTTTCCGTCCCAGGCAGCTTCTCGATACCCGCAAAGGAAACAGCCTCTGCAGCCCCGACTCCCTTTCGAACAGAGACCCTGCCGTCCAAACCGGCCGGACCAGGCCGAAACTCGTGGCCATTGGCCGCAAGAAAACTCATTCGCCGGGACGGCTCTTCGACAGAAAGCGCCAAGCCATCCTCCACGCCGCCGGCCCCCTGCCGGCAAAACCGAATGCGTCGCAAACGCCTCAGGAGGGGAAGAACCTCACTAACCCGTTGTTCCCAGTCGGTACCGAAGAGGCTTTCGTAAGAGGCTTCTTGGCCGTCAGTCCCAAGGGGCCATTCCGGAAGAACGGGTTCAACGCCGTTAAGCAGACTCTTTGCACGGAACGGGATCCATAGTCCAAACCACCTTTCGGACTTGAGCAGGGTTCGGGCAATCGCCTCAAACTGGGCATGATCGAGATTCTTGCTCTCTGCCCACTGATGGTCCCAATCCTTGTGAAATCCATGGCCAGTCTCCCGGCTAATCCACGGGTGTAGAAGGTCAAACGGAGGACATCCATTGCCTGATTCGGTGAAATTCGCCGACGAGAAGTAGAAGAACGCCTCAGCCCAGTGGAAGACGCTCTTCAAGCCAAGGCCGAATCTGCCCACAGTGGCCGACTGGCTGCCACGGTTGCTCGATCCGTAGGAGGAAATGCTGATGGCGTCGGCAGCGGTAAAATCGCCATCGTTCACTAGGCATAGCCCCGGGGTTTGCAGCAAAACGTGGTGTGAATCCGGAATTCCTTTTGCCAGGAGCAGGACCAACTCTGAAGCACTCGCCCCTTCGACGCCTCCACCGGCGTCATCCGCATTTTGCATCAGCTCTTTTAGGATCGGGAAGCCTCCTTTGTAGCGCTCGCGAAGGTCGTTACGAATCTGCTGAATGTGCGCCGAGAGAGGTTGTCGCAAGCCAGGCATAATTGTTCCTCACATTCTCGTAATCACGCTCTGGCCGCCCACAAAATTTCGGCCTTGACGGCGTGCCTGGCGAAAGGGGCCATAAAACTTGGGGCCGGGAGCGGTGATGCAATGCCACCGAAGGGTGTTGAAATAGGCAAAATGGCGCGTGTCATCAAAGCCCTTCCGCCCGATTTTCGCCCACGCTTCGGCGGCGAGCACCACCAGGCCGCCCAATTCTGCTTCCCACAGAACTTCCAGCGATTCACCCTGCGCATCGTCCTCCATGCAGGAAAGATGAAGCCAGGTGTCCAATGGCGACGGGACAACGTCTTCAATCAGCCAGTGCTGCGGCCGAACTCTAACAATCTGGCCGACGAGCGGCTTGCATGAAGCCTTAGCTTTCATCTCAACCCAAGGGAGCGCCCCAGCGACTCAAAACGGACAGGCGTGGCAGGTGGCTCTGCCGCTGGAAGCGCAAGCTGTAAAAAACCACGCCATAATTCAGATCATCTGTATTCATGGGACCTGTCCGATTGATTTGGGCATGTTGGACGAAAATCGAGAATGTTGCACGAACAAATTCAGGCCGCCATGCCCCATAGGATGTTCGGCACAGGGCAGGCACCGAGCTGGATTGTGCTGTGGTCCCTCACCTCAAGCGAGGCAACCCGTGCCGCACTGAACGATCTGCTCGTTAGAGCACGGTTGCAGTCAGCGGTGAATTCATCCAAGCCACGCGTCACATGAAGAATCCCGACTGCTGAGGACAGCGCCCTTCGATGAAACTGAGCGGCTGCCTGGTGGCTTTACTCTCCAGCGAGCGGTTTCATTTGCATCAAGGCGTTTGGAACCTCAAGTGGGAATTCCAACGGGACGGAACTACAGGTCGATCACCATCTCCGGATCAAAGCCCTTGCACGGTTCGTTGGGGTAACCACGTTGATTTGTCACGACACGGGTTAAACCGATTCGATGGTCGACGTTGTAGTGAGTGTGGCCGTGGATCCACAGGGGGATTCCACTCTCCCCAATGAGCGCGTTGAGATCGGATGCGAACGCCGGACTCAACGGACTCGTCGAATGATACGGCGCCTCAGATTGAGGACTTGGCGCATGGTGGGTGACCACAACTGTTCGAGCGGGATCATGCCGCGCCAGCTCGTCTTTCAGCCAAGCGACGGACTCTTGATGAATTCTTACTGTGTCACGCGCGCGAAGAACGCGATTTTCCGGGCTGGATCGAATGATTCGATAATCATTCATTACGTCTTCCGCCGTCTGCATGGACGATTCCGGCTTGCATCTCAGCGCAAAATCTGTCCAGAGGGTGCAGCCAAGAAACGTGAAGCCTCCAAACTCAATGGCCTTATTTTCGAGCAGTTGGATGTGGCTGCCCCTGGTTTCATTTTCCAACCGCTCCGTCAATTCCGGAAGTGCGTGCCGGTAAAACTCGTGATTCCCAAGCACATAAATCATGGGCTTGTCACCAAAATGGCTTTTGGCCCATTCCAATCCCTTGCTCCCGAGGTGGATGTCCCCCGCAAGCACCACAACGTCCGCCTCGGTCGTTGGAACGACCACCGGGCCAAATTCTAAATGAAGATCAGCAAGAATGTGTAAGCGCATACAAGGATGTTAAGTTGGTGGCTGCACCCGCAGCCATTGAGCCGTTCCTGTAAGGAATTCCCCTGGACATGGCCTTGGCCAACCGATTATCAGCCTCGGGAATTGCCTCACACTTTTTTATTTTCACCATAGCCATACGACGAGGGAATACAGGCCACCC
>Ga0181524_10005784_pt1 | contig 10918 bp, 9 predicted proteins | sample PEATcosm2014_Bin_34_FD_119761 | JGI IMG/M metagenome (GOLD analysis project Ga0181524, IMG submission 119761) | Peatland microbial communities from MTU Mesocosm Facility, Houghton, MI, USA - PEATcosm2014_Bin05_60_metaG | ecosystem: Environmental > Terrestrial > Soil > Wetlands > Peat | place...
CAGGAACTCCCGCAGCCCTGTCTCCGTCCCCTTCTTCACGTCGTAGATCATCTCCACGAGCTTAGTGTTCTCGGGGTCGATGTCCGGCCGCAGCGCGTGAAACTCCAGCCCCAGCGGCGCAATCCTCGACCGGTACACCTCGGGCAGCGCCATCACCGGCGTGTGCCCCCGCCGCCTCATCTCCAGCGCAATCGCAATCAGTGGATTCGTGTCCCCGTACGTCCCAATGTTCGACAGAACTATGCGCAATCTCGGCTCCCCGATGCTGGAATCAACCGCAAATCTGAGAGTAAAGCATCGAATCGGGCCACCGCCGCCGAATCGCGCTTGGTCACTGTTTTGTCACCCCTGCGTGCTATCCTTGCCCCGTTCAACCTAAACTCGGAGAATCCCGTGCCAAACACATCCGCACTTCGCCGCTTTGCTCTCTCTTTCGCCGCAGCCACCCTCCTCTGCGCCGTCGTCACCGCGCCAACCCTGCTCGGCGCGCAGCAGCCTGCAGCTCCCGCTCCTTCATCTACGGCGCCGTCGCAGCCCTACCACGTCATCGACCACTGGAAGATCGGCGGCGAAGGCGGATGGGACTATCTCAACGCCGATCCCGGCGCCCATCGCATCTACATCGCTCACGGCACGCGTGTCGACGTCGTGGACACCACGGCCGGGAAAGTCATCGGCGCCATCACCGGCCTCCACGGCGTCCACGGAATCGCTCTCGATACCGCGGGCAAATTCGGTTACATCTCCGACGGCGGCGGCAACGCGGTCGTCGTCTTCGACCGTTCGGCCCTCGCCATCGTCTCCACCGTCCCCGCAGGAACCAACCCCGACTGCATCCTCTTCGAGCCGGCCACCAAAACCGTCTGGGCCTTCAACGGCCGCTCCCACGACGTTTCCGTCATCAACACCACCTCGAACAGCGTGATCGCCACCATCCCGCTCGACGGCAGGCCCGAGTTCGCCGTCGCCGACGGCCAGGGCAATGTCTTCGACAACCTCGAAGACAAGAGCGAGATCGTCCGCATCGACGCCCGCACCCGCGCCATCACCGCCACCTGGCCCGCCGGCTGCGATTCCCCCTCCGGCCTTGCCCTGGACATCGCCGGCCATCGTCTCTTCCCCGTCTGCGACGGCAGAAAGATGTCCGTCATCGACTCCACCACGGGCAAACTCCTCGCTAACCCCTCCATCGGGGACGGCCCCGACGCCGCCGGCTTCAGCGCCGCCCACTCGCTCACTTTCGCCTCCTCCGGCGACGGCATCCTCTCCGTCGTTGACGCCTCTGCTCCCGGCTACCCCACTATCGAGAGCCTGACCACTCAGCGCGGCGCCCGCACCATGGCCTACGATCCCTCTACCGACCGCGTCTACCTCGTCACCGCCGATTTCGGTCCGCGTCCGGAACCCACGCCTGAGAACCCGCGCCCCCGTCCGGCCGTCATCCCCGGTTCCTTCACAGTGATCGTCGTCGGCCGCTGACCACTGCTTCCTGTTTTTCCGATCTCTGGCCTTCGATCGCTGACCACTGACCACTGACCACTGATCACTGTTCACTGGCTCTATGAAGATTCTTCTCGCCATCGTCGCCGTCCTCCTCGTCGCCGGCTCTTTCTACGCCGACTACAAATGGCGCCAATGGATCGCACGCCGACGGCGCGGCGGCGAGCCATAGCCGCATCCCGCATCTCTACCGTTACAATAGGTTTAGGGAGCCGTCCAACTTTTATGTCCTCAATTGTTGCCCTTACGCACCGCAATCGTCGCCGCACTGCCGGCATTGTTTCCGCCTTTGCCCTTGCCCTTTTGCCCGCGGCCCTGCTCGTTTACGCCCCCGCCGCCCGCGCCCAGTTCGGCGCGCCGCCCACCACCCAGGTTCACGACCCTGCCGCCCTCAAGCCCCCCGCCGGCGCCCGCGTCGCCATCGTCGAGTTCGAGGACATGGAGTGCCCCGACTGCGCCGCCGCCAACCCGCTCCTCAAGGAGGCCGCGGCCAAATACAACATCCCCTGGATCCGTCACGACTTCCCGCTCCCCATGCACAATTGGAGCTTCCAGGCCGCCGTCTACGCCCGCTACTTCGACACCAAAAGCAAGACCCTCGGCGACGACTACCGCGACTACATCTTCGCCAACCAGATCTCCATTGAGACCCCTAGCCAACTCCAGGACTTCACACAGAAGTTCGCCGCCGCTCACGGCATCGCGCTGCCCTTCGCCGTCGATCCCATGGGTAGGCTCTCCCAGGAAGTCAAAGCGGACTACGCCCTCGGCCAGCGCATCGGCATCGAGCACACCCCCACCATCTGGATCGTTACCAACGGCTCCCACGCCGCGCCATTCGTTGAAGTCGTCGACCGCAGCAAGCTCTTCCAACTCATCGACCAGGCCCTGGCCGAAACCCGCCGCTAGTACGGATTGGCCTCCGCGCCCCGCGCCCAAAACAAAACGGCGTTCGCCGCAGCGAACGCCGTTTCCATTTGCGCCAGCCGATCGCTCCCGTGACAAGACGGGCCGCCGCCGGGCAAGCTCTGCGAGTCCAGGGATCTATGGCATTGGCAGGCAGGATGCGGATCGCGCCATCGATGCGTATTTCTGCTGCGAGGCCGCAGGCATTTGGGCAACGCCGAAAGCCATCTCCCGTGTTACCCGAGCTGGCTCACCTTCACGTCGAGCGACGCATAGTCCACCGTCCCCAACCCTCGCTCGGCGGCCATCGCAAGATACGGCAACTGCTCGGGGTCCAGATTCCAGTAGGCCTTCGCGGCATACGCATCGATCGCCACAGGGTCGGTGCCGGCGAGCAGCGTCTTCTTCACTTCCACGTCTTCGAGATTTCCGCCCGTGGGCCCGTTGCGCACCAGCACGCGGTAGCAGTCCAGCAGCGTGAGCGTGGGCAGCATGAAGTTCGCAAGATCGGCCAAACTCTGGTGAATCTGCTGGTGCAGCCGGTTGCGCTCTCCTCCCAGAATGCCGTACCAGTTCTTCATCCCCAGCGTGGCGCCGGTCAACACGTGATGCTTGGCGATGGGTAAATTAATGATCTTGTCCGCTTCGAGAAATGGCGTAAACACGGGCCAGTTTTTCAGCACTACCCCGCCCATGTCCACCTCGCGAAAGTGGTCTGGATCGGGCAGGATCACTTCGGCGCCCTCGGCGCGCGCCGCTGCCATGATACCCGAACGCTGAAAGCACCGCCGCGGCTCGTTGCAGCTCACGTCGGTCACAACCACGCGCTTCGCCCCCGCCTGCCAGCACTGCCGAACCACCTCCGCCACGAGTTCCGGATTGGTGTTCGCCGCCTGCTCCGGCGTGCGATCCCACGCAATGTTCGGCTTCAGCACCACCACGTCCTGCTTGCCGACGAACCTGCTCATTCCGCCCAGATTTTCCAGCGCCTTCCGGACCAATGCGCGCGGCTCGCCGTTTTGGACCACGGTCATCCGCGGCCACTCCGCAACGGCAGCCACGCGATGGTCGCGCCGCGCCTGCTCGGCCTGCTCCGGAATGGGCCGCCGGCTCCGCTCGCTGAGCCAGAAAGCCGCGCCCGCCGCGCTCGCGGCCACGCCGCCCACGCGCAGCAACTGCAGCATCGCCTCGCGCCGCGTCATGCCGGCCGCGGTCTGCGCCGCATCTGCCTGCGGATTCGTGATTCCGTCCTGTTCGCCGCCCATGGTCATTCTCCCGTCACACTTCCACGAGCCGGATGCGTTGCGGATCGCAGGTGCCAAGCCGGTGCGCGGCATCGGCGGCCGTAGCGATGTACTGAGGCGCGCGCCCCGCCGCTTCGAGCGTGGGCATTCCAGCTTCGGCGCGCTTGCGCTCCATCAACTGCCACGCCGTGTGGTCCACCGCCACGCGGTCCTCGCCAACAACCAGCGCGTTGGGATACCACAGCCGCTCCGGACGAAAGCCCGGTCCGCCGTCGTAGACCGATGAAATCGCGTCGCCGACGGTGAACCACACCTTCTCGCGCACTGTGGCGATCGCATTCAAATCCGCCACGCTGGGATTGCAGTGGTTCGCGTGCAGCTGGTCCGGGCGCTCCACCACCCCGTACATATTCTTCATCGAGAATGTCAGGCCTGCCTGGTCGTGATCTTTCAGAATGGGCAGATTGATCACCATTGCGCACTCTCGCGTCAGAATCTTCGCCAGGCGAACGTTCACAGTCCCCCACGAACTCTGCTCGGCTTCGTAGCCGCCCACGTCGTTGCCATAGCAGCGCACCCGGCTGGGATCGGTGTTGACGCTCATGCCGCAAGCCTCGAGGCTGCGCGCGTCCCGCTCCCACACCAGAATATTTCCCGCCCGCACCCCGGCCTGTTGCAGCCGCTCGGCAATGGCCAGGGTCAGCGCCGCATGCGTCGAGATGCCGCGCCCGCCCAGTCCGTTCACCTTAAGGCCAATCACTTTGCCGGCGAGAACGCTTGCCGGAACCACGCTCTTCCACGCCTCCACCGGCTTCTCGCGCCCCGTGTACGCGGCCATGGCCTTGTCGAGCAGATTCAGCACGCGCTGCTCGTCGGGATGCGCGCCCGCGCCGTGCAGAGCCGCATCGCGCGCGATCACCACCTTCGGCTTGCGCGCCGTATTCTGAGCGGCGTGTGTGTCCAACATTCCGGCCCGCGCCAACTTTTCTGCAGCGGCCGACGAACCCAACAAAACCGCGCCCGTGGCGGCCTCTTTCAAAAACTCCCTGCGGCTCTTCATCGCTTCCCTGCTCATTTCCCGCGGCCGTTCCTCGCCGCATCTCTTAAAGCTTCGCCTCTACCCCATGCGCCAGCGCCATCAGCGCCTGCTGTGCGCCCGGCGTGTCTTCATACGCAACGATGCGCACCAGGTACGGGCCCTTGCGGAAGGTCACGCTCTGCGCGTACGCGATGCCCGCGTCGCCCACCTGTACACTCTTACCGTCGTTTGTCTTTCCCGACTCCAGAATCTTGCGCGCGCCCGCAACATCCCCCATGGTGTAAACGTCGACCAATGCCTCCAACTGCCCCTGGTACTTGTAGTCCGACGTTGACGTGGAAACCACGCCGGCCTGGAGATACTGCTCGGCGTCGCCGTCGATGTACTGCCACAGATCCTTCGCCGCAAAGACGCGCGTGTCGCTGGTCTTCTCCCATCCCGCCACCGCGCCCGATGCGGGAAACGGATCGACTACCTTCTTTTTGCATCCCACGCCCGCGGCTACAACCGCAATCGCGAACGCTACCATTGCTGTCTTCCATCGTGCTGGCCCAAACGTTCTCAAATCGGTCTCCTTTACTTTCGAGATAGCAAGATCTGGCTCGAGGGGGAGCGGCTTTCGCCGATGCTGGTTACATAAACGGCGGGGTGCTCCTGCAGCGGGCAGGCATACTCGCAGGCGCCGCAGCCCACGCAGCGGCTGGGATCCACACGCGGCTGCTTCAGCGTCTTTACGTTGCCCGCCGAATCCACCACCTGCGCCTCCTCCACGTAGATCGCCTTGGGCGATACCGGGCACCACTCCTCGCAGACGATGCAATCCGTGGCCATCGCCCACGGCAGGCAGCGCCCGCGGTCATAAAACGCCGTCCCTAGCCGTACCGGCTGGTTCTGCGCGCCGCCCACGCCCACAACCCAGCCCTTCTCTTTCGGCGTAATCTGCCAGATCGCCCCCGTCGGGCACACCTCCGAGCACAGCACGCAACTTGGCTCGCAGTAGCCGATGCGCGGCGCCAGCATAGGCGACCATAGCCCTTCCAGACCGGCCTCACTGAGCGTGGGTTGCAGCGCATTATTGGGGCAAACCTTCATGCACTCGCCGCAGCGGATGCAGCGCGACAGAAAATCGGGCTCATCGAGCGCTCCCGGAGGCCGCAGCAGCCGTTCGTTGCGGCTCTTGCCCAGCCCGGTGTTGGCGCGCATCAACGGAACCGCCACCGCGCCGGCCGCCAGGCCCGCGATCGCCCTGCGCCGGCCCAGGTCGGGCGATGCCACTTCCTTCTCTTTGCGGAAGAACCGGAACCTGAGCGCATGATCGGGGCAACTGCCCACGCAGTTCATGCACATCACGCACTCCGACTTGCGCCACGGCGCGCTGCCGATGGGATCGTCCCCGCCCTGGCAATGGAGCAGGCAGCGGTTGCAATTGTTGCAGCGTTCCGGATCCTTGTGCAGCCCCAGTACGCTCCAGCGCGAGACCGCGCCCAGCAGTGCCCCCAGCGGGCAGATCGAGCGGCACCATAACCGCGTGACGCGCAGGCTCAGGAAAAGAATCACGAGAAACAAGATGCCGAGCACAAGCCCCTGCGCGAAGTGCGCCTGGCGAAATTCCAAAACCAGCGCCCCGAGGACCGTATGAATTCCTTCCGCTGTGCTCTTGATTGCGCTCACCGGGCTGCGCTCCAGCGGCGTCAGCACGGCGCGCACCGCGTAATTGAACGCCGGAAGAAAGGCCAGTCCCAGCGAGCGAACCAGCAAGCTGAAGGGATCGAGCCAGCCGATCGCCATCGACCCAAACGCCGCGGCCGCCAGTCCGGCTATCAGCACCACATATTTGATCGTCTGCCAGCGCTTGTAGCGGTTCGATTCAACCCTCTGCTTGCCGCGCTTGGCCTCCGACTGCCAACTGCCAATCCAGTGCTGCAGCGTGCCCATGGGGCAGATCCAGCCGCAGAAAAATCGCCCCAGAAACAGTGTTGGCAGCAGGGTGATCAGGCTCCACACGAGGCCGCGATAGAGCGCGTGGCCGGCGATGGCGTTGGCAAGGGCGACCAGCGGGTCCCACTCGAAGAACAGCCGAACCGGCGCGCGCAGATGGATGTCGCTGGTGCCGCCGGGCATGGCGCGCAACGAGGTGAACACCAGCAGCCCCAGGAAGAGCAGCAGAAAGAGAATCTGCGAGGTCCTGCGCAATCGCTGCCATCGGAAACCGGTCAAAGACTCCTCCACACGCGCGGGCGCAAGCCGTGCATCCAACCATGATCTCGGCTCAAGGCAGAGTCAAACAGTGACCTGGATCACGTTTCGGGGGATGGGCTCGGCTGGCGCCACCGGCGCCCGCGCAAACCACGCAAGATGCGATATCGAGCTACAAATGATTGATTAGCGACGCGATGCACGCCGCGCCGAATCCGTTATCAATATTGACCACGGAAACATTGGGCGCGCAGGTGTTCAGCATGCCCAGCAGCGCGGCCACTCCGCCCAGCGAAGCGCCATAGCCCACGCTCGTGGGAACAGCGATGACCGGAGCGTTCACCAAGCCTCCTACTACGGTCGGCAGCGCGCCCTCCATGCCCGCGCAGACAATCAGCACGCGCGCCGTTTGCAGCGTCTCCCGCTGCGCCAGCAGCCGATGAAGGCCGGCCACTCCCACATCGGCAACCACCTCCACCGTGTTGCCCATCAGCCGCGCCGTCACCGCGGCCTCTTCGGCTACCGGCAAGTCGCTGGTTCCCGCGCACACTACGCCGATCGTTCCTTTGCCCGCGACTGGCTCGGTTTGCTTCAGCGTGATCGCGCGCGCCGTCTCGTCGAACTGCGCGCGGGATTCCGTTGCGTATACCGCCTCAAACACCTCGCGTGAAGCGCGCGTGGCCAGCACGTTGCCGCCGGCTTTCGCCATGTGCGCAAAGATCGCGGCTACCTGCGCCGGCGTCTTGCTTTCGGCAAAGATCACCTCCGGCATGCCTGTGCGCAGCGCGCGGTGATGATCCACCTTGGCGAAACCCAAATCCTCGAAGGGCAAGTGGCGCAACCGCTCCAGCGCTTCGGCCACGCTGGCCGATCCCGCGCGCACTTCGTTCAACAGCGTCTCAATCTGCGAGCCATCCATCAGCGCCCTTCCTCTCTCGGCGCGCGCTCCTGCTCCACATACGCCCGCATCGCCTCCTGCATCACCTGCTTGAGCGGCGCCCCGCTCTGGCGGGCGATGTTGCGGCAGACCTCGTACTCCGGCGATGCGTTCGCCACCTCGCCGGACGGCCAGCGCGCGATCTTCATCCGCACTTTGCCCCACGCGGTCTCCACCTCAGCAAACTCCCGCGCCAGGGCCATTTTGTTTTCGAGCCGCCAGCGCAGGCCGATGGTCGTGGTTTCGCGCAGCAGTAGCTCGCGCAGCGCGGGCAGCAGATCGGGGCTCGAGAGCACGGTCATCTGCACGCCCGTGCGCCCCTTCTTCATCTGCACCGGCGCACTGTAGACATCCCACGCGCCTGCCTCCAGCAGCAGCTCGCTCACGTAAGCCAGCAACTGCGGAGTCGAATCGTCAATCACGGTCTCGATCACCGCAACCGGCTCGGCGCTGGCCACTTCTTCTTGCGCCTCACCCACCATCAGCCGCAACAGGTTCGGCTCACCCGGCGTGTCATGCCCTCCGGCTCCGTAGCCGTGAGCCGCAATGCGCATTGCCGGCAGCGGCCCGTAGCTCGCATCCAGCATCCGCAGCACCGCCGCGCCGGTCGGCGTCACCCGCTCCATCGCAGGCCCCGCGGAGTAAACCGGCGCATCGCCGAGAAGCGCCAATGTAGCCGGCGCGGGCACAGGCAGCGTCCCATGCTGGCACGTCACGGTTCCGCTGCCCACGTTCAAGGGCGAGGCCATCCAGCGGTCCACGCCCAGCGCCTCGCACCCGGCCGCCGCGCACACAATGTCAACGATCGTGTCCACCGCGCCCACTTCGTGAAAGTGCACCTTTTCGATGGGAATGGAATGAATTGCGGCCTCCGCCTCACCCAGCAATTGGAAGGCGCGGGCCGCGCGCCGCTTCACCGCATCGCTGATCGGCGCGGCCGCAATGACCGAGAGAATCGAGGACAGCGCCCGATGCGGCGTGTGCTCGTGGCTGTGGCGCGCCTGCTCCGCCTCGTGCGAGCGGTGCTCGTGCGCGTCGTGCGCGTGGCCATGCCCCTCTTCTGTTCCCTGATCCCTGACCCCTGATCCCTGTTCCCTGACCCCTGTTCCCTGATCCCTGTTCTCTTGTGTGAGTACGTCTACCTTAACCGCCGCCAGTCCGCCGCGGCTCACCTTGCGCATCTCCAGACGCGCGCCCACGTCCAGGGCCGCAGCCGTGTCGGCGAGCAAGCTGAAGGGAACGCCCGCATCCACCAGCGCGCCCAGCAGCATGTCGCCGCTGATCCCGGAAAAGCACTCCAGATAACCGATTCGCATCGTTCTGTGATTCTAAATCGCCGGAGGTCCGGCAGATGAAGAAAGGCTCCTCTAAGCGCCCCGCCGCACCAGCACTTCGGCGGGCAGAACCGCATTCATTGACCCCGATCGAAATCCCGAGCAGTCGAGTGTGACGTACTTGAACCCCGCCCGCTTCAGCGCCGCGGTGATGGCGTCCAGCATCTCCATGGTCAGCGCGCGGGGCAGCTCGCCGCGGGCGATCTCAACGCGTGCCAGCTCGCCGTGGTGGCGCACGCGCAGCTCGCGAAAGCCCAACTGCCGCAGGCTCTCTTCGCCTCGCTCCACCTGCTCCAGGACTTCTCGTGTCACCGCGCGTCCGTACTCCACGCGCGAAGAGAGGCACGGCGCTGCCGGGCGGTCCCACACTGGGTAGCCGGCTGCTTTGGCCAGCGCGCGCACCTCCAGCTTGGCCAGCCCGGCCTCGGCAAGCGGAGCCAGCACGGCGTGCTCCTCCGCGGCGCGCTGGCCGGGACGAAAATCCATCTTGTCGTCGGCGTTCATCCCGTAGGCGATATGCGCAAAGCCCAGCTTGGCGCCCAGTTTCTCCATCACCGCAAACAGCTCGTCCTTGCAGTGGAAGCAGCGGCTGGCGTCGTTGCGCGCATACTCCGGCCGCTCCAGCTCATCCGTGGCAACCACCTGCAGCGGCATGTCCAGCGAGTGGGCAAAAGCGCAGGCCTGCTCCATGTCCCGCCGCGCCAGCGAGGGGGAATCCGCAAGCACCGCCAACATGCGCGCCCCCAGAACGCGATTCGCCGTGGCGGCCAGAAACGCCGAATCTACCCCTCCCGAGTACGCCACCATCAGGCTTGGGAGCTGCCTGAGCCGCTCCTCGAGGGCGCGCAGCTTTCCCGCCGCATCCGGCGCGATAGAATCTGCGCTCTGCGCGGCCCCAGCCTTCCCAAGCTCGGTTTGCGCGTTCGCCGCCATGCCTTCGATTATACCGTCGGCAACTTTTTCCGGTTCTGCTGGGCCCTTTCCCGAAGCCAGTCTGCCGGCCGGCCGTTTGACGCACCCGCCCGCGGGCAATAGGTTGGTAGAGAGCGGGTTAGTGTCAACAAGTTTGCCTGGAAGAAGGAGGTTGAATGCGCAGCAGGGTTTCCACCAGGTTTTGGATGGCATTTTTGGGCGCGGTGCTGGCCGTAGCCGCGTGGAGCGCCACGCAAGCCCAGGATCTCAAAAGCTTTGAGCAGCGGATCACCGTCAAGGTTCTGCCCAACGGGCTCACGCTGGTCCTTTGCCGGCGCCCTGAGGCGCCGGTCTTCAGCTATACGACGTTCATCGACGCGGGCGACGTGAACGACCCCTCCGGCGAAAGCGGCCTGGCGCACATGTTCGAGCACCTGGCCTTTAAGGGGACCAGTCAGATCGGCGCCACGGATTACGCTGCCGAGAAAGTGGCCCTCGAAAAAGTGGAGGCGGCCAACGACGCCTACGAAGCCGAGTACCTGAAGCCGGTGGGGCGCGACGAGAAGAAGCTCGAAGAGCTGCACAAAGCGTTCGTCGAGGCGCAGGCGGAGGCTGAAAAGTACGTCATCCCCAACCAGTTCACCGAAGTGGCCGATGCCAATGGCGCGCACGATTTGAACGCCGAGACGGGTCTGGACGACACGCAGTACTACTGGTCGATGCCCGAGAACCGGCTGGAGCTTTGGGCGTGGATGGAGTCGAGCCGCCTGGCCGACACCGTTCCGCGTGAATTCTACAAGGAGCGCGACGTAGTAATGGAAGAGCGCCGGATGCGCACCGACTCCGACCC
>Ga0181524_10005785_pt1 | contig 10917 bp, 11 predicted proteins | sample PEATcosm2014_Bin_34_FD_119761 | JGI IMG/M metagenome (GOLD analysis project Ga0181524, IMG submission 119761) | Peatland microbial communities from MTU Mesocosm Facility, Houghton, MI, USA - PEATcosm2014_Bin05_60_metaG | ecosystem: Environmental > Terrestrial > Soil > Wetlands > Peat | place...
CCTGCGGCACCTCCGTCGCGGCGGGAGCCTCCTGCACCATCAGCGTCACCTTCACCCCCACCGCCACCGGCACCCGCTCCGCTTCCGTCTCCATCGCCGACAACGCCTCCGGCAGCCCTCAGTCCGTAAGCCTCTCCGGCACCGGCACCGCCGCCACCGTCAGCCTGTCTCCCACCAGCCTCTCCTTCGGCAGCCAGGCCCTCAGCACCACCAGCACGGCTCAGACGGTCACCCTCACTAACGGCGGCAGCGCCACTCTGAGCATCACCACCCTGGCCCTTTCCGGAACCAACCCCGGCGACTTCGCTCAGACCAACACCTGCGGCACCTCCGTCGCGGCGGGAGCCTCCTGCACCATCAGCGTCACCTTCACCCCCACCGCCACCGGCACCCGCTCCGCCTCCGTCTCCATCGCCGACAACGCCAGCGGCAGTCCCCAGACGGTAAGCGTTTCCGGAACTGCCACTTCATCGGCGAGCTACGTCGCAGCATCCTTCGTGCAGGCTTTTACAAGCGCATCGCATTCCAGCCCCGGGTCATTGATAGTGTCATTCCCTGGAAGTACTTTCCCAGGCGACCTCCTCCTGGTTGCTGTCAACTACGCTTCCAACGTCACGCCGACCTCCGTCACTGATTCCCAGGGAAACACATTCACTCCGATAGGGAGCGAACTCAGCACTCCAGGTGGTACCCTCAGCCAAGTCTACTATGCGAGCAACATTAAGGGTGGCTCTGACACGGTGTCGGTCAACCTTTCGACAAATTCCAGCCACTTGGAAGTCTATCTCAGCGAGTACTCGGGCATTGATCCGAACACTCCCATTGATGCACAGGCAGGCGCCTCAGGCAGTGCCGGCCCGGTCTCGAGCGGCAGTGCCACAACCACTGTGGCCGGAGACATCATCTACGGCCACTGCGTCGCCGACGGGGCGTGTACAGCGGGCTCTGGCTTCACGGCTCGCTCAGCCCTGGACTCGAATCTGGTCGAAGACACGCTTGCGGGAAGCGCCGGCAGCTACGCGGCTACCGCGACTGCGACCAGCGGCTGGACGATGCAGATGTTGGCCCTAAGACCAGCCTCGACCGCAAGCCTTGCACCTCCTGGAATTTTCAGCCCCACCACGGCGAGTGGGACGACTGGAAGCGCCTTCTCCTATCAGATCACGGCAACGAACACGCCGACCAGTTATGGCGCCACCGGATTGCCAGCGGGCCTCTCGGTGAACAGCGCGACAGGACTGATCGCCGGAACACCAACCTCCGCCGGCGTATCGACCGTGACACTAAGTGCCACCAATGCAAGCGGGACAGGCAACGCCACCCTGACGCTGACGATTGGCGCCACCACGCCTGCATCCTTGGTTCAAACCGTTGCGAGTGCGGCTCATGGAAGCCCAAGCTCTTTGTCCCTTGCGCTTCCTGCGAATACACTCGCTGGCGACGTCCTTCTGGTAGCATTCGATTACTCTTCCGGGGCCACGCCGTCGTCGGTAACCGACTCGCAAGGAAACGCATTCACTCCTATTGGCATCCAGTTGAGCACTGCGGGTGGTGCCCTCAGCCGGGTCTACTATGCGAGCAATATTAAGGGTGGCGCCGACGCGGTAGTGATCACCCTCTCGACAAACTCCAGTTACGTGGAAGGCTATCTCAGCGAGTACTCGGGCATAAATCCGAGCACACCCATCGACGCACAGGCTGGCGCTTCAGGCAGTGCAGGCGCGGTCTCCAGCGGCAATGCCACCACCACTGTAGCCGGTGACATTATCTACGGCTTTTGCATCGGCGACTGGGCTTGCACGGCGGGCTCTGGCTTCATGGCTCGCTCAACCCTCGACGCCAACCTGGTCGAGGACGAACTGACTAGCACCGCCGGCAGCTACGCAGCTACCGGGTCAGCGACCAACGGCTGGTCGATGCAGATGGTGGCGCTCATGCCGGCTTCGGCTCCCGATCCGCCTGCGGTCCCCGCGCTTAGCCTCTCGCCGTCTACCCTGACCTTCGCCAGTCAGGCTGTAGGGTCTAGCAGTGCGGTTCAAACCGTCACTCTGAACAATACTGGTAACGCCGCTTTGACCCTGAGCATTGCCGTCACTGGTACGAATCCCAGCGACTTCTCGCAAACCAATAACTGTGGGTCAAGTGTTGCGGCAGACGCTGCCTGTACGATCAGCGTAACCTTCACGCCTGCTGTCAGTGGATCCCTCACTGCAGAGCTCACGTTCACTGACAACGCCACCGGCAGTCCACAATCAGTGACGCTTACGGGAACAGTGACTGGCAGCACCGTGGCCGCTCTTTCAACCTCCAGCCTGAGCTTTGGAACCGAGCCCGTGGGCGTGACCAGTTCGTCTCAGGTAGTCACTCTGAACAACACGGGCACCGCCGCGCTGAGTATCGCTAGTATCGCCTTCACGGGCGCCAATGCCGGCGACTTCACGGAGAATAATACCTGCGGTACCTCGTTGGCAGCGGGAGGTAATTGCACGATCGCAGTGTTGTTTACCCCATTAGCCGCCGGTAGCCGCACGGCGTCACTCGCTATCACCGACACTGCCACCGGCAGCCCACAGACTGTGAGCCTCTCGGGGACAGGAAGCCATGACGTGATTCTCTCCTGGAGCGCGAGCTCAAGCTCAGGTGTCGTAGGCTATAATGTCTACCGAGGAACCACGTCCGGGGGCGAGAGTTCGACGCCGCTGAACTCTACGCCGATTAACGGCACCTCCTTTAGCGATCCGAATGTGGTTGCGGGAGCGACGTACTACTACGTCGTTACGGCGGTAGGCTCAGACGAGGTGCAAAGCTCTGCTTCCGGCGAGACTGAAGCCACAGTGCCTTGACCTGAACCTGATAGCGTTCGTTCGCGCAATCTAGCATAGGCTAGGTTTCAGATCTTCTCCTCCGGAAACCCGCATGGGCGCGGAGTGAGAATTGATCAACTTGCGCTTCACTACTCGCGGGGGCAATGTTAACTTCACAACACCCGCACGCGCGGATCGCCGTGCGCTCCGACAGCCGGATGCCTTTCCCCGCCAGAGAGGAGTAGCGTCGCGTGTGCGCCGGTTGGGACGAAGTGTCCGTCTTGAAGCGTTCCAAGGTCTCGGCATCCGCCTCCTCACTCAGGCGTTTCATTAGAGCCCTTCCCTCATCTTGCGTAGTCATCCTCGTGTTTAGACTCCAGAAAGGTCGCACACCTAAGACCTTCCGCTTGTGGCAGGCCAAACCAAGAGGTAGTTGCCTCAGGGAAGAACTCCGCACTCGGCAAAACTAATCCTGCGACGGCTTGTCCATTCGGAGTCTTCGGGGCCAACGCATTTCTGAAGACGTTAGTTCGCACTGAGGGCAATCTCGGCCCAACGCGCCTACGCGTACAGCAACGAAAGGACTCCTGAGCGAAATAACGCAGGGTGAAGAAATCTCAGGCTTCAGGAATTTCTACTTCGTTCGTGAGAGGCAGCGATGATGACCTCCTGAAAAAGCGGTTTGATTTGTATAGAAAAGCAGAAACGAGGAATGGAACCATGTTTGCAGCAGTTTTTTAGCCAGGCAGTTTTCGGGATTGATTTCCACACTATTCGTGCGAGCAAGATCGAGAGAAAGAACCTGAAGGGTCACTATGACCCTCCACCTCGTCTCGTTAACAGCCGATATTATGCTCTGCGATTATCAGCGGAAGAACCCATCGAAAATCTATTCGTCGAAAAAGGACATCAAGTCTGAGCGCCATCTAACGTTCCGCACTGAACTAAGCGGGGATGAGTTTATCCAGATCTAGGGTTAGCACGCCGGACAAAGCTCACTAGTCGGACGCAGAGGACAAGATGACCTCTACCGCTCGCATTGCGACTGACGGGGGATTCGTCCGTAGTGTGAGATCAAGGCGAGATCCGGCCCATAGCGCGTTGGTCGCCACGACCAAGCTACGGCTGGTTTGCCACGATCCCCTCATGCGCCAGTGTGAGGTTTAGGTTCGAGCCAGGGTGAACACGGACTTTCAGTGCTGCCATGATCCGCACGGTTCGGGGTTCTCCGGCTCATACCTGTTGGGTCGAAGAGTGGCCTTGATCAAAGCACAGAGTGCCGTAAGTGGGGACTTTAGGTGGAAGCGTTACCGATGTATTGGGTTATACCTTAGATTCCTTGCGGTCGGCCGGTGGCCAGCCGCAAGCAGGCCAGCATGGTTTCTGGGTAAGTATTGCGGGAGGACCGACGCTAACTTGATAATACTTTCCTTGAGACAAGATGCATAGTAAATGTTGATAAGTCATCAAGCACACGGATCTGGTTTTTGCACCGACTCTTCTCCTCAAGCCGGATGCTTGCGCATCACACTGACCTCCCGGATACGAGCGGGACGCCGACAACCAACACGCACGAAAGCAGCGATCGTTTTGGCGGTCTTCACCACGCTGGCTGTTCTCTCCGCTCCCTGTAAGGTGAGTTCTTCCCCGGCGAACACCGCACCGATCGTCAGCCTTTCTGCTGTCCGCCTTTCGTTTGGACACGTCCCCGTGGGCACGACGAGAGTGGCACAGGCCGTCACTCTGAAAAACACCGGCAATGAGGCCCTCAGCATTGTAAGCTTCGCAATCGCCGGCACCTACGCTAGCATTTTCGCTCAGAGCCATAACTGCGGCAGATCAGTGGCGGCCGGAGCCAGCTGCACGATTAGTATAACCTTCACTCCCGAAACAAGTGGCCTACACATAGCAAGCCTCATCATCTCGGACAACGCTTCCCCAGCTCGCCAGAACGTGAGCCTTACCGGTGTCGGAATTCTGCCGCAGATCAGTCTTTCTCCCACCACGCTTTCATTCGCGAGCCGCCCGGCTGGCACGACCAGTGCAGCCCAGACCGTCACCGTTGGGAACGTCGGCAGTGGCGTCTTGGAGATTACCAAGCTGTCGGTAACAGGCACCGATGCCGGCGACTTTGCCCAGACCAACACCTGCGGCAGCTCGGTGGCCGCGGGAGCCAAGGGCACGATCAGCGTGACCTTCACGCCGACCGCCAGCGGCACGCGCACGGCTTGGGTCAGCATCAGCGACAATGCCAGCGGCAGTCCCCAAACTGTCGCCCTTTCTGGGACGGGTACCGCACCGGCGGCCAGCCTCTCTCCCACCAGCCTTACCTTTGCACGCCAGTCCGTGAGCACGACCAGCGCGGCCCAGACCGCCACCCTGAGCAACACGGGCAACGCGGCCCTGAGCATCGCCAGTATCACGATCACGGGCACCACTGCCGGCGACTTTGCCCAGACCAACACCTGTGGCAACTCGGTGGCGGCGGGAGCCAAGTGCACGATCAGCGTGACCTTCACGCCGACCGCCAGCGGCACCCGCACGGCCGCAGTCAGCATCAGCGACAATGCCAGTGGCAGCCCCCAGGCAGTCGCCCTTTCTGGCACGGGCGTTGCAGCAGGGGGTGTGACTCTCTCCCACCAGTCTTTCTTTTCGCAGCCAACGTGTCGACACCACCAGCGCCGCTCAGACGATTACTCTGAGCAACGGTAGCAGCGCATCCTTGAGTATTACCGCAGTCACGATCACTGGCACCAATCCCGGAGACTTTGCTGAGGTGGCAGATACCTGTGGCAGTTCGCTGGCGACGGGCGCTACCTGCACGATCGGGATCGCGTTCACCCCGTCCACTCCTGGGCAGCGCACGGCCACACTCAGCGTCACGGACACTGCCAGCGGTGGTCCTCAAACCGCAAGTTTAACAGGCACGGGAATCTCGGACGTAATCCTTTCTTGGAGCGCCAGCACGAGCTCAGGGATTGTGGGCTATAACGTCTACCGGGGAACCACCTCGGGAGGGGAAGGTTCTACACCGCTGAATTCCACGCCGATCACCGGCACGACCTACGTGGACGCGAATGTGACACCCGGACGGACTTACTACCATTTCCTTAAGTCCGTAGCCTCGGATGGCGAGCTGAGTGCTCCCTCGAGCGAAACGGAGACCACCGTGCCAGCGTCGTAGTCCCAGTCCCGTTAGCTTGCAGATTCTTGTCGCTGCGGCGCGGTGAGGCCAGCCGAAGGATCTGGGGACAGGCTTCCCTCTCTACGTCCCATCCCAGGGCTAGGTTGCAGCCGATTCATGGCGTTGGCCACTTGGCAATAGCCTACCCTGTCCCAAATGCCTGTCAAGTCGGCTACATCTGATCAAGCATCGCTTGTGTAACAGTCAGCGTGCAGGAACTCTCGTCACCTTTGTTCCGAGCGTCCTCGTGGACTCCGAAGCGCTTCTTTCCGTCAGGGACATGCTTCGTCGATCGTTGCGGAAGTTGCCGTGGTCCGGCCGCCCGCACGAGCAATTGAGAATCGGGTGGATCTGTTCTGAGCGTGGGAATGCGTAGGACGGCTCATCGCCCTCAGCCCCGGTTGCCTTTCGGCCTGTGCCGATTCAGGCCAGCGCGCCTCTTTCACCTTACTCTCGTCGCAGTTGCCGCTTAACTTCACTTCGGCGTAGCCCATGCGAGGCCCCTCGAGCAGTACTCCAGCTTGGACCAGCATTCCGACCTCTGGCGGCTGTCGACGAGGTTTGCCGCGCAAAGCCTTACGTGTATTCACTCCAGTCATATCTCGGAAGCATTTCCCATATCCTGCATCTCAAAGAGCTTTTCAGCACCCTCCCAAAACCGTCGGACTCCCCTCGTAAACCAGAGAAGGACGCACATCATGGCAGCACAGCCCCTTTGAACCATCGTTGCCAAGTTCCTGATAAGTGCAGTATTTTGCTTGACATTCAAATAGAGTTTGGTTAACCTAACTTGGTTCAAGCAACTTTATTTTGGCATGGCAGAATGGCGGCTGAAGGACTCCCCTCACGAGGGGCACCTCACCCTTCGCGAAGAGGTAACAGGGGACACTGTCGCCAGATCTCTTACAACATGACAAGAGAGGTTAGGAACGCGTCCTGCTCAGCTCAGTGAGGCAGCATCGCTCAGACACAACAGACCGTTCATGGAAGAATCTGTAGCCACAATTGACATTGTGATTTCCGATGACCACACTCTATTCCGTGAGGGGTTGCGGAAGCTGCTGGAAGCTGAATCGGGGATTCGTATCGTTGGTGAAGCCGTCGATGGCGAAGAGGCTGTGACGGTTGTCCGCCAATTCAAACCGCACGTCCTCCTCCTGGATCTCTCGTTACCCAAACTTAGTGGACTCGAGGTCCTTGCAGAGCTGAGCAAACAGGGAATCGAAACGCGCACAATTGTGCTAACGGCGGCAATCGAGAGGGAGCAAGTCGTTGAGGCGCTCGAACTGGGGGCGCGTGGGATCGTCTTGAAGCACTCGCCGCTTCAGCTTCTTGTTAAGAGCATTCGTTGTATCAACGAAGGGCAATATTGGGTCGGCCAAGAGGCTGTTTCGGACCTTATCCATGCATTTCGCCGGATGAAACCATCTCACATCGCTTCAGGGGCCAAGCGAAATTTCGGCCTCAGCTCACGTGAGATGGAGGTCGTCGCTTTTATTGTTGCCGGTTATACGAACAAGGATCTGGCGCGCGAACTGCGCATCAGTGAGAACACGGTCAAGCACCACCTCACGAACATATTCGATAAGTTGGGTGTTTCCAACCGCTTGGAACTCGTACTTTACGCTGTCGATCATGGGCTGGTCGGCGGCGGGTAGCTCGACGTGTCTTTGGGCTTTCCCTTAGGGCAGGGTCTCAATATAAATTAGGCGCTGGAATAGCATGGGACGGTGCTAATCGCATGGCCAGTGCGGGTGCTATTTCCATGACACCATCGGGCCATTGTCAAGATTTCCAAACCAGTTAAACTGGGCCTATTAGGTGGCAAGAGTTGGGAGATCACTAAGAGACGAAAATGCGTCATAGGTAACGTGAAAGAAAACAACAAGGACTGACACAAGCCATGTCGGACGCAAGAGGTGGTATTTCGCTAGCTGAAGGGGCGAGAGCCCAGCGTTTCCAATTGAGGATCCCCTTGCGTTACCGATCTGAAGCTGACGGTGACTGGCACCGGGGCGCCAGCATAAATATTAGTCGTTCAGGCATGCTTTTCCACGGAGAGCATTGGGTTGAGCCCCGTGCTCGTCTCGAAATGGCGCTGTTTCTTCCTCAGCAACCCGGAGCGGACCGTGCTGCTGAGTTAGTTTGTCGGGGTACGGTCATGCGGTCTGAGCGGAGCGGAATCGAGAAAGGTGACCCTCTGATCGCGATCGTGATTTCTCATTATCGGCTTTTGAGACCGCAGGATGGGCAACGGGCGAGCGGTCCAGCCGATTGTTGATTCGGAGAGCGTTTTTTGGACGTAGGAACTCGCCGTCCAATCGTAGGCGTTGCTGATGCGAAGACCAACTAAATCTTGCAACGGCTAGATTGGGCAAGCGGTCTGGCGCAGGGCGGGTTCGGCCGATTTGAGGTTTTCATCCTGGAATTAGGTGCAATGAGGCTTACAGAGAAGCCAGACTGTAAGTCACAGGGCGGAGCTTTAGGCTTATGACTGCACTCCCAGGAGCCTTTGCTTCACCCCCCCAATAAGGCGATTCCTTCCGAAACGCAGATCGTATTTGACTTGTTTCCCGCCACTATTCGGCTCGGATGCAAAGAAGCGGCATGCCGTCCTGACCCTTCGGCCTCATGACATCCCGCCAGTTGATGGCTTAGGATGAGGGAAGGATAGATTGTCGCGTACCACTTCCATTCTCGCGGTCAAAATGCACACCAAGACAGCACAGCACAACGCTTCTCGCGCAAGGCGATTCGCACTTCATATTCCTGTCTTCTTTCGCCAGCCGCAAAGTTCCGGATGGCTGGAGGGAACGACGGAAAACATTAGCTACACCGGAGTGTCCTTCCTTTCGTCTTCCCCGTTGGCTCCGAAGACCGCGCTCGAGCTCAGGTTGCAGCTCACGGTCGGAACTGAGCGGAAGCGCGCCGGGGAGGTTTCCTGTAGGGGCACGGTTGTCCGAGTGGAACAAACGGATGTTCCCGAAACTCCAGTAGCTCTTGCCGTCGCAATCAGGGACTACCGGATTGTCCGCCAGCCCGGGCTTCAGAGAGAGCCAGCGGCAGCGACCGAGACCCAGCCGAAGTCACGACAACGACCGGATTGAGGCTGCAAGGCGCGCAACCATCAATACTGCGAGCCGGGGCCGGGCGCGTGAGCGTCTGAATGTCTCAATGCAAATTGTGCTTTTGATCTGATGAGTGTAATCTAAAGCAATGGGTGGATTTAGGATGTGGAATAGGGAAGGAAGTCGGTTGTTCACCAGATTCGTGCTGTCGGCCAGCCTTACATTTGCCGTCCCCACCGCTTGGGGATTGGGTGCCCCAAGATCTGCCAGAACACCTGAGGCCACGATGGCCAGTTGGGCGGGACAAGCTGGCAAGGAAACGGCGGGCCAGCCCAACACACCTAGCAACCAGCGCGTGGCTGATGACTACATTATCGGGCCGTCCGACGTTCTGGCGATTGATGTGTGGAAGGACACGGAGCTCACGCGGACAGTCACGGTTCGCCCTGATGGGAAGATATCACTGCCTCTAGCTGGCGAGCTGGAAGTCAGCGGTTTGACGGCTCCGCACGTGCAGAATTTGATAGCCCAGCGGCTAACCGAGTACATCTCCAATCCACGTGTCACTGTGATTGTACAAGATGTCAAAAGCCATACGTACGTCATCATGGGCAAGGTCGCAAAACCGGGGTCGTATCCACTGGGGAAGCCCACGACTGTACTGGAAGCCATTGCTGTTGCCGGCGGCTTTCTAGATTTTGCCAAGGTCAGCAAGATTAACATCATTCGGCGCCCCGAAGGCGGTCCCAGCGAGACCCTCCATTTTGATTACAAGCAAGCGATTAAGGGCAAGAACCCAGATCAGAACGTGGGACTTAAGAACGGGGACACAATTGTCGTCCCCTGAGCGGCGAGTTGGGCACAATCACCACAAATTGAGGTAGAGTGCGTTGGCCGAACAAGACGAAAATCTCGATGTTATTCTAGACAGACTCCTACGGACCGCCATGAGACGGCGCTGGTGGGTGCTTATACCCGCTACGGTCATTACCCTGGGCACCTGCCTAGCCTCTTTGCTGCTTCCCAATCGCTACGAGTCAGAGGCCGTCATCCTGGTGGAGAGCCAGCAGGTACCGGAACGCTACGTGACGGCCAATACGACCATGGATATACACGAAGCGCTCCTGGTCATGACGGACGCCATTCTTTCCCGCACTCAACTGCTGCAGATTATCGACAGCTTCGGACTCTATCAGAAGGAGCGGAAGCATCTGACGCCGGAGCGGCTCGTCGCCCGCATGCGCAGCAATATCGACATCGAGCCGTTGCAAAAAGCGAACGACAGCCGAGCCGTCAACACTTTCAAGATTTCCTTCAACAGTAGTGATCCTCAATCGGCGCGGGCGGTAACCACGGAGCTGACTAAACTGTTTATTAACGAAAATAATAAGTCGCGTGAGGAACAGTCAACCGGGACGACGAATTTCCTGGAGGACCAGCTGAAGGTTGCCGAAGTCGATTTGAAACAGCAGGAAGCCCGCGTTTCGAACTTCAAGATGACGTATCTGGGTCAACTGCCGGAGCAGGAGGGTGGAAATCTTGCCATCTTGGGTGGTTTGCACAGCCGCCTTGATAATATCATGAATGCTCTAAACCGAGCGCAGGAACAGCAGGCCTATCTGCAGTCCCTGCTTGCTCAATATCAGAACCTTGCCGCGGCTGGACTTGCGGTTCCCGGTTCGGTGGCAGCCAGTTCCAGTCCGGCTGAGGCGATGCAGGCAGAATTGACGCGCCTGCAGAATGAGAGAACCGAACTCTTAGGACGGTATACGGAGAAGTATCCGGACGTGGTGAAAATCGACGAGCAAATTAAAGAGACAAAGGCATTGCTGGCGGCAGCGATGAGAGGAGCAGAGAGCGC
>Ga0181524_10005787_pt1 | contig 10915 bp, 10 predicted proteins | sample PEATcosm2014_Bin_34_FD_119761 | JGI IMG/M metagenome (GOLD analysis project Ga0181524, IMG submission 119761) | Peatland microbial communities from MTU Mesocosm Facility, Houghton, MI, USA - PEATcosm2014_Bin05_60_metaG | ecosystem: Environmental > Terrestrial > Soil > Wetlands > Peat | place...
CGATCATCCTGGATCGCTCGGGCTCCATGGAAAGTTGCAAGGAATCAACCGTAGCAGGTTTCAACGAATTCATCAGAACGCAGCGCGAGCTTCCTGGGGAAGCCATGGTCAAGCTGGTGCAATTCGATGACCGGTACGAAACCGTCTTTGACATGAACCTGAAGATGTGCCCCGAGCTGACGCAGAACACGTTTGTGCCTCGCGGATCGACGGCGCTGCTGGATGCCCAGGGACGTACCATCGTCGAACTGGGCCAGGAGCTTGCGGCGCTGCCAGAGTCTGAGCGTCCGTCGAAGGTCATCGTGGTCACGCTCACCGACGGCATGGAAAACGCAAGCAAGGACTACAACTTGGAGAAGATCGGCGAGATGATCCGGGAGCAGAGAGATAAGTACAACTGGGACTTCGTGTTTCTGGGCGCGAACCAGGATGCGATCCAAACCGCGGCAGCCATGAGTATCCCAATGCCTTCGGCCATGAGCTACAGCACCAGCAAAGCGGGCATTGCGGCCACGATGGCGGCGGTTTCCAACTATGTGGGTGCAGCGCGTAAGGGCAAGGCTGCGGCCTTCTCGCCGGAGGACCGCAAGTCAGCCATGGAAAAGGATGCGTAAGGCCTGAACGCAACCGGGGCGACCGCCGTCTGCTTGCAGGCGTCCCGCTTCTAAAGTTCGCAATAAAAACACCGCTGTCATCCTGAGCGACGCTTGGCCCGAATTCGGGCCAAGCGGAGTCGAAGGACCTGCATTTCGTGGCTTCGGCTTTTGTTACGAACTGCGGGGACGCCCACACTAGTCCTTGCCGAAGAGCTCTTTCCCGTCCTCGTAAAAGCTGATCAGCACCACCACCGCCGATCCAGCCAGGCCGACGAAGAACATCACTTCCAGCACGCGTATTGCGATGATGGCCAAGATCATGGATTCGATTCTACCCCAGGTTCTGCTGTTCACTTACGCCGCCCGCGGCAAAGTGAATAACAGGCTCCAGGCAAATGCTTTACACTCGCCGATGTATGCACTCGTCAAGGACGTCGGGGGTGAAGTTGTGGGCGGCCGCGGGACTCTCTGCCGGCCTGCTGGAGCTGCCGTTCCCGCTGGCCGGGCCGATGCCGCCCTGGCGTAGCATCTTTGCCTGGTTCGCCCTGGTGCCGCTTCTGTGGGCGCTGCTCAGAAATCCGCAGCCTGGCCAGCGCCGTCCTCTGCGCCGTGCGTTCTTCGTCGCCTATCTCTGCGGCTTCCTGTGGTACCTGGGCAACTGCTATTGGGTGCGCGATACCATGTTGCGCTACGGCGACATGCCGCCTCTCGCGCCTACGTTGCTGCTGATCGGCTACAGCCTGGTGCTGGGACTTTATTTCGGAATCTTTGGCCTGGGCCTGGTGCTGGTGCGGCGCGCCACCGGCTCTACGCGCATGGTGCTTGCGATTGCGCCCTTTTTGTGGACCGCGCTCGAGCTTGCCGCCGCGCGCATCACCAGCGTTCCCTGGGACCAGCTTGGCTACTCGCAAGTGGACAACGCGCTCATCAACCAACTCGCGCCCTGGACCGGCGTCTACGGCATCAGCTTCCTGCTGGTCGCGGTCAATGCGCTTCTGGCCGGCGGTTTGTTGCTGGGGCGCGAGATCAAAAACCCGCTCTCCGGACGCTGGGCCTGGACCGGTTGTGGAGCCATGCTGCTGATTTCAGGCTTCGCCGGCGTCTTCATGGCGCCACCCAAGCCCTCGCCCACAGCCACCGCAGTTCTGATTCAGCCGAATTTGGACGTAGGCAGCGTGAATAACTGGCAAGGGTTGGAGTGGGATCGCCACATCGCCGAGTTCACGCGCCTGGCCGGCGAGCAATGCAATACCGGGGTCCCCAACGACAGGTCTTCGTCGTTGGGGTGGAAGACTTACATCGCGGGCATTCCGCAAACCGGCGCGCCCATGGGCGAGATCATTTGCCCACCCTATCCCACGCATCCCGATCTCGTGGCCTGGCCGGAGTCGCCCGCGCCCTTCGACGAGTCGGACCCCCGATTCAAGGCCGCCCTGGTGAGCATCGCTCGTGCCGTCCAGGCGCCGCTGGTAGTGGGCAACATTGGCTGGACCTTCGATGCCGCTGCGCATGAGTGGAACTATTACAACTCCGCGCTGGTCGTCGACGCCGACGGCGCGCGCGTGGGCCGCTACGACAAAATCCACCTCGTCCCCTTCGGTGAGTACATTCCCTTCCAGAATCTGCTCACCTTTGCCCGCAAGCTCACGGGCCGCGTCTCGACCTTTACGCGCGGCACAGAACGCAATTCGTTCGTGTTGGCCACGCAAAACCAGGGAAACCATCGCTACGGCATCTTCATCTGCTATGAAGCGGTCTTTGCCGACGAGGTGCGCCAGTTTGCGCGCCATGGCGCCGAGGTTTTCGTGAACATCAGCGACGACGGATGGTATGGAGACACCAGCGCCCCCTGGCAGCACCTGAATATGGCCCGCATGAGGGCCATTGAGAACCGCCGCTGGCTGCTGCGCGACACCAACTCGGGCATCACCGCGACCATCGACCCCTACGGCCGCGTGCGCCAGTCGATTCCCCGCCACCAGACGGATGCGCTGCCCGCAGAATTTGCCTTCCGCAACGACATCACCTTCTACACGGCGCACGGCGACGTGTTTGCCTGGCTTTGTGCCATATTCAGTTTGGTGATTTTAGTCTGGGCTGGCGGACGACCCTCGCGCCAGCCGGCCAGACTACGGAGGGAGCAGGAGCCTTCAGGCTCCTGACTGCACGCATTCAATCAAAGGAGGGAGCAGGAGCCTTCAGGCTCCTGACCGCAGGCAGCTTCAAAACGGAGGGAGCAGGAGCCTTCAGGCTCCTGACCGCAGGCAGCTCCAAAACGGAGGGAGCAGGAGCCTTCAGGCTCCTGACCGCAGGCATTCAGTCAACGTGGCTTTAGCCACGGGCCTTTCCTGTATATTGCTCGGATGAGATTCGCGCCTCAGGAAACCCGTACCTATCTCGTGACTGCGGTGACGGCGCAGCGCCGCAGTCTCTTTCAGGTCACGGCTACAGCGGCGCTGCTGGAGCAGACCATCCTCGACTATCGCAGCCAGGGAAAATTCCTCTTGCACGCATTCGTCATCATGCCTGACCACTTGCACGCCCTGATCACGCCCGCCCCGGATGTGTCGTTGGAGAAAGCCCTGCAATTCATCAAGGGCGGTTTCTCCTTCCGTCTGAAGAGCAAGCTCGATGTGTGGATGCGCAGCTTCAACGAGAGCCAGATTATGAGCGAAGAGAAGTTCGTCAATTGTGCGCGTTATATCGAGGAGAACCCGGTGCGGCGAGGGCCTGTGGGGTCGCCGAATGAGTATCGACTCAGCTCCGCAAGCTGCGGGCCGTTGGATCCGATGCCGCCCCATTTCGCGGGGAAATGAGGGCCCGGGCCTGAAGGCCGCGCATTGAATCGCTCTCTCCAGGAGCCTGAAGGCTCCTGACGGAGGGAGCGGGAGCCTTTAGGCTCCCGACTGATGGCATGCAATCAAAGTGGCTTTAGCCACGGGCCTTTTGCTGAGGAGATGAAGGCCCGGGCCTAAAGGCCGGGCATTGCACTGCCCGCATTCAGGAGCCTGAAGGCCCCTGCTCCCTCCGGAGACAGCAACGCCTTTGCACCCCGGCCTGCTCGATGAGATCAAGGTGGCATAGCAGCGTGTTGCTGATTGGAGCCCGGCGGCGCACCAATGTTGCCTCAATTTGTAAATCTAATGTCTTACGTCTTTGGACCTTTCCGAATATGGTCCATGAGGCGTCCGCCTTGCTCATCCGCTTTGGCTAGGTGCTTTTTTTGCGCCATTTCGATAAGTTCTTTGTCCACTTCGCCTTCGGCCATCGCAAACTCGAATGCGCTGAGCATTTCACCGACCGCATGTTTAGCCCCATATTTGGCAATCGTCTCTGGCTCCCGATTCAAGCCCAACTGAGCATGAAGAGCCCACACGCCGTGATAGTCCGGAATCGCATAGAACACCTCCCTACGGTCTTTGAAATAGTAGTCATACCGCTGAGTCGGCATGCGCTTTAAAAAGACCGCACAGGCCTCGTCTCCCATACGCAGCGTCAGATTCAGGGCCGTGAAAATTGCACCTAGTTCGTCGTAAATGAGTTCCCGCGCTTCATCGGCCTGAATCTTTCGTAGTTTCTTAACCTTCATCGGTTCCAGAAACAGTGCTGAAACGACCCCCAGGATGACGCCGACCACAATGCCGACACCAAGAGACACAATAAGTTTTAGCCACTCGCTGTCAGGAGGGGCGGTCACCACAACTTGCACGATTGGAGATGAACCCTGGAACACGGCTATCATGCTAACAGGGGTGGGTGAACTCTTTGAATCCAGTACGGTGATACTCTTAAAAGCGGCAACAACGGAGATTCACACTTCAAATTCAAGCCAGGTCCCACGAGCTAATGTCATTGAACGATCTCGAATTCGCCTACGCTCCTGTACGCAATCAAGTGCGCGACCTGCGGGAGTATCTTTGACCCTGCCCGCATCCGCAGGGAACTCTCTGAAATTGAAACCAAGCTGGCCGACCCGAAGTTCTGGTCCGATCCCGCCGCTTCGCAACCGTTGATGCGTGACCGCAAGCGTCTCGAAGCGCTGGTGCGCGACGACGAGGAACTTGTCCGCCGCAGCGGCGACATCGATGCCTACTTCGAACTGGCGCGCGAGGGCGAGGATGTTCTCCCGGATTTGGAGAAGAGTATCAAGGAACTGGGGACTTTCGCCGAAGAACTCGAAGCCCGCACCATGCTTTCTGGCGAGGCCGATGCGCTCAACGCCATTGTGACCGTGCATCCCGGCGCTGGAGGCACCGAAAGCCAGGACTGGGCCGAGATGCTGCTGCGCATGTATCTGCGCTGGGCCGAGCAGCAGGGCTTCAAGACCGAGATGAACGACTACCAGGCCGGCGAAGAGGCGGGCATCAAGTCGGCCACCTTCACCATCATCGGCGAGTACGCCTTCGGCATGCTGGCCGGCGAGAGCGGCGTGCATCGCCTGGTGCGCATCTCGCCCTTCGACCAAGCCAAGCGCCGCCACACGTCGTTCGCTTCGGTCTACGTTTCGCCGGAGATTGACGAAACCATTCACGTCGATTTGAAGCTGGAAGATCTGCGCGTCGACACCTACCGCTCCGGCGGCAAGGGCGGCCAGCACGTGAACACCACAGACTCCGCCGTGCGCATCACGCATATCCCAACAGGAATCGTCGTGCAATGCCAGAACGAGCGCTCGCAACACAAGAACCGCGAGAAGGCGATGAAGATGCTGCGCTCGCGGCTCTATGAGTATGAGCTCGAAAAGAAGCGCGCAGTGAGCAAGAAGCTCGAAGACTCCAAGCTCGAAATCAACTTCGGCTCGCAGATCCGGTCGTATGTCCTGCAACCCTATCGCATGGCGAAGGATCACCGCACCAAGGTCGAAGTGGGCGATGTGGACAAGGTGCTGGACGGGTATCTGGAGCCATTTCTGAGGGGCTACCTGCTGGCCAAGCGCCGTGGAACGGCGGTAGCGACGGGCGCAGAGGATGATTTGGAAGTGTGAAGAAAACAGGGAGCGAGGGAGCAAGGGAGCAAGGGAGCAAGGACGAAAATGTGAGTGTGAGTGTGAGAGGTCCGTGCCCACACTCACACTCGCACACACACTAATCGCCGGCCACTAACCACTATGCCGACCAACCGCCACGACCTCATCGACGAAATGCTGCGCAACGCGCGCAATATCGCCGTCGTCGGCATGAGCGACAAGGCGCACCGCCCGAGCTTCAACATCGGCCGCTATCTTGCCGGGAGCGGCTATCGCATCTTTCCTGTGAACCCTGCGATCCAAGAGGTGCTCGGCAGGCCCAGCTATGCCGACCTCGACGCCGCGCAGTCCGCGGCACGCGCGGAAACTGGGCAGGGAATCGATCTTGCCGACGTCTTCCGCGCCTCCGAACACGTTCCCGCCATTGTTGACGACTTGATTCGGCTCGGCATTCCCTACCTCTGGCTGCAGGACGGGGTGATTCACGACGCGGCCGTGGCCCGGGCCCGCGCCGCCGGCGTCAAATGCGTGCAGAACGACTGCATCTACCGCGAGCACGCCGCCCGGCCGGAGTTGCATAGCAAGCGGAGTTAGCGGAGCTAGCGGTGTTGGCGGAGTTAGAACTGGTTGCATAAATGGCGCCGTGAAAGGGCACGACTTCAGTCGTGCCGAAAGGCCAGCAATATGGACAGGGCTTTAGCCCCTGAGGGGTGCCTTTCGCGGCGGTTGCGACTTTTGCCCAGGCTGTAAGCGGCGTTAGCGGAGCAAGCAAGCTGGCCTAATTGGCGCGGAAGTTCGCAGCACAAATACCGCTGGTCATCCTGAGCGAGTCCCGGCGTGCCGGGACGAGTCGAAGGACCTGCATTTCGGGGCTTCCACTTGTGCAGCTAAATTCCTGGCGCCTCAAACGGGGGCAGATCTGCGACTTCCGTCCGTTACACTGAGTCCAATCAGATGAAGCCCGATTTTCTCTTCGCCATGCGCCGTTTCCGGTTGATTTTCGCGCTGATTGCCGTGTTCGCGGCGGTCCCTCTTGCATTCGCGGCGTCGAATTCGGCCGATGTTGCGCACCTGCACGTACAACTGGTCTTCCCCAACCAGGACCTCAATGCCGGGGCCCCGGTGAATGCGGGATTGTACTTCAAGCTTGAATCTGGCTGGCATGTGTACTGGAAGAACGCGGGCGATTCAGGCGAGCCGCCGCATGTTCAATGGACGTTGCCCAAGGGCATCAGTGCGACTCCGATGCAGTTTCCCGCGCCCCAACGTTTGCCACTGGGCCCGCTGATGGATTTTGGCTACGAGAACGAGGTTCTTTTCCCGTTCACAGTGCAGGCCGCAGCGGCTGCCAAGCCGGGTTCTGTGGTTCTGCACGCGAAGGTTGACTGGCTGGTTTGCCGTGAGGTTTGTATCCCCGGCAAAGCTGAGCTGGACCAGGACGTCAATGTGGTTTCCGGGGCGCCGGTGGTCAACCTGATCTCTCCATCCGACCAGGAGCTTTGGAATCGCCTTGCGAACGCGCTCCCGAAGGCGCTGCCATCGCCTGACACCGCCGTCTTCCAGCCCACGCCCAGTGGCTTCCGCCTCGCCGTCACGACTGGCCAACGCGAAACGCAGGCCGCATTTTTCCCCGAAGATGCGGACGTCCTCGACAATCCCGCACCGCAAACCGTGACGCCCACGGCAACGGGCCTCGTTCTCGAACTCAAGAAGGACGCGAACCTCACTACGAACCCCGCGCAGTTGAAAGGCGTGCTCGAACTCGCAGGCGGCCGCAACTACGAGATTGTCGCGACACCGGGAACCGTCATCGCCCCGCCCGCCCCGCCGGCATTCTCCTTTGGCACTCTTGCGAGCACTGTCTTTTTCGCTTTCCTTGGCGGCTTGCTGCTCAACCTCATGCCCTGCGTCTTTCCCGTGCTGTTCCTCAAAGGTTTGGCGCTGGTGCAATCGGGCGCAGAGGAGCGGCAAGAGCTCCGCGCGCACGGCATGGTCTACGCCGCGGGCATTCTCGTCTCCTTCTGGGCGCTGGTTGGCGCCCTGCTCGGGCTGCGCGCCGCCGGAGCCACGCTGGGCTGGGGATTCCAGTTCCAGTCTCCCGTTTTTCTCGCGCTCATGGCCGCACTGCTCTTCTTCCTCGGTCTTTCGCTGGCCGGGCAGTTCGAGATTGGCCTCACGCTGACCAGCGCCGGAGGCTCGCTCGCCGCGAAACAGGGCTACGCGGGCAGCTTTTTCACGGGAGTCCTCGCGGTCATCGTCGCCACACCGTGCACCGCGCCGTTCATGGGAGCGGCTATCGGCTACGCGCTCGCCCAACCTGCCGCCGTCACCTTCGCGATCTTCACCGCGCTCGCCCTCGGCCTGGCCGCGCCTTATGTGGCGCTCACCCTGCAGCCCGCCTGGACCCGCGTGCTGCCCAAGCCCGGCGTCTGGATGGACATTCTCAAGCAGGCCGTTTCGATTCCCATTTTCGGCACAGTCATCTGGCTCACTTGGGTCGTCGCCGAAGCCTATGGCGCGAATCTCCTGCTCGCGTTGCTCTCCATCTTTCTGCTGCTTGCCATCGCCGGCTGGTTCCTGGGCCGCTGGCCGGCGCAGCGCTGGGCCACACTCGTCGCCGCGCTCCTTCTGCTCACCGCGCTGGTCGCCTGCATCACCACGCCCAGAGAACTCGCCGAGGCGCCTGCGAACCTGTTGGCACGACCCTCCTCCGAAATCCCTGCCGCACGCAGTGCCGCATGGCAGCTCTGGTCGGCCGATGCGGTTCAGCACGCACTCGCTGCCGGCCAGCCCGTTTTTGTGGATTTCACCGCCAGCTGGTGCCTCACCTGCCAGGTGAATGAGCGCGTCGCCCTTAGCCAGCCGGAAGTGATGAAGGCGTTTGGAGAAAGAAATGTGGCCTTGTTCAAGGCCGACTGGACCCGCGAAGATCCAGCGATTACACAGGCACTTACGGCGCTAGGCCGCAGCGGCGTGCCCGTGTACGCATTTTATTCTCCAGGGGAAAACAACCCACGGTTGCTGCCGCAGGTGCTTACGCCCGGCATCGTTTTGGACGCCATCAACAAACTTCCCACCGCGTCTGCAACTCCAGCGCCCGCCGCGCCGTCCAAACAGCAGTAAGCTGGAAGCTCGACCGTAAGATGTTTCGTCCCTCAACTGATTCCCCTCAGGAGGTCGACTCTCATGAAATCACTGTCTTGTCTTGCAGGCGCGGCGGCGCTTGCGGCTGCGCTCATGCCCGTTGCGGCCGGGGCCCAGGCAGCGGTGGGCTCGCCTGCGCCCAACTTCACTGCCACCGATTCGCACGGCCAAACCCACTCACTCAGCGAGTACCGCGGCAAATACGTGGTGCTCGAATGGCACAACCAGGGTTGCCCCTACACCAGGAAGCATTACGTGAGCGGCAACATGCAGTCGCTGCAAAAAGAGTGGACCGCGAAGGGCGTGGTCTGGTTCACGGTCATCTCTTCGGCGCCGGGCCAGCAGGGCTACGTGACCGATGCCGAGGAGAATGCGTATCTGGAGCAAATGCACGCCGCGCCCACCGCGGTGCTCATGGATCCCGAGGGCAAATTGGGCCATCTTTTCAGCGCCAAAACCACGCCGGAGATGTACGTGATCGATCCCGAAGGCAAGCTGATTTACGAGGGCGCGATCGACGACCGCCCCACGCCCGACGTCAGCGACATCAAGGGCGCCGACAACTATTTGAACGACGCGCTGATGGAAGCCATGGCGGGCAAGCCGGTGGCGCACGCCTACACGCGGTCGTACGGCTGCTCGGTCAAGTACGCGAACTGAAAAGCCCAGGTCTCGCTTTGAGGCCTGGGATTCTCCATGATCCTCAACTTGCCGCGCGCATCTCTTCGCGCACGATGCGGCGCAGTGTCTCTTCGAGCTTGGGCGCCTTGCCCTCGACATGCCGGCGCAGGGCTTCATTGATCAGCGTTTGATAGCCTGTTGCTCCGCCCGATGCATCGGCTTCGCGCAGGAAATGATTCACCAGGTCTTCGTCGAGCCGAATGGTGATGCGCGTCTTACCGCGCGGTTCCGGCTCGGGTGCGGCGATTCGCCCGCGTTTGCCTCGGCTGAAATCGTATCTTTGCTTCATCTGTGCTCCTCATAGTGCGCGCGCTCATGCGCTTCCGCCAGCCGCGTCGAGATGATGCGAATGTTTCTGCCGCGATAGCAGTACACCACCACCAGAACCCTTTCCCTTACGCCCATTCCGATCGAAACGAATCGCTGTTCATGCGGGTCCGACTCGTCGTCCGTGATCGTAATTGCATGATCGTCCACGAAGACCGGCTCCGCCTCGGCGAAGCGAACCCCGTGCTTTGTGAAATTGGCCTCTGCCTTGTCGGGGTCCCATTCGAAGCTCATTCTTGCCTCTTCGTATGTACAAATTGTACACCATTCGCATTCTGCGAGGAAATCTTCTTACATGGGGACAGGTTAGCTTCTAGCCTCTGCCGCGTTTACCGGCCCTGATCCTGCGAATCTCCTCCAATCGCGCGGCCAACTGCTTTTCGCGGCCCTCCTGCGTAGGGTGGTACCAGCGGCGGCCTTGGAGCGATTCCGGCAGGCAATCCATGTCGGCCACTTTGCCCTCTTCGTCGTGGGCGTAGCGGTAGCCTTCGCTGTAGCCCAGATCCTTCATCAGGCGCGTGGGCGCATTGCGCAGATGCAGCGGCACCGGCTCCTGGCGCGTATTCTCAATCTCCGCCTGTACCGCGCCCCAGGCCGTGTACACCGCGTTCGATTTGGGCGCGAGCGCGAGATAGACGACGGCTTCGGCAAGCGCCAGTTCGCCCTCCGGCGAGCCGAGGAAATCGTAGGTGTCTCTGGCTGAAAGGCAGAGATTCATCGCTTCGGGCGCTGCGAGGCCGATATCCTCAACCGCCATGCGTACGATGCGCCGCGCCAGATACAGCGGATCCTCGCCGCCCGCCAACATACGTCCCAGCCAGTAAAGCGCGGCATCGGGATCGGAGTTGCGCACGCTCTTGTGTAGCGCCGAGATGAGGTTAAAGTGCTCCTCGCCCTGCTTGTCGTACATCAGCACGCGCTTCTGCACTGCTTCGGCCGCCACGGCCCTGGTGATTTTTTTCTCGTCTTGGACGAGCTGCGCGGCAACTTCAAGTGCGTTGTAGGCGCTGCGGCAGTCGCCACTCGAGTAGCTCGCGATCAGCTCCAGCGCATCGTCGTCGGCCGTGAGTTCGAGCGCGCCCAGCCCGCGCTCCTTGTCGGCCAATGCGCGCCGCAACAAAACGACGATCTGCTCCTCCTTGAGTGGTTGCAGCACATACACGCGGCAGCGCGAGAGCAGCGCGGAGATGATCTCGAACGA
>Ga0181524_10005788_pt1 | contig 10914 bp, 9 predicted proteins | sample PEATcosm2014_Bin_34_FD_119761 | JGI IMG/M metagenome (GOLD analysis project Ga0181524, IMG submission 119761) | Peatland microbial communities from MTU Mesocosm Facility, Houghton, MI, USA - PEATcosm2014_Bin05_60_metaG | ecosystem: Environmental > Terrestrial > Soil > Wetlands > Peat | place...
GCGCCGGGTCCGATCTGCGCGCCATCCGCACCACGGCCGTCCGCGACGGCGATGAATTCGTATTGAATGGCCAGAAAACCCTCATCACCAACGGCCAATGCGCCGATCTCTTGTTGGTCGCGGCCAAGCCGGGTCAGGGATCCGACAAGAAGAAGTTGACGCTGATCGTCGTCGAGGCCAGTCGCCAGGGCGTCACGCGAGGGAAGAACTTCGAGAAGATCGGCATGAAGGCGCAGGACACCTGCGAGCTTTTCTTCGACAACGTGAGGGTCCCGGTCGCAAATATGCTCGGCGAGGAAGGCGCGGGCTTCCCGCTGCTGTCGAAGGAACTCGCCTGGGAGCGTCTGCAGATCGCCGTCGGCGCCGTCGCAACGTCCGCCGCGGCGTTGGATTGGACGCGCGATTACACCCGCGAGCGCAAAGCCTTCGGGACCCCCATCGCCGACTTTCAAAACACCCGCTTTCGCTTGGCCGAGATCAAGACCGAGATCGAGATCGCTCAGACCTTCGTCGATCGCTGCCTCAGGGAAGTGAACGAGGGGCGCCTCGACGTCACCGTCGCGGCCATGGCGAAATACTGGTGCACCGAACTGATGGGGCGCGTGCTCGATCAGTGTCTGCAACTCCATGGGGGCTACGGCTACATGTGGGAGTATCCGATCGCGCGCGCCTTCGCTGACGCGCGCGTCCATCGCATCTATGGGGGCTCCAACGAGATCATGCGCGAGTTGATCGCGCGAACTTTGTGATGCCGGGGCTCTGGTCGCAGCGGAAAATTGCACGCAGGCGATGACACACGCGCCGCAATGGGAACGATCGACGGGAGGATTGGCATGATCGACTGGGGTTATCCTTTCGCCTCGCGGCGTCCTGCGCGCCGCTCGAAGCCGGAGGCGCCTTTCGCGAGGCGAAAGTCGCAGTGCTGATCAACGCTCTTAATGGACTCGTGTACGGGAGCCTGCTCTTCGTGCTCTCCTCGGGGCTCGTGCTCGTGTACGGGCTGCGCCGGGTCGTGAACTTCGCCCACGGCGCGCTCTACATGCTCGGCGCCTATATCGGCTATTCGATCGCGATCCGGTTCGGCTTCGCCGCCGGCGTCGTTGCAGCCGCCTTGGCGCTGGGGCTGGTGGGCGTGGCCTTGGATCTGGCGATCTTCCGCCTGCTGAGCGCGCGCAATCCGCTGGTCACGGTGATCGTCACCTTCGGCGTCATGCTCATCCTCGAGGACTTCGTCCGCTCGGTCTGGGGAACCCAGAACTATGCGATCGACCCTCCGCAAGCCTTGTCGGGCGTCGTTCAGATCGGCGGCGCGCCCTTCCCCATCTACCGGCTGTTCGTCGTCGCCGCGAGCGGCGTCATGGCGGCGACCCTTGCCGGTTGGTTGCGTTGGGGGCGGACCGGCCTCTTCGTTCGCGCCGCAAGCCATGACCCGTCGGTCGCCGCGATGTGCGGCGTTCGCACGGCGGTCATCGGCCCCATGGTCGTAGGACTCGGCGCGGCCTTCGCCGGCGTGGCGGGAATCGTCGCCGCTCCCTTCCTCTCGCTCAATCCCTCGATGGGCAGCGAGATTCTTGTCCTTTCTTTCGTCGTGTCGGTGATCGGCGGGCTCGGGAGCTTTCCCGGCGCCTTCGCGAGCGCGATGCTGCTTGGCCAGGTCCAAGCCTTCGGAACGGTCTACACGCCCGAACTCGCCTCGCTGCTTCCCTTTCTTCTCATGGCTCTCGTGCTGGTCTTTCGGCCGCAGGGCATCGCCGGTTCGAGGGCGTAAGCCATGACGACGATTTCGACGATTGGGAATGACCGCGTCGCCGGGATTTTGCTGCGAAGGTCGACCCTTGTTTCGGCGCTCGTCGTGGTCGCGGCGCTGTTCGCCGTCGAAAGCCTGGGTTCGCGCATTTTGGTCAGCTTGCTGACCCAGGCGGCGATCGTGTCGCTGTTGGCCTTGGGCGTCGGCGTCCTCACGCGCATTTCCGGGCTCGTCAGCTTCGGGCACGCCGCGCCGTTCGGCCTCGGCGCCTACGGCGCCGCCTGGGCGCTCTCAGGCGGCTCCGCATTGCCGCCCGAAGCCGGCCTCATCGTGGTGGTCCCTCTCGTCGCCGCAGTGTTCTTTTTAGTTGGTCTGGTCGTCAGCCGGCTCGAGGGCATCGGCTTCAGCATGCTGACCTTGGCGCTCGGCCAGGCGGTCTTTGTCGCCGTGAGCAAGTTTCGCGGCTTGACCGGCGGCGCCGACGGCGTGGTCGTCAATCTGCCGCGCCGTCTCTTCGGCCTCTCCTCAGACACCGTGCAGAGCCCCTACGGAATGCTCGTCCTGAGCGTTACGGCCATCGGCCTGCTCTACGTCGAGTTGCGATTGTTTGAACTCTCGCATCTCGGTCGGCTCGCGGTGGCGATCCGCGAGAACGAGGAGCGCACGCGCTTTCTCGGCTATGGGGTTCGGGCTTTGAAGGCGGCCGTTTTCGCGCTGTCCGCAGCGGTCGCCGCGCTCGGCGGCGTGCTTTACGCCCTCTATCAGGGCTTCGTGTCGCCGGAAATCCTGCATTGGAGCTTTTCGGGGTCGGCCTTGATCATGGCGATCCTCGGCGGCTCGTCGGCGTTGTGGGGCCCGATCGCCGGCGCCTTCAGTTTCTTCTTTTTGCGTGAGGGCCTGAACGAACTCACGTCTCATTGGCTCGCCGTTCTCGGCGCCATGCTGATCGTCGTCACGGTTGCTTGGCCGACAGGATTGTCGGGCGGCGTCGAGACGCTCCTCCGGCGCCTGGCGGGCGCGGCAAAACGGAGGGACACGCAATGACGGCTCTCTTCCGCTGTGTCGGCGTCGGCAAACGCTATGGCGGCGTGGTCGCATTGATGGACGTCAGTCTCGATCTCGAGGCCGGCAAAGTCCACGGGTTGATCGGACCGAACGGGGCGGGAAAGTCGACCTTCATCGACGTGGCGTCCGGGCGCACCCCGGGTCTTGGGCAAGTGTTTCTCGATGGCCGAGACATCACGCGAACGCCGCCGAGCCTGCGCCGCCGGATGGGGGTGTCGCGCTCCTTTCAGCGGACCTCGATCTTCCCGGCTTTGACGATCCGCGATCAGCTCGAACTCGCCGCGCATGGAGTCGGCGGAGAAAACATCAGCGAACTTGTCGGCATGCTCGCGCTCGAGCCGGTGCTGGACACGCGCGCCGAGGAAGTGAGCTACGGTCAACAGCGGCTCGTCGACTTGGCTTTGGCGCTCGTCGGCAACCCGCGCGTGTTGCTGCTCGACGAACCCGCCGCCGGCCTGTCGGTGGCCGAGTCGCAAGCGCTCGCCGCCCATCTCGAAGAAATAGCCGAACGTTGGAACGTCGCGACGCTGTTGGTGGAGCATGACATGGATGTCGTGTTCCGAGTTTGCCACGTCCTCACGGTCCTGGCTTCGGGCCGTTGGCTCGTGTCCGGCCCTCCCGCTGAGTTGCGCAACGACCCCGCGGTCATTCGCGCCTATTTCGGGAGCGCCGCATGACCGCGCTGCTCGAGCTCAAGGACGTCAACGCCTACTACGGCTCCGCGCATATCTTGCACGGCGTCAGCCTGACGATCGATCCAGGCGAACGCGTCGCGATCCTCGGCCGCAACGGAGTCGGCAAGACGACGATCGTCAACACGTTGCTTTCCATCGCCGCCCTGCGGGGCGGAGAAATCCGAGTTCGCGGCGAGCGGTTGGCGAAAATCGTCGGCCACACCGCGGCCGCATGCGGCATCGCCGTCGTGCCGCAAGGTCGAAAGATTCTGCCGAACTTGTCGATCCAGGAGAATTTACAGCTAGGGGCCGCCCTGCGCCGTCCGGGGGCTTGGAACCTCGAAGCGATTTATCGTCTCTTTCCCGTTCTTGCCGAGCGCCGCCGGAGCCCCGGCACGGCGCTCAGCGGCGGCCAACAGCAAATGTTGGCGATCGGCCGTGCGCTGATGGCCAATCCCGATCTCCTCATCCTCGACGAGCCCAGCGAGGGCCTCGCGCCGGTCATCGTCGACGAACTCGGCAAGGTCCTGCGCGATTTGGCCGGAACCGGCGTCGCCATTCTCTTGATTGAACAGCACCTCAGGCTCGTTCGCGACATCTCCGAGAGGTTTTTCGTGATCTCCAAAGGGACCGTTTCGGACGCGGGGCGAATGGAGGACGTCGATCAAGAAAAGCTCCAGACGAGCATCATGCACTGAAGACAGTCAAAACGGAGGAATGGAAATGAACAAGCTACATCTCACATTGGTCAGCCTTGCCTCGCTCGGCTTTGGCTCGGTCGCGGGCTTCGCCGATTCGGAACCGCTGCGCATCGGCGTGCCGACTTCGCGCACGGGCGCCTACACGGTGCTCGGCGACCAGGTCGTGCAGGCGATCCAATTCGCCGCCGACGAGGCCAACGCGAAAGGCGGCGTCGACGGGCGGAAAGTGGAAATCCGCGTCGCCGACGACGAAGGCAATCCCGACGCCGGCCGGCGCGTCGGCGAGAGGCTGAGCCTCGACGGCTACAAGATTCTCACCGGCTCGATTTCCTCCGCCGTCGGGCTGGCTCTGTCCACCCAGCTCAATCGCTGGGACGCCATGTATGTTTCGGTGGTCAACAAGAGCCCGAAGCTAACCGGCGAGGCCTGCAACGCGCGCATGTTCCGCGCCAATCATTCCGACGAGATGGATTTCGCCATCGTCGCTCCTTGGCTGAAAGACCAGAAGCAACAAAACTGGTCGATCATCGCCGCCGACTATCTCTGGGGACGCGGGTCCGGAACGGCGTTCAAGGCGACCGCCGAGAAGCTCGGCCGCACGATCAAGGTCGAAGTCTTCCCGCCGCTCGGCACGACGGACTTCGCCCCCTACATCACGCAATTGCGAGATTCCGGCGCCGACGGCCTTTGGGTCGCCCTGTCCGGCGCCGACGCCATCAACTTCGCCAAACAGGCCAAGCAATTCGGCCTGACCGACAAGATGGTGGTGTTCGGGCACAACTTCGTCGTGCCTTCGACGGTCAAGGCCGTTGGCAAGGACGCGATCGGCGTTTGGGGCAATGTCGGCTACGCCCCGTCGATCGATACGCCCGCCAACAAGGCTTTCGTCGCCGCCTGGCGCGCGAAATTCCAGGCCGACCCGACCGACTACGACGGCGAAGCCTATGCGGGCATGGAGGCGATCTTCGCGGCCGTGACCAAGGCCAAGAGCGTCGCGCCCGCGGACGTTTCCAAGGCGCTCGAGGGTCTGGTCGTGTCGACTCCCTTCGGCGAAGTGACGATGCGCGCCGCCGACCATCAGCTCGCGCTGCCCAATTACCTCGGCCGCGTCACGGAGAAGGACGGCGCCGCGGCGATCGAGGTCGTGCGCGCCTTCGACGCCGACACCGCGACGCCGCCGCCGAGCGGCGCCTGCAAGCTGTAAGGAAGGTCCCGGCCATGCGCATACTTCTGACCGGAGCGAGCCGCGGCATCGGCCGCGCCATCGCCGAAAAGTTGGCGAAGCCGGGCGCCTCGCTGGCTCTGTGTGCATCCGCGCCGTCGCGCGACCTCGATGAGGTCGCCGGCGTGTGCCGGGAGCGGCAAGCGCGCGTGGAGACGCTGAGCGGCGATCTCGCGAAACGCGAGACGCCAGGCCGGTTGGTCACCGCGGCGGCGGCGGCCTTTGGCGGCCTCGACGCGGTCGTGTCCAACGCGGGGATCGCGATTCCCGGCCGGCTCGACGAGATCGACGACGAGGCTTGGGATCGCACGTTCAGCGTCAATGTCCGCAGCGCGTGGCTCTTGGCGCGCGCCGCGCATCCGCTCCTCGCCGCTAGTGGAGGCGCCTTCGTCGCCGTCGCCTCGATGTCCGGCGTCGAGCCCTACCCGGGCGTCGGCGCCTATAGCGCGAGCAAGGCGGCTTTGATCATGCTCGTGCGAACGCTCGCCTTGGAGTGGGCGGCGTCCGGCGCACGCGTCAACGCCGTTTCGCCCGGCCTGTTCTTGAGCGCCATGACCGCGCCGATCTACGCCGACCCGGCGAAGAAGGCCGCGCGCGAAGCGTTGGTCCCGATGCATCGCATCGGGAACCCCGCCCGGGACCTGGCGGGCCTGATCGATTTCCTGATCTCGCCCGACGCGGGTTACCTCACCGGGCAGAACATCGTCGTCGACGGCGGCCTTCTCGGCTCTATCCAGACCCACATCGCGGGCCGCCCGAAGTCGGGAGGCGCGTAATGCGGTTTCCGACGCCCGACCCCGCGCGCGCCGCCGAATATCACGCCAGTGGGCAATGGCGGGACGACTCGATTCCGGCGCTGATCGCCGTCGCCGCGCGCGCCGCGCCGGCGAAGATCGCCGTCCGCGACGCCTCCGGCGCGAGCCTTGCCTATGGCGAACTCGTGTCGCAATCGGATCGTCTGGCCGGCTTTCTCTCCGCTCGCGGCGTTGGTCAGGGCGACATCGTCACCGTGTGCCTGCCCAACTGGCGCGAAACGGTCGTCGTGTTCCTCGCGGTGATGAAGCTCGGCGCTGCGGTGAATCCGATTCCGGTGACTTACGGGCGGGCCGATCTCGCCTATGTCCTGACGAAATGCGACAGCCGCGCGCTATTCCTGCCCGGGCAGTTTCGTAGCGTCGATTTCACCAAGGTCTTGGCGGCGATGGACGCTCAGTCGCTCGCCGGCCGCACCGTCGTCCGCCTCGGCGAAGGCGAGGTCGCGATCGGAACGCCCTGGGCGGAAGCGTGCGCGCACAAAGCCTTCGCGGCTCAGCCGAAAATCTTGGCCGACGATCCCGTGGCGGTGCTGTTCACCTCGGGAACCGAGTCGCGGGCCAAGGGCGCGGTTCACACCCACAACACCATCCTTTTCGGCGAGCGCGCGCTCGCGACCGCGCTCGGGATCGACGCCCAAGACATCGCCTTCATGGCCTCGCCGATTTCCCACACGACGGGTTTCATGCACGGCGTGGTGATGACGCTGACCCTCGGCGGGACCCTGTCTCTGCTCGACGTGTTCGAGGGCGCCACGGCCGCGCGGCAACTCGCGGAACACCAATGCACGTGGACGATGGGGGCGACGCCGTTTCTCGCCGACATTGCGTCAGCCCTCGAGAGCACCGGAGAGCGGCTGCCGCACTTGCGTTATTTCCTGTGCGGCGGCGCGCCTGTGCCCGAAGCGCTGGTGCATCGGGCCGCCGATGTCGGGCTGCGCGTGATGTCGATCTACGGCTCGACGGAGAGCCCCCCGCATACCGTCGTGCATCCGAACGATCCCACGGAAAACGCGTGGACGACCGACGGACGACCGCTCGCCGGCATAGAGACCCGAATCGTGACGGAGGACGGAAGGACGGCTTCGACGAACGAGATCGGCGAAGAGTGGTCACGCGGTCCCAACACCTTCCTCGGCTACCTCGGCGAACCCGAACTGACGGCCAAGGCCCTCGACGCCGGCGGCTGGTGCCACTCCGGGGACCTCGCCCGGCGGCTGCCGGACGGCTCGATCCGCATCGCCGGCCGCATCAAGGACATCATCGTCCGCGGCGGGCAGAACATCTCCGTTCGCGAAGTCGAAGACTATCTCGCCGCCCATCCCGCGATCCATTCGGTCGCGGTGGTCGGCGTTCCCCATCCTCGCCTGGGCGAGACCGCCTGCGCGGTCGTCGTAATGCGACCGGGCCGCGTCGTGACGCTGCCGGAGCTTACCGAGTTTCTCCTCGCCAAGGGCGTCGCTCGCTTCAAGCTTCCGGAGCGGCTCGAGATATGGCCGAGCCTGCCCGCGAACCCAAGCGGCAAGATCCAAAAATTTCTCATCCGCAACGCGCTCCTCGAAGCGACGAGCAAGGGCTGACCATGATCCGCATAGAGCACTTAGACGCGGTGGCGACCGTCGTCCTGAGCCGCCCCCCGGTCAACGCCATCGACCCGGCCTTCGTGTCGGCCCTCAACAAGGCGCTCGACGAGATCGAACGCGCCGAACCCACCGCCGTCGTGATCCGCAGCGATCAGAAATGCTTCTGCGCCGGGGCGGATCTCTCGCTGATCCGCGGCTTCTTCACCGAGCCGGGCGGAGTCGACGCGATGGTCGCCTACGTCAAAACGCTTCATATGCTTTTTGACCGCCTCGAATCCCTCGAAGCGGTGACGCTCGCCGTGATCGACGGTCCGGCGCTCGGCGGCGGACTCGAACTCGCGCTGTCGTGCGATCTGCGCATCGCCTCGGCGCGTTCAAAGATCGGCTTGCCCGAAGCGCGCGTCGGCATGATCCCAGGCGCGGGCGGCACGCAGCGGCTGACGCGGCTGTGCGGGCCCGGCGTCGCCTCGCGTCTCATCCTCGGCGGCGAGATCGTAGACGGCGCGGAGGCCGCCCGGCTGGGCATCGTCCAATGGAGCGCGACCGCTCAAGATCTCGACGCGCGCGTCCTCGAAATCACGACGCGCATCGCCGGCTTGTCGCGCCCGGCCTTGCTCGCCTCGAAGGACTGTATCGCCGCCTGGTCCGATCCCGACGCGGACGGCTACGCGCGCGAACTGAAAAAACCGCGAACCCTCATGAACACCAAAGAGGCGCGCACGCGCATCGAGGGATTCTTCGCTCCGAAAGCCAATTGAGACCCCCGTAACCAGATGGAGAACGAGATGAATTTCAAGGACAAGGTCGTCGTCGTCACCGGAGCGGCTTCCGGCATCGGGCTCGCCACGGCTCGCGCTTTCGCGGAAGTCGAGGCGCGCGTCGTTCTGACCGACGTCAACGTCGCCGCCGGCGAGGCCGCTGCGGCCGAGCTGAAGAGCTCTAGCGATGCGCGCTTCATCAGGCTCGACGTCACCGATCGCGCTTCCGCCGATGCGTTGGCGTCCAAGATCGAAGCGGATATCGGCCGGCTCGACATCGTGGTCAACGCCGCGGGCTGGGACGTCATCGAGCCGTTCATGAACAACACCCCGGAATATTGGGCGAAGATCGTCGCCCTCAACTTCATGGGGCCGGTGCAGGTCACGCGCGCGCTGCTGCCGTTGCTGTTCGCCAGCGGCTCCGGCCGCATCGTCAACATCGCCAGCGATGCGGGCCGGGTCGGCTCGTATGGCGAAACGGTCTATGCCGGGGCGAAGGGCGGCGTCATCGCCTTCACCAAGTCGCTGGCTCGCGAGGTCGTGCGCAAGAACGTTCGCGTGAACTGCGTCTGCCCGGGTCCCACCGACACGCCGCTCTTCGCCACGCAAACCGAGAAGATGCGCGAAGCCCTGGTCAACGCCATTCCGATGAAACGGTTGGGCAAAGCCTCCGAGGTCGCCGACGCCGTTCTGTTCTTCGCCTCGGATCGTTCGAGCTTCGTCACCGGTCAGGTGTTGAGCGTCAGTGGCGGCCTGACGATGGTCGGTTGACGCTCCGCGGGCGCCCTGTCGACAGTCGTCCCTCCCACCGACTGTCGGCAAGGGCGCCCTTTTCTGCCGTATTCAATGAGCTGAATCCATGAGCAAAGTCACTTCGCTGGCGTCGGCGGTTCGAGCCAGCGTGTCGCCCGGCGCGACGGTTCTCTTTTCTTTCACGCACAATCGTTCGCACGCGGCGGCGTTCGAGGTGGCGCGGCAATTCCGTGACCGCCGGTGCTTGACCTTGGTCGCCACCGGACTGCTCGAATACGCCTCGATCCTGGTCGCCGCCGGAGCGGTGGAGCGCATGGAGTCGGCCTTCGCCGGCGGCACCTATCCTGCGCCGGCGCCCTCCCGGCAGCTCCAGATCGAGATCGACGGCGGAGCGGCCAACGACCCCGACTGGACCAACCTCACGATGACGATGCGGCTGATGGCCGGCGCGCTTGGGTGGCCCTTCGCGCCGACCAATAGCCTCATCGGCTCGGACCTATGGAGCGACCGGGGCCGCGCCATTGTCACCGATCCATTTTCCGGCCGCGACGCCGCGGTGATCGCGGCGCTTCGCCCCGACGTCGCCTTCCTCCACGCGCCGATCGCCGACACGCTGGGCAATACAATCGTCCACGCTCCCGACGCCGAAGAGAGTTGGGGCGTTTTCGCTTCGAGAAAGGTGGTGGTCACCGCCGAACGCGTGGTTTCGCCGGAAGAATTTCGGGCGATCGGCCCCCGCAACGGCGTCCCCGGCCATCTCGTCGACCATGTCGTCGTCGCGCCGTTCGGCGCTCATCCGCAGGGTCAATTCGTTTGGTCGGAAGAGGAGGGGGTGGAGTCCTACGCCGAGGACTACGCCTTCCGCCTTGAACTGCGCAAGCTTGTTCGCGATCCCAAAGCCTTGCGCGCTTGGGTCGAAGACTGGGTGTTCGCCGGGGATCACGATTCCTATCTCGCGCGGCTCGGCGCGCAACGGCTCGAGCGCCTTCGCGCCGAAGCGATGTCGCCCAAAGCGGCCGAGCCCAAGGGCTGGGACGAGCCCGCCTCGCCGGAGGAGCGCGCCGCGGTTCTCGCCATGAGGATCGCCGAGCGGAAGGCCGTCGACGGAGAGGCCGAAACGCTTTTCGCCGGGATTGGCCTTGCCCATCTTGCCGCCTGGGGCGCCGAGCGGCGGTGCCGCGACCGCGGCGTCCCGGTCGCGCTGATCGCGGAGACGGGCATGGTCGGATTCCGCCCGATCGCCGGCGACCCTTACCTTTTCAACCGGCCCAACGCCGCCTCCTCGCTCTTTCACGCCAGTTTCGTGCGAACCCTCGGCGTGCTCGCAGGCGGCGCGGCGCGAAATTGCCTGGCGCTGCTCGCCGCCGCGCAAATCGACGTCAGCGGCAACATCAATTCCTCGCGCTCCGCCGATGGCCGCCTGATCGTCGGATCGGGCGGCGCCAACGATCTCGCCTGCGGCGCGGCCTCGTGTCTCGTCGTCATGCCGCTCAAGGAGGGGCGTTTCGTCGAGACGCTGCCTTTCGTCACCACGCCAATTCGACACAGCGCGGGCGTCGCCACCGATCTCGGGCTCTTGGAGCGCGGAGACGACGGCGC
>Ga0181524_10005795_pt1 | contig 10904 bp, 9 predicted proteins | sample PEATcosm2014_Bin_34_FD_119761 | JGI IMG/M metagenome (GOLD analysis project Ga0181524, IMG submission 119761) | Peatland microbial communities from MTU Mesocosm Facility, Houghton, MI, USA - PEATcosm2014_Bin05_60_metaG | ecosystem: Environmental > Terrestrial > Soil > Wetlands > Peat | place...
CTGCGCCTGCCACACGGCGTGCAGGAGGCATTTCTTTACGCCTTCCAGGTCGCGGTCGGCGCGGCCCAAATGTTCGAGTGTGCAGGGCACCGAATACTGGATGTTCATGTTCTCGCAGCCGCCACCCTTGAGGATCAGGCGCACTTCGATATTCGGCTCTTCCCACTGCTCGAAGTGGACGACAGGAGTGCCGGGACCAAGGTTGTTGCCGCTGTTCTTGCCGCTGATCGAGTCCACCGAATTGGGCCGCAGCTTGCCGCGCTTGGTGGCTTCGGCGATGGCCTCCTGGATCTGCTTCTTCATCACCATCTGGTTCACGCCCACAGGAGTTTTGATTTCGAAGGTGAGCATGCCCGTGTCCTGGCAAATGGCGCCTTCATCTTCGTACGCCATGTCAATGTTCTGGCCGATGATGGCCAACGCCTGGCCCGCCTGCGTTGGCGGCGCCTCGGTCCTGAGCGCCTCCCCCATGGCCTGGCGCACGTCCGGGGGCAGGTTAGTGGAAGTCTGAATAATCAGTTCCAGCATGCTTTCTTTGAAGAATTGCATGGTAGCCTCCGTGGCGAATTATAGCGCTGAATGGGGAAACGAGGATTCAGGATTCAGGAGTCAGAAGTCAGGAGTCAGAAGGGCAAGTGCGACGGGAAAGCAGGCCAAGCCTTGGGAACAACTGACCCGCCTAGGCGGGACCACTGATTACTGACGATCGACAAGCCCCAAATCCCAAATCCAAAATCGAAAATCCAAAATCATATGAATGGATACTTGATGGCCGGCCTCACTTTCAAGATACGCGTCAAGTAGTCCTTCAGAATATCGAACGCCTCCTGGGGAGTATCGGCAAAGCGGATGAGTTTCAGATCTTCTTCTGAAATGGTCCCCGCCTCGAGGAAATAGTCGAAGTTGATGGCGTGCTTCCAGAAGGTAGAACCGTAGAGCACGATCGTTACGCGATGACCCATCTTGTGTGTTTGCACGAGGGTGAGCATTTCGAAGAGTTCGTCCATAGTACCGAAGCCGCCCGGGAAGGCAATGAGGGCTCTGGCCGGCTGGGTAAACCACAGCTTGCGCATGAAGAAGTATCGGAACAGAAAACCCAGGTCGGGCGAGATGTAAGGGTTGGGTTGTTGTTCGGCAGGAAGTTTGATGTTCAGCCCAATGGACTCGCCACCGGCCTCGGAAGCGCCGCGGTTGGCGGCTTCCATAATCCCTGGCCCCCCGCCCGAACAAACCACGAGGAAATGGGAGTCTTGCTGGAGGGAAAGCGCCCATGCCGTCACGAGGCGTGAAAGTTCGCGCGCGTCCTCATAGTACTGGGACATGTGCAGGTCCATGCGCGCTTTCTTCAGTTCCGTAGCAGAGGGGCCCGTGCCGCCGTCTTTCCCCCTGCTTTCCAGTTCCTGAAGTTTCTGAAGCGCTTCGTCGTGCGGCCGGATTCGCGCCGAACCGAAGAATACAACGGTATGATGGATTCCGGCGCGTCGCAGTTTTGCCTGCGGTTCGAGGTATTCGCTGAGGATGCGCAACGTACGAGCATCACTGCTTTCCAGAAATCGGTGGTTCTGATATGCCACCAAGGGCATCTTCACGGTCTCATGCTTCCCGTTCGCCATGCGGTTCTTCTCCCCAAAAGGTCCGGAACATTAGAGAGAATACCAAACTGCAGCGACCTTGGGTTACCAAATTGGGCCCTGGTCAACTCAATCATTTCCGCTAATTCACCCATGGGCGCGAGGTCTTGTAGGTAGCTATCCGTTCCGGGAGCCAATCCCTCAACTCAGGCGTCAAGTAAAACCGCGGCAACAGCAGATCCTCGTCAGCTCTTATGACTCCTTCACTGAGAGCGGTTCTTGCCAGAGGAGTCTGCGGGTAGATGCGGAGGCCGACGGTAATCTTCAAGGCCTCGAGATTCAGGGAATCGGCGAACGAAAGGCTTTCCTCGACGCTGTCTTTCGTCTCCCCGGGACCTCCTAACAGCAAGAATCCCATCCGCTCTATTCCCGCCTCCGCGAACATCGTTGAGACTGCGCTCACCTCTTGTCTATTGAACTGCTTGTTGAGGCTGCGCAGCATTCGGTCAGATCCGCTTTCGAAACCAAAACTGATCTGGCGGCAGCCTGCTCGCCGCATGAGATCCACAAGCTCCGCATCGATCCACTTTGGGTAAATGATGCACCATAGATTGAGGTCGAGCTCCGCCTGGATCACTTGGCGGCAAAGGTCCTTTGCATAAGTGGGCGGAAGGTTGAACGTGTTATCGACGAAGTTGCAGTTTCGGCATCCAGTCTCCCTCAGTTCCACCAGCCATTTCACGATTCGGTCGGGCGAACGTCTTCGTACCGATCTCCCCTCGATCGCGCTGGTCGAACAAAAGGTGCAGTCCAAAGGGCAACCTCGTCTGCTCTGCACCGGCACCCAGAGCTTGCGGTTGTCAGCACCGGGAGGAATCCAAAGACTGGGCTCTGGGAGAGGCAGATTATCCAGATTCTTTTCAAAGTAAGGTAGAGGCGGTTCCCGAACCGCCCCTACATCGGCTGCCCGAGCGGGCTGGCCCGGCAGGCAAATCCCGGGAATGTCCAAAACTTGCGCACCCTTGCCTATTCGATCCACGACGACGGGGAAAACAACCTCTCCTTCGCCTTGAATCCCCATGTCTGCGCCCAGATAACGCAGCGCGTTCTCGGGGAAGATGCTGTAACCGGCGCCGCCAAGGATAATCGGAGCGCCGGACAAGCTTCGGCAACTCGCTATGATTTCCCTGACCGGAGCAAGCAGGAACTGAGGGTGCGGCATGTTTTGGTCATCGATGTTCCGCACCGAAATTCCGATGACGTCGGGGCGGAAGTCCTCGATGGAGTTCCTGATGCCCAACATTGGGTCTCCTTCAAACATCAGGTTCAGCAAGGCAACCTCGTTGCCGGCATTTCGGGTTGCGGCCGCCACACAGGCGAGCCCTAGTGGGAGAGTAGGCATGTTCATCGTTTCGGTGTTTGCAGAGATCAGCAGAACCCTCACGAACTCACCTCGCCCGCCCGTCGTGCCGAGTGTAGTCCCGGATTTCCATTCTGGCATCCCGCCTGGGTATGAGTGTACACTCCAAAGCCTCGTTTTGAAAAACGGGAGTCGGATGCACTGCAGGCTCCACTGTAGCACCAGTTTTCATCTTCTAGTCGCGCCGCGAAGATTTTTCCTGCTGTGCGTGGTGTCTCCGTGTCCTCCGTGGTCAGAAGAGCTTCAACACGGAGGTCAATGAGAGGCTCAGTGTGCTCCGTGTTAAAGCTTGAGAGGCACGGAGGACGCAGAGAGCCTCGTTTTGGTTGCGGCTATGCCGCGCGGTGCTACTATCAACTAGGGAAGGCCAAGAGCTCAATGGCTCGCCGGCAATCTACATTTCGCAAGCAGCGTCTCTCAGCCGAGTACGGCTACACCGTCATCTATGAGCGGCTCTTGGAAGGCGGCTACCAAGTGATCGTTCCCGCCTTGCCCGGCATCGTGACCTACGGTCGGACGCTTGAGGAGGCGCGCGAGATGGCAGAAGATGCGATCCGATGCCACCTCCGGGCCCTGTTGAAGGATGGTGAGGATATCCGAAGCACGTCGTCAAGAGCATCCTCCGCCAAGCAGGTCTGACTAACCAAGAGTTTTTCCGGCTCCTCGGCAGGTAGATTACCCAATCGCATACAACGCCCTGCATGCCCTGGGGCGGACATCCCTTCTTGATTTCAGCGAAGGTTCGTGTGTGAAATGGGGGTATTGCGCTGCGGGCGCTTCTACAGGTGGGATCCGCCTAGCTGACCGGCGACATGCCAAACTACTGCATGCGATCACTTCTTTTCAAGTGCGGGTAAGAGCCACTGTGCCACGTAGGTTTCGTATTCTTTTCGAGCCTCGTCGGTGATTGGGACTGTGGCGAGCGGGCCATTCTCCAAGGCTTGAAAGTAAAGGTCCCCAGTCTTGCCGAAGGGTCCGGGGTCAGTCTTTGTAAATTTTTCCAAATCCTCTTCGCCAAATTCGTAAAGTTGCTTGGCGGTGTAATCCGTCAATTGGCCCGGAGTGAGCTTGTCCACGCTTCGCACGTAGAGCCTGAATTTCCCAAAGATGCTGTCTTTACTATATTCAGCTTTGAAAATGTGCTGGAGTTCGTGATCGGGATTCTTTGGATCTTTGTAAACATCGCCGACGAGGTAAAACTCCGACAGCTTCCCGCCGTAAGAACTGTCGAGAAGCTGGAAAAGGCGCAGGGTCAAGTCGTCCGGACTGATCGTTGGGGTCTTTTCTTTGGCAAAATGGAGGCCCGGAAGGCCCCCGGTCGATAGAAGAGCGCAGAATGCGGCAATCAAATAGAACGAAGGGCGGCCCGTTCGCATGTTCCCTCCCGTACTACTGTTCCAGCATCCCAAGAACGCGGAGCTGAGTCTCACAAGGTCATGTTCGGACTATTGCTGGGGAAATACTACTCCCCCCGGGGAACGAAAACAATAGGTTCAAAAGTGTAAAGGGTGAAGGGTAAAGTGTAAAGGATGAAGGCTGGACAGATGGCCCGCTCCCTTGGGGAGAGGGCTATTGATTCAGTCGCGCGCCCTAGTCCCTAGTCCCCAGCCCCTAGCCCCCAGTCCCCAGCCAGCCCCCAGCCCCGATAGGTGTTAAGTTAAGGCTCCCGGGCAGGTCTCGCGCGACGTGGACGCGCCACGGGCCCATCGCGAATAGAGTCCTGCTCTGCGCTTCCGGGTTAGATTGGGTCCGACTTTGCACTTGTCCGGTATGCCGACTTACCGTCAAGTTGGTCGGTCGTAACCAAGATCAGTGCAGTTCTGGACGCGGGTTCTTCCTGACCCTCATTCTTCCCTCTCCGTTCTTCCTTGAAGGCCGGGGTTCGCGTGCTCAGCCGCGCGCGCAAGAATCCGCCCGGACGGGGCAACAGTAGCAACATGCTCGTCTCCGTGCTACGTATTTCCGCCTCGCCCGAAACCGGCCATGGTAAGATTTCGCGAGGGGAGAGATGCTCAGCGAAGGCAGGGGAGTTCCAATGGCTGAGGATAAACTAAATGTGGAGCAACTTCTGACTGAGATAGAGGACATTCTACGAACGATGCCGCCAAGGGATGTGCTGGGACGGGATACCCCAGAGAATCTCTCTTGGTTCGGACACGCGGCCGCAGCCATCGAGCGGTGGAACTATTTAAAGGCGTCGATCTTTGAGCACGCACGCGGAATATTCATGCTGGATTCCACTAGCCTCTACGGGAAACAAAGTTTCCAGGACATGATGGTGATATTACACCAAGCACAAAACGATTTGCGCATGCGAACAGCAGGTCCGATGAACGTAGCTATGGGACAAGGAAGGGTTTTCGAATACTTCGATGAACTTAGAAGAATTGTCGAACTCGCCGCACAAGACGTGTTCTTCGTAGATCCGTTTCTCGATGCCGAATTCATTTCTCGGTATCTACCATTCGTAAGGAGCGGAGTAACAGTCCGGCTTCTGACAGGTGATAGAAAACTGGCCACGCTTTTGCCGGCTGTCGATTTGTTCATGCAGCAGAACAGGCAAGTGTTGAATCTACGAACGGTTGCGGCGGGATTGCACGACCGATATGTGTTTATCGACAACGCGAGCTGCTACCACTCGGGCGCTTCTTTCAAAGATGGTGCCAGAAATGCTCCAACAATTCTCACCCAAATCACGGATGCGTTCGACGCCATATGGAAAACCTACGAGGCGATGTGGGCGGGTGCTGCGATCCAAAGGTGACGTCACGCGCTCATCGTCGGCGCAGGCCCCAGGCGAAGCAAGATGACGTTTCAGTAAGCAGGCCTGAGGGTGGTGCGATAAGATTGCAAGCAACCGGAAGAGACGCTCCAGGGAGTGAGGCTTATGAAGAAGAGACTTGTATCTCAATTCTCTGGATTCATTACGCCTAGGCAGGCGGCCGCCGGCATCGAGGCTGCCCTGGCCAACGCCCGAGGACTTTGTGCCGATGCGGAACTCCTTATCGAGAAGCAACGCTGGGGTCGCGCGGCCGCCCTATCGATTTTAGCCATCGAGGAGGTCGGCAAAGTCCCGATCATAAGGGAAATTCTTCTGGCGAGGAACAGTGAAGAGCTTACTGGGTCTTGGCGCTCGTATCGTACACACACATCAAAAAGCCTAATTCATCTTTGGCCAATATTGGCTGCGAAAGGAGCGAAGCACATTGAGGATTTTAGGGAGATCTATGACCGTTCCCGCGAGGAGCCTCTGATGCTGGACGCAATCAAGCAGTTGGCCTTTTACTCAGATGCGTGCGGGAAATGCAATTGGTCACAGCCAGAGGAGGTCATCGATTCAGATCTTGCGGGAAGAGTCTTTTCTATCGCCAAGCTCCTCGTGAGCCGCGGCTCAAGCGCCTTCGAGAGTGAAGCTGAGCTTGAAATTTGGGTAAAGCACCTCAAGTCTGTTTGGAGAGGTCCGATGTCCGAAATGAAGAAGGCTCTGGTCGCATGCTATGCGGAGGCGCAAGCCCTCGGTGTCCTCAGGGGAACGTCGCCCGCTGGTGACATGATGAGTTTCCTTTTCGGTGACGTCTCCCAGACAGGGCCGATTTAACTCTCCGCTTCTGAGGGGTCTGGTAGCGCGGAATTGTTCGCCTGGCTCTACTAGTAATGGTCCACACTGACGTGTGACGGCCTCCCTGTGCTGTTGCACGGTGGCAGTGGCAGCTGACCAGCAGGTCACGAGAGCAGCACGGCGACAACACGTCAAAGTGAGGGCTCTGATTGTTTCCGGGTCGCCGACGATTCGTCGGGAGAGAGCCAGATTCGGGTGAGAAGACTGTTCCGGTGGGATGGTCAGACACAGCGCCGTCGCGTCAACTTCGGGTTACGCCTCGTCTGTGAAACACCCGCAGCGCCACCGCCTATCGCGCTGTAGCGCCGATACACTATAATCGTACAGTTCGCTGGAGTACGGAGGGGCCTTGTGAGTGCAGAGCGAGGAAAGCATATCATCTCTGCGGCGAAAAGCCTGAAGGCGATGCAACTGGCGGATCAGAACATCGCGGCATATTTGGATTCGATCTCTATGGCCGGACGCGCCGGCCTCTTCGCATCTGCACTGCGGCATGCCGGTGAGATCTCCTTAGAGCGTGCCCAGATGCTGGCTGTCTATGAGGGGTTCTCCCGGCGCGAACTGCGGAAGACCTTGCTGCCGTGGCTCGAAAATGGCAACCTCGCGTATGGGAAGCGACTGACCGACGGGACAATAGAGAGTATAGAAAGTCTGGTTCTTACGTACGACCCGCTGCTGATTGCAGTGGACGATCTGTTTGAAAGCCTTGACCCGACGCAGGAGGCTATCGGCTGCATCGAGGCGCTCGCGCTAGTCACCGAGTTGCCGCGTCCTCAATCCGAAGTCGTGCACGCTCTGTCGGGCATCGTTGGCGAGGAACACGCAAAACGAGCCATTGAACTGGCCAAGGGCTATAATATCGTGGTGTTTGTCGAAGGCGGCGGCCTTCCTGAACCGATCTTGTACTCCGAACGCGTGTGGACAAGGTTCAACGTAAAGGCCGCGAAATCGTTGGCGCCGCTCTCCGCGAACGACCGCGCCGTGATGATCGAGTTCATCAACCGCGTGAAATCGCATCAGGGGATGCCGGAAAGCCTTCTGCGCGCCGAAGCGCGCAAGCACAACGCCGAACACATGGTGCATTTGGCGCTGTCGGTCGGTCTAATCAACCGCACACAAATTCAGATGTCTGACGGCTCTAAACGGCTCTTCCTGACGACGCCGCACTTCTACGCTGATATGGGAACGGAGTTCGGGGAAGATATGTGTGATCGCGTCAAAATCTTCCTGGATTCCATTCGCAATGGGCAGCACTTTGGCAGCTCCGGCACGGGCAGGATCGTGTTACCCGGGAAGCTGCTATCCAAGCTGCTAAACGCCGGAGAAATTGGACCGTGCACAGCGATCGGAACCGACTACGTGACATCCGAGCAAGCCGGAATTGTGAAGGTGCGCCGCTCGAAGTACAAGCCGGGACAGAGCTACCTCGAATTGGTACAGCGGGACACGGTAGAGAAGGTGCACGACATCGTAACAACGGGCAGCCTGATCGGCTCGGGTCCCATGACGGAAGGCGATATCTCGGAGGGCGTCCGTTTCGGTTCGATCGAGCAACTGCGCGGCGAAAAGGCCCGGGTGCCCGCGCCAGTGGCCGAAGCCGAACGCGAAATCATCCAGAAACTGAGGGAGAGTTGAGGGACATGAGCGACTCATCCGCTGGCCCACTACTAGAAGCTCGCGCGCAAAGGCTGTTTCTTGCACAGGGTTCTTTCGCGGAACGCGGTGTGTCCCCTACGGCGACGGCCGATCGTCGAATGCTGGCAACTGATATCGACGTGTTGGTATCGGAGTACGTCAGCGGATTTCACCTGACCCGCCGGCACGTCGAATGCAAGTCCGGCAAGTTTGCGCTACTCGATCGTATATTGTGGCTGAACGGCGTCCGTACGTTGCTGCGAGCCGACAGTAGCTACTTGATCGCCGAGGATGTCGATTTGGAGGCCACGGAGTTTGCCCGCAGTTTGGATGTCGAGTTGTTCACCACTAAGCACCTTGACGCGTGGGAGAAGTCGATTGGCATTTCGGGCGATGTTTGGCCGTGTCGAAGCGATTACCTGACGTTCGATGCTGCTCGGTCCGTGTGGAGGAAAGCGAGCGACAAGGATGACGAAGTATGGCGATTTCTCCGCGCGGCGCTCGCTTTCGTCGAGATCGAGAGCTGGCTGACGTTCAGATACCGTTTGCTGAACAAACTCCTACGACTGATCACACAGCTGTCGCACTATTACCATACCGTCCTGGAGGATGATCGTGAACTGTGTGCGCGCTACGTGTTCTCAGCGTTGCTGGTCCGCTTCGCACAATACCTACTCGCCATCTGCGAAGACTCCAGCCGAGTTTTGCCCACAGAAATCGAGAAATACCTGACCAACCGTCTTACATTCGGGGACCAAGGCCCCGGTCTGGCAATGGATTTCACAAAGGCAACCGTTGAATGGGTCCGGCGAGCCCTGACGGCGAACGGGATGAAAATGCCTACTGAAATCGACACGGCGCGCCTGCACGCACCGCCCGAATACACCCCGGAGTTCGTTCAGCTAGTACGCCGACTGGTGGACCAGAGTCAGGACGCGCGCTACTTGCCGTTGGCGGTTGAGCGCATGCAATTCGGGTCGCAGAGCGACGACGTGCTGGTGCGATACAAGGCGGCTGCGAATTCCGCTGAAAGTCTCGCTGCACTAGTGCGAGCATTCATCTCGCGGACATTCAAAGTTTCATCGAACCTAGCCGCGCCTGTTCGCGGCGATCTGATTGCCGCTTACCACATATCCTCAAATAGCGTCACACCCGCCGCGTCCACGAACATTGCCAACAAGGTACCTCCAACAGGATGGCAAAAGCAGGCGAGCAGCCATCACTCACCAGGTCCTAGGGCGGCGTCGCGCACTGGCGCCTCCAGGGTGGTCGACGGAACTGTTGGGCCAGCTCGCAAAGACGATCTCGCAGATAACCAGGCGGCCGCCGAACAGCAGCGGATGTTCCCGGGCACTACGCCAGAACCGGCCCCAGCTCCAAAGGAACCCGCGGGCAAGGCCGGCAGCACGCAAGGAAATGCGTCAGCGGAATCTGGAGCAAAACTAAAAGAGTGATGCCAGATCATAAGGGATTGCATCCGACCGATTCTTGCGCAGCATCACGGCGCTTCAGAGCGCACCTTCACGGTTTGTAGCCGACTCGCTGATGTGCCTATCGGGATTGCCCTCCCGAGCGGATCACGCGCTACTCGGAAGTCAGACAGAGACGGTCAAGTTGCCGGTAAACGGGCTACTCGTGAAAGTGGGAAGCCCGATGCAGTCGCATTGGGTGGGGAGGGCGCCCGCCGGAAAAGGAAACCGGCGTGCCCGCAAAGCCGTGCTGGTGCCAGCAGTGCAGGGAGGCCCACCAGGCGGGCTCATTTTAGCGCCTATCAAGCTGGGGGAAAACCCGTTTGGCCTGTCATTCCGAGGAGTCCGCCATTTTTATTGGCGGACGACGAGGAATCTCGCATTGTTTTGAAAACACTCAGAGCGAGATTCCTCGCGGAGTTTCCGTGAGCGGGCAGGGCGAGATTCTTCGCTTCGCTCAGAATGACAGCGAAGGGCTCAGGATGACAGCGAAGGGCTCGGAATGACAGTTTGGAAGAGTTCTTCCGCAGCCTGGTATGCCCTTAATCCCTAGCCCTGGTCCCCAGGCCCTAGCGTCCTGTCCCGCGTCATTGTTGACAACGAGCAGCTTGGCAGGAGCCCCCTCACCCGGCCCGCTCCGGCTGAAGAAAACGCCGGTGGCGGTCCACCCTCTCCCCCAAGGGGGAGAGGGGCGGGGGAGCGAGGGGGTATTGTCATCAATTAAGTGGGACAGGACACTAACCCCCAGTCCCTAGCCCCCAGCCCCGAGATCGGCGCTGCAACCGAGCAATCCAAAATCTAAAATCCCCAGTCCCCAGCCCCCAGTCCCTAGCTCGGCGCCCCGGCCGACTAATCCAAAATCTAAAATCCAAAATGGCCTCAGCCACTAGTAGAGCAAATACTTTGCCCGCACGGTTCGGAATTGTTCCAATGCGCCTTGCCACCCGTAGACGATGCGGCGCGGGTCCTTCCCTGCCCCAATAGCCTCCAGGACCCAGCGCGCGCCGATCAAAGGAAGTGTTTTGTCAAGTTGGAAAACGTCCGGATACAACTTCCAGAGGGCCGCCGCGAGTTCGACCCCGAGTTCAGCAGGATCAAGAGCCTGGCGGTCAATCAAAACGATCTGGACGCCGTGACAGAGGCGGTCGGCAAAGGAATTTGTCAAGGGTTTGAAATCCACGGGCACGAAG
>Ga0181524_10005796_pt1 | contig 10903 bp, 10 predicted proteins | sample PEATcosm2014_Bin_34_FD_119761 | JGI IMG/M metagenome (GOLD analysis project Ga0181524, IMG submission 119761) | Peatland microbial communities from MTU Mesocosm Facility, Houghton, MI, USA - PEATcosm2014_Bin05_60_metaG | ecosystem: Environmental > Terrestrial > Soil > Wetlands > Peat | place...
ATATGCCCGCATTCGCCCGATCCATGTTGGAAGCCGTTTCGATGGAGCCCAATCTGCCCGCGTCCGGCCGGGCTGACAAGCTCGCGCCGAGCCGCTCCGCATCGAGACGCCGCGGCGCGCCCGGTTGACAGCGCCGCCGCCCTTGCCCTTAATTGGGGCCGTGGTTATTTGAGCCGGCCGGCTTGCCGCCACGTTAAAAAAGGCGCTAAAAGGCCGGGTCTCCTAGAGGAAACCCGTCGTTATTCGTCCCTCAAGGAGAAGCCATGTCCTCCGAGACCGATTCGAAGCGCCGTTCCCTAAAGCCCGCCACGCAGCTCGTGCATGGCGGGATTTTGCGTTCGCCCTTCGGCGAATTGTCCGAGGCGCTGTATTTAACGCAAAGCTTCGCCTATCCGACCATGCAGGCCGCCGAGGCGCGGTTCAAGGGCGACGATCCCGGCTTCATCTATTCGCGCTTCTCCAATCCGACCGTCGCGATGTTCGAGCAGCGCATGTGCCTGTTGGAAGGCGCCGAGGCCGCGCGCGCCACGGCGAGCGGCATGGCCGCCGTCACCGCGAGCCTGTTGTCGCAGGTCAAGGCCGGCGATCATGTCGTCGCGGCGCGGGCGCTGTTCGGCTCCTGTCTTTACGTCGTCGAGGAGCTTCTGCCGCGCTTTGGCGTCGAGACCACGCTCGTCGACGGCGCCGATCTCGCCGCGTGGAAAAGGGCGCTGCGCAAGGAGACCAAGGCGCTGTTCCTGGAGACGCCGACGAATCCGGGGCTTGAGGTCTATGACCTCAAGGGGGTGGCCGACCTCGCCCATGAGGCGGGAGCAAAGCTCGTCGTCGACAATGTCTTCGCGACGCCCTTGCTGCAAAAGCCGTTCGAGTTCGGCGCCGATATCGTCGTCTATTCCGCGACCAAGCATATCGACGGGCAGGGGCGCTGTCTTGGCGGCATAATCCTCGCCTCGCGCGCCTTGATCGACGAGACGCTGCACAACTTCCTGCGCCAGACCGGGCCGGCGATGTCGCCCTTCAACGCCTGGGTCATGCTGAAGGGGCTGGAGACTCTGCCGCTGCGCGTCGCGCAACAGGCGTCGAGCGCGGCGAAAATCGCCGATTTCTTGGCGGAGCAGCCGGGCGTCGCGCGCGTGCTCTATCCCTTCCGCGCCGACCATCCGCAGGCGGCGCTGGCGCGTCGGCAGATGACCGGCGGCGGCACGCTGGTCAGTTTCGATGTCGTGGGCGGCAAGGAGGCGGCCTTCGCGCTGGCCAATGCGCTGGAGATCGTCAAAATCTCCAATAATCTCGGCGACGCGAAGAGTCTGATCACCCATCCCGCGACAACAACGCATCAGCGCCTGACGCCGGAGGCGCGCGCCGCGCTCGGCATCGGCGAGGGGATGTTGCGCCTGTCGGTCGGCATAGAGGATTGCGACGATCTGATCTATGATCTCGAAAGCGGACTATCGGCCGCTCGGGCCGGGAGGGGGTAGGGGATGATCCTCCCCGCTTCCGCCGCCGGGGGAGTTGTTCGACCATGACTTCGCCCCGCGCCTATCTCGACTATAACGCAACCGCGCCCCTGCGCCCGCAAGCGCGCGAGGCGATGCTGGCGGCGCTGGACAGGCTCGGCAACCCTTCCTCGATCCATGCCGAGGGCCGGGCGGCGCGGGGGCTGCTGGAGGGCGCGCGGGCGACAATCGCGGCTGGCGTCGGCGCGGCGGCGCGCAATCTCGTTTTCACCAGCGGCGCGACCGAGGCCGCCAATCTCGCGCTGACGCCCCATCTCCGCGCAGGGCGCGATTCCGCCCCCTTCGACCTGCTGCTGCTCTCCGCCGGCGAGCATCCTTGCGTCCTCAAGGGCCACCGTTTTCCCGCCGAAGCGGTGCTGACCCTGCCGCTGACGGCGGACGGGCTGTTATCCCTGGAGGCGCTGGAGGCGGCGTTGCTCGCCCATGGGGGCAAGCGGATTCTGCTCGCTTTGCAGGCAGCCAATAATGAAACCGGCGTCATTCAACCCGTCGCCGAGGCGGCGACGCTGGTCCACGCGGCGGGCGGGGTGCTGGTCTGCGACGCGACGCAGGCGGTGGGACGCCGCGATGCAACATTCTCGACATTAGGCGCGGATGTTTTGTTGTTTTCCTCGCATAAGCTCGGCGGACCGGCCGGCGCCGGGGCTCTGGTCTTCGCCCGGGAGGATCTCCATATAGATGAGACGATCCTGCGTGGCGGCGGACAAGAAGGCGGCCGGCGCGCGGGGACCGAAAATATCGCGGCGGCGGTTGGTTTCGGGTCCGCTTTTGAAGCCGCGGCAGGCGAGTCGGACGAGTCCGGCCGGCTCGCCGGACTTCGGGACGAGGCCGAGCGGCGGATCGCGGAAATTCTGCCCGAAGCGCGGTTTGTCGGGAGAGGCGCGCCGCGCCTCCCCAACACCAGCGCCTTCACCGCGCCGGGGATCGCCGCCCACACCTTGGCGATGGCGCTGGATCTGGAGGGCGTCGCCGTTTCTTCGGGCTCGGCCTGTTCCTCCGGCAAGCCGCGCGCGTCGCATGTCGCGACGGCGATGGGGCTGACAGAGGCTGCGATGCTGCGGATCAGCCTGGGTTGGCGGTCGAGCGCAAAGGATGTAGACTCGTTTGGTATCGCTCTTGCACGGGTCGTGTATCGGATAAGATCACGGCAAACCGCCGCCGGAGCGAGGGGTCTCGCGCCCCGAGATTCGGCCGACGGGCCTTGAACCCGCCGTGACGAGGAGAACAAAAGATGGCGGCTCTCAAAGAGACCGTTGACGCCGTCGAGTTGATCGACGTCGACGCTTACAAGTACGGTTTCTCTACCGACATCGAGTCGGATAAGGCCCCGAAGGGCCTTTCCGAAGACATCGTCCGCTTCATCTCGGCCAAGAAGGACGAGCCGCAATGGCTCACCGACTGGCGGCTGTCGGCCTATCGCCGCTGGTTGACCATGACCGAGCCCGATTGGGCGCGCGTCGAGCATCCCCGCATCGACTATCAAGACCTCTATTATTACTCCGCGCCGAAATCGACGCCGGGCCCGACCTCGCTCGAAGACGTCGATCCCGAGCTTTTGCGCACCTATGAAAAGCTGGGGATTCCGCTGCGCGAGCAGGAGATTCTCGCCGGCGTCGAGGCGCGCAAGGTCGCAGTCGACGCGGTGTTCGACAGCGTCTCCGTCGCGACGACCTTCAAGGAGGAGCTGGCGCGAGCCGGCGTGATCTTCTGCCCGATCTCCGAAGCCGTGCGCGAGCACCCGGAGCTGGTGCGCAAATATCTCGGCTCGGTCGTGCCGGTCAGCGACAATTTCTTCGCGACGCTGAACTCGGCGGTGTTTTCCGACGGCTCCTTCGTTTACGTGCCGCCGGGCGTGCGCTGCCCGATGGAGCTGTCCACTTACTTCCGCATCAACGAGAAGAACACCGGACAGTTCGAGCGCACGCTGATCATCGCCGACGCCGGATCATATGTCAGCTATCTCGAAGGCTGCACGGCGCCCAAGCGCGACGAGAACCAGCTGCACGCGGCCGTCGTGGAGTTGGTCGCGCTCGACGACGCCGAGATCAAATATTCCACCGTGCAGAACTGGTATCCCGGCGACAGCGAGGGCCGCGGCGGCATTTACAACTTCGTGACGAAGCGCGGCGATTGCCGGGGGCGCAATTCGCACATCAGCTGGACGCAGGTCGAGACGGGATCGGCGATCACCTGGAAATATCCGTCCTGCATCCTGCGCGGAGATAATTCGCAGGGCGAGTTCTATTCGATCGCCGTGTCGAACGGGCGCCAGCAGGTCGACAGCGGCACCAAGATGATCCATCTCGGCAAGAACACCAAGAGCCGCATCATCTCCAAGGGCATTTCGGCGGGACGCTCGCAAAACACCTATCGCGGGCTCGTCTCCGCGCATCGCAAGGCCGATGGCGCGCGCAATTTCACCAATTGCGACAGTTTGCTGATCGGCGACCGCTGCGGCGCGCACACCGTGCCCTATATCGAGAGCAAGAATCCCAGCGCGCAATTCGAGCACGAGGCGACGACCTCGAAAATCTCGCAGGACCAGTTGTTCTATGCGATGCAGCGTGGGCTCTCGGCGGAGGAGGCGACGGCGCTGATCGTCAACGGCTTCGTGCGCGACGTGCTGCAGCAGCTGCCGATGGAGTTCGCGGTGGAGGCGCAGAAGCTGATCTCGATCAGTCTCGAGGGGAGCGTCGGATGAGCGCGCGGACTTTGCAACTTTCCTTGCCGGACGAGCTCGCCGCGGAAATCGCGGCCGCCGTCGCGCGCGGCGAATATGGCTCCGAGAAGGACGCGATTCTCGGCGCGGTCGCGGAGTGGCGGACGCGGCGTCAGGGCGAGACGAGGGAAATCGAGGAATGGCGCGGGCTATGGCGAGAGGAGATCGACGCCGGGCCGGGGCGGTTCGAATTAATCGAAGACATGAGAGTCGAGGCGCGGCGATGGAACTGAACAGCCCCGCCATTCGATCATCGATCCGGATTGGACACGACCATGCTTGAAATCAAAAACCTCCATGTCTCCATCGGCGACCGCAAGATTCTCGATGGGCTCACGCTCACCGTTCACGACGGCGAGGTCGCGGCGATCATGGGGCCGAACGGCACCGGCAAATCGACGCTGTCCTATGTCGTCTCCGGACGCGAGGGCTACGACGTCACGCAGGGCGAAGTGCTGCTGAACGGCGAGAATATTCTCGGACTGCCGCCGCATGAGCGCGCGGCCAAGGGCGTGTTTCTGGCCTTTCAATATCCGGTCGAAATTCCCGGCGTCGCGACGATGACCTTTCTGAAGGCCGCGCTCAACGCGCAGCGGCGCGCGCGCGGAGAGGAGGAGTTGCAAACTCCCGATTTCATGAAGCGCGTCAACGACGCGGCGGCGAAGCTCGGCGTCGTCAAGGACATGTTGCGGCGTCCGCTCAACTGCGGTTTTTCCGGCGGCGAAAAGAAGCGCATGGAGATTTTGCAGATGGCGCTGCTGGAGCCGCTTCTGTGCATATTGGACGAGACGGATTCCGGCCTCGACATCGACGCGCTGCGTGTTGTCTCCGAAGGCGTCAACGCGCTGCGCGCGAAGAATCGCGGCTTCCTCGTCATCACTCACTATCAGCGCCTGCTCGACTACATAAAACCCGACACGGTGCATGTGATGGCGCGCGGACGCATCCTGCGCAGCGGCGGGCCAGAGCTGGCGCTCGAACTCGAGTCGAGCGGTTATAAGGACTACATCGGCGAAGCGGCGTGATCATGAGCGACATAGCGACATCGGCGGTTGCCGACCTGAAAACCGCGTTCGACGCGATGAAGGACTCCGGTGCCCATGCGCTGCGTCAGCGCGCCTGGGACGCTTTCGCGCGCAAGGGCCTGCCGAACCGGCGCGTCGAGGCGTGGCACTACACCGATCTGCGCGCCGCGTTGCGCGTCGTCGCGCCGCCCCGCGCCGCCGGGCCCGCGACGCCGACATTGGAGCGCGGGCGGGAGTCCTGCCGATTCGTCGTGCTCGACGGCGTTTTTCGTCCCGATCTCTCCGACGTTTCGGCATTGCCTTACGGCGTTAGCGCGCTCTCCTTGCGCGAGGCTCTGGCGCGCGGCGACGCGGACATTCTCGCCGCTCTGGCCGGCGACGCCGAAGACCCGGCGCTCGCGCTCAACGCCGCCTTGATGCAAGACGGCGCGGTGTTGCGCGTTTCGCCCGGCTGCGTGCTGGAGCGGCCGCTGGAGTTCGCGAATTTCGTTTCCGGCGGCGCCGCGCAATCGGTCTATACGCGCTCGCTGGCGATCTTGGGCGCCGGCGCCCGCGCCACGCTGCTGGAGAACTACACGCCGCTGGAGCGCTCCGGCGCGCAGGAGAATCACGCGCTGGTCATGGTCCTCGGCGACGGCGCGAAGCTCGATCATGTCGCGACGATCGCGCCGCAGAGCGCGGACGCCGTGCACGTGGTCTCGCTTCTGGCGACGCTGGGGGAAAACAGCGCGTTGAACTCCTTCTGCCTCGTCGAAGGCGGCGGCCTGCTGCGCCGGCAGATTTTCGCGACGCTTAAAGGCGCGAACGCCGACGTCTCCTTCGACGGCGCGAGCCTGCTGCGCGGGCGCGACCACGCCGATACGACGCTGCTCGTCAGGCACGAGAGCCCTGGCGGCAAGAGCCGCGAATTTTTCCGTCACATCGTCGACGAGTCCGCGACGGGCGTGTTTCAGGGCAAGGTCAGCGTCGCGCCGCTGGCGCAAAAGACCGACGGTTCGATGCAGTCGAAGACGCTGTTGCTCTCGGACGGCGCGTCGATGAACAACAAGCCGGAGCTGGAGATCTTCGCCGACGACGTGGTTTGCGGCCATGGCGCGACTTGCGGACAGCTCGACGCCGATCAACTGTTTTATCTCGAGGCGCGCGGCGTGCCAAAGCCCGAGGCCGAGGCGCTGCTGATGGAAGGCTTCGCCAATGAGGCGCTGGCGCGCGTCAAGGACGAAGCGACGCGGGATGCGCTGGCGGCGCGCGTCGCGGCGTGGCTACGGGCGCGGGAGACTTTGCGATGAACCTGCCATTCGACGCCTCGAAAGCCGCGCCCGTCTTCGACGTGGAGGCGATCCGCCGCGATTTTCCGATCCTCGCCGAGCGCCCCTACGGCAAGGAGCTGGTCTATCTCGACAACGCCGCCTCGGCGCAAAAGCCGAGGCAGGTCATCGAGCGGCTGACGCATTTCTACGAGCACGAATACGCCAATGTGCATCGCGGGCTGCATTACCTCGCCAACGCCGCGACCGAAGCTTTCGAAGGCGCGCGCGAAAGCACGCGGCGCTTCCTCAACGCGGGCTCCGTGGACGAAATCGTCTTCACGCGCTCGGCGACGGAGGCGATCAACCTCGTCGCGGCGTCCTTCGGCCTCGCGCATATCGGCGAGGGCGACGAGATCATTCTCTCGCTGATGGAGCACCACTCCAACATCGTGCCCTGGCATTTCCTGCGCGAGCGCAAGGGCGCCGTGCTGAAGTGGATCGAGGTCGACGACGACGGCAATTTCTCGCTCGACGCCTTCGAGAAGCTCATCACCAAGCGCACCAAGATCGTCGCGCTGACGCATATGTCGAATGTCGTCGCGGCGCCGACCCCGATCAAGGAGGTTGCGCGCATCGCCCATGCGCATGGCGTTCCCCTCTTGGTCGACGGTTCGCAGGGCGCGGTGCATCTCGACGTCGACGTGCAAGCGCTCGATTGCGATTTTTACATCCTGACCGGCCATAAGCTCTATGGACCGACCGGGATCGGCGCCCTTTACGGCAAGAGCAAATGGCTCGAAAACCTGCCGCCCTTCTGCGGCGGCGGCGAGATGATCGAAACCGTCACGCGCGAGAGCGTCACCTACAACACGCCGCCGCAGCGGTTCGAAGCGGGCACGCCGCCGATCGCCCAGGCGGTCGGGCTCGGCGCCGCGCTGGATTACATGGAGAGCCTTGGCCGCGCGGCGATCCGCGCCCACGAGGCCGATCTCACCGCCTATGCGCATGAGCGGCTGGCGGAAATCCAGGGCGTCCATATCTATGGACGGGCTCGCGAAAAAGGTCCTATTCTCGCCTTCAACATGGATGCGGCTCATGCACATGACATCGCTACCGTGATCGACCGCGCCGGCGTCGCCGTGCGCGCCGGCACGCATTGCGCGATGCCCCTGCTGGCGCATTTCGGCGCGACATCGAGCTGCCGCGCTTCTTTCGCGCTTTACAACACACGTGGCGAGATCGACCGGCTCGCGGAGGCGCTGATCCGGGCGCGGGCCTTATTCTCGTAAAGGAGGCGGAGGTGGAGAACGTGGAGACCATGGAGAAGACCGCGAGCGCGGTCAACGCGGCGATGATCAACCTGGCGCCGAGCTGCGATCCCGAGGCGCTGGAGCGTCTCAGCGCCGACATCATCAAGGCGTTGAAAACGGTCTACGACCCGGAAATCCCCGCCGACATCTACGAACTCGGCCTGATCTACCGCATCGACATCTCCGACGACGGCTATGTCGACATCGACATGACGCTGACCGCGCCCGGATGTCCGGTGGCGGGCGAAATGCCGGTGTGGGTGCAAAACGCGGTGAGCGCGGTGCCGGGAGTGGCCGACGTGAAGGTGCATATGGTGTTCAACCCGCCATGGGACCAAAGCCGCATGTCCGACGAAGCCCGCATCTCGCTCGATATGTGGTGAGGAGCCTGCGATGACCGATCCGGCGCCAAGAATCGGCGCTGTGCTCGAAACGGCTATTTATGTCGACGATCTCGCGCGGGCCGGGCGCTTCTATGAGGAGACGCTCGGTTTGGCGCCTCTGCTGCGCGACGCGCGAATGTGGGCTTTCGACTGCGGGCCGGGCAGCGTGCTGCTGGCGTTCCTGCGCGGGACCACGGCCGAGACGCTGCATCTGCCGGGCGGCGAAATTCCGCCGCACGAGGGCGCGGGTCGGCTGCATTTCGCGCTGGCCATCGCGGCGGAGGATCTCGGCGCCTGGGAAGCGCGGCTGGCCGGACAGGGCGTTGCGATCGAGGCGCGGATGAACTGGCCGCGTGGGGGCAAGAGCCTTTACTTTCGCGATCCCGACCACAATCTGGTGGAGTTGGCGACGCCCGGTCTCTGGGCGAATTATTAAGTCGTATTCAGCGAAGGGCGCGCGGCGCGCCGATATCGGGAGATTAACCATGAGCCTCGCCCTGTCCTCCAATGTGCTGAGCCTGAGCGCCGCCGCCGCCGAGCGCGTGCGCGGGCTTCTCAAAAGCGCGCCGTCGCCCGTGACGGGCCTGCGCGTCAGCGTCGAAAAAGGCGGCTGCGCCGGCATGTCCTATCAAATGGCGCTGGCCGAACCCTCGCTCGGCGATGAAGTGGTCGAGCAGGAAGGCGCGCGCGTCATCATCGACGCCAAGGCGGTGCTGTATTTGCTCGGGACGCGCATGGACGTGAAGACCGATCAATTCTCCTCGACCTTCGTATTCGAAAATCCAAACCAGACCTCGGCCTGCGGCTGCGGCGAGAGCGTCGCGCTGACGCCCGCCGATCCCGCGCGACTGGCGTAGGCGCTCGGCCTGTTAGCATGTCGTTTACTTCGATGCTTCGTAAGGTCGGGTTGATATGAGTCTCTAAAATCTTTCTTCAGCTTCCCGCGCCCAAGCTATCGCACGCTCATAGTGTCGGAGTAGCTTGATGTCGTGTTCCCGCCCGCGTTTGTCGCACCTCCTCCTCGGCGCCGTCCTGGCGGTCGCGGCGGGCGTCATCTCAGCTCCTCCGACCGGCGTGGCGCGCGAAGGTCATCGCTTAGATCACGAGACGGACATCCCCGTGCTGTCGGCTCCGACACGGCAGGGGTTCGATGAGATCATCGTGCAAATGGCGCCCTTGCGTCCAGCTCCCGGCGCGGTAGCGGCGAAGCCCGCGCCCGCGCCGGGCGTCGCGCGCGAAACGAAGCCCGCGCCCGCGGTCGAGGCCAGCAAGGATTCCGCCGCGCCCAAGGACTCGGCGAAGACGGAGCCCGCGACGCCTCAAACCGCGCGGTCGGACAGGGAGTTGGAGCTGAAGACCGGCGAGCCGGCCATGCCGACCATGCCGGTCGCGGCGGTCGTCGCGCAAGCGGCGAAGCCCGTCGCGCGGCTGTCGGAGCCGGTCGCTCAACACAACCCGTCGCAAGAGGTTAAGGGTCTGGATTTGAGGATCGGCGAAGCCGCCCTGCCGGCGAAAATCGCGACGGCCGATCAAGCGGCGCGGCGCGCCGAGCCGGTTCCGGCGCCCTCGGCGCCGGTCGCGCGACAAATCCCGGGGATCGCCGTTCAGACGGCCAGGCTTCCGGATTTGATGATCGGCGAGGCCGCCGCGCCGCGTCAGCCCGCGCCCGCCGCCGCGCCGCCGGCGCCCATCGCGCAGCCTAGCCCGGCGCCCGCCGCGCAAGCGGCCAAGGCTCCAGACTTGAAGATCGGCGAGGCCGCCGCGCCGCGTCAGCCCGCGCCCGCCGCCGCGCCGCCGGCGCCTATCGCGCAGCCTAGCCCGGCGCCCGCCGAGCAAGCGGCGAAGGCTCCAGACTTGAAGATCGGCGAGGCCGCCGCGCCGCGTCAGCCCGCGCCCGCCGCCGCGCCGCCGGCGCCCATCGCGCAACCAAGCCCGGCGCCCGCCGCGCAAGCGGCCAAGGCTCCAGACTTGAAGATCGGCGAGGCCGCCGCGCCCCTGGCGGTCGTGGCCGCCGCGCCGCCGGCGCCCATCGCGCGAGAGACGCCGACGTCCGCCGCGCAAGCGGTCAAGGCGCCGGATTTGAAGACCGCCCAGATCGCCGCGCCGCCGGCGGTCGCCGTGGCCGCGCAGGCGGCCAAGCCCGCCGATCCGGCTCCCGCCGCGGCCCCCGTGGCGCAGGCTCCAACCAACGAGACGCTGGCCTATTCAGCGCTGCTGGCGCAGGGCGTGCGAGGACCGGTCGAGGTGCGCCTCGCCGATCGCGCGACGATGTGGCTCCCGGCCAATCGCGTCTATCTCGATGGCGAGCAGGCGCGCAAACTGCTCGGCGCCGGAAAGAACTGGGACAACGCCACGCAAGGCGTCGTGTTGCCGGCGACGAGCCGGCCGGACTGGATGGCCTATGTCAGTCTCGTCGACGATGGCTACATCAGCGATCAGGACGCCAAGGCGATGGACCCAGAGGCCGTACTGGGGACTTACAAAGCGAAGGTCGCCGCCGAAAATCCGGCGCGCGCGCGTCAGGGCCTCTCGCAACTGGAGGTCACCGGCTGGATGGAGGCGCCGCGCTACGACGCCAAGCATCGCCTGAGCTCCTGCGTCGGTGCGACGGTGCTCGGATCGAAGAGCGCGGACGATCGGATCGTCAATTGCAGTTCCTTCGCGCTTGGCGACCAGGGCGCCCTCAAGATCGTCGTCGC
>Ga0181524_10005797_pt1 | contig 10903 bp, 5 predicted proteins | sample PEATcosm2014_Bin_34_FD_119761 | JGI IMG/M metagenome (GOLD analysis project Ga0181524, IMG submission 119761) | Peatland microbial communities from MTU Mesocosm Facility, Houghton, MI, USA - PEATcosm2014_Bin05_60_metaG | ecosystem: Environmental > Terrestrial > Soil > Wetlands > Peat | place...
CAGATCAACCAGGTGATTCTGAACCTGGCGGTGAATGGGAGAGACGCCATGCCCGGAGGCGGGCGCCTGACCATCGAGACGGCCAACGTGGATATCGACGCGAAGAGTGCGGCGGTGCAAGCGGGGTCGCGCGCCGGGCGCTATGTGCGGCTGTCGGTGAGCGATACGGGCGCGGGCATGGATGCGGAGACCAGGCGGCACCTGTTCGAGCCGTTCTTCACCACCAAAGCGGTGGGGCAAGGCACGGGCCTGGGACTTTCGAGCGTATACGGAATCGTGCAGCAGAGCGATGGCTGGATTACGGTGTACAGCGAGCCGGGCCAGGGCACGCAATTTCACGTTTACTTGCCGCGGCTGGAAGAGGATGCAGAAAAGCCGGCCGCGCCGGTGGAGAATCCCGCGGCGGCGTTCGGCACCGAGACGATTCTGGTAACCGAGGACCAGGACAACGTCCGCAAGCTGGTGTCGCGCATGCTGCGTGGTTTCGGCTACCACGTGCTGGAAGCGGCCAACGGAGGGGAAGCCCTGGAGGCGGCCTCGGCGCATGCCGGACCGATCGACCTCCTGGTCACGGACCTGGTGATGCCGGAAATGTCGGGCCGCGAATTAGGCGCCGAGCTGAAGCGCCGGAGACCGGAGATCCGGGTGCTGTACATGTCCGGATATACCGGCAACGTGGTCGCGCAGCGCGGTCTTCTGGAGGAGGGCGTAGCCTTCATCGAGAAGCCGTTCACGGCGGAATCGCTGGCAAGCAAAGTGCGCGACACGCTGGGGAGCGTACCGGCGGCCGCGGGGATTCTGGTGGTGGACGACGATGCGGCCGTCCGCGGCCTGTTTCACAAGATCCTGACGCGGGCGGGATACCGCGTGATGGAAGCCGCCGATGGTGCGCAAGCTCTGGCCGCGCTGAGGAAGGGCGGGTTGGACCTGGTGATCACCGACCTGGTGATGCCGGAGAAAGAAGGGATCGAGACCATTGTGGAGATCCGCAAGAGCCACCCGCAGGTGAAAATCGCGGCGGTTTCGGGGGCGTTTGGCGGCAGGTATCTGGAGGTTGCGTCGATGTTGGGAGCCGAAGCGGCGCTCGCCAAGCCGGTGTCCGAGGAAGCGCTGCTGAGCATGGTGCGGCGCCTGTTGGGTGGGAGCTAGAGGACCCGGTACAATATGGAATGCCGCCCGGGAATGGAGCGGCTGGGGGCCCTTAGCTCAGCGGTTAGAGCAGCGGACTCATAATCCGTTGGTCGAAGGTTCAAATCCTTCAGGGCCCACCAAAACCTTACTGTCCGGACCGGACACATAGGTAACAGATTGTTCCTAGTGCGCGACGATTACCGGAATTGCGCCGATATCTCGAGTCGCGCCCTTGTTGCTTTCGGCCTGGAAAACCATCTCGTGCTTGCCCTCGGGCAGGGAAGTTGCGTCAATATCTGCCGTCCAGCCCGCACGATCGCCCTGGGGGAAGCCCGGGATCGCCTGATTGACGTCCGGACGCATCGTGCCATACGTACAATTCATCAGGAAAACCCGGTCGACGTAGACGGATACCTGCTTGATCCCATCCTCTGAAATAGCCCATCCGAAGGCAGCGAAGCGGCCGCTGATGTTCTGATTCGGCTGCGGCGTATCGACGACGCCTGATGGCAGGCGGGCTTTCGTGCCGGTACCTGAGCCACAGCCCCAGGTCATGATGCCGGCGACCGCCAGGCAGGCGACCGCCAAAAACCGCCCGGGGACTGACAACGGTCTCCCGGCCCCACCAATCTTCCTTTGGCCAGATGCTACCATCCGATGCACCTCTCAATGCCCTCCATTTCAGAGTTGAGCATAGCAGGTGCGCCGCGTTCCAGTGCAGTTCGGCTTACTGCCCACTGCCCGGCCTTCGGCTTCAGGTGGTATGCTACAATTCGATATTTCAAATCGACCGGGAGTACCCGCTTTGCCGGCGGCGCCACAATACTGGCCGTGAATTGGACGCATATCACCTAGCCAAACGGAAATGAGCGGCTTCATTCAAAACCTGTATGCCCGAGGCGGCGCCATAGCGGGCATCCGGTTCAGAATGAAGCAGCGTTTGCTGATTGAAAGAATCAAGCAAACGGGCCTCTTCGATGAGAAGTTTTATCGTGAGGCCTACCGGGACGTGCGGGAGGCCGGCGCCGATCCGATCGTGCATTATCTTCGCGCGGGGGCCCGAGAGGGCCGGATGCCGAACCCGCTGTTCGATTCCGCTTTTTATTTTCGGGCCTATCCCGACGTGGCGCAAACCGGGGTCAATCCTCTGGTTCACTACATCGATCATGGTGCTCGGGAGGGCCGGAATCCTCACCCGCTCTTCGATTCCGCGTATTACCTGAGACAGTATCCGGATGTCGCCAGCGCCGGCCTGAACCCCCTCGGACACTACCTGGTATGCGGCGCCCGCGAAGGCCGCAAGCCTAACCCTGTTTTTGATCCCGCCTATTACCTGCGGGAGAATCCCGCCGTGGCTGCCAGTGGTTTGAATCCGCTCTACCATTTCTCCGCCTACGGAGCCGCCGAAGGCAGAAGACCGGCCCGGCTTTTTGAGCCCCTGTATTACCTGAGCCACAACCCCGATGTCAAAGCTTCGGGGGTCAATCCGCTGGCGCACTTCCTCGCCGCGGGCGACCGCGAGGGGCGGCGGCCATGTGCTCTGTTCGACCCGGAGTTTTATCTGAACGAGTACCCCGACGTGCGGCCCACGGGCATGCCCGCGCTGGCGCACTATCTGGAATACGGCGTAAAGGATGGCCGGGCCGTCAACAGTGCCCGGCGCCCGGTTCACGTTGCGCAAGGATTGTCGGCGGCGCGGCTGGCGGAAATCGAGGAGGAAATCAGGCTGTTCGGGCGCCAGCCCAAGATATCGGTGCTGGTGCCGGTGTATAACCAGACCGCGCCATGGCTCGAACGCATGATTGCTTCCGTGGAAGCCCAGGCCTATCCCAATTGGGAGCTCTGTATAGCGGACGATGGCTCCACAAGCGACGAAACCACTCAAACCCTGAAACGTTGCGCCAGCCCCGATGGCGGGCCGATCAGCATTGCGTTTTTGGGCCGCAACCTCGGCATCGCAGGCGCCACCAATGCCGCGTTGTATCTGAGTTCGGGCGAGTTTGTCGCGATGTTGGACCACGACGATGAGCTCGCGCCCGAGGCGTTGTTCGAAATCGCCAGGGCCCTCAACCAGGAGCCGGACCTGGACGTGATCTATACGGACGAGGACAAACTGGACCCGGACGGCTGGCTGGATCAGCCTTTCCATAAGCCGGACTGGTCACCGGAGTTCTTCCGGCACGTCATGTACGCCGGCCACCTGCTGTCGGTCCGCCGCAGTCTGGCGATTCAAGTTCGTGGGATGGACAGCCGCTTCGACGGTGTTCAGGACTTCGACTTCCTGCTGCGCGTCTCCCGGCGAACCAACCGCATCCGGCACATACCCAAGATTCTTTACCACTGGCGGCGCATCCCCGGCAGCATCGCGCTGGGAGAAGACGAAAAACACGGTATCGCCGCCCTGCAAGTCGCTGCCGTGAACGCCCAACTGGATTGCTGTGGTGTGCCGGCGCACGCCGAGCCCCACCCGGCGATTCCCCACCGGGCGGTGATCCGGCCTCTGCCTCGCCGCGAGCATCCGCTGATCAGCATCGTCATCCCCACGCGCGACCAGCCTAAGCTCCTCGGTGCATGCCTGCGCAGCATCTTCGAAAAAACCACCTATCCGAATTTCCAGGTGATCCTGGTCGACAATGGCACTACCGATCCGGAGGCGCTTCGCCTTTTTGAGCAGTTCGACACCACCATCGTTCCTTTCGCGGAGCCGTTCAATTTTAGCCGGGCGAACAATCTGGGGGCGGCTAAAGCTCGTGGCGAGTACCTGGTCCTGCTGAACAACGATACCGAAGTCGGCACCTCGGGATGGCTGGAAGAGTTGCTCTTCTATGCCGAAGCTCCGGATGTAGGCGCGGTCTCTCCGCTTCTCCTGTCCCCGGATCAAACGGTGCAGCATGCCGGCGTGGTTCTCGGAATGCGAGGCACCGCCGACCATATTATGCGTGGATTCCCCGCCGGCTCGGACGGCTACTTCGGCTCGCTGAGCTGTGCCCGCGAGGTTTCTGCCGTTACCGCCGCGTGCATGGCTCTGCGAACCGAAACCTTCCTGGAAATGGGAGGCTTCCGCGAGGCCTTCCGGACCATTTATCAGGACCTGGACCTCTGTCTCCGGCTGCGCGCGCGGGGAAAGCGGATTCTCTATACCCCCCGCGCGGTCCTGTACCATTGCGAGAGCCGCACCCGCGGCAAAGAGTACGATGTTCTGGACCGCGCTTTGATCCTGGACCTCTGGGGCAAAGTGATCGCGGCTGGGGACCCGTACTTCAACCCCAATCTGGATGCCAGTTCCCCGTCGTATGAGTTGCTCGAGCTCTGAGGCCAAATGAATATCCTATTCATCAACTACGGCGGGTTTGAATGCGTCAACAGTGCAATCCACATCTTCCATCTTGCGAACCAACTGGTGGAACAGGGCCTCGACTGCGCCGTAGCCGTGCCCGGGGAGGCCGGCAACGTAAGCCTGCTCGGAACGCCGCGGTTCCGCTGTCTCACCTATGGCGAGGCTGAAGAGGGTGGATTTGGTTTTGCGGATCGTGGGGGACCGTCGTTGATTCACGCCTGGACCCCTCGCGACCGCGTGCGGCGCCTGGTCCAACGCGTTTCCCGAGCATATGGGTGCCCGCATATCGTGCATCTCGAAGATAACGAGGAAGAGATCACCGCGGATCAAGTCGGCCTGCCCTTTGAAAAGTTGCGCGCTCTGTCGGCCGCCCAGTTGGCGCGCCTGATTCCGGAAACCCTCTCTCACCCCATTCATTACCGGGAGTTTCTGGCCGAAGCGGCCGGCGTGACGGTAATCATGGACCGGTTGCTGGAATTCAAGCCGGACGCCACGCCGTGGGAGGTGCTCTGGCCGGGCTTTGATCCCGCGTTTGCCGCTCTGCCTGCAAGCAATCCGGAATTGCGGTATGGACTGAGTATTGGCGAGGACGAATTTGTGCTGGTTTACCCGGGCAACACCCACGCGTCCAACGTGGAGGAGATGCGCAGCCTGTATACCAGTGTCGCCCTGTTGAACCACCGCGGGCACAAGGTCCGCCTGGTCCGCTTCGGCACGGATTATTGCGACCCGTTGGATGGCAACCGGGAGTTTGTGCGGCCCTATTGTCTGGAACTGGGCTTCCGGCCCAGGCACGCGCTTCTGGGGCCGATGGCCATGGCCGATGCCTTGGTGCAGCCGGGAAGGCCAGGCCGTTTTAACGATTACCGGCTCCCCTCCAAGCTGCCCGACTTTCTGGTTTCCGGCAGACCCGTCATCCTTCCGCGCACCAACCTCGGCCGTTTTCTGCGCGATGGCGAGGAGTGCCTGCACCTGGAAGAAGGCGATGCCATCGACATCGCGGGCAAGCTCGAAATGCTGATTCGAGAGCCTGCTTTGCGGCGGCACATCGGAGCCGGCGGCAGGGATTTTGCACAGCGCGAACTCAACTGGGAGCCTATCGCCGCCAAGATTCGCCGCTTCTACGATCGGGTGCTGGCTGCGCAGCCAGGCGGCCGGGTTGCCCGCCCGCCGGGCGCTACGGTCCATCGCAATCGGGAACTGCCCGCTCCCAAATGGCCGCTGGGGCGTCCCGCGCGAAGCCCGCGCTGGTCCCGCATGGATGTCGCGACGCTCCAAGCCGCGGCTTCCCGCTATGCCGGATGCTTCCCGGTTTCCGCGCTAAGCTATGGAACCGTGCAGGATTTCTGTGACAGCTACGACCACTTGCAGGCGCTCGCGACGGAAAATCGCGATTTGAAAGATTGCCAGCGTCCCTGGACCTTCAAGGCGATTCTCGGAACCGTGCCTTACGGCGGCCGGTTGCTTGAAATTGGCGCGGGGGAACCCATCGTCGCCGAGCTGTTGAGCTGCCTGGGCTATGACGTATGGGTAGTGGACCCATATGATGGCAGTGGGAACGGGCCTTTGGAATACGAGTGGTTCCGCAAGCAATATCCCGACATTCACATCTTGCGCCGGCTGTTTGCAGAGGACATCGACGCCTTCGACCCTGGAACATTCGACTGCATCTATTCCATTTCGGTTCTCGAGCACATACCGACACCGGAGTTAAAGGGGGTCTTCAAGGCAATTGACCGGTTGCTGAAACCGGACGGTCACTCCATCCACACCCTGGACTACGTCGTCCGCGGCGCCGCGTCGGACTGGCACAGGGCCCATGCAGCGCGCGTGCTGGCACTCTGCGGATTCTCGCAAAAGAAATTCAAAGTCTTGCAGGAGCGTTTGGCAGGCGATCCGGAAACGTATTATTTGTCCGCCGAGAGCCACAATACCTGGCGTGGACCGAGGCCGTATAGTGAGTTTCCGATGCAGGCAGTGGTGAGCCTGCAGATATGGAAACAACTTGAACATGGTAAAGCCAGCGGAGCAACCGCAGAGCTACCTCAGGTGATCCGGGAAAAAGTACGTGCCCGCCGTTTTCCTGGAGGGTCTCATCTGTGACGAGTGAGTCGTGATGGGCGTGCAGACGGGCCACGACGCCAGGTCCATAGGAAGTTTCCCAGTTATGCACTGGTGGTGGGTCCGCCTTGCCATCATCATCGTCCTGCTGTTCGCGGCGGTTCCTGTGCCACCCGCACCCATTGGCGGCGGCCTTGATGCGAGTTGGATCGCCGGCCTGAATGCCGCCCATGCGCGCGACTTACTGTTTGGCCGCGACCTCATTTTCACGTATGGCCCACTGGGATATCTGCTATTCCCAATGCCGGGCTTCGCTGGCCCCTTTCCGGCGCTGCTGATGGGTCTGCTCCCGTTCGCTGTCTTCGCATTTTCAGTTCTGCGGCTCTGCTTGACTCCGGGGATTCGCGCCTGGCCGGTGCATGTCGCCGTCTTGTTTGCGGCGTGGTTGCTCGCCGGCGGCCTTGCGATTGACCGCCCTGTGATCGCCTGTGCTGCATGTCTGCTTTCGACGCTTGCCCTTTCCAATCCCGCCGCAGTAGATATCGCAATCCTCGGAGCCGCAAGCGCGCTTGTGCCAAGCATCAAGCTCAGTGGGGGAGCGATATTCATCGCCGGCTATGTGGTCGTAATCGGCGTCACCGCCTTTCGAATGCGCGCGCGCGGAGCCAGACTCGTTTTCCTCACTGCGCTTCCACTAATCGTTGCCGTTAGCCCCTACCTGACAAAAGGGGGCCTATCCGCACTGCCGGAATTCCTGACCGGGTCCCGTGAGATCATCGACGGGTATTCGGAAGCAATGGGCTACAGCGGCCCGCTGTGGCAGTGTCTGTTGGCCATTGCCGCTCTCCTGGGGTTCCTGATCATTCCCGCACTTGCCCGGGAAAGGCGGGCGCTTCTCTTTGCATTTGTCCCCGGCGCGCTGGTGGCCGTATACGCGTTCAAGAACGCGATGGTTCGTCAAGATGCACATGCTACGCTGTTTCACTTTTACTTGGCTGTCGCTTTAGCGATCGCAGCTACCGGAATACAATCTCTCAATGCTCGAAGGCTGGTTCTTGCCTTCGCTCTTCTCAATGTTGGCGCTGGAATCTGGATCACAGCGCTGTTCAATCCACCGCTTCTCGGGGAGGTGGCTGGCCGATCGCGTTTCGCTGCGCCGGCTCTCTATGCTAGGGCGTGGGTGAACTGGCCCGAGAGTTGGGCGTGGCTGGCCGGTCTGAACCGGACTGCATTCGAAGGCCTGCGGTTGCCGCCCGATTTCGATGCCATCGCGGACAGGAGAACCGTTGAAGCGGTGCCATATTCGGTTGACCACGTCATTGCCAACGGCTGGAGGTGGGTGCCGCGCCCAGTCTTTCAGACCTATTCCGCTTATACGCCGTACCTGGATGAGCTGAACGCCGCGCATGTGAGTAGCCGGAACGGCGCGGACCTTATTCTACTCGGCTGGGGCACAATCGACCAGCGGCACATGTTTCTCGAAGACCCCGCTTCCTGGGTCGAGACCTTCTCCCGCTACCATGTTCGCCTGACGCACCCCGATTTCAGTCTCCTCGAGCGCCGGCGTTCCCCGTTGCTGGGGCAGGCTGTTGCGAGCGGGCGGACAGTGGCTCACTGGAGCCAGGAAATGAAACTGCCGCAGACCCGCGACCTGTTGGTGATGCATGCCGACATCCGGTATTCGCTCATTGGCAAACTGCGCCGCGCGCTTCTACACGCCACCCCCGTTTTCATTGCGGTGACAAAGGCGTCCGGATCCCATGCTTCTTGGAGAGCGGTGCAATCCAACCTGCGGGACGGCGCCATCATCAACTACCTGCCGGAATCTGCCGAGGAATTTGCGCTTCTGGCAGGAGAGAGAAGCCTCCTTCCGGAGCCTGTGACTTCAATTCGTTTTGAGACCGCGCATCCATCAGACTACGCGCGCGAAATCGGGATCTCCTGGGAACGCAGGCCCATGCGCTCGGCATCCGGCAATCCCGCGGAAAAGAAGGAGCGGCTATGGTCATCGGCGTCCGGATTGCCGACGGGAGAGGACACGAGGATCGATCGCACGCCGGATGGGATCCGTGTGAATACCTGGACGAACGATCCGCAGTTAAACTTCCCCTGTCATCGTGACCTCCGGTCCTTTAGCAGAATCATTATCCGCGCGAGATTTCAGAAGAGAGATTTTATTGACCTGTTCTTTGGCCAGCAAGTGAACGGCAGGGGGATGGACGCGATGGTTCCAGTGGCCGGCGCGTGGCTGGACGTGGTTTTTGATGTCGCTATGAATCCGTTTTGGCCATCGGAGGCGGGCACCGCGATCCGTTTCGATCCCTCCTCGGGCGTGCGTTTCAACGCGGTCGATATTGCCGGGATTTGGGGCGTTGAAGGGCCGGTGCCGGAGGACGCCTCCCCAGTCGAATTCCGTCCTGTGCCGGACGAGCCACAGACGCCAGAACGGCGAGCCCGGGAGCATTGACACCGGAGAATGCCGGCAATCCTGCCGCTCAGATCGCCCTGAGTTGCGGATTCCTGACCCACGCCCAGGCGAAATTCGGAGATTCCGAACCGGGGGCCAGAACTGTCGAAAGCTCCAGGCTGGCCGTGGAGAAGTTTCGCGGAAAAGTCACCTGCCAGTGCACCGGTTCCGCCGGCCGCACCTCCCGAGTGCTCTCCTGGATCGTCAGACCGTTCTCATCGCGCAGATGGAACCGAAAACAGACCGGCGCGGATTCGGGATGGTCGACGCTCAAATCGGCTTCAAAGCAATTGTGGCCCGCCAGCCCGAGGCCCTCGAAGCGGGCGCGGGCCGGGGCTGTCTCTGGAGGGCCCGGGTGCAGAAAGATTCCATTTTCCTCCGGGGCGAGTTTGGTCCATCCACCACCATCGAGGGTGATGGGGCCGGCGTCGATTTCCTGGATGAGCGGAAGCAGGTGGCGAACCCGCGGATGCCGGCTCCCGTCGCCGATCGCGCGCCGCAATTCGCGATTTTCGGAAGCCTGCGAATCGAGCGACCGGAGCAGATCGCTATACAACGACGCCAGGCGGGGACGGCCGCCGCAGAGGCGCTGCACAATATCCACAAACTCTCCGCGCCCGCTGGGCAGGACGTAGCCGTTGGGGCCAATCGGGAAAGCGTTGGGCAGATCAAGAGGCAGATCGATGATGCGGGGCGCCTTCAGTCCTTCCGCAATGGCAGATGCCAGGCCCGGGCTGCCGATGAACACTCCGGCCTGCTGGATCAGCCGGGCCATCTCCAGAAAATCGGCACACCGCCGGACACGGCCCGGGATGCCGGCCACGCTCCGCCACTCGCCGGGAATCGCCAGGATCAGTACGTCGTCGAAATACAGCATCAGGTCGCGCAGGAATTCGTCTGTCAGGTCCCGATAGCGAGGCGTCAGAGCCAGAACCACTTCACTCGCCTCCGGCGTTTCTGCGGAAACCCGGAGAAACGGCGCGTTGGCGTCTATTTCCGCGTGCACGGCTTTAGCGTGGGCGTACATCAGGTGAACACGCCCGATGTCCTCGTTTCGAAAGCGGTCCAAGATATAATCGACATCGATGCACGCCGGATCCACCGATTCCAGCGGCACGCCCGCGGTGACCAGGGTTACGCGATCCAGGTAGTCCTGCGCCAGCAAAAGGGGCGCCAGCGCCCGGGCGTTCTGCTCGGTCAGCTCCCTAAACGGTTTGGGATCCCGATATACATTCAGGATGAGATGGCGAATCCCCAACGCCCGGACTGCCGGCAGGGAATAGATCACGTCGCCGGCGTTCCCGCTGTGAATTCCGGAAACCAGCGCAGCGGCCGCGTCGTTCTTGCGAAAATCCTCGATCGTCCTGAACTTAATAGAGACCATGTTCTTGGAGGGCCCCCCGCAGAATCTCCAGGTACTGCGCTTCCTGGTTGCGTTTCCAGTTGAAGAGATTTCTCGCGGCCGGGTCGGGCTCAAAGCGCTCCAGGAACCCCGGCACGTCTTCCGGTTCGCGAACAAAAATGTACGGGCAGGGTTCTACAGCCGAGCAAACTCGCGGCTCCGTGTTCGTCATGATTGCCGGTTTGAGCAGGGAGTTCGCAATCAGCGCACTGTGCAACCGCGTCGAGATCACCATGTCGCAATCGGACAGGAGGCGGAAGTATTCGCCCGAATCGTACGAATAACAGACCGGGCAGTCGAGGCTCGAGCGAAACTCGAGATACTCGTCGATGTAGTTGCAGACGATCTTCACGGAAAACCGTGGTTGCAGCACAGTCAACAGGCCCAACATCCGGGCCTTGAGCCCGGCGGAGACGGCCTGGTTCGGAACGCGGTCGCTTTGCAGGACGATTCCGATGCTCTTGAGCGCTCTTGCCGGGTACTCGAAGGGCGCCGCAAACAGCGC
>Ga0181524_10005798_pt1 | contig 10900 bp, 4 predicted proteins | sample PEATcosm2014_Bin_34_FD_119761 | JGI IMG/M metagenome (GOLD analysis project Ga0181524, IMG submission 119761) | Peatland microbial communities from MTU Mesocosm Facility, Houghton, MI, USA - PEATcosm2014_Bin05_60_metaG | ecosystem: Environmental > Terrestrial > Soil > Wetlands > Peat | place...
AGCGAGGGTCTTCCCGGTTCGCCACTCCAGGATATCGCCCGCGGCATTGACCACGGCCAGGGCGCCGATCACGACTTCGCCCAGGCGCAGGCTGGCTGTTCCCAGGCCGCCTTTCATTCCTGGCAGTCCTTGGGAGCGAAGCATTTTTCCGACCGTGGCCCCTGCTCCCGCTCCCACGTTACCCTCCGTCACGGGCCCGGCACGAGCGATCTCGCAGGCCTTGTGGGCCGCCTCGGGATCGGGGCGGAGGGTCCCATCGCCGATCGCCAGGTCGTCGATGACGGCGCCCACCACGATGGGAACTCGAATGTTGGGCACACCCCAATCGTAGCCTATTTTTCGTTCTTCGAGATACTTTCCGGCGCCCGCTACCGCCGCTAGTCCCAAGGGCCCTCCCCCGCTGAAGAGGATGCCATGAATGTTGTCGAGAGGGCTCACGGGCTGGAGCATGACGGCCAACTGCTCGCCCGGCGCCGACCCCTCATAGTCCACGGCGGCGGTCACCTCGCTATCGAAGAGTATGGCGGTGCAACCCGTGGGCCGGCGGGAATCAGTCCAGTGGCCCACTCTCACGCCCTCCACATCGGTGATCCATCCGTTGGAGCGCTCCGCAGCTCGGCCCGACTGCTGCGCCGCCCCCAAGCCCGGACTCAGCGCACTGATACCTCCCGACGCCATCAGGGCGTGATTGAATTGTCTGCGATTAAGCTTCACCATTGTTCACCTCCGTGATATGAACCCACATCCCGAGGTCCCGATCTAAGACCGGCACGACGGCAGGTGAAAATATGCCGGACGCTCCAGCCCGTCAAGCTTTGTACTCGCTTTGTCCCCGGAAAGGCGTGACTGGATCTAATAATTTCCAGCGAATCACGGAAGAGCGCCGGGTTGATCAGGAGAGTTCAAAATACCGCAGGGTCACCTGTCACAAAAGGGGGTGCTCGATTGTCATTCTATTAGGAGGGTCTAAGGAAAGGTGCGGTCGTGGCGGAAGTAGTTCACGCGGACAAGGCGTCCGATTCGGCCTCTGAACCTGTTTCCCCTAGGCAGGCGGAGACTTTGGACCAACAGGTTACGCAGGTCTTCAAGCAATTTCGAGACTCGGTCTACCGGTACCTCGTTGCCATTCTGAAAAACCCTTCGGCCGCGGAAGACATCACCCAGGAAGCATTCATGCGTCTGTATGGCTGTCTTCGCGACGGGCAGGACATCACCAATGTGCGCTCCTGGGTCTTTCGAGTAGCTCGCAACCTAGCCCTGAACGAAAAAGCGGGCTCGCGGTTTCTGGAAACCGAGGAACCTTTCATCCTGGACAGACTCCGCGACGAGAGCGAGTCCGTCCTGCTGGACCCTGAGCAATCCTTCCTCCAGCGTGAGCGCATTCACATCGCCATGCGGGAACTCTCGCCGCAGCAACGCGAGTGTCTGGCTTTGCGTGCAGAGGGTTTTCGTTACCGGGAGATCGCGCAGATCCTGACGATTAGTCCCTCCACCGTGGCCCAATCGTTGAGGCGTGGCATCAAGAAGCTGGCAAAGGAACTCCCATGAGGAAGATCCTGGGTACAAATTGGCATAAGGAAGACTGGCATGTTCCCGAAGATGACTTGCTGCCCTTCGTCGATGGGGAACAACCAGCCATGGCGGCGGCCAAAATCGAAAAGCACCTGGAGGCCTGCTGGACGTGCCGGCGGAGAGTGGAGAAGATCCAACAAACCATTTCTGCCTACGTCGAATATTACAACGATGCCTACGTTAATAATGTGGAACCGCCACCGCACGGGTGGGGAGGTTTCGAGACCGGCCTTCGCCGCACAGTGGCGGAGGCCGGATGGCGCTCCGCTCTTTCGGACGGGCTTCTCCCTCGATTTCGAAACCTCTTTAGCCTGCCGGTGCTCGCGAGGGCAGCCGCAGGGTTGGCGGCAGCGGCGCTCGGCGTGGTGGCGATTTTTCTCCTCTTTCGGAGTCCACAGGTTTCCGCCAGTGACCTGGTTCAGAGGGCGGCAGAGGCCAGAAATCAACGCGTAGCCGAGGCGATCCACCCGCTGGTTTATCAAAAGGTGCGCGTGCAGGAGGGCCCCTCGGACGCCGAGGCACTAACCTGGGAAATCTGGAACGATGAGAAGAACTCCGAGGCGGGCCAGCGGCTCAAGGATTCCGCCGGCCGGGCTGTCGGCCTGACGCGGCTTGAGGATGTCTCCTATGAACTCAACGTGAGTTCGGACGTGGCTGGGTCGCGGCCGCGCCACGCCCTCCCGTCGCGCTCTTCCTCTGCAAAGTCTCGTCGCAGCCTTCCCCCCCTGCTGCGGGACTTGCAGCGCGTCTCGAAAGCGAACCGCATGGATTGGCGAACCCCCCTCTCCCCCGCCAACTATGCGTCCTGGCGGTACTCGTTAACCGCAGCATCCGAAGAAGTGCGGGAAACGCGGCTCACGGACGGGGAGCGCGCCTACAAGTTGACCACCACCGCTACCGGCCCCCTCGCTGTGGATGCCATTGCCAAGTCTGAGCTGACGGTTCGATCAAGCGACTGGCACCCTGTGGAGCAGTATTTGGAATTCGAGGGCGAGGGCGGCATGCGGAGCTTCGATCTGAAGGAACTGTCCTTCGCCGTCTTCTCGATGGACACTTACAGGTTGCCGCCGATTACGGAAGAACCATCTCTCGTCCGTCCCAAGGTGGTCCCCCTCCCGATGGAGCCCGTGCCCGTCCCACTTCCCCCTGTGCCTCCTTCGGAGATCGAACTCTTAGAGGCAGAAACCCAGGCCCTTTACGCCTTGCATCGTATGGGCGCCTGCACAGGGGAACCCGTCGAGGTGAGTCGGGAGCCAGGTGGCGGTGTCATCGTGCGCGGACTTGTGGAGACCGCCGAACGCAAAGAGGAACTCGATGCGGCGCTGAGCGACATAGGGCTTGTGGCGATCAAGATCCAGACGCCTGAGGAGGCGCTGGCGACGAGTAACGCGCCGGCCAGCCCTGCGGAGGAGTCCGCACCCCCGGAGGAAACGCCCCCATTTCGTATCGGCCTGACCAAGGCGGTCAAGGCCGACAAGATTCCCATCGAACCTCAGTTGCGCGCCCACTTCAACCGCCTGCGGAGCGCGTCCCCTCTCAGCGGGCAGCAGTCGGAGGCTGCCTCCGCGGAGACCGACGAGGCCATCACCGCGCTATCCAACCAGAGTGTCTCGCTGTCGGAGGCCGCGTTGATGGAAGCATGGGCTCTGCGGCGCCTGGCCGAGGCATACCCTCGGGCGAAGGTTGACCAACTCAGCCCGCGCGGCAAGCTCCTGCTTGAAACCATGCTTACCGAGCACTTGGCTGCGTTCAAGCTCCACGCCGACCAATATGGCGCTCTTATGAAACCGGTTTTGTCGTCGATCGCGGGAGAGACCACGGCGCTTGCGCCGGGAGAAAAAACCCGAGGGTTGCAAGTCAACCGCTCCGGCGACTCGACGTGGAATACCGAGATCCTGCACCTTTTCCAAACGACTCTCGAGGTGCAACGCTGGACGGCGTACTTCTTCGCAGGTGCGAGCCGCCCTGAAACCCCAGCGAACCCCATCCAGGAGCTTGTGGATGACGCGGGCAGGATTGAGATCGAGTTCCACAATATTCAAGAATTGGTGGCGGGGAGCTTTCTGGGCCACTTTGATCTGGCACGGAGCCCCAAGCCCTAGGGTTGATTTTTCACCACACCGGGGGGTGTTCGAGAGGTAGGAGGAGCGGGGCAGCAGAGGCCGCGTGAAAACTCAGACTTGGCTCTCGTAGAAGCCGCCTTTGGGCGGTCAAGTCCTTCAATCCATGATGCCGCCCTGAAGGGCACCGCTATGAAGAGCGGCGCCGGGGTGGTCCAACACTTGTCATACTTAATCTTGCGTCACGCGTCGGGTCATAATAAAAATAGGAGGCTTCATGATACGAAAACGCCATTCGCCCTTTCCTCGGCACCAAGGGTTCCCAGGGATGATAGGGTTTCTTGTTCTCCTGCTGGCGAGCTCGTTCGCATCGGTTGCGCGCGCTCAACTCTATACAGGATCGTTGACCGGGGTGGTTACCGACCCCACTGGAAGCGTGATACCCGGGGCTACCATTACTCTCACGGATGTCGCCAAAGGGTTCAACTACAAGGCCACCACGGATTCCACGGGACGCTACCTGCTGCGCCCGCTTCCTCCCGCCAACTATGAGCTGACCGTGCAAGCGACAGGATTCCGCACGGCCGTGCGGGCGGGCATCGTGCTGGACGTCAACCAAGACGCGGCGGTCGATGTGGTCGTGCAAATCAGCACCACCACGACCGCAGTGGAGGTTACGGCAGCGGCTCCGCTCCTCTCCACCCAGGACGCTGTCAACGGCCAGGAAGTAAACCGCGGCTACATTAATGACGTCCCGCTGATCGGCCGCAGCGTCTTTGACCTGGCATTTCTCTCCCCCGGGGTAAGCCCCGCGCCCGGCCAGTCGTTCGGCACGGGCCTAAGGGCGAACAACTTCGTTTCCAATGGCGAGCGCAACATCCAGACCGACATCCTGATCGATGGCGTCTCCACCACGGGCGCCGAGGACGGTACCGCCGGCATCGTCCCCCTCTACACACCTTCCGTGGACGCCGTACAGGAATTCAAGGTCGAGCAAAACAACTTCGCCGCCGACAAGGGTTTCAGCGGCGGCACGATCGTGAACGTGGTGATGCGGTCCGGAACCAACCAGCTTCACGGCAGCGCCTATGAATTTGTGCGCAACCAAATTTGGGATGCCAACAACTGGTTCAACAACGCCGCCTCCATCAAGACTCCCGCCCTGCGCTACAACGACTTCGGCGGCACTATCGGCGGGCCCATCCAGAAGAACAAGACGTTCTTCTTTGGTGACTATGAGGGCTTACGCACCCGCACCATGAGCACCTTCAGCGCCGGTGTGCCAAGCCAGGCGGAGAGACAAGGCGACTTTGGAGAGTTGTGCGCGGCCAATGCCGGAACCTTTGACGAGAATGGGATGTGCTCGAATGCCAACGGTCAACTCTGGGACCCCTACTCGGGCGTCTACAATGCGGCCGCGGCCGGCCCCATCCGGTCGGTCTACATCCCGTTTAACAACATGGCTACTTTTCAGAGTGCGGGCAACCCCAAACTCAACGGCACCGGTTACCAGCTTGCCGCAAAGCCCGGGAACCTGATTGACCCTGTGGCGATGAAAATGATGGCGTATTTCCCGTTGCCCAACAAGGGAGTGGGAACCAGCACCTACAATCGTTACCTCAACTGGGCAGGGGCTGGCGCCTCGATGAACGACGGTGACCAGTTCGATGCACGCATCGACCGGCAATTCCATCACGACCTGCTGACGGCAAGATACTCGCAGGGGCGTGCCCCCACGTATGGGGCGCAATGTTTTCATAACGCCCTGGATCCCTGTACGCAAGGGCCGAATTGGCGTAACCCCAATGCGTTTGCTCTCAACGATACGTATACCATCAGCCCTAGCACGGTCCTCACCCTCTCCTACGGCTACACGCACATGTGGACCGAGTCGGACGGCAGCGCGGGAGGCTATCCGGACTTCAGCCCGGTCACGACGCTCGGCATGCCGTCGTACATTACCAGGTCCGGCTTCACCGCCTCACCCGCCATAGACGGCATCGGTGAGTACGCGACCGTAGCTGGGCAACAGAACCTCGGCACCCAGGGCTGGACGATCTTGCGATACCCACAGGAGAGGCACGACCTCTTGGGCGGGATCGACCACATGCGGGGGCGGCACGAGATCAAGTTCGGAGCCGAAGGCCGCATGAACCGCGTCAGCTTCACGCAGCCGGGCCAGCCGGCGGGGACGTTCAGCTTTAATGACTACAGCACCTCCGAGTACCCTTGGTCGGGAGGCGGAGACGGCATGGCCTCGTTCTTGACCGGGTCATCCATCGAAGGCTGGGGTCAGTATGAAGTACCGGGGACGACGATCATGCAGAACTTTCAGTACGCCGGGTATTTCCAGGACAACTGGAAGACCACGGACAAGCTCACTCTCAACCTGGGTATACGCTACGAATTGGAACTGCCGCGCACGGAACGGCACAACCGGCAGGAATGGTTCGACCCCAATCTGGCGTCCCCCCTGCAAGTCCCGGGGCTGCCCAATCTTAAAGGCGGGCTTGTCTATGCCAGCCCCTCCGAGCGCTACGGGATGAACACGGACACCAGGGAGCTCGCGCCCCGCATCGGACTGGCCTATCGCGTTACACCTCACACGGTGCTCAGAGCCGGTTATGGAATTTTCTATAACCCGTCGTCTTCAGCGCCCAGCAATCCCATCAATCTGGCTGGGTATAACCGGATAACCAACTGGCTCTCCTCCTATCAGGGCGACGACGCCACGCCCTGGGGAAGACTAAGCGATCCCTGGCCAGGCACGGGCCCGGCGATGCCGACCGGGAACACCCTCGGGGCCCTCACCGACGTCGGCGCGACCCCGGTGGGGAATGTCCGCACCTGGAATCAACCATCGTACGCCCAGACCTGGAGCCTCGGATTCGAGCAGGAATTGGCCGGAGACCTGCTGGTCGATGTCAATTATGTCGGTACCAAGGGCACCCACCTGTACTTCGGTGAGGACCCATTGGACAACATGCCTCCTTCGATCGAGAAGGCTACCCCCGCCCAGCTCACGGCTCTCAGAACCTTCGTTCCCAACCCGTTCTACGGGATCATTACCGACCCGAGCAGCGCTTTGTCGGCTCCAACCGTCGGAGCGTCACAGCTTTCGCTGCCCTTCCCTCAATTCGCCGGTGTGGATGCGCTCATGCAGCCCTGGGGGAACTCGGTCTACGACGCCTTCCAGTTGCGCATACAAAAGAACCTGTCCCATGGGCTCCAATTCCTGGCCAACTACACGATCTCGAAGACGATTTCGGACGCGGATGTAGGCGGGGCCGGGTGGCTGGGCGGCGTCGCCAGTCTTGTTGACCCGAACAATAGGAAGCTGGAGCGCTCGGTTGCCGAGTATGACATTCCTCAAGTCCTGAACTTCAGTTATGTCTGGCAGTTGCCGGTCGGTCACGGCAAGCGCTGGGGAGCGACCTGGAGTCCGGCTCTCAACGCGGTCCTGGGTGGCTGGCAGACCAACGGCATGTGGCGATTTGACAACGGACAGCCAGTTGCACTGACTTCTTCCGGAGGAACACCGCTGCCCACGTATGGCCAGCGGCCCAACTTGCTGGGGGCACTTAAGCGGAACACTGGCCCCAACTGGATGCAGCAGTACTTTGCGAATCCAGAAAACGTTCAAGCGCCCGCGCCCGACACCATCGGAACCGCTCCGCGCGAACTGCCGAACGTTCGTGTGCCGGGAACCAACACCGCCGGGCTCTCACTTTTCAAGGAGATCCCGCTGGGCAAAGTCCGAGAGGGAATGCGACTGCAGTACCGCCTGGAAAGCTTCAATGCCTTCAACCATCCTCAGTTCTGTGGGCCCAATGGAACTGTCGTTGCGACCTTCGTGGGCTCCGATCCGTCCACTTACGGGAACTTTGGCCAGGTTACATCCCAATGCAATTCGCCTCGGGAGGTCCAGATGGCGCTCAAGCTCTACTGGTAAGGCCAACGTTTTAGTTCAGAAACACGAGGTCCTATAAGCGGGTCATTTCGGGTCAGGGCGGCTGCGATGGCCGCCTTGGCCCTTTTTTTGCCATCCCCCCCGGGGCGCGATCGCAGAGAGCGCTTGGAACGGGCCGGGGAACTCGTGTAGGGTAGAACGATGGAAATGGTCTCCTCCCTGCTGATCGTCTGTTTGTCGACTTCGGCAGCGCTCCAGCAATCTGTGGATACGAACCGGTGTGACCAGATTCCAGTTGCGACTTATCAACAGGCACTGGACATCTTCCAGCAGGGCGATTACGCTGGGGCGGAGGTTCTGCTGCGTCCGGCCCTTCGCGCTTGCCCTTACGACAGCCGCGCGCTCGGCTTGTTGGGCGTGGTTCTGGATGCCCAAAGGAAATTTGACCAAGCGGAGATCGTCTATGGCCAAGCGCGCCTGCTGACTCCCCATTCCGCGACACTTCTAAACAATATTGGAAACCACTACCTTGCGCTCGGAGACCTCGCCCGGGCGCGTGAGGCGTATCTCAGCGTCGTAGCCCTGGAGCCGGGTAATCCGAATGCCGACCTCCAACTGGCTGAGATGAGCGTCAGGGCGAAGGAAGGGAACGCCGCACTTCGGTACCTCGGCCACCTCCCGGAGGACGCGCAGAGGCAGCCCAGCGCACAGTTGCTCCGCGCCCAAGCGCTCCACCTCACCGGGCAGCAACCGGCTGCGGAAGCGTTGCTCGAGCAGACAGAAAGTCAGGCGGGAAACGACCCCCGCACGGCGTTCTCCGTGGGGATGGTGTTCGTCAAGTGGGAACGGTACGAAGCTGCCGAGAGAGCCTTCAGCTCCGCCCTTCAGTTCGACCCTACGAGCTTTGAAATTCTTTACAATCTGGGACTTGCCGCGCTGCACGCGCACCATTTCGAGCGTGCCGTGGAGGTGTTCGAGATTGCTCTCAAGCAGAAGCCTGACGATGTGGACACCCTCTACGACCTCGCCCGCACCTATGCCGGTAAGGGGAGCGAGGACCACGCCATCATCCTCCTGGTCCAGGCGCAGGGGCTGGCTCCGGCCCGCGCCGACATCCTGCTGTTTCTGGCTCAGACGGCAAGCAGCCTTGGCTATTCGGCGGACGCGGCGGGGACTCTCGACCGGTATTTGAAGCTCCGGCCGGATGACGACGTGGCGCGTCGCGAGCGCGGCTTCGCCTTGGCGCACACTGCCAGGCTGAACGATGCCTTGGAAGACTTGCGATGGTACGTCCGCAAGCACCCCAAGAATGCGCGGGGCCTCTATGAACTGGGCGTCACCGAAACCGTCCGCGAGCGGGACAAGGCCCTGGCGCACCTTACGGAGGCCGTGGCGCTCGATCCCGACCTTACCGCGGCGCGCTATGCGCGGGCGATCCTCAACTCTCAAGAGGGCAGAACCAACGAATCGATTGCGGACCTGAAGATCGTTATCCAGCGTGACCCGAAGGACTATCGTGCGCTCGACGCTCTGGGCAAAGACTATTTGGCCCTCGACAAGACGCCGGAGGCCGTGGCGGCTCTGGACCAAGCCACAACCCTTGCGCCGAACGATCCCAAAATTTTGCTGCACTACAGCCAGGCCCTCACGAGGGCGGGGCGCCGCGAGGAGGCTGGGGCTGTGGTGGAACGGTTCCGGGACCTGGGTCCGCAGAGTCAGCGCGCCCGGCCGTATGGTGGCCTGCTGGATTTCCTCAGCCTCTCACCGCAAGAGCAGAGTGAACGATACGTTGCGAATGTGCGGCGGCGCGTCGCGATGAACCCCAACGATGTGAAGCTCCAGGTGAGGTTGGGCGAGGCGCTTTTGGGGATCGATAAGATCGCGGAAGCTCGGGAGGCTTTCCGCCGGGTGCTGGCCCTGGACCCCGACACCCAGACCCTCTTGGAGTGCGGCCGGGTCCTGCTCTACAACGAGCAATATGATTTGGCGCGGGAGTGCCTCGACCGCGCCGTCTCGGTGGGGGCGACCGACGTCAACACCCGCCTGGACCTGGCGATTTCCTTGTTTCATACCGTGGATCCATCCGCCGCCTTGGCCGAACTCGATAAGATCGCGATTGCCCAGCGCAACGGCGATTACTACTTACTGCGCGCTGAGATTCTGGATGCCAGGGGAGCGATTGCCGAGGCAGAAGACGATTTGAACAGGGGCTTGCGCGCCGCGCCCACGCGCCCCGATCTCTACTTCCAATCGGCACTGTTCCTCATCAAACACGGCCAGTATCAAAAGACTCTGGACCTCCTGACGAAGGCCCTCCAGGTAGTTCCCGAAAGTCCTGAGCTCTTGGTGATTGAAGCGATCACCTATGAACTGCTCGAGCAGCGGGGCCGGTCGGAGGAAGTACTTATGAGGGTCGAGAGCCAATGGCCGGAATGGAGCCTGCCCTATCTCCTCAGAGGGATTATTTCGGAGACTCATTTCAAGTGGACGGAGGGCAAATCACAGATCCTCTCTGCCCTTGCCTTGGGGCCACAGGACGCGGCTGCCTACTACTGGCTTGCCCTGGCGGACACTTCCGTCGAGCCTGCCGACATCCCCGGCGCCACAAAGGCCATTGCTAAGAGCCTGGAGTTAGACGGGAACAATCCCTATAGCCAGTCGCTTGCGGGCAAGATCGCGCTCGGTGAAAAGCGGTATCCAGCGGCGCTCGATTACCTGACTGCGGCCGTCCGGCTTGACCCCGATCTTTCCGAAGCCCATGAATCGATGAGCGCCGCCTATCGAGCCATCGGCGAGAAGGAGAAGGCTATCGCTGAGCTCAAAGAGGTTCTGCGCATCAAGCAGAAGTACGGTGGCACTATCCAGGGCTCCCCAGCTCCGGCGGCGATCACCAACCTCTTGTTCAGGGTTCGCCCGCCTGCACAAGAAGAGCCCAATGGGTCACCCTGAGCCGGGCTGGCCGTTCCTGCCACCCTGTGCCCGCGCGGTGGAACCAATGCATCGCAACGGGGAGGGATTGGTGGAGGAAAGGTGCGCGGAACGAATACGCTCTCATGCCTGGGGCTATCGATGCTGCTTCTGTTGACACCTTGCGCCGGCGCAGCGGCGGGGGGACAAACACCTTCTCGCCCAGCGCAAATCATTCCGTCGGTCTGCAACGTGTGTGATTACGGGGCGGTGGCATCGTGATCTGCGGGAGCAAGGACAAGATAATCAAGGGCCTGGATTTTGGCCATATCAAGTCGCGCATCGTCGCCCCTTCTCCGAAGGTCAGCGAAGCGGTCGGAGGAGACTTTGATCTGCGGTGGATCGCCGCGAGCCTATCGAATGCGATTTTCGAGCACAGCATTCCCGGTAT
>Ga0181524_10005800_pt1 | contig 10900 bp, 6 predicted proteins | sample PEATcosm2014_Bin_34_FD_119761 | JGI IMG/M metagenome (GOLD analysis project Ga0181524, IMG submission 119761) | Peatland microbial communities from MTU Mesocosm Facility, Houghton, MI, USA - PEATcosm2014_Bin05_60_metaG | ecosystem: Environmental > Terrestrial > Soil > Wetlands > Peat | place...
GATGGCACAGAGAATGAGGACAACAATCGTAAACAGCGTGGCTCTGAGCACTCCAATCCAACCGTGGGAGCCTCTGGCGGAAATGTTTTTGAGTCCCGGAATGACATAGAGGACATCGGGAAGAAAGTAAGTGTAAGAGCAAACACATGCTTGACACATTGAATCCGCAGCCAGCGTGACTTCGCCACTTGATCAGCAAATTCTCAGGCGGCAAGTATTCGTGCGTTCGGCCAAGGCGGATTACTGCCGGTTAGCCCGTTATTCGCGGGGTGACTGGCTCGATTTTAACAAGCTGACCTCTCATTACTTCAGGCGGTCCAATGGTCGACATCAAGCCCCAAGCCGGCGCGGGCTTCCAAAGACACTACGCCAGCGGAGAGGCATTAGGAGACACATGCTTCCATGTATGTGCTTTCCCTCCGAAACTACCAAATAATCTTCGCCCCGATCTGGATATGACGCGAGCCGCCGGAACGCCCGACCCAAGGTCCAGCACCGTCTCGCCCGGACTGAGCTTCGCCAAGGCAGTCGGGTTTCGGCACCCTAACGAGGCCAGAAGCGCCTAAAAGCGGATCTGCGCTTTCAGTTGGATCATCCGGGGGGAAACATCGCCTCCCAGACCAGATCCCAAAATGCTGGTCGGTGGCATCTCCATCGTCGATATCTCTCCGAACGATGGGTCCGAGCTGTAGTTGTCGGGCGGGCCGAAATTTGGGTGATTGAAGAAATTAAAGAATTGGACACCTATACCCAGCACCACTTTGTCTTGACCGACAAGGCTCGTTTTCTTGATGACACTGAAGTCAGTATTGAAATAGCTCGAATAGCGGAAACGGTTGCGGCCTTGAGCGAAGGGAACGGCACCGCCTGAACAAGGCCCCTGTGAAGTTGGCAAGTTCCCGGTATTGAATCCTGTCTCGCAACCCGTTTGCACGAAATCTGCATTTGTATTGGGTGTCGTTGTGCCGTCCGGCAGCGTCACCACTTGCGGCGGCCAACAAGGATGCGGGAAGGGAGGGATTACGGCCCCCGCTCCGCAGGAATGGGACCCGCCGAGTGGGGCAACTGGCACAGCGTAGATTGTTCCATAGAAATTTTTCCGAGCCAGGTTACCGCTTTCTGCGAGATCGATCACCGTGTAGGGAAATCCGGTTCGGGCGAAAATCGTTCCCGAAACCTGCCATCCCCTCACCAGGTAATCGGGGCCGCGGCCGTGGAGCATGGTCTTTACCGGGAGTTGCCACACATAGTTCGCATTGAAGGAGTGACGAACATCGTAATCTGCCGCTCCGTAGCTGCCCCGCAGATTAAAGGGGTCTTGGGGGAATTCGGAACTGCCTGCAGTGAATTGGGCTAGGCCGCCGTTGGAAACTTCATCCAGAGCGTGGCCGTAGGTGTAGTTTGCCTGGAACAAACCACCGCCGAAGCCAGCAAATCGTCGTCGGAAGGAAACAACCACGCCATTGTAGTTCGAGATTCCCGGTGTCGCGTATTCAGTGACGCCACTGAAACGAGGGTCGGCGCATGGCGGAACCGGCGGACTCGCACAGACTGTGGCTGGAAATGGGCCGAATCCTGAAGCATTGGCTGAGGGATTTTGCACGAACTCATGAATTCCGTGATTGCCGTAGTATCCGAGAGTCACGGAAGTGCTGGTACCAAACGTCTGCTGCATTTCCAGGCTCCACTTCTGATACTGGGATGAACGGGGATTATTAGTCGCAACGATAATGCTGGGAAGGAAGAAGTAAGGATCTGACGCTTTGATCTGAGCAACGTTTTCGCCGGCTGCAAACCCCTCGACAAAGGCAGCATTTGAGGCGGCGGCTACTTTAAAAAGGCTGTTGGTTTCTCCCGGAGCGAGATTGTAGGCGCCAAATACGGTCACGCGGTTAACGAATGGTGGATTGTCAGAGAAAGGGGTTCCGAACCCGCCGATTAGCTCGTAAAATAAACCGAAACCGCCACGCACCACGGCATTATGCGAAACTCCCAGCGGTTGCCAGGCGAAACTGAATCGCGGCGCCCAATCAACAGCATCCTTGTGAAAGAAAGCTTGTTCACGTTTCGAGATCGCCTGATTGTAAGGCTGTGCGGGGTCGTGACTGATCGATTCAAATGGTCCAGATAATTCAGCAAAGCAATCGTCGGCACAGACCGGATTTGATTCATGTTCCGCCCGCAGCGCGAGAGTAAGGGTCAGGTTGGATTTTACCTTCCACTCATCCTGCCCATAGCCCGCAAGAGTGTAGGAAGCGAAGCGCTGTGCCAGCTGCGTGGCAAACGATTGACGCAAGCGTGTGGAGTTACTCTGTGGAGATGCTGGGTCCACGCCTCCGGAATAAAATGCATCGATGGTTTGTGGAACGACATCTCCGACGGCGTTCTGCGCATAAGCTGAGTTGCTCAAATATGCTCGCAGGAAATCTAGACCGAATCCGAACTTGTGCTTGCCCCGAATCTTCAGGAAATCATCGGCGATCTCGTACTGCGTGAGCCCTCGGCCGATGGGATAGCCGTAGATGTAGTCAAATCCTCCCAGCTGCGTGAATGGCCCACCGGCGTCAGACCAATCCAGGGTGGTCGGAAAAGCAGCCAGGGTTTGCGCCGGGTTGACAACGCTCGTCACCCCATCCTGGTAAATACCCGCCAATAGGAACTGGTTCGCGGCGGTTGTTCCAAATGTGTGAGTTTCGTTCAACTGGGCTTGCCACCATGGCCCGCTGTAATAGACGTTGAAAACTGAGCTTATGGGGTCGACGACAATGGGCTGTCGGCCATTGTCGTATTGGAGGAGGAAGAAAGCACGATCGTTGGTACGGATGTTCCAATCCATACGGCCAGACACAAGGGATTCACTCGTCGGCTGCCCAAGTGTTGTCTGAAAATGGATTGCGCACGGAAGATTCACACCGAGTTGCCCTTGCGCGGTCTGCGGACCGATGAATACACCAGTCGGGCTTGCGTCGAGACAGCCGAGAGGATCGGAGAAGCTTCCCGGAGTAGCCGCTGCAACTCCAGGGGATTGGTTGTAGAGACTGAAGATTTGCTTATAGAAAGCATCGGAAGCGGACGCAGAGCCAAAGATAGAATCGATGTTGGCGATGGTTGCCGCCTCGAACTGTGGGCTCAGGAGAACCACCTGAACAGGAGAGGGCAGCAAGACTCGCAAGCCTTCGGCATCAAAAAAGAAAAAAAGCCTATTTTTCTGGATGGGCCCTCCCACCGAACCTGCCCACTGATTGGCGATGTCAAACGGCCGTGGATTGCCGAATGCTTTCGTGATCCAGTCGGTAGCGTTCAACACGCTGCCATTCCAAAAGTACTCGGCGTTTCCGTGGAAGTCATTCCCTCCGGATTTTGTGACGTAGTTCACATACGAGCCCGGGGCATCTCCAAAATGTCCCGAGTAGCCATTACTCACCACAGTGGCTTCCTGAATTTGGTTCTGACCCAGAAGCATACCCGTAGCGCCAGTAAAATTAAGATGACCCGAGTTGTCGTTCATGCCATTCAAGGTGAAGAGATTTGAGGTGCCCGGCATTCCCAGGATTGAAAAGTTCCCGCCCACGCCTCCAGTGCGCGCATTATCGGTGGCCATGATTGCGCCGGGAGCGGTCTGGGCGATGTAGGTGAGGTCGTTACCGGGATTGGGTAGTTCCGAGACCTGCGTCTGGCTCATGGTAATCGAAACGTCGCCGTTGTCTGCCTGAACGAGCGGAGCTTCTGCGGTCACAAAGAGTTGCGTGGCTGCTTTTGCAATCTCCAGCGTGATGTTGACGGTGACTGGCGTCTCCAGCAATACAGTCACACTTCGGCTTTCCTTGCGAAAGCGGTCGTGCTCGACGGTTAGCGTGTATTGGCTGGGAGAAAGAAAGAAGAAACGGTACACGCCGTCGCGATCTGTTTCGGTTGACTCGGTCGTGCCCTTGTTGACGTCCCTGATCTCGACATCCGCATTCGGCACAACCGCACCGCTCTGATCAGTAACGACACCGGTCACCGCGCCGGAGGTCGTGGTCTGCGCCGCCCCCACTCCATTTGCGAAGGAAATCGCCAGGAGAAAGGCTGAAACGCAGCGTCGGGGTCGCAATCTCATCGAAACACCCCAAGCAGATTCGATCGAAGCGGACCTGCGATCTGTAGTGCGGCATCATATCCGAAACTCGGCCAACGTGTGCGTAATTGCCTGTGCGTCGTACATTGGCGAGAAAGAACATGTAGCCCACCGAGTATTTATGAGATGACTCCCAGATAATCAAACGAAGCGTCTAGGAACAAGGCTAAATTCGCGAGCAACGCCTCTCCAAAGGAAGAAAGGTGCCTATCGAGGCTGGTCAAGCCCGACGCGGTGGACCAGATCCACAAAACGTGGGTCGCTGCGCAAGGGATCGAAGTATGGATGGACCTTGATCAACTGCAGCATGTTTGATTGTTCCTCGTAGGCTCGTTCCAGCCAGGCAAGTGCCTGCTCGTTGTCGCCGAGCCCCAAATAAGCATTCACAAAGGGGGCGGCGGCAACGTAGCTTGTCTGCTGCCGTCGTTTCAACTCATCAAGCAGCCGCAGGGCTTCCTTACGGCGTCCAGCATGCGCATAGGCCCGAACCAGCACGCCCATCACCGCCGGATTCCGGTCGGGGCCGAGCGCCTTCTCCAGCACCGTAATCGCTTCGTCCGGTTGGCCGTTGGCAATCAGGGCGAGCCCCAGATACCAATGGTCCGGGTCGTCGTTTCGCAACTCCCTGATGGCCTCGTCGTAACGTCTCGCATAAAACAAAATGAAACCATTAGTGATAGCAACGCCTCCAACCGGAGTGATCCCAGCGCCTCCAAGCGGATCAAGTTCGCGGGCACGCTGGACCCACGCCAGGGCCTCGTCCGTCAGCCCCTGGCACAGCAGCCACTTAGCGTATCCGACGTGAGCACCAGCATCGTTCGAGTTCAACTCCAGAGCCCGCTTGAATTCCGCTTCGGCGTCGCTCCACTGCCATTGTTTCTGATATACCTCTGCAAGCAAGACGTGTGGTTCCGCAAGGTCCGGATCCAGTTCAATTGCTTTTCGGGCTGCACTCATCATTTTTGGATGCGTTTCCTTCGGGGGGGCGCCGCCAAGAACTGATCCGAGCCTCTCGTACGCCTTCGCGAGGCCGACGTAAGCTGGTGCAAAGTTAGGGTCCTTGCCGATCGTTTCCTCAAAGTAGGCAATACTCTGTTCAAGCTCAGCCTTGCTGCTACTCTTGCTGAATTCATTTTCGGCTTTAAGATAGCTCTCGTAAACTTCAGGCGAGACATGATGCGCCGCGATCAGCCTGGCACGCTCTTCTCCGGTGACTTTGACCTCCACTGTGCGCGCGATGGATTGCGCGACCTCGCTCTCGAGAGTAAGTACGTCCCCCAGCTCGCCGTCGTATTCGTCCGCCCAAAGGTGCTCGTCGGTTGATGCACGAATCAACTGGGCGTGCACACGAATTCGGTTGCCCTGCCGAATCACCGAACCTTCGACGAGGGCGTCCACTCCAAGCGTCCGGGCAATCTCTGGCACCGAGAGCTTCGTACCCTTGAAGCGCATGACCGAGGTACGGGAAATGACGCGCAGATCATGGATTCTGGCCAGGCGTCCGCACAGCTCTTCGGTCATCTCGTCAGCCAGGTATTCCTGACTTGAATCGCCCGACAGGTTGTTCAAGGGCAGGACTGCCAGCGACCTGATTTTGGTCTGGGATGTATGTCCAGTGTGGCTCCGGAGCATAACGGAGGTGACGGCCATAAGCACGAGTGCAGCCACACAGCCTAGAACAAGCCAGAGACGCGCCCGCGAAGTCCCGGTTGGTCGGACGTCGACTTCTCGATCCGCCGGACGTTCCGCCCTAAGCCCCGTCTCATTTGGATTTGGCCGCAAAGGGATAACAGCGAGCGACTCGATCGGCGCTACTCCGGTAGACAAATCGCCATTTTGCACATGAGCAATGAAACGGTATCCCCGGCGTGGCAGAGTCTCGATGTAGCGGGGTTTCTCGGCTGAATCGCACAGCGCGTCGCGTAGCTTTTTGACGGCGCTGTTCAGACCGGTATCGAAGTCAACAAAAGTGTCGCCGGGCCAGAGTTTCTGGCGAAGCTCCTCGCGCGTAACCACGTCCCCCGGATGCTCAAGCAGAAGCGAGAGTACCTGGAAGGGCTGGCGATGAAGCTTTAGCCGGATGCCGTGCTTGCGCACTTCACCCGCACGCATGTCCACCTCGAAGGCGTCGAAGCGCGTTCTGCGGGTTCGGTCGGTCGCCTCCACAGCAGGTCCCCCAGACGGCCAGTAGTTTATCACTACCTACTTATCCACTAACGAAAATGCGGGTGTGCCTACAAGCCCCCGGCATTCAACGAGTTGCACGATCAGACCAAAAACACCTACAAACCATACGCCGACCATTGTGTCTCAAGCGACTTCGCGCCAATGTCGCGGGGCGCAGGCCGAGCTTTTTGTAGAACGACTGAGCATGACGGAGTCAATGCAAATTCGCGGACCCCAGAGACACGAACTCTAGTTTGAGCCGGAAAAAGAAAGGAGAATCAAAAATGAGCAAGTTCGGAAAGTATTTTCTTCTCGTGACAGGTTTCGCGATGCTCGCGACTCTTGCACGCATTCCAGGCGCTGTCATCAACGTTCATGCCCACGATCAGGCCTGCAGCGTTGCCAGCCTCAAAGGGACCTATGCCTACCTCAGGACGGGCGTGAACAGTGCCTTGGGTGGCCCTGTCGCCGAGATGGGCCTCGACGTCTTTAACGGAGACGGGACGCGCGGCATCATTCGCGCGACCGGAAGCAGCCTTGATGGATCCTACGACTGGACCGATTACTCGTGGCCGAACGGAAGCTACACGGTCTATCCGGATTGTACCGGCTCGCTCTTAGCTGCGGATGGTACAAAAGCCAACATCATCGTCCTTGACGGAGGCAAGAGATTCTCCGTGCTCAGCGGGCTAAATCAGACGGGCAAGGTTGTCACGGGAGAGGGGACGAGGCTGGAGGAGGAGAAGGACTAACGGTGCGCTGACCAAGTTGGATGCACACTTCTCCACAGCAACGGTGCCCCTACCGCCAACCTCGGGAAGAGCACGTTTGACTCGTCCGCAGGCACGTTCGCGAACAGGGATTGACCGGACAATGACGGCCGTCTCTGGGGCTAAGAAGGAAAGTTCGGGCTAGATAGACGAACGCAAGCAACAAACGCAAGGAAGAGGAGAGCACCATGATTTCCAAAACACTTCGCATCGCTCGAATGTTTGTTCTTGCCAGCTTTTCGCTCAGTTCCGCTGCCTGGGCGGCGACTTGTTCAAACGCCTCTCTGAGTGGCACCTACGGGTCTTTGGGCGAGGGCACGAACCCCGAGGGTCAGCCTGAGGCCAACCTCTTCCAGTTCAAATTTGACCCATCCACAGGCAAGTTTACGGGAACGGATGAAACCGGGGCTTCTGTTAGTGGAACATATGAAGTCGCTTCAAACTGCACGGTCACGGGTACGACCACGAAAGGCGGAAGCACTCACCCTTTCTCTGCTGTGGTCACTTCCGCCGGGTTGCAATCAGTTAGCGGAAACCCAGGTGCTACCAATGGAGGGTTTTGGGTGGCGCAAGGTTCCCCCTCCTGCACCAACGCCGGAGTTAGGGGTAGGTTTGGGTTGGCAGTGAGGGGGAGCTTCCTCGCAGGAGCGCCGTTCACGGGTCCAGTGATCCTCATCGGCGAGTTGGCGTTAAGTGTCAACGCTTCTGGAGATGGAGTGATAAACGGACACATAGCGGGTAGCGAGAACGGCACGATTCTCACGTTCACTGAGGAACCAGTCACAGGGTCTTACTCGGTCGATGCGAACTGCAAGGGCACACTTACAATAACGCCGAAAGGCGAGTCCGTATTGAATTTCAGCTTCGTGATTGTCGACTGCGGGAAGGAAATGCTGGCCGTTGAGACGGACGCGGACACGGTTGTCAACGGCACGCTGGTGAAGCGCAATTAAGTAACGAAGATGGCATCTGTGCAAAGCACTCACTCTACAACTTTCATCACTCAGAGGAGCGAATCCATGAGGCATAGTCATTTCATCAGTTCGATCCCACTGATCGCGGGGCTGCTGACCGGCCTCCTGTTCGCGATCCTGGTTGTTCCACTTAACGCAGACGACTCTGATTCGCGGTATGACGTCAGCAAGGAAGTCACGCTCAGCGGCACCGTATCGAGCGTGCTCTACAAACCCGCCCCGGGAATGATTTGGGGCTCCCATCTCATGGTCGAGACTGTCTCCGGCAGATTAGACGCGAGTCTGGGCCGGTTCGGTTTGGAAGGCAAAGGCGCGCTGTCCGTCACCCCCGGCCAGCAGATTGAACTCACCGGCTTCATGAAGACGGTTCGCGATAAGGAAGTCTTCGTGGTCCGCAGCGTAAAAGCCAACGGCATAACCTATACCATGCGCAATGAGCATGGGATCGAAGTATCGCCATTAACCCGTGAACGCGCCGCCAAGAAAGGGGTGGCGCTATGAACCGCCAATTCACCAGCATTCTCGCATTGATTTTGGTTTCCCTGGTTTTCGGGTTCCTAACGGGTTGCGGCAGCAGCAGTTCGAGTACGCCGCCTCCGCTTCCCACCATCGCGATCTCAGCGACGAGCGGATCGGGACAAATCGCAAACGTCGGTGACGCCTTTACTAACATGCTGGTAGCCACCGTGACATCCAACGGAACGGCGGCCAGCGGGGTAACGGTTACGTTCACGCCTGTCGCGGGATCAGCCGGTCAGAGCTGCACCCCCTCCGCCACCACTGCTACCACCGCCTCCGATGGCACCGCATCGATCACATGCACTGCAAACTCGACGCCCGGCGCCTACTCAGTAACGGCCGCGGCGACGGGAGCCACAGCAACGGCCAGTTTCACCGAAGGCAACACAGCTCCCCGCGTGTTCGTGTTCTATGTGATCGGGCTGGAAAACAGCCCCGCCTACGGACCCGGGCCGGTTTACTACGCCATTGCAGGCGCGGTGGGCTTCGACTCAAGCGGAAAAATCCTCGGCGGCGAACAGGACTATAACGACGCGAGCGGCTTCACGTCACCCGGCGAACCCACCACCCCCGATGTAATCACGGCAGCCGGCAGCTCGATGACGGTGAATCCAACCACCGGCACCGGGACGCTAGTCCTTAATGTTTCGGCAAGCGACCCTAATGTGGGCGTGAAGGGTATCGAAAAATTCGCCGTCCAGTTTGTCAACGCAAATCATGCGCTGATTACGCAGTTTGATGGATCGGCAACTTCCAGCGGAAGCTTCGACCTGCAGACGGCAACGAGTGGCGCCGGCGGCAATTTCGCCTTCACCCTCTCCGGGCTGGACACCAACCCCATCCTCGCGGTTGCGTATGGAGGCGTGTTCTCGAACACCAGCGGCACCATCCACGGCACGTACGACGAAAATGGTGCCGGGAAGGTGCTCCTGGGGAATACTCTCACAGCGACGGACAACGGCGTCGGAGCGGACGTGTATGGGCGGGGCAGCATCACCGGCTTCACGGATCCCAACAACGGCAACGCGCCCATCTCGCTCGTCTACTACATCGTCGGTTCAGAAGTATTACGCATCATCGATGTTGACTTCGACGATGCACTGGCGGGTTCAGCCTACGGCCAAGGCAGCGCCACCTCCTTCGACAGCACGGTGCTGTCAACGGACGTGTTCGGCATCCTGGACAACACGGAGGACGCTTACTTTGCCGCAGCGGGGCAACTCGTTGCCGCCCATGCCGCCGTTGGAACGTTTAACGCCACATTCACGGGTGAAGGCGATGATGACGAAGGCGGCACCGTCATGGCCACGGGTACCCCGGGCGGAGTCGCAGGCAACTACTCCTTTTCGAGCACCGTGCTCGGTTATGGCAGCATGACCGATATCACGGGCTTGGGGTCCATTCACAAGCTCGGGCTGTATGCGACGGATCCAACACTCAACCTTCTGGATCCCAACAACACCACGGCGGCCAACCTGGGAGCCGCCCTTGTCCTCGATCTGGATGATGATTTCGCCCAAGGCACGGCCCAAGGCACGGGAATCGTGGTTCCGCAAGGGACCATAGCGTCTGACGGATCTGACCTCAACCACACCTACGGCTTCGGGGCGCAGACCTACACCGACAAAGGCAGCCTGCCCACCGGGAACGTGGGCTGGGAGTATGACTTCGTCGGGCAGGGAACGTTTGCGTCGCTTGTTTTCACGACCGGGACCGGCGGGCCCCCCACTCCGGTAGATATCAGCGATCCGTTCGCGTCGTTCGTACCGGGCACGGCGGATGAGTACACTGCCGTTCCGATCGCGGGGACTGCGGCCGCACCTGACGCCGCAGGGCGATACACCTTCCCGTCGGCCACTCCATTTGCCGTCGGTCCCGTCGGGGGCGCTGACGGTCCAACCGACGACTTCACCGTGGTTATGTACGAAGCTGGCCCGGGGCTGGTGTTCTCGATCGACGAGGACGAACACAGCGGGTGGCTGGGCACCTTCCAGGGGCAGAGTGCCAGCTCGCTGAAGGCAATGCACGTGAAGAGAGGAACGCTAGTCAAGAGCCAAGCAAAACCGAAACGCTAACCAGTAAACTAACGCAAAGTTTTTTCGGCGATTTTCCGGCGAGTGAGTTTTTCAACAGCCACGGGATGTTACGTCAACCGCCAACCAGCCCCTCCAACACGCCTCCTCCGCGCAAATTCCGATTCGCTAGTGCAGTGCGTTGAAAATGGCGACCGTTATGTCGCGTGAGTGTTCCGCGTGGGGATAGAGAAGAAAGGAAAAGCCTTTAACCGCAAAGCGCGCAAAGGGACATCCGCAAAGATCGCGAAGAGAAGCCGGAAAGCGCAAACCATAAAGGAC
>Ga0181524_10005802_pt1 | contig 10899 bp, 9 predicted proteins | sample PEATcosm2014_Bin_34_FD_119761 | JGI IMG/M metagenome (GOLD analysis project Ga0181524, IMG submission 119761) | Peatland microbial communities from MTU Mesocosm Facility, Houghton, MI, USA - PEATcosm2014_Bin05_60_metaG | ecosystem: Environmental > Terrestrial > Soil > Wetlands > Peat | place...
ACCGAACCCCCCTCCAACCAGGGGCTGCTTGAACCGGGCGCTCAACCCCCCAACCCGTACCTCCAAGTACAGGACCTTGGCGTCGACTCGATGGATGGCATAGAAGTCCATGGCTACCGCAAAACGATAACGATCCCGGCGATGGCTAGCGGCATCGGGCACCGCCTCGTTGTCACCGACGAATACTGGTACAGTGAGGAACTGCACATCAACATCCTCACCAAACACAATGACCCGCGCACCGGCAACCTGACTGTGGCGGTCACGCAGGTCAATCGCAACGAGCCTGGCGTCGATCTGTTCGCGATTCCGCCCGATTACAAAGTGGTGGACATGACCCCGCCCGAGGCAGAAACGCAAAATCCTGTTCGGGTGGTGCGCTAGGCGCTCGAATTACCTTGGCGGAGGGGCGATTCCGTGCCCTGTGCCGGCCGCGGGCCCTGCCCTCTTGCCTTGTCATCCCCGCGCCCATCGAGCTTACCGACTGGGTCGATTCGAATCATCTATTCGTTCGAGCACCTTGCGGTCATGGTCCATGAGCTTGTCGACAGTGCCAAACTGGTCCCAATGCAGAATGCGGTCTATACCGCAGAAATCCCGTTGAGCTTTCGCGAGTTGCGCCTTGGCGGCAGGCGATGTTTCCGCTTCCTTCTGTAGCCTCGCGATCAGCGCGTCGCCATCGCGAAGTAGTATGTCGAGTGCCTTCATGATCTGCCGACGCGGGGCTGCATTCTTGGGGGGGCTTACCAGGGCTTCGGCCAGAACCCTGCCGCTGGCGTTTTTTGGCGGCTTCACGCCCATGAGGTAGCATAGTGTAGGCACAATATCGATCTGTTCCGCGTAATCGAAGCGTTGGCCGGAGCGGATTCCGGGTCCCACCACCACCAGCGGCATCATCCATGCATCCTCGGCATCCATGGGATGCCAACCGCTATCGGCCTGTCCGTGATCGGCAGTCACAAAAAGCAGGGTCTTGTCACGCAGGCCGAGCGCCAGCAGTTCATTCAGGAATTGTCCAAGGTACTCATCCGCTTTGAGGGCCGCTTTAACGTAAGGCGAGCCTTCCGCCCAGATGTTGCGTCGCCATGGAACCGAAGGGTTCTTTTCCTCATAACTGAGGGACCCTGCGTTTCCTGTATCTTGCAAGTGAACCTTCATAAAGGCCGGCTTGGCCTGGCGCAAAAACTCGAGGCACCAGTACATGGTCTGGTCATCGTGGATGGGGCTCTCATCTGAGCCGTTCAGAAAACTGAGATTAAACCCGACATTGATACGCGTGTAGGCCGTATCGTTGGCGGCGTGGGCGGTGAGGCGAGCCGGGAAAAAGGACTGTTGCACGTACTGCTGGTCGATGCGCAGCATGGGGGTCCCAGCCAGGATGACGGGATTGGGAATCGATGAGGAATGATATTTTATCCACTCGCCTTGCTTGGGGTCGGCCGGAAGGATGTTATAGGACTTCTCGTAGTAAGTCCCGCCGGCCATGAGTGATCGCAGATTTTTCATATTGAGGCGGTCGACCGCCTTGTAGCTCAACCCATCGATGATAAAAATGATGGCGTGCTCGGGTTTTGCGCCGCCGCTCCCTTGCAGGAAGTTCATATTGCCCAACGCGGCAAGGCTGGCGCCGGTCTGGGCACTGGCCCTTAAGAATTCCCGTCGATTCAGTTCCGAGTTCTTAGGCATGCGAACGAAACCCCTTTCGCTGGTTGGCACAGAGCGCAACTCTGCGCTTCAGCGTGCTATATTAGCGCTGGTTATGCCCACCCACAAACGGCATTTTGCGCGTGGACGACTGCAACTCTTGGGCAGCGGCACCTATCGCCGCGCCGAGTTCTTGGGGAGTGGTCGGCTCGCCTGAGTTCAGTCTTGTCTGTGGGCCAAAGAACTGCGCTCTGCGCCAGCCCACGCCTCCTCCACTATTCAGTTATCCACATTGCGAGAGGAAGCTCTGAATTATTTTCCCGGATCGATGCGGCGCCCATGCTGCTGGCGTTCCGGCTCCTTCGTCATGCCCCCGGCTCGGCGTTGAACAGCCCTCAACCAATCCACAGGCCTTCGAGCCGAACCTGCATTCCATTCGCTGTGCGGTTCAAGTAATTCACCAGGCCGCTGTGACGCCATTGCAGCATGCACATGGCGGGCTGAAAGAAGTAGCGCATTCCAATCTTAAGTTGGCAGCGGCTCCGCTTGACCAACCCTTCGTACCCTTCGGCGATGTAATAACCCAAATCCTTGAAACCTTCCTGGCGCGGACGCAAGGGTCCGGTGACGCACCACACGATCACGCCGGTGCGATGGTCCACCTGCATGGCCACGCCGCAGTGGGTGATGGGGCATCCGCACGACATGCCCAACGGGCGGCCGATCAGCACCTCGCCGGGCTGCACATTCATTTCCCGCGTGATCAACGGATTGTGCGGCAGGATAATCTCGCGGGGTCCCGGCTCGTCGGGGAAGTGCTCGAGATAGAAGTCGAAGTCGCGTCCCAGGCTGTCCTGCCACTCTGTCCCGTTCGTGGGGGCAGGGGCCAGGTTGGCACGCGTTCCGCCCGCGGCCGGTGGGCCGGGTTGGATGGTGACGATCGGGGACTCCGCTTTGGGTTGATCGGAGAAATAGATGCAGCGCTTCAGCAAACCCGGGTCGGAGAGCAAGCGCTCGGCGAGCGCGCCACAGGTGCGAAAACCGCACACTCCGCAATCCAAACCCGGCAAGTCACTGGCGGTCACGTTCATTTCAAACTCCTTTTTGGGCGGCCTGCAGGGAATAAGTGCTGATGGGCCGCAGGGTCTGGACCGCTTCCGGCAAGACCCGCAGGAAACTCTCCACCTCCGCCTGCGTCGTGAAGCGCCCGAGCGTCACGCGCAACGAGCCGCGCGCCCGAAAGGAATCAAAGCCCATGGCCTCGAGGATGTACGACGGCTGGCCGCTATGGTGGGCGCTGCACGCGCTGCCCGTGGAAGCCGCAATTCCCGCTTCGTCCAAGGCCAGCAGCAGTTTGATGGCTTCCCCTTCCAATCCGCCAAACCCCATGCAAATGTGTCCCGGCAAGCGCCGGTACCGATGGCCGATGAGGTAGGCGCCTTGAACGTCCCGGGTCACCGCTTCGATAATCTGATCGCGGAAGTTGACCAACCGTGCGGCCTCGGCGGACATTTCCTCACGGGCGATATCCGCCGCGCACCCCAGCCCGACAATTCCGGCCACGTTTTCGGTGGCCGAGCGCAGGCCGCGCTCCTGACCGCCGCCGTGGATCAAGGGCGCGAGGGAAACGCCCGCGCGCACATAGAGCGCGCCCACGCCCTTCGGGCCGTGTAGCTTGTGCGCGGACAGCGACAGCAAATCAATGTGCTGGACGCGCACATCTAAGGGAATCTTGCCCGCGGCCTGAACCGCGTCGGTGTGGAAGAGCACGCCGTACTCGTGGGCAATGTGCCCCAACTCATGGACCGGCTGGAGCGTGCCCACCACGTTGTTGGCAGCCATGATGGAGACCAAGCGCGTCGAGGGACGCAACGCCCGGGCGAGCTCGGCCGGGTCAACCAAGCCATCGCCGTCCACAGGCAAATACGTCACTTCCACTCCCCGGCGTTCAAGGTACCGGGAGGTTTCCAGAATGGCCGGGTGTTCAATCGAACTGGTAATCAGGTGATTCTCACGCTGGCCCAGCGCCTCGATGACGCCCACAAGCGCCAGGTTGTCAGCCTCTGTCCCACTGCCGGTGAAGATGATCTCCTCCGGCTGGGCGCGCAACAGGCCCGCCACTTGGCGCCGCGCGGCCGCGAGGCCTTCGTGTGCCTCTCGCCCGGCCCAATGCAAGCTCGAGGGATTCCCGAATACGGCGTCGAAATATGGTTGCATCGCCAGGACCACGCGCGGGTCGAGCGGTGTAGTCGCAGCGTTGTCCAAATAGACAAGCCCGGCCATCTTACTCACCCCGATAGAACGTTTGATTCTCGAGCGGGCGCACGACGCCAAAGTGCGCTTGCCAGCCCACTTCTTTCTTGCCCACACAGATCGTGCAGGTCCCCACGGGCGGATTGCCCCGCAAGAACAATTGCGCGGCGGTTTCCGGCGTGGCTTGGACAAGGTCCAGCAACGGGTCAATCCCGATGCCGTAAAGCGCGTTGACTTCCCGGACACGCACGCCCGGAGCAGCGTCCTGAATGCGGGCCCGGAACACCTCGCGCTCGGCCTGAGAGACGCGATCGATCTTGGTGACTACGGCGACGTCGGCGAGCGACAGCATGGGCCCCACTTTGAGCGGCAGATTCATCCCGCTGGTGGCTTCCAGAACCACAATCCCCAATCCCCCATCCACATAGGGCGAGCAGCGCAGACACAACCCCGCCGTCTCCACCAGCAGCACACTGCAATCGATCTTGCGCGCCCATTCCAGCGCGTCACCCAACACCATCACGTTGCAGTGGTCAGGGCACAACTCGCCCGAATACACCTTGCGCGTGGGAATACCGAATTCCTTGGCGAGTTGCTCGTCCTCCTCGGCATATTGCACGTCAATCTTCAGGAAGGCGGGGCGTTTGCCGACCGCCAGGAGTTTGCGCGTCACATGCCGCAGCACGGAGGTTTTTCCGGTGGTGGCCGGCCCAGCACAGATAACTAGTTGCATGCCCAACCCTCCAGTTCGCGCATCACCAGCCGTTGGCCCTGGCGCATCTGCTCGCGCAGTCCGCTCAGCAGGGCATCCAACTGGCTCACCTTGACGAACAGACGGCGCTCGTCCTCGTCCGTGTGCAGCACCTTGGTGACGGTGCCACCCTGCATCACCATGCGGTAGTCGGAAAGCAGAGCGATGCGCGGGTCGTGGGTGACAAAGATGAAGATCTTCCGGTACTCTCGCAGCAATTCCAGCGCGCGCGTGCGGTAGATGCCGGCGTTTTCCACTTCGTCCAGCAGCACAATGGGCGTGTTGCAGATGATGGTTGCGTCGGCGATCAGCAAGGCGCGTGTCTGACCCCCGGAAAGCTCTGTCATCCGGCAATCCAGGAGGATGGGTTCGCCGGTCAACTGGTTGGCGAAAGCCAGGGTGCGATCCAGCAGGCCGTCCACTGGAGCGCCGGGGGCGCTGCGGATGCGGGCGTGGGTTGCCAGGAATTCCTCGACGGGGAGGTCCGATAGAAACGTGGTGTGCTGAGTGATCAGTGCGATAGGGTTGCGCGCCGGGTCATCCCGGTATTCTGCCGGGGGCCGTTCACCATTGATCAGAATCCGGCGTCCCGTGGGAGTGTTGGCGTCGGCAAAAAGTTCAATATCATTGATTAGCGTGGTCTTGCCGGAACCGGTGGGTCCCACGATGCTAACCACGTCACCCATGCGCAGGTCAACACGGGTTACGGGCTCCAGCGCGCCCGACTTTCCCCGCCCCCCCAGGATGCTGATGGTATCGATCATGTATATTGTCTCCTTAGTCTGTCTCGATAGTAGTCTTTGCGCACTGAGCGCTGGCCGCATTCTCCCGCTTGGGCGCCATAGGGTCAGGGATTACCCTCCCTGCGCGCACGAGATCCCCCTGTGCTTTCGATCGGACCGGGCTGCCACAACCACGGGATCCAGGATTCGGTGGTCCTGCGCGTCCCGTCGATTACGCCCGTGACGATCGCCTCCCTGCTTCAGGCCGGGGCGCCAGTTGGCGGAAGTTGCGTTAGCCTTTGGATCTTTGCAGGCATCAGGCCCGTTTGAGTGCCAACACCAATTGCTCGAAACACTTCACGGGGATATGGGGCGGGCGATAGCTTCGAGGAACCAAATGCTTCCTTCCCCTGCCGGCAGAGACACATTCACTTGCCGAGGTCGCATTCGCTGCACGACGTGTGTCCCCAACGGAATCTCCCTTTTGACCTTCCGGCTCGCAATACCTATACACCAAAGCACACTAATCTGGGCGATGTGGTGAAACGATAAGGGTTCTCGGTCACATGGACCGGCTAGGTCGAATTCACGAACCAAATGCTCACCATGTTGCACGGCGGGCATGAACGAGCGGATGCCTAGCCCTATCGCCGGGGACGATCCTTGAGCTGGAGGTCTTTCCATGACTGTTGGCGGCTGGCCTCCAGATTGACGATGTGCGGTCACCGCCGGGTTATCGGACATGAGAAAAGCCCACGGTCAGGACTGGTCGCCGCAGCGACACCGTGGACTGCCCGCTCCTGCCTACTTGACCGGCAAGGCACCGTTAGGAACCGCGAAGACGCGCGGCAGGCGGTCCGCCACGGGAGGAAGCGCGGGGAACTTCGCGTGCGGCTCAGTCTGATACCAGTAGGCAACGGAATAGAAGTTGTCTGACCGATCGTTACCGTTTCCATGCTCGATCGTCATGCGGATGGATTTTCGGAAATTGAGGGGGCTGTCGATGTGCCAGCGGTACACGCACCAAGTACCTCCGATCGCCCAGGGGTTCTCGACGTGGGGAACACCAACGTGCTGGTAGTCGAACTGCTTGCCCTCGAAGCCCCAGGCGCCGTTGTAATAGTCTTCCGAGCCGGTTCCATTGGTAATGGGCATTTCGCTTCCGTCCACAAACAACATGTCGTCGCCTTCGCCCCACCAGCCATTCTGGTTTAAGACGATGCCCTGGGTGACTCCCACGAAGTGTCCGCGCCCTTCGGCTTCCAGGAACACGTAGTTGTTCTTCCCATCCAGGTTCTTCTCGACCGCCGTTTGCCAGCCCGGGCAGGGCGCCGCCTGGCGATATTGCGCGTGGAAGTAGCCGATATTTTCGGGCAAGCGTGACAAGATTTGGTAATCGATGTTCGAATAATAGGCGTCTACCCGCTGTTCGCATTCGTTAGTTACCGTGATGCGTGCCGCCTTGGCAAAGGGCATGGGGAAATATGCATTTAGCGCCTTGACCGCGGCCACGGTGAGCAGCGCGGATTGATACATAAAATATTCACCCAGGTTTAATCCAAAGAAATCGCCCACCGGGGTCTCGACACTAGGCTCGGATTCTCCATCCCAGTACATGCGCAGGATAAGCTTCTTCAAGTGTTGCGGATCGCGGGCGGAAATAGTGAACCAGATGTGGCTGATCATCCCGGGGCCTTGAGCATCCATCAAGACCTGCGTGGCGCCCGGTTCGATCCTGAAAGCATCGGCATTCCCGCCGGTCCGGTCATAGCTCGAGGCCTTGGCCGTTTGGTAGTCACGCAGCAGGGCCAGCGAGAGTTCCGCCGGATAAGCGAGTCCGCTTCCTGTGGGGGACGGCACCGCGTCAGCGCGGGCTGAGGCCATACCGAGGACTCCCGCCGAGGCCAGGCCCAGCGTGAGTGGTGACGAAATGAACTTCCGGCGTTGAGGCATAAACTTTTCATCAGAGTGCATGCGTGGATCTCCTTATGGAGATGGATTAGACCTGTGTATTTGTGGCTACAAGCCGCCCTCATCATATGCCGTCACTCGCCTGGATTCAAGTGGACGAGTTGATGTCCTGGTTCTCAAGCACGTGTTTTGGGGCGCCGAGCTTGGCGATTTTGATCATCGCACGGCCTACCTGTTCCGTCGTCGTCACGTACTTGGGTAAGAGGGCCTTCCACACGGGATAGAGCGGCGCCATCACAGCGTAAAGCGCTCGATACAGTTTCGTCTTCGACCGGATTCCGTGCATCGGCTGGATATATGCGGGGCGCAACATATACGCCGCCTTGAAGGGCAACCGAAGCAATGCGTTTTCGGTCTCACCCTTCACGCGCGCCCACATCACACGACCGCGCTCGGAGCTGTCGGTGCCCGCCCCCGACACATAGAGGAACGTCATGTCTGGGTTTAGCTTGACCAAGGTTTGCGCCACCGTCATCGTGATGTCGTACGTCACGCGCCGGTATTCCTGCTCCGTCATTCCTGCTGAGGAGACACCGAGACAGAAGAAGCACGCGTCATAACCCGCGAGGCTCCCCGCAATGGCCGAGAAATCGGAGAAGTCCTGGTGCACGATTTCGTGCAGCTTCTCGTGCTGTTGCCCCGTCGCGCTGCGCCCAATCGTGAGGACGCTTTCCACCTCGCCATCGAGCAGGCATTCTCGCAGGACACCCTGCCCCACCATACCTGTAGCTCCAAAGAGAATGATCTTCATGTTGATTGGCCTCTCCGTTCCAGCGGGTTCAGGCAGGGCGCTGAATAACCTTGGTAAACGTCGTCATTCCAAGGTGCTAAGCAGCGCGGCCATCATTCCGCCCGAGCCGTGGGGAATTCGGAAGTCATACCTTCCGGGTTGACGACGATCTAATCATAACCCACAGGGTGCGCGACGTAGAAGTGGAGGTTCCGTCCATTCTGCACGCTCCGTCTCTCTGCTTGCCTCAAAGCTCAACCTCGCGTGAAAAGCGGCCGCTTGGCGCCTTGTTTTTCGCGTAAAATGAGGCGCGGGAGTGTGTGCTCCTCTTGCTGAACCTTGGATGCCCTGGAGGACATCGACATGCAACGACGAAGTGCGCTGGCGCTTACTTTAATCCTGTTCCCTTTGCGTGATGTGTTGGCCAACCGCCGCTATGCCCGGGTTGACCTCAAGGAGAACTTGATGCAAGGCTTGCGCGGCCAGGATATGTACAAGACCTGGCCGGTCAACCTCTGGGTGACGATTCCCGGGGAGTCGGGTTGCGTGTTCATTACTGGCTATCTGGGTAAGGCCGGGCCCCCCAGGTGAGGGGACTCGCACCTTGTTGACGTAGAGCAACCTGAGTTGAGAAGGAGAAGACGATGCCGCATCTGTTTGAAGGCCTCACGCTTCGAGAGGTAGCTATTCCCAATCGTATAGCCGTCTCGCCCATGTGCGAATACTCAAGTGAGGACGGTTTCGCGACCGACTGGCACTTGGTGCATCTCGGCAGTCGCGCCGTGGGCGGAGCCGGTCTGGTCTTCACAGAAGCTACGGCCGTGCTGCCCGAAGGCCGCATCAGCCCGCAAGATTTGGGGATTTGGAGCGATGACCACATCGGTCCCTTGGCGCGTATCGTTCGTTTCATCCACGGGCAGAGAAGTGTTGCCGGAATCCAATTGGCTCACGCGGGGCGTAAGGGTAGCACCTATCGCCCCTGGAATGGGTCCGGTGCGGTCCCGGAATCAGCAGGCGGCTGGGCCGTAGCAGGTCCGAGTGCCGTGGCCTTCGCCGATAATTACGCGGTTCCAAAAGCCCTCACCGAAGATGGCATTCGGGCCATAATAACAGCCTTTGCGGCGGCGGCGCGCCGCGCCGGGGAGGCCGGTTTCCGTGTTATCGAAATTCACGCCGCGCATGGGTACCTGCTGCACGAGTTTCTCTCCCCCCTCAGCAATCAGCGCGAGGATCGATATGGAGGGTCGTTCGAGAATCAGACGCGACTCCTGCGCGAGGTCGTCGAGGCCGTGCGTCGAGTCTGGCCGGAACGCCTTCCCCTGTTTATGCGCATTTCTGCGACGGATTGGGTAGGTGGCGGCTGGGACCTCGACCAGTCCGTCGAGTTGGCCCGCCAGGTCCGACCGCTCGGCGTGGACCTGATCGACTGTTCCTCCGGCGGGAACCTGCCCCAAGCGGTGATTCCCTTTGGCGCCGGTTACCAGACGCCCTTCGCCGAGCGAATCCGGCGCGAGGCCCAGATACCGACCGGGGCCGTCGGCCTCATTACCACGCCGGCGCAGGCGGACCATGTTATTCGTAACGGGCAGGCTGACCTTGTGCTGTTAGCTCGCGAGATGTTACGCGACCCTTACTGGCCTTTGCGTGCGGCGCGCGAGCTGGGCCAAACAATCTCCTGGCCCGTGCAGTATGTACGGGCCGCTCCGGCCGGTTCCCTGGCCCGTCCGGCTGCGGATCTTCCTCGCCTTAAGCGTTGATTCGTCGAGCAACGGTTCAGGCAGGTTTCTGCTAATCTGCCCTGGGCTTCTGTCCAGAACAATAAAGCGCTCTCAACCGGACCACCGCGTCCCGCGCAGGTCCCTCCAGGGGCCGCCATCCTTGTAGCGCTCGGGATAAAGGACCCTTGAACGTGGATCCTCCGCGGTGTCGAGCTGTAGAACCATCCACTTCGGATACGGAACGCCCGGATCCGATGCCGCGTCCAGGAGCCGCACGTCATCGTCCGAGAGCCGGAGGTCCACGGCACGGATGTTATCCTCCAGTTGCTCAGCTTTCCGGGCAGCGATGATCACGCTGCTGACAGCAGGCCGGGCGAGCAGCCATGCAATCGCCACACGCGCCGGACTTGCGCCGTGCCGGGCGGCCACCTCCTTCAGCGCATCCACAACGCGATAGCCCATCTCTTTGTCGAAGGGCACGAACGGACCTGCATCCGCGAACCGGGTCCCGCCAGGGGCAGGGTTGGCGCGGCTGTATTTGCCCGTAAGGAATCCACCGGCCAGCGGGCTCCAGACCAGGATACCGATGTTGTGGTACTCAGCAAACGACTGGAACTCGTATTCGAGGCCCCGGCCCACAAGGCTGTAGTACATCTGCGCCGTCACATATTTCTCTAGCCCTAGTCGCTCCTGCAACATCACTGCGGTGGCCGCCTGCCATGATATGAGATTGGAAAGCCCGATATAGCGGACCTTCCCCTGGCGCACAAGGTCGTCGAGTGTCCGCAGGGTCTCCTCCAGCGGTGTGTTGCTGTCCCATCCGTGCACTTGGTACAGATCGATGTGGCCGGTCTGGAGCCGCCGCAGACTCGCCTCCACTTCGCGCATGATGTTCACGCGGGTCGCGCCGCTCCGGTTGAAGTTCCCGCCCATGGGAAGGCGGGCTTTGGTGGCCAGCACGATCTCCTCCCTGATGCCTTTCAAGGCGTTGCCCAGGAGTGTCTCACTCTCCCCGAGGCTGTAGACGTCTGCGGTATCGATGAAGTTGATTCCACTATCGAGAGCCTGCTTCACCATCCGCGTGGTGTCCTCCTGCCCGAGGTTCCCCAC
>Ga0181524_10005803_pt1 | contig 10898 bp, 9 predicted proteins | sample PEATcosm2014_Bin_34_FD_119761 | JGI IMG/M metagenome (GOLD analysis project Ga0181524, IMG submission 119761) | Peatland microbial communities from MTU Mesocosm Facility, Houghton, MI, USA - PEATcosm2014_Bin05_60_metaG | ecosystem: Environmental > Terrestrial > Soil > Wetlands > Peat | place...
GAAGAGATAAGCGCTGAAAGCATCTAAGTGCCAAGCTCCTCCCAAGATATTGTTTCCCGGACCGCAAGGTCCCTAAAGACCCCAGGTAGACCACCTGGTTGATAGGTTAGGCGTGCAAGCGGAGTAATCCGTTTAGCGGACTAATACTAATCGGTCGTGCGGCTTGATCGCTTTTCCCTTCCCCGCCTCCTGGCGGGGAGTCGAGAGCGATTTTAACTCGCGAACTTAATCCCCTGGTTTTCCCCTGTGTGCAGTTTTCAGAGAACACGCTCTTTCATATCATTTTTTGGTGGCCATAAAGCTGCGGCCCGACCCGTTCCCATTCCGAACACGGCCGTCAAACGCAGTCTTGCCGATGGTAGTGGCTGTATAGCTTCCGCGAGAGTAGGTTGCCGCCAGATTTTCCCCCGGCCGAAACGTGAGTTTCGGCTTTTTTATGCCCGGAGTTCATTGGGCCGCTCTTTCCATCGCCGCGATTTCCTCAAGGGTTGGAATGGCGACGAAACGGGAGGGGAGGTTGACGTAAACCGCGATGAAACCGGTGCCGTCGGCCGCAAGCCGGGCATCGGGGACATTGCCGATGCTTACCATCTCCTGCCCTGTAGCGACATGCCAGAAACGGGCGGTATTGTCGGTGGAGCCCGTGAGTAGCGTTCGTGAGTCGGGCGAGAACGAGACGCTCTCCGTGCCGCGCTGGTGGCCGGTGAGGGTCGGACCAAACTGTTTGCCCGTCGCAACGTCCCAGATCCGGGCATCGTTGTCCCAACTGGAAGTTGCCAGGAGCTTGTTGTCGGGCGAGAAGGCGCAAGACCAAACATGCCACCGATGTCCTCTCAACGTGAAAGTTTGGCGCCTCGCAGCCACATCCCATAGCTTGACGGTGAAGTCCTGGCCGGTATAGGCCAAGGTGCGGCCGTCCGGGGAAAAGGCAGGCCCTTCATCCATCGGCAATGAAAAACCGGGCAAGACATCCTCGCGCGCGCCGGTGGCAAGGTTCCAGAGGCTGCAGGTTTGGTCCTTCGCGTACACCACGGCAACCAGTCGTCCGTCCGGAGAAATAGCGTCTGCGGAGCAGGGGCCGTCCCCAACCGGAATCGTTCGCGCCAACTTGCCCCTCGGGCAATCATAGAGGCGGACAAACCCGTTGGTCGTGCCCATGGCCAAAGTCCGGCCTGAAGGCGCCAAACAGAAACGCCGCGATGTCCCGGGATTGCGATCCACTGAGAAGCTCTTGCGCGCCTTTCCATTCCCGACATCCCAAAGCTGCAACGCCCCCGGGCCCGTTACCTGGCCATTGAAGGAGACAAGAAGGTTTCTGGTGTTGCGCAGATCAAGAAGCTCCGCGCCTATTGATTCTCCCGGCAATCGCTCCTCGCGCGGCTTGGGATGAGCGTCCCACAGTTTGACTGTGCCATCCTTGCTCCCCGAGGCCAGAATGCGGCCGTCCGGGGAGAACGCCACGGCCCAAACCTCGTTGAGGTGGCCGAGCAGGGTGGACCCCATTTTGCGGGCGGGCACATCCCATAGGGTTATGACTTGATCGCATCCGGCGGTTGCGACCGTCTCGCTGTCCGGAGAGAAGGCGATGCCAAAAATCGCCGGATGGCGCGCGGTGAAGGTGGCAACCCTTTGTCTGCTCGCCAAATCCCAAATCCCCACGTCGGCGGTCGAGTGGCTTCCGGCAGCCAACAACTTGCCGTCCGGAGAAACCGCGAGACAGGCGGGGTAAAGAAAAGCAAGCTCGCCCGCTTTGGACCTTGAAGCCAAGTCCCAGAGCTGGATGGAAGTGGCGCCGCCCGCGCAAACGAGGAGCATCTTGCCGTTCCGGGTAAAAGCCAGCGCGCCGTCGCCCCAGTAGCCATAGCCGCGGAATCCCAGATCGATAAGATGTGTTTCCCAGGATGAAGTGTCCCACAGCCGGACCCCGGACCCTGAAAAGGCCGCCAGAGTTCGGCCATCGGGAGAATACAACAATGGCGCCCGGGCCCCCTCCAACCTGCGCGACACCTGCCAGGTGCTCGTGTCCCAGAGGGTTGCGCCCGCTCCTTGGAGTGCCGCCAGTGTCCGGCCATCGGGCGAGAAGGCCAAGGGCACCGATCGCGCGGATAGGCTGTCGTCGCTCACAACATCGAGCGATTTCAAGACTCGCTTCGTCCCCAACTCCAGGACCTTCAAGGTGTGATCAAAACTGCTGGTGGCCAGGAGCTTGCCATCCGGCGAGAATGCCAAAGCATGAACAATCCCGGAATGTCCCCGGAAAGTGTAAATCTCATCGCCACGGGCGCGTTGCCACAGGTACCGCCATTCCACCCCGCGCAAGTCCTGTTCGCCGGCGGCGGGCACGTATTTTCGGAGCAGTTCGATTGCCCGCCCTCGCGAGTTCTCATCCAGGGCAACCTGTGCCACCTTCATATCGGTGGCATAAGAATGCAAGCGAAGTTGATTGGCCATTTTTCGGGCTGACTCTTCGCCCGCCTGCGCCCGCACGCGCAGGTCCCGCTGCGAATGTTCGGCGGCAGTGGCCCGGTGGCGGGCGTCCTTCTCCTGGAAGAATAGAAGCGTGGATACCGCCAGGCCGCCCGAAAGCGCGAGGGTAGTGATGCTGGCGGCCACGAACAACAACTTGTTGCGTTTGATGAGTTTCCCGAGGCGATAAGCCCCGCTCGGCGGACAGGCGACCACCGGCTCATTGTCCAAATGCCGGCGAATATCCATTGCCAGTCCGTTGGCCGTCTCGTAGCGCCGCCCCCGGTCCTTCTCCAGGGCCTTCATCACGATCCAATCCAGATCACCACGGATCAGATGCACGAGTTTGGGCGGGTCGGATTGGCGGCGCTTGGCCACGGTCGTCCGCTCCGCCGCATCGAGCGTGTGCAGCCTCGTTGATGGCCGCATCGGCTCCTCTTCGCGGATGATGCGGCGAATCTCATCGAACCCGGCGTCGATCAACCGCTTGGCCTCGAAGGGAGTCCTGCCCGTCAGCAACTCATAAAGCAGCACCCCGAGCGAGTAGATGTCGCTCCGCGTATCGATGTCCAGCCCGCTCAGCCTGGCCTGCTCGGGACTCATGTAGGCCGGCGTGCCGATAAACTGCTCAAAGGCCGTAAACAACGTCTTGTCCGTCAGCCGCTGATCGGTCGTCGCCTTGGCGATGCCAAAATCAATGATCTTGGGCACCGGCACACCATCGTGGTCGGCCACCAGGACATTCGATGGCTTGATGTCCCGATGAATGATCCCCTTTTGGTGCGCGTGCTGAATTGCCTGGCAGACTTGAACGAACAGCTCTAGGCGCGCTATCGTGCTCAGGCTGTTCTCGTCGCAATAGCGGGTGATGGGAATTCCTTTGACCAACTCCATCACGAAGTAAGGCCGGCCGGTCTCGGTGGCCCCGGCGTCGAGAACCTTGGCGATGTTCGGATGGTCCATGAGGGCCAGAGCCTGGCGCTCGGCCTCGAAGCGGGCGATGACCTGCCGGGTGTCCATGCCCAGCTTGATGACCTTGAGGGCCACCCGCCGCCGCACCGGCTCCTGCTGCTCGGCCATATAGACCACCCCGCAGCCGCCCTCACCGATCGGTTGCAGCAACTTGTAACGTCCGATCACAGTTCCGGGAACTTCGGACACGGGCGTGATGACCAGCGTGGATGTCTCTCCGGACGGCGCCGCCGCCCCAACCGGAGCGCCCGCCTGGCGCTGAAAAAAGTCGTCCGCTTGGGCAGAGGCTCGCAGAGACCCCTCGAGGCGCCGCCTCATCCCGGGTTTCCCCTCGCAAGCCACATCGAGATAGGCGACCAACTGGCGCGGGTCGGCGAACTGCCGGGCAGCATTGAATATCGCCTCCTCGTCCGGCTCAGATCGCTCCATAGCCATATAGTCGAAAGCTCCGCTCTACCTTGATCTTCATCAAGCAACTTTAAGTTTAAGATTAGCGCGGATCAACGGAGGGCGCAACCCGGCCAACGGGGTACGGGCGCGATTAAACCTGTCGGTCAGTCCACGGCACTTCTTTGCCCCGAAGGGGCTTGCGAGAATGGCCCAGTATATCTGGTTCGAATGAGGGCGGCCTGGAATGGGACCGGGCCGCCCGTTTTTAATGGCCAAGATAGAACCTCAGGGCATCGGCGACGCCATTGCCATGGGAGAGCGGGCTGACATAGCCGGACTGCCGGAGGACGGTTTCCTTGACGCGGGGCACGGCGTTATGGGGGGCGGCCAGGAACCGGGCGTATCGACGGTTGAGCATGGGCAAATCGTTCAACTGATCGCCGGCGGCAAAGACCTGGTCTGCGGTCAAACCGAGCCTGCGGGTCAACTCGGCCATGGCGGTGCCTTTGCTGTAGGCGGCGTGACTGAAGCGGGCATAAACGTCATTGCGCACGACCGTGAGGTCCGGCACGCTGCGGCAATAATCATCCAGGTAATCGTGAATGGCGTCCGCATGGCCATCGTTGCCCGCGAGCAGGCAGAATGGGGAATAGGCATCCTCGTAAATCCGGGCGTGAAAATGCGCGCTAATCCACGCTACCAGGCGCGGCAGCTCGGGCCTGACCCGCGCGAACAGTTCGGCGTGCGTGCGGGCGCAGGCCGCATTCCATTCCTCCAGCCCGCGGTACTGCGAGCCGCAGCGCTGGTAAATCTCCCGTTCAACCAGCACCAGGTAATCAGGCTCGATACGGATGCGCGCCCGTCCCAGGGCTTCCATCAGACTCGAGAGGTCGCGCCCGGTGTTGACGACCCACTTGGCCCCCTCCGCCTGCAGGTCCGCGATCAGTTCCTGCAACCGCGCCGCAACCGGTGGGCTCTCGAACTCGGCAAACAACGTGCCGTCAAAATCCGTTGAAATCAATTTAATCGTCGAATTCATCAACCAGCTAAGACCGCCTTCCTCCGCGGTTCGATGCGGGGCTTATTCGGCAGAGGCTTGAACCAGGTCCACAACGGCCCGAATGCACTGCTCGACTCCGGCAGCCTGCGCCGGAGTGGCCCGCAAGGCAAGCCGAATCCTGATTTCCTCCATTGCGCTGAAAGCGGATCGTGAGGTACGTTAGGATGTCAAATGAAGACCGCATACGAATTGGCAATGGAGCGACTCAGCAAGTCCTCCCCGGCGACGAAGCTCACCGCCGGACAGAAACAGGAAATAGCCGAATTGGAATCGAAAACCGCTGCGAAAATCGCCGAGCGCGAACTCTTCCTGAGGGGCGAAATCACCAAGGCCATCGATCGGAACGACGATGCGGCCATGGAACAGATGGAGCAACAATTGGTGCGGGACCGCAAGTCACTGCGCGCCGCATTGGAAGAGCAGAAGGAAAAAGTGCGGCAGCGGAGTCCGGGTTAAGGCCCGTGAAGCGTAGAGCGCGGGGGCATCGTAGCACTTGGCAGGCTCTGACGCTCCACGCTCTGACGCTCCACGCTCTGACGCTCCACGCTCTCACGCTCCACGCTCTGCCTCACGAGCCATTCCGCGCCGGCATAAATCGAAGTGGTAGAGGGCGGCGGCCACGAGGGAGTGGCGAATCTTGCCGGCGGCCATGAGGGCAGGAAGCTCGGCAACGGGCACAAGTCGCGTGAGCAGGTCTTCCGTGCCGTCCATGTGGACCGGATGCGCGCAACGGCAGTTCTCGACCAGGACCGTGAAGCAGACATTGCTCATGATGGCCGGATTCGGGAAGACCCGGCCGATGAGCCGCGCGTTTTGCCCCGCGTAGCCCGTTTCCTCCCGCAACTCGCGCTCGCCCGCTGCCTCCGGCGAGGGGTCGTCCGCATCGATCATGCCCCCCGGAATCTCCAACTCGACGGTGTTCGAGCCATGCCGGAATTGCTCAACCATCACCACCTGCTGGTCGGGCGTCAGGGCGATTACGTTCACCCAATCGACACAGTCGATGACAACAAAGTCGTGCTCTTGCCGGGTGCGCGGAGAGACCTTCCGATCCGAGCGAATCTTGAATATCCGGAATTCGCCCAGCGGCGCCGAGCTGATCTTCTCCCAAGGTTGGATTGCGTTCATTCAAAAACCTCGCTCCCTGGCTGCCCAACCCTTGCGCATGAGTCCCAGCAAATACGACAGCGCCTCCTCGTATGAGCGCCCCTTCCTTTTAGCCAGTTGCCGTGCCCGCTTGTCCAGTTGGGCGGCCATCTCCTCCGATTTTTCCAGCGGGCAACCGAGGGCAGCCAGCGCGGCAACCAACTCGGAATGGGCTAGAGGCTCGCGCATGACTTCAAACGGATGCTCTCGACGGTGATCAGAGCCAGGGGTTTGCTTCGCTCGCCGCTGTTATTCATCGTCACGGGCGAGTTGCCGATGCGCTCCAGCACGTCATCGCCCTGCGTGAGCCGGCCAAAGGCGGTATATTTCCGGTCCAGGAACGAGGCGTCCCCCAGGCAGATGAAGAACTGGCTCCCCGCCGAGTCCGGATGCTGCGAGCGGGCCATCGAGATGACGCCTCGCTGGTGGGAGCGGTCATTGAACTCGGCCTTGATGGTCCGGCCGGGGCCGCCTGTGCCCCAGTCGGCTTCCCTGGCCGGGTCCTTGGTGAGTGGATCGCCTCCCTGAATCATGAAACCCTTGACGATGCGATGGAAAGCCGTGCCATCGTAAAAGCCCTCCTGCGCGAGGTTCTTGAAGTTCTCGACCGTCTTTGGGGCCACGTCGGGCCAAAGCTCGATCACCATCTCCCCGCTGCTGGTTTTGACCACCGCAACTTCTTTCATGGCATTGCTCCAGGCCGGACTACTTGACTGAATCGGCGGGCACGATCTTGATCGTCAGCACCTCGATGCGGGTCGTGGGCTTGTTCCGACCCGGCGTAACCGGCGTGTCGGCGATCTTGTCCAGCACGTCCTCGCCCTTGATCAATTTGCCGAAGGCGGAGTACCTGCCGTCCAAATGGGGTGCGGTTGCATGGCAGATGAAGAATTGGCTGCCGGCGCTGTTGGCAAATTGCGGACGCGGGAGTTGGCCGGTTTGCTCTATTGGGTCGCCGTTGCGCGCCATGGAGATGACGCCGCGGGTATGAGGCCGGCTGCTGAATTCGGCCTCGATTTTGTAGCCCGGGTCCCCGGTGCCCCACTTCGCCTCCATGGCCGGATCCTTGGTCAGCGGGTCGCCGCCCTGGATCATGAACCCCTTGATAACCCGATGAAAAGCCGTGCCGTCATAAAAGCCCTTTTTCGCCAGGGTCTTGAAATTCTCGACTGTCTTTGGGGCGACGTCCGGCCAGAACTCGATGACCATGTCGCCCGCTGAGGTCTTGATCACCGCCACTTCGCTCGCAGTCGTGGAGTTCTTCTTCTCCGCGGCCGCAGGGGCTGCGTCGCTTTTAGATTCTTGTTTCTTGGGTTCGCCGGTTTGGGCCAAGGCAAAGCCGAGGGCCAGGCTGAATGCACAAAATGTCGCAACAATCTTCATAATGCCGAGATCTTTGCACGAGACGATGCTAAAGTCACGCCTGGAATTTTGTCCCAAACACGCTGTCCAGGATGACCTGCTTGGTTTTCCAGAGCAGGGCCATGGTCATGGCCACGGGCAGCAGCACCAGCGGGATGATCGGGACCAGATACCAAACGTCGTTCTGGTTCAGGCGGACCGCAATTCGCTGGGCCCAATGAGGCATGGTCTTGTGGAGATGGACCAGCACCACATAAGCCAGCGCCAGCGCCAACATCCCTGTCAGCAGGTTAAGGTTCAGGGCGGTGAACTGCTTGATTTCCAGGCGTAGCGCCTCGTCCGGGAGCATTGCCCCCAGCCGCTGCAAGACCTGGTTGAGGCTGCCCAGAAAGAGCAACCCGCACAGGGCCAGCACCAGGACCATCAGAAAGAAGAAGCCGTTGGCCGGCACCCGGCTCGACCAATAGAGGAACGGACTGAGGCCGAGATTGATCACGCTCAGCAGTTGAGCGCGATCCAGAGTGTTGCGCCATACCCGCTCCCGCTTCTGGAAGGCCCCCAACTGCCACAGGCCGTAGGCCAGCCAGCCGGCGCACACCAGCGGCGGCATGATGCCAAAGGCCCTGATCCCCTCCGCCCGGGCCGTGTAAAAGCACACGATGAGCGCGCTGGGCAGCCCCCAAAACAGGGCCGATAGACCCCGCACCAGCCGGCCCAGCGAGCGCAACACTTCCGCGTTTGGGACGGGGTCGGGCATGAAGATTCTAAAAGCTCAGATACGTGTATTCTTTCAAGCCGCGTTCATAGTCGTCCAGCAGACGCATGGCTTCCGAGGGTTTCATCCGGTCGGATTTGATGGCCTCGTCAACCTGCGCCTTCATCTGGCGCTTGAGTTCCTTTTCGTCGTATTGGACGGAATCCAACGCTTGAACGATAGTCGTGCCCTCGATGATTTCCTCCACGTAGTAGCCGGCCGGTTCGTCGGGGTCCAGAAAGACATGGACCTCGTTGACGCGGCCAAAGAGGTTGTGGAGGTCGCCCATGATGTCCTGGTAAGCGCCCATCAGGAATATGCCCAGGTAGTAAGGTTCGGGTTGGCCGTTGCCGTTGGTGCGGAGGGCGTGGAGCGGCAGCGTGTCCCGCACGTCGTGCAGGTCCACGAACTTGTTGACCTGGCCGTCCGAATCGCAGGTGATATCCACCAGAGTCGCCTCGCGTGTCGGCCGCTCGTTGAGGCGGCTCACGGGCATGATCGGAAAGAGCTGTCCCAGCGCCCAGTGATCCAGGAGCGACTGGAAGACCGAAAAATTGCAGAGGTATTGGTCGCCCAAGCTGTCGTCGAGCAGGCGTATCTCCTCGGGCACGTAACTTTGGCCCTTGAAACTGTCCACCGCAGCCCGGCTGATTTCCCAGTAGAGACTCTCGATCTTCGCCTTCTCGGGCAAGTCCATCATCCCGAGCGTGAACATGTGGTTGGCGTCCTCCTTGCGCTCGAGGGCGTCGTGGTAGGCCTCCAGCTTGTTGAGCCGCGGCAGGTTCTTCTGGATGTCCAGCAATTCCTTGACCAGGGGATGCTCGTTATCGCCGTACTGGAAGTTTTGGCCCGGGCGGATTTTCTCGATGGCCCCAAAGACCTCCACAATCAGCACGCTATGGTGCGCCACCACCGCCCGGCCGCTCTCGCTGATGATCTCGGGGTGGGGCACCTTCTCCGTGTTGCAAACGTCGGCGATGTAATAGACGATGTCGTTGGCGTATTCCTGCAAACTATAATTGGTCGAACTGTCGAACGCCGAGCGGCTCCCGTCGTAATCCACCCCCAGCCCTCCGCCCACGTCCAGGCTCTCGATCTTAAAACCGGCCTTGTAAAGTTTGGCGTAAAAACGCGCCGCCTCCTGCACGGCCCGCTTGATGATCAGGATGTCCGGCACCTGCGAGCCGATGTGGAAATGCAGCAGCTTGAAACAATGGCCCAGGTTCTCCGCCCGGAGCAGCTCGGTGGCGGTGAGCAATTCGGCGGTGCTCAGGCCGAACTTGGCGTTTTCGCCCGCGCTTTCAGCCCATTTGCCCGCACCCTTGCTCAAGAGCCGAATCCGGATGCCGATGAGCGGTTCCACCCCCAATTGCCTCGACAGGGTGATGATGTGCCGGAGTTCCTCGAGTTTCTCAACCACCATGATGACCTTCTTGCCGAGCTTTGTGCCCAGCAGCGCCACCCGGATGAAACTGGCATCCTTGTAGCCGTTGCACACGATCAGGCTCCCGAGCTGGCTCTGCATGGCCAGTCCCGCAAAAAGCTCCGGCTTGCTCCCGACCTCCAGCCCAAAATCGTAGGGCCGCCCGGCATCCAGAATCTCCTCGACCACCTCGCGGAGTTGGTTGACCTTGATCGGAAACACTCCGCGATAGCGGGCCTGATAATTGAACTCGGCTATGGCGCTTCGGAAGGCCACGTTGACCGACTCGACCCGGTGCCGGAGGATGTCCTGAAAACGAATCAGGACTGGAAATTTCAGCCCCCGCGCCTTGGCCTCCTCGATCACGTCCGTCAGGTCCACCGACGCGCCCACGTCCCGCAATGGCTTGGCAATCGCCCGTCCCGTCTCGCTAATGTCAAAGTACCCGGCTCCCCAACGATGAACGTTGTACAGATTCCGGGCGTCCTGGGCGTCCCAAGTCCCACTACCGTCGGTCGAATTGCTCATTTCACGCGCTTCAGATCGAAGCGACTATAGAACGCTGGCACCGGAATTCAATACGCGTTTGAAAAATCTTTGGCCGGCTCCTTAAATGGACTTTATCCATTGGGCCGCTATCGGAGCAGAGCGAGCCAAACTGATGTCCCGAAGGGACCAAAGGACAATAGCCCGGCAAGCGGAGCGCCTCTGGGTAAGGAACCCAACGTGAGTACCTCCCTTTTTTCGAGTTTTGTTTTTCCGGGCTTCAAGCCCGGAAAAACAAAACTCGAAAAAAGGGAGGTAGATGTCTGGAGGCCCTTACCCAGGGCCGAGGCTCCGCCTTCGCTACGCTCCGGCGGGCCTTGCCCTGGGCTATTATCCTGTTGCCCCTCCGGGGCGCCAGGGGCGCGCCGAGTTTTTCGGACGCGCTCTCAGGCTGGCCGCCAGGGCGACTGGCCTCGCCTGCCGGCTTCAGCACGTGCTTCCTGATCGTCTTGCATAGCTGTTTCCTTCTTTGCGTCTTTTGCGCTTTTTCGCGGCAGGATTCTTCTTGATTTCCGCCCCCATGGAACGCTTGCTGGAGTACCCCTGGAGCAGTCTCGTGCGGTATCTGGCGGCGCCGGAACACCGCCCTGTTTGGATGCGGGTGGACCGGCTGCTGGCGGAGCACGGAATCAAAGCCGACACCGCTGCCGGGCGCAAGGAGTTCGAGCGGCGGATGGAGCGGCGTCGCCTGGAGGAGACCGACGGGCAGGAATGGAAACCGCTCAAGCGAGGTTGGTTGCTGGGAAGCGAGGAGTTCAGGGCGAAGCTGTTGGAAGCGA
>Ga0181524_10005804_pt1 | contig 10897 bp, 10 predicted proteins | sample PEATcosm2014_Bin_34_FD_119761 | JGI IMG/M metagenome (GOLD analysis project Ga0181524, IMG submission 119761) | Peatland microbial communities from MTU Mesocosm Facility, Houghton, MI, USA - PEATcosm2014_Bin05_60_metaG | ecosystem: Environmental > Terrestrial > Soil > Wetlands > Peat | place...
CGCGAACGCAACGGCGAGAAAGTTTTCGAGCTCTATGCGGATTCCATCGAAATGAATAAAGGCCTAAGAGACGACCTGTTCACTTTGCCCGCCAAGATCAAGATGTTGCCCAAAGCACCGTAACGGAGCATCGGCGACCGCTCCCTAACGGTCGCGGCTCGGTTAATTCTCGCGCCAGCGACGCGTGTGTCGAGAGTTCGGGCCCGCGCATGTTCCGAGCCGCGACCGTCAGGGAGCGGTTGCCGGCGGATACGTTACCGAACTTCTGAAGCGGTGTACTAAGTCTTCAAACTATTGCTATCGGTTCCCTGCCTGTGATAGTCTGTCCGATACTTACCCCACTGCTCTTGGAGGACTTCATGCTCCGTTTGATCTTGTCCGTTCTGGCAGGTTACATCGCTGTCGCGGTGTTGGTCGTCGTCACAGATCAAATCTTCGCCGCGGCCACGCCGGGCTTTGCCGCCGCCGCCCAGCCGCCACTCTTCTACTTCGTGGTGAGTCTCTTCACCGACACGCTCTACTCGGTCGTAGGTGGCTACCTTTGCGTCACCCTCGCCAGGGCGCGTGCCCGGACGGCAACCATCGCCTTGATCGCGCTAGGTGAATTGATTGGCCTGGTCACACAAATTGCGCTGTGGAATACGGTGCCGCACTGGTTCGGCTTCGGCCTGTTGATCCTTTATCCCGCCGGGATCTGGGCCGGCTCGCGCCTGCGCGCGCGCTCGGCCGGGCTCGTGCCCGCCTAGGATAGGTGGCGCCGGCTTTAGCCGGTGACTTCAGGCAAAGCCGGATGGCCAAGAGACTCTCTAATCAATTCCCCTGGTCGATCGCCGGCGCCCGTTCCTCCAACACCGCCCGCGCCGCGCGCATCTGCGCCGCGTGCCGCCGGCCGTGCCCGGCAATCAGAACTGCCATTTCCACCCCGTTGAGCTCGCCAAAAAGCGGATGCCTCAACAGCCGCGGATACAGATCGTGACTCTGTTCGCGGACAAGCTCGATGGTGAGGGCGCGTTGCGCCTGGAACACTTCGAGCGCTTCCGCCAGACTCGCGAATCGGCCCTTTGGCGTAATGGCCTCCGGCGCTTGAATCGTCACCGACCGGTCCAGCGCCTGCTCGGTCAGCCTGGCTTCTTTCTCCTTATCGATACCCGGCGCGCCGTCCTTCGGCGCCGTTTCCAAACGCGTTCGGCCTCGCTCTTCCGTAATCGCCACGTGCTCCAGGCATTCCAGAATCGACCATTGCCCCGGCCCGGGCTTGGCTTTCGCCAGCTCCTCGTTCACCCCGCTTACGGCGTCGGCAACCTCGCGTCCGCCTTCCTCAAGAAGCTGAACAAGTTCCACGCTGCCGTCCTGGATCGCCTCAGTGTCGTGCTCGATCGCCTCCGTCTCTCCCTCGCTCACCTCCGGCTCTGCCTCCATCGCCGCTGTCACCGCTCCAGCTTCCGCCGTCTGATTCCTGGCTTCCGCTTCGTGAGCTCTGGTTCCCGCGGGAATCTCCGGCGCATAGCCGTGACCCTGCGCGTGGTCTTCCAAAACCACTTCGCAGTCGCAACAATCGCTGCAGCGGTGGCACTTGTCGCACACGTGATTGTGGCAGGTGTCTTTGGTGCAGCGCACGCAGATGAGCGTGGATTCCTCGCCGCAGATATTACAATGAAACGCCATGACTATCCTATTTCTTCTTTCCCGCCGTATGGGGAGCGGTCATAATCGCCCGGCACCGCTGGGCTTCTTCGTCCATGACCCGTAGCCGCTGCTCCTGGTCGGCAGCCAATTGCATCAGATAGCGCTCGAATCTGTCGCGGCTGGCCCAACCCTGTGCCTGTACACTGGCCAATGCTTCGGCGGCTCGGGGATTCTGGTATTTCCGTATTCCCTGCTCCAGCGACAAAAGCATCGCGTCCAACCCCTCCATCCGAATCAGCAGCGCCATCCCGCTGGACAGGCGCTCGGGATTGCTTGCCAGGTTCTGAGATTCCTGCTGGACCGCGCGCGCCTGCTCGCGGCATGACTCAAGCTGTTCCAGGTATGTCTCCGATGCGCCCTGGTCGATCCAGGAACGAACGTCGACATGTTCCAGGGCTGGCAGCAGGCGGCCGGCCTCGGCGCCGATCTCCTGAATTACCGGCGCAATGTCCCAGCTTGTCTCCACCCCCGCCGTCCGCTGCGCCGGAGTTTGGGTCTGTCCGCCGAGGGTCGCAGCCCAACAAAGAACTGTTATCCCTACGAGGCCGTGGCGGAAGGCGGCGACTGTCCCGAGCTGCCCCAATAACCATTTCGATTTCAGAAACTGCGGCGGACTGTCCCCACTTCTGCCACAGGCCGGTAGGGCGATGCCTTTCATTCTTCGACTCTAGCATGCTGGGAGCGCGGCTCCGGCGCGCGCAAGTATCGAAACGCTCGATGGCAAGGGAACCCGCGCGAGCGGGTGCCCATCAGTGGCCGGTAGTAGGAGCTGAAGGAGGAGCTGGAGCCGTTGGAGCGGTAGGCGGTGTTGGCGCTCCGCTGCCGCCGCCGGTGCCGCCCTTACCCTTGTCCCCCTGAGCACCGCCGCCGGGGCCGCCGATCGGCCCGGGATTGCCCTGCTTGTTATAGACCGCTTGATAGAGGGCTTGCTCGGCCGCTTTCAAAACCCTGCGCAGAATCGCGGCATGATCGATTCCCGCCGGCGATAGCGGTTGGTTGCGGTAAATGCGAATGGAATCGCCAGCGTTCAAAAACGGCTCCTTACCGGGCGCGGTGGTATTTTGCACTTGAACTTTGCCTTCGTCCACGGTCACGAAGGTGGTGCCGTCACTATCCTCCACCACCACGTCAAACATCGTGCCACGCACCGAAATTACCGCCGTAGGCGTGGTAACATTTTTCGGGTTGTCGCCCTTCGAATGATCGATGAACACCTTCACCCGGCCGATCAGCACGTTGAGCAGATCGCTCCAACTCGGCCAATTGTCGCGGAAAGTGACCTGGGCATTATCGAAGACCTCGAACGTGCTGCCGTCGGGAAGCTGAAACTTCGCGTAACTGTCCGGACCGGTAACGATGATCTGTCTCACTTGCACGGACTGGCCGGTGTAAAGCGGTTGCTGGACACCGTCTTTGAGCCAGGAAACCTGTCCGGTCTCGATCAGGACCTTGGCAGCATAATCCTGTTGCGCCTGGAGCGGCGCCAGACACGCTGCTGCGGCAGCCGCCACCAGCAGCCTGCCCCCAACCCGCATTCGCCGCGAACCCCGGAACATATATGTGCTCTTCAGTTTCTACACACTACGCCGCGCACACTACTCCGCTCGACTGTTCAAGACATTCCAGTCTAGCACCAAACATGCGTAGCAACCAGGGGACCGTACTTACCTTTAGTAAGCAAACCGTGAAATATCATCAAGTTATTAAGGCGATCCGCCGATAATCTGGGGTAGAATGAAGACGGCCGTGTGTCATAAAGGAACACATACCGTACCAGTACTGTTACTCGGTGCCCTCTTTTGGTACGGCGAGGCCGCCCAGGCACAGCAGCCAGTCGAATGGCGCAAGGTGGGCGGTGCCAGCGTGGCGCTCGATTTGTCGGGCCCGGCCACGGGTGCGGTCGCGCGCGTGTGGTACGGGCCGAATGGGTCCGCGCTCTATGCTAAGACTCGCGACGGCAAGGTTTTCCGCTCTATAGACTTGGAGGCTTGGTCCCCGGTTGCCGCGGCTGCCGAACCGCCGGCGCCCGCTGCCGCGGCGGTAGTGCGGCTGCCCGAATCCGGTGCGCGCGCGGTCTTTCTAGCCTCCGATCCCGGCACTGCCTTCGCCTTGGGCCAACAGCTTTATCGCTCCGACGACGGCGGCCTTTCCTGGGCCAACCTGACCGGCTTCAAGAGCTCTTCGGTAGTGGGCGCCGGGCTCAACGATATCGCGGTTGCGCCTGGCCTTCACCAGCAGATCGTAGTCGCGAACGATTACGGCGTGTGGCGCTCGGCCGATGGCGGCCTTTCCTGGTCGGGCCTCAACGATGGATTGCCCAACCTGGCGGTGCGCCGGATTCTAGCTACGCCCACCGGCGCCTCGGGTACGCGCGTCGAAGCCGAAGGTTTTGGAAGCCTGGAATTAACTCCCGGCACGACCGTGTGGCGTCCGCTGGAATCTGCCGCGCCGAATTCGCCCGAGGTCTTGAATTCCCGATACTCCCGCCAATTGCAGGCCGACGTCATCGCCGTCGAAATTTTCGGCGACACGGTCTACGCGGGGACGTCGGACGGGCGCATCTGGGTTTCGCTCGACGGCGGCCGGACGTTCCCCAACGCCCCGGCACAAAACGGCGGTGGCCGCGTGGAACGGATTTGGGTGGATCGCGCCGAACCGCGAGTGGCGCTGGCGGCGCTCGGCGGCGCCTCGTCGCGCGTGTTGCGCACCACCAATAGCGGGGGGTTCTGGGACGCCCTGGACGCCAATTTGCCAGCCGGAGCGGCGCGTGGCATTACCGCCGACCGCGCGGCCGGCGCCGTGTACGTAGCCGCCGACGCGGGCGTTTTTTACGGCCAGGCGGATTTGGAAAACGCCAGCACTAACGCCGTTCAATGGCAGAAACTCACCGGCGAGTTGCCCTCGGCGCCGGCTACCGACGTGCGCCTCGATCCCGCAGGCGTGCAGCTCTACATCGCGCTCGACGGCTACGGAGTTTACGCCGCGGCCGCCCCGCACCGCGCCCGCAATCTGCGCATCGTCAATGCCGCCGATTTCAGTGTTCGCGCCGCCGCTCCCGGATCGCTGCTGAGCGTGGTGGGCGCGCGCGTGGGCTCGGCCCGCGGCGGGGAAATGGAGTTCCCGGTCCTGGCCGCATCCGACAGCGAGTCACAGATCCAGGTGCCGTTTGAAGCCAGCGGTCCCACCGTGGCGCTGGCTCTCGATACCAACCGTGGCCTCGTGACCATGGGGCTGCCGGTGGAGGCGGTATCGCCGGCTATTTTGCTTTCGCGCGAGGGTGCGCCCGCGGTCTTCGATGCCGACACGGAAATGCCGCTCGATGCCGGCAATCCGATTCACTCCCAGGGCCGTATTCTGATCATGGCGACCGGACTGGGCCGCGTGCAGCCGAACTGGCTGACCGGCGTACCCGCCCCGCAGCAGGATCCACCCGCCGTGGTTGCCCCCGTTACGGCTTACCTGGACGGCGCGCCTCTGGCTGTCACTCGCGCCACCCTGGCCCCCGGCTACGTCGGCTTCTATCAGATTGAGGTGCAGATGCCCGCCGTGACCAACGCCGGCACTTCCGAACTGTGGATCAGCGCCGACGGCACCGCAAGCAACCGCATCCAAATCGTAGTCGCCCCGTAAGGCACTCCTGCCTGGAGCGCCCGGCCGAATTTGTAGGGCGGGACGCCCTGGTCGCGCATCGGCCCGTCCGGGACGCTAATTCAGAGCAGAAAGAGCGGGACGAGGGCGTCCCACGCGGGCCAGGGGCCAAGCCAGGGGGCCCGCCCCACGCGGTTGCCTTTGGGAAACTCAGTGGCGCGGGCATTCGTACCAGGCATTCGTGCCTGCAGCGTCCCGACTCATCGGGACGCGCTTTCTGGTGGGCGAGAACCCTGGCGGCGCGAAAACGTGTCAGGATGAGTCCCGACACGGCAGACAGGAGTGCCCGCGCCACGTTGCCATGGAGGCTGCCGCCCTATCGGAACAGCTTCAAATCGATCGCTTCCCCCATGGCCTTATATCCGGCATCGCCGGGATGAAGATGGTCGCCGCCGTCGTAAGCCGGCAGCATGCGGTCGGGATGGCCGGGGTCGCGTACGGCTTTGTCGAAATCGATCACGCCGTCAAACGTCTTGCCGTTGCGGATCCACTCGTTGATGGCCTTGCGCTGGCTTTCTTTTTCCGGTGTGAAGTAGCCTTTGGCGACCGTTCCCTCGAACGGCGTGAGCGTGGCGCCAAAAACCCGAATCCCTTTTTCGTGGGCCCGTTCGACCAGTTGCTTCAAGCCGGCTATGATGTCTTCGGCGGTAACCGCTTCCGATGCCGGCGCGGAACTGCCGGCGTGGCCCAGATCGTTGATGCCCTCCATCACGATCACGAATTTCACGTCCGGCTGTGCCAGCACGTCGCGGTCGAAGCGCGCCAGCGCGTTCACGCCAAAGCGAACGTTGGTGGCCGCGTCGTGTAGCACGCGGTTGCCGCCGATGGCGGCGTTGAGCACCCCGATTTTCATTCCGGCCGCTTCCAGGCGCGCGGCGAGGATGTCCGGCCAGCGGTGGTTTAGGTCCGCGGTCGAGCGCGCACCGTCGGTGATGGAATCGCCGAAAGCCACCAGGGTGGCCGCGCCGGCCGGCTCCTCGGCATCTATCGCGGCGAGAAATACCCACGCGCCGATTTTGCGAGCGTCGGCCATGGCCGCCGCGCCCGTGCCGTCTCCCGGACCGACGTAAGAGGTCTGCGACGCGCTATAGTGAATCCCCGCGCCGACGGTTGCCTTGGGCAGATAAAGACTGATCGCCAGATCGCTCCCGGCGGGCAAGGTCAGCTTGACGGGGTCGCTGATCGCTTCGGCATCCGGCGGAATGGAAATTGTATCGCGGCCGCCAAAGGTCAACTTCCGGCTGGCGCCGGCGTCGACGTTCGCGCCTTCCGTACGCCGCGCCAGGCCGGCACCGCCGATCTCGACCGTCGTTATGCCAAACGCGTTCGAAAGCCGCACGCGAACCGTATCGGCCGCGATGCTGGTGTGTACGATTTCCCGCAAGGTTTGGTTCTCGAACACCAGCCCCGCGGTGCGCATCTGGGCCTCGTCGGCCAATAGCGGCGCCGCGCTGGTGCCCCACGTAACCACCCACTGCCGCTGCGCCAGCGCCGCCGAGGCAAGCAGCACGCACAATGCAACCAATCTCAGATTTCGCATAAGTCTCACCCGCATATCCTATCGCGCCGCACCGGGTCGAGGCGGGGGCGCAAAGACGATCTTAGCCACGGATGAACGCGGATGAACACGGATAAAACCGAGAATTCAGAAGTCGAGGAAGCCGAGGGAGTCGGAATTTCGGCGCCGCCAGTGCTCCATCCCCCTTCTGACTTTTGGGTTTTATCTGTGCTTATCTGTGTTCATCCGTGGCCATATTCTTAGGCTGCTATCGCCCACGCGCTTGCAACCATTGTAAAATCTTACGCGGGTAATTATGACACGACGATCCATGCTTCGCTCCTTCGCTGGCTTCGCGCCGGCGGCCTGGGCCCTCCGCGCCCAATCCGGCCGCGAGCCGAGACGCATTGCGGCAGGCATTTTCCAACCCACGTGGGAATCCCTGGCCCAATACAAAGCCCCGGACTGGTTTCGCGACGCCAAGTTCGGCATCTGGGCGCATTGGACCGCACAGTGCGTCCCCGAGCAGGGCGATTGGTACGCGCGCCAGATGTACATTCAGGGCCATCCCCAGTACAAGTATCACGTGGAACACTACGGCCACCCTTCCCAGTTCGGCTTTATGCAGCTCGACAACCTATGGAAAGCCGAAAGCTGGGAGCCCGAGCGGCTGATGGACCTTTACGTCAAAGCCGGGGCGCGCTATTTCGTTGCCCTGGCGAACCACCACGATAACTTCGACTGCTACGACTCGACTCACCACAAGTGGAACTCGGTCCGGGTGGGGCCGAAGAAGGACATCGTGGGAATCTGGGCGAAGACGGCGCGCAGCCGCGGCCTGCGTTTGGGCGTGACCAACCACTCGGCGCACTCCTGGCACTGGTTTCAAACCGCCTATGGCTACGACCAGGAAGGCCCGCTGGCCGGCGTTCGCTACGACGCGTTCAGCCTCACTCAGGATCAAGGTCATGGCAAATGGTGGGATGGCCTCGACCCACAGGATCTCTATACCGGCCGCAACATGGTGATGCCGGACGGAATCGCCACCATCCAAGCCGCCGACCGGTGGCATCGCGAGCACGACCGGAAATGGACCGAGGAACCGCCTCCGAACAACCCCGAGTTTGTCAATGAATGGTTTCTGCGCTGTCAGGAGTTGATCGACAAATATCGGCCCGACCTGCTGTATTTCGACGATACCGAGCTTCCCCTGGGCCAGGCCGGGCTGGACATCGCGGCCCACTACTACAACGCCAATATGAAGAATCACGGCGGCCGGCTGGAAGCCGTGCTGAACTCGAAAGGCCTGGCGCCGGAGCATGCCGGCGCCATGGTGCTCGATATCGAACGCGGCCGCGCCGGCAAGATCCTTCCCGCCGCGTGGCAGACCGACACCTGCATTGGAGAGTGGCACTACAAGCGCTCCCTATTCGAGAACCACAGCTACAAAACCCCTGCCACGGTGATCCAAATGCTGGTCGACATCGTGAGCAAAAACGGCAACCTGCTGTTGAACATTCCGCTCCGCGGCAGCGGCGCTATCGATGAGGATGAACACAACGTGCTCGCCGGCATTGCCTCGTGGATGCCGGCCAACGCCGAAGCCATCTTCGGCACGCGGCCCTTTACGGTGTTCGGCGAAGGCGCGCCGGACATCAAAGGCTCCGGCAACTTCAACGAGAGAAACACGCGGCCCTACACCGCCGCGGATATTCGTTTCACCACCAAAGGCGAGGTTCTCTATGCCATCGCATTAGGATGGCCCGCCGATGGGAAGCTCACCATCAAAAGTCTTGCCGCCGGAAGCGCGCACTATCCGCAAGAAGTGGGCCAAGTGGAACTGCTCGGCGGCCAGGCAGCGCTCCCCTTCACCCGCGACGCGGCCGGGCTGGTAGTGACCGTGCCCGCGCGAAAGCCGAATGAGTACGCATTCGCGTTAAAGATCCGGGCGGAGGCCTGAGGGAGTTACCTGCCAGCCGTCAGCCGGCGAGCCCGCGGGCCAGTTCCGCTATGTAGGCGGCGTAGTCCGGAGTGGTTTCCGGCATCCGGGGCGCCTCAAAATGGTAGCGGCCGGCGGTAACGCGGGCAACGGCTTCCAAAGTTTCAGGGCGGTCGTCGCCATGGGTATCGATACTCAAGGTGCAATGGTAGAGGCGCGCGACGGCGGCCAGAGACCGCAGTTGTTCGGGCTGGCGCGCCAGTTCGGCGGACAGGGCCGGCGCGGCCAGATGCGCCGGCCGCCCCGCGCACTTCAGCCATTCCAGACAGAAGAGGAGTTCGGCCGGCTGGGTGGGCGCCGGGCTCGAGGCCAGCGAAAATTCGAAGTCGAAGGCGCGGCTGCCCGGGCCGGTAGCGCGCGCTTGGATGGTTTCGTGGAGCCGCTCAGCCATGCCCAAGGCCGGTCCGAAGCGTGCGGCCAAGCGAGCCAGATCGGCCGGAGAGAATTCGAAGACGGTTTCGCCGGTGTCGAATGGCCGGGCAAAGGCGCCGGCCGGAAAAGTGGCAGCGCCGGACGGGGCTTCGGCGGCCGCGGTGACCGCGCCAACGTCAATAGCAAAGCGGGTGAAGCGTGACGCCGCGCGGATTCGCTCGCGGGCGGCCTCGATATCCTCGGGCCGGCTTACGCGGAGCGTGACGCCCACGCTGTAGCCTTCCCGCCAGCCGGAGCGAATGGCGCCCCACAGGGCGGCGTAATAAAAAGGCGCGGGAACGGAATCGCCGGTCAAGCCCAGCGCTGCCAGATTCTTCCCGCGGGTTTTCCAAATGGTTTGAAAAGCGGCGAAGGCCGAGGGCGCGGCGGCGCGGATTTCGCTCGGCGCCGCGCCCGGTTTGGGCAGAAACGCCGTATCGACCGCGCTCACGAACTTGGCGATATTCTGGTGGTCGCCGGGGCTGAACGGTACGCTGTTGACCACGATTTCCGGGCCGCCCTCGGGATGTGAGCGGCCGACCAGGAGCGGGGTGGGAAACACGCTGCTAGTGGGCGCGGAAGCCGGGGCGACGTGCAGCAGTTGCGGCGAGCCGGTGTCGCCATCGACAGCCATGTAGTAGCTGGAATGATGCACCGGATCGCGTGCCAGCGACCCGAAGTATGGGCGGATGCGTTCGAGCCGCAAAGCCCCGGCACGCGCCGCGATGCGAGCGCGCACATCGGCATCCAGCTTTCGCCGCTCGGCTTGGGCGAAAATCAAGCGGGCGAGTTGGGCGGCCTCGGCGGGCGCGAGCGGTGGCGAGAGCGGTACGGGAGTCAAGTGGTAGCAAGCAGGGAATCGATTGCCTGGGTCAGTTTGGTATCGGTAAAATCGACGGGTTCGACGATCTTAAGAAGTACTTTACCTTTGGCGTCGATAATATAGGTTTCAGGATACATGTACGTTCCGTACTGTTCGTGCAGGGAAACTTCGCGGGAGGTGAGGAAGGCCGGTTTGAACCTGTTCAGGAAGGCACGGTAGGCGTTGGGGTCGTGATCGACGCTCACCGCTAGCACCACCACCCCGCGGCTGGCATACTCATTGGCGAAGCGGCTAAGCGAAGGGGTTTCCTCCACGCACGGAGGGCACCAGGACGCCCAGAAATTCAAGACCAGCAATTTGCCGCCGAAATCGGGAACGGTGACGGTACGGCCGTTATCGGCGGTGATATGGAACGCCGGGGCCTGGTCTCCCTGAGCGACCACGCGCTCATGGATGCCGGCATAAATGCTGTAAACAAATGCGCCCAGAAGGAGGGCAATTCCGACCTGCAGGAACCGGTCGATACGCGTCTTCGTCATACGGAGTTTCTTCCGTCCTAATTGTATCGTGGCCCGCGAGTGGAGCGAGCGCCAGCCAAAGACCCATAGGCGGGGAGCGGCCGGCCAATTTGCGGGGAAGCCGGTTTGGGAGCAAGGAACTTGCGGCTGAGGTTTGAGCCGGACAGCCAGCCGTCGAGTTTTTTGCTAATATTTGAGAGGCAACGTATTCCCGCCCCGGCGCTATCGTCTAACGGTTAGGACGGAGCCCTCTCAAGGCTTAAATACGGGTTCGATTCCCGTTAGCGCTACCATGTTTTCATAGAGTTACGGGC